>CEWK01057015.1_pt1 | contig 48422 bp, 49 predicted proteins | sample 531431 | NCBI WGS metagenome assembly CEWK01 (sample SAMEA2623059, study PRJEB7988) | marine metagenome | isolation source: saline water (ENVO:00002010), including
GGAGTCTTGGAAGTCCGGCTTGGGCTGAATGGTAAATTCATGCAAACACGGGCCTCCAGATTACATATTAGTAGGCCCCCCCTCCCGGTATTGGTAATATGGTTGAAAAAGGAGTTGGCATTGTCGATGTTGGCTCCAAGAAGATGATTTTCAGGGAAGCCAAAGCCACGGGAATCGTCAGACTTTCCAAGGCCAGCCTGAATATTGTCACCAATGGTAAGTCGATTAAAGGAGACGTTAGAGAAGCATCTACAGTTGCGGCTATTCAAGCTGTCAAAGAGACGCCTCGGATGATACCTCACTGCCACACAGTTCCAGTTGAGGGGTGTTCAGTTCAATGGGAGATTGAGCCATCTGGTTTGAGGTGTACCGTGATAGTGAGCACACACTGGACGACAGGAGTAGAGATGGAGGCCCTATGCGGGGTAAGTGCGGGACTTCTCTGTGCATTCGATATGCTCAAATCAACCGAGAAAGACTCAAATGGACAATATTTGGATACATCTATCGAAGGAATTAGAGTTTTGCACAAGAAGAAGGGTGAGCCGCACAATTGAATGACCAGTTACTCCTCGGAGGTGTATGGCGACAACAAATCTAACGGATTTCTTCCTTCAAGCCACTGAGGCCGCTGCGGTTGCCGCCTCTCCTTGGAGGGGCAAAGGGGACGGCAAGGCGGCCGATGGCGCCGCCGTAGAGGCAATGAGGGCCGTCTTCGATAAAGTTCCATTCGATGGTAGAGTGGCAATTGGTGAAGGAGAGAGGGATGATGCTCCTATGCTTTGGATTGGCGAGCCTCTCGGATCAATGCAAGGAGTATCTGGAGCCCCAAGGATAGATATCGCCGTGGACCCCCTGGAATGTACCAATCATGTAGCGAACAATCTCCCTAATGCTATGGCAGTGTTGGCTGCAGCTCCGAGGGGTTCACTCTTGCATGCTCCAGATTGTTACATGGACAAAATAGCTGGCTCCAAGGAATTACTCGGGGAATTGAGTCTCGATGCTGAGACTTCTTACAATTTGGAATCAGCCTGCAGTATCTTGGAAAAGGCCCCCTCTGAACTCAATGTGGTGGTAATGGACCGTCCTAGACATGTTGATCTAATCAGGGATATCAATGACTTTGGATCAAATATCATAAAGATTGGAGATGGAGACGTCTCAGCCGCGCTGAACGCAGCGGATCCGGAATCTGATATCGACTTACTAATGGGAATAGGGGCCGCTCCAGAGGGAGTCATTACTGCAACAGCCATGAGGGGCCTCAATGCTACCTTTCAAGGAAGATTGGTTTTCAAGAATGAAGGCCATAGGGAGAGGGCTGAAAGGATGATTGAGGGAGATGTTGAGAGACTTTGGGATAGAGACGATCTATGTTCATCTGAAGACTCCATATTCATTGGTTCGGGGGTTTGTGATGGAAGAACCAAGGGAGTGGAATTCCATCAGGACGGCAAAGCATCTGTGCACTCAGAAATTATTGATGTATCCTCTGGGATTCACAAATTCGTATCATCTACGAGAAAATTCTAGGCCCTGCCAACTAATCCTTCCAACGATGGATTAATTTCTCATCACTCACTCGATGTAATTGGTAGCGGATATGGATAAGCAACTTCTTGAGAAGACAGCAAGGGAACTAGTGGCATCTGGGAAAGGCATTCTTGCCGCAGATGAAAGTAATGGGACGATGTCCAGTAGACTGGAGGCTGTTGGTATCGAACCATCTCCAGATGCCAGAAGGATGTATAGGTCCAACATATTCTCAACTGAGGGATATGAGTCAGCAATAAGTGGAGTCATTCTGTTCGATGAGACAATTAGACAGTCCATGGACGATGGAACCCCTATTCCAGAATACCTTTCCAGCAGAGGCATATATCCTGGCATCAAGGTCGATACTGGGGCTAAGGACCTTGCTAACCATCCAGGTGAGAAAATCACAGAAGGCCTAGACGGGCTCAGAGACAGATGTGCTGGATATTTCTCTATGGGCGCAAGATTTGCTAAGTGGAGGGCAGTTATCAGAATTGGACAAAATATGCCTAGTGACGCTAACATCTCTACGAATGCACATGCTCTGGCCAGATATGCTTCGATTTGCCAAGAACAAGGACTAGTGCCCATAATCGAGCCCGAGGTCCTCATGGAAGGGAATCACACTGCGGAGAGATGCTTTCAGGTTACTTCTGAAATACTTTCACAAACTTTCAAGGATTGTAAAAAACAAGGCGTTCACCTTCCAGGGACTCTACTCAAGCCGAACATGATAATGTCTGGAAAGGAATGCGATGAACAGATTTCCAGGGAAGAGGTAGCTAATCTTACCGTCAAGTGCCTTTCCATGAATGTTCCAGAAGAGGTCGAGGGAATCGTCTTCCTTTCCGGGGGCCAATCCGATGAAGACGCCACTGCTCATCTTAATTTGATGAACTCAATGGCCACGGAACATCCATGGCAGCTATCCTATTCATACGGGAGGGCACTGCTTGCACATGCCTTACGGAATTGGGCTGATGGTTCTCCAGAGGATAGTCAGAACGCCTTTGCCCACCGAGCGGAAATGAATAGCCTCGCTCGTAGTGGAGATTGGGTCGCAGATTTGGAATCTTGACATAGTAATATCTATGGCACAGAATCCAAGAACTTACGTACTTGACGGGGAGGATCAACTCTCTCCTTCGAGGACTCCTGGCCTAAGTTGCCAGACGCATATCTCATACCGACCAGACAGGGCACCACCTCTCTTGGTTGTTGCGACTTTCATGATATCCTTATCCTTTGATAGAACATTTCCAAGCTGCTGAGGTGTAGTCCCATGCCTCATGGTTGTGTTCACATGTTCTAGGATTTCAGTGGTATTGGCCTCTCCTCTAGAATGCAGGAATTTCTTGATTTTTTGCCTAAGTCTTGTAGTTCTCATTTTTTACTCCTCCTTGATGGGCTTTGCACGCTCATGATGAGCTACCCATTCTTCAGTTGCCCATTCTGAAAGTGGGTACTCGCGACCAGAAATGCCGCTCCTCCTTATGGTGCCGATCCTAACTATTGAGCTGTCAGACTCTAGTACTCCAGAGATGTCAGTTTGCATGTTTGCAAACTCTGACTTTTCCTCTAACCAGTTAGCTATTTCAGCAGTATTTCTTGGTCTCTGGGATACGAACTTTCTGATCATTTTTCGGACATTATCCGATGTCATACTATTCCGTCTCTCCTGATTCCCGGTCCCCGTTGCTTACCCGATGTATACAGGATAGCAGACACTGATATAACCGTTCTGTACGATATAACCAACTTTAGTTACCTATCATCACGGTAAATTACATAATAATGATGTAACTATTCGGTGTTGAAATGGAACCGACCAATTCTCCACAAGAAATATGTAATAAAATGTAACAATTCAGATTATTTTATTACAAATAACCAATGTGGAATGATTCAATGGTGGTAAATGATGTCGGATGATTCCAAATTCAATGCGAATTTAGACGAATCTGTATCTCCGTCAAAAATCAGAAGTAGGAATAAGAGGAGAATCTTGGGGTTCCTATCCGAGGGTAGATCTACAGTTGGCGAAATTGCAAGCGCGACCGGAATCAGGGTCCCCCATGCTTCTGCAGAAATTAGAAGGTTGAGAAACGCAACACTGGTAGACAGTGATATGCCCGCCGGAACTAGAGGTGCTAAACTACATCTCACTGAGGCTGGATGGTTAGCCATCAAGTCTGATGAACTAGCTTTAGCCGCTGAAGCTCTTCCTATTTCGAGAGAAGAGGGTAACTATTGCATACTTTTCCGTGATGGACCGAATCTCCTATTGGGATTGTTAGTGCAACCTTCTTCCCCATTGATTCCAATTCCCGATAGGCCGCCCCCGGAAAAGGAAGTGAATCACTTTTCCAGTGGAATCGAAGGGGTTCCTTGGAGCTGGGCTGTATTGAAAGAAAGAACTCCAAGATGGATCGATCTCACAACCAATGAATACAGAATTTCTCCTCCTGTATACGACAAAGGGAAAATTGAGACTTTCTCTGAGAGTGAATCCATCATTGGCATAGTTAGAGCCAAGCTATTAGATGAGGAACGGCCGATTGCTGTAGCACCCGGGAAATGGTTCTCAGGGCCCATCCATAGACCTAAGCCCCCTCTCCCAGAATCATCAATGCATAGGGGGCAATGGATTCTTGCTAGATGCCACGAGTTAGCTCCGGATATCAGGCCTGTTTCTCCAGTGGTTGCCGTGGCATCTGAAAGACTGCCCCGATCTATGCTCCTCAAGGCATCTAGGCAGGGGTCATTGATTATTGCCGATCTCAGTGGATTTGAGTCGGAGGGGGAGAAGTACCCTATTGAAACTCTGGAACACTGGGTTTCTGTAGCTCATCCTCGTCTTTCCGAATCAGAGAGGTCGAGAAGATGTCAAGCGCTGAAGGACAGAGTATCCGGAGTGAGGAGGGCTAGAACTGAAGACTCCACATGGAGAAGATTCAGACAAGACTGGGGAAATTCAGAATTTTCATCCTCAGACGTCCTGCCAAGATTATTGGACACCAGAGGGCTCGGTAAAGCGGCCTCAGAGTCACTAACGAGATGGGCAATTTCAACCCAAGAAAACCACCCATTGGTTATCGATATACCAAAAGAATCCTCCAAAGATCTACTTAATTTGGTATGTTCTAGTGAGAATCTCAGGATGGCATTAGTCGAAAAAAACCTCCAAATATTTTCTAACTTAGATACTCTGACAACTGATCCACTGAGGCCATTGCCCTGGATGAGTTTGAGGACAAGTGGCGGAAAGCAAATGCCCGTGAGAATTGTTGATCCTGTCCTACACACCCCTGATGCATATGATACAACAATCACCGGTAAGAAGAATATCCACATCAGTGCTGAGCTAGAAAGCTTAGTCTCCACAATTGAAGATCAGGAATATAAATCAATTATCAAATCTGCATTATCCCAGTTTCCTGAGGGAAACGAGGACTGGGCAAATAGGATGGAAGCCAGATATCCAATTGCATCATGGATAGCATCAACACCACGTTCTAGATGGCCTAGATGGCAGAGGCTAAGCACAAGACTCGATCCCGAATGGCTTTCGATACTAGATTTTGATTTCCTACCCTTGGAAGGACTGTCCGAGGTTGCTGATGTCGCACCACAATCTGTCTTGGATGTGTTCTCTGTAGAGTTTACCAGACTTCTTCGGTCCGATCGGGATTCAGCACTTAGGTCTAGACCCACCATAGACTCGATGAATGCTTCCAAGGGGTCGTCCTGGGTCGCTTCACAGCTATTGGCCAACTCAGCGTGGTTACCCGAATCCATGCATAATGATCTATTAGATTGGGCATTAGAAGTATGGTTAGCTAATCCTCCCTCTCGCTCTGTAGAGACTCTACAAGGATTACTATGGCTAATTTCTTCACGAAAAGACTACACTGAGGAGAAAACAGCAAAAACCCTCCAGAAAATTCTCTCTAAGGCAGGAGAGCTACCCGGTGACCATGATATCAAAACATGGTCCATAATGAATAGATTAATGGCTAAGCAGGAAGATCCTAAGATTGAAAATGTAGAGCAGATAATCACTACACTACCCCTAGAATGGTGGATGCATATTTCATCTGATTTACTGGAATGGGCGCTCCAAGATGATAGAATATTTTCTTGGCTTATTACCAGAGAAATACCATGGCCAGCAGCAGTCTTGAGGCCAATTGGTGAAAAATGCGAATTCCCTTTCAAAGGTGAATTGGAATACCTTGGATGTAGCCCTAAAATCAGGGGCCTGTTATCTCGTAGATTCAGAGTAAGGGAAGATATTCCAAACGAAGCGCAACCCTTGATTGATCTTCTCGAGTCCCTAGATGCTGTTAACGAGAACAGGGCCCCGAGGATTGGCAAGACTCATCCCCTGGTAGGTTGGTTGGCCCAACCCTTAGATAAATGGCCAAATTTCACAACCTCTTCGATGTTACAGGGAGATAATAATGTGGCTGGAAGACTACTCAGGGGAATATCCGGATTTCATGAAGGCCTGTTGTCAAAAATAGCATTCGAATAGTGCCATTAGACCGTGGGGTTCATCTCCTACTCCGGATGCGGAGAAACGCCCAACGGCAACACCGTGTTGACAAAGCCCCCTCGCCGGAGGTTGAGGATGAAACATGGTACCACGTTTGGGTAGCCATCTGTCGAAGACCAGTGAGATCGTCTAATGACGAAATGAACACTGGCGCAAATCAGGTGGCCGGACCGTGTTAGGTCCCCTGAGGACCCATTGGGGATGAATCAAGGGACTACCCCATTGTCCGACAGACGTCCCGGGGTGGGTCAGGCGCCCGAGCTAGGCTGTGAAGGCCGCCGTTACGCCCCGGGGCACACATTCTTCCAAAGCCCTCAAGACTCTCAACTCTAGCAGGGTATCGATGAAGCCCCTAGGTTTAGTGGGAGGGACCTTCGATAAATTCCACATAGGGCATCAAAAATTACTAGAAATCGGTCTCAAAGAATGCCATGAACTTGAGGTGTGGATGACAAGCGATATTCTTGCATCAAGAAAAGATCGAAGAATAGACTCATGGGCCGATAGAAAAAAACTCATTATGAGCTCCATCCACCCTGACTTACATGCTAGAATATCATTTCACACTCTTGAAGACGCATTTGGTCCTGCACCTACCCATGAAGTTGCAGAAGTAATTATCTGCACTCCTGAGACAATCTCAAACTGTGAGGAGATCAACGCTATACGTGCTAATAATGAATTGAAACCACTTCAAACAATAATTGTTAATCCGGTGTTGGATAGCAACGGAAAAGTTGTTTCTAGCACGAATATAAGGATGGGTATCACAGATAGGGATGGTAAGTCTTGGTTAAATGAGCAAATTGGCAAATCAAAAATATCTCTCAATTCGACAGTAGAGGCCATGTTGAAGAGTCCATTTGGAACTTTGGTAGAGGGTAATGAGAATGAACCTAAGATTGCTATGATGAATGTTCTAGATAGAATATCAGGAGAACCAGGACCGATAATAGCTGTGGGAGATGTAACAGTCAAAACTATGCAGGATCTGAATAAACCTGCGGATATTGCAATAATAGATGGAATGACAAAACGTGAGAGATGGAAACAAGCATCAGAAATAGAAGAGAATCAGTATGACTATGTTTTGAAGTGTAAAAATCCAGCAGGCTCAATTACTCCGGAATTGTACCGTTGTTGCTCTCAGGCATTGATTAAATTTGGATATAATGAAAATGAACAAAATACAGAATCCACGATTATCATAGTGGATGGAGAGGAAGACCTTGCACCTCTGATATTACATCCTCTCGCCCCAATAGGGTCAGTAATACTCTATGGTCAGCCGGGCCGAGGGGTTGTCATCAGATTCACTGATTTAGATTCAAAATCAAGATGCAGGGAATTGCTGGACTCTATGGACATAGACTAAGATTAGTCTTAATTGGCGGAGCTCTCTAGAAGTCCCACCCCAACTCCGAATGAGACTAGAACAACGGCGACAGAATAGACCCCGGGGTCCACCCAGGTATTCTCCACCATGCTCCAGATTAGATAAAAAATCACTCCAAGTGCAACAAGCCAACTAGAAATCAGTTTGTTGGAACCGCCTTGTGAAGAGAACAGGGAACTGACAACACACTTTGGTAAACCGCTCAGCCAACCAGAAAATCCTGACTCATGGGCGACATTCATCCCCCTAGCGCCTAGTCCAATGATTATCAAGCCCACTAATCCGAATAAGACATCATCCATCACGAAAGCCATGTCTGTTGTTGACGACTCCCTAACTCCCGTGAAAAAGTCAGTCCACAGTACCTTTCTGCCTTCTGAGTACGCGCCTATTGAGATATTTACAACTGTAAGGAAAACTATCCAGGATCCCAGCAGTGTTAATGCGGCTGACATGACCTTACTAGGGCGTGTTAAAGAATCCATCCACTCTGAATTAGTCATGTTTCAACGCCCCGGGGACCTAGGACTTCTGTATAATCATTGTCTGAGAAGCCAGAAATCATAATCGGCTTTGAAGAGCGTATTTTTCTTCGGCAGCCTGAGCGATTAGTGGCTCAGATTTACTAAGAGTCAGGATCACATCAATTCCACTTGGAATCGCGGAGTTTACCTGCTTACTCCTTCCACCTCTTCCCTTGCTGACGTTTCTAGCCATAATCATCCCAAGGGTATCTAGCTCATTGAGAAGTGAAGAAATACGTCTAGCAGTTAACGGCTCTATACCGATTTTGAGACACGCGTCTGAATAAGTTCTGTAAACTTCCCCCGTACTGATATTTCTTAGGCCATTCTCTTCATTTAGCTTGATGGAGAATAGCACTATTTTCTGATGCAGAGGGAGAGTTCTAAGAACAGGCGTTACTTGATCATACTCAAGTTGACTCTGCGCTAGCCTTACATGGGATGGAGAAACCAGAATATGGCCTTGTTGTTCAGCCTTCTGAACTGAAATTCTGAGCAGATCCAATGCTCTCCTGGCATCTCCGTGTTCTTGTGCGGCCAATGCCGAGCAGAGTTCTATTACTCCTCCATCAAGGGAATTCTCCCTAAGTCCGAGATGCGTTCGTTCCTCGAGAATATCCTGAATCTGAGTCGCTCCATATGGATGGAAAACCAAGTCTTCCTGACTCAATCTGGAACTTACTCTTGGATCAAGATGCTGGGTGAAATGCAAGTCATTACTAATCCCAATAATACAACATCTGGATGATTTCAAAATCGTATTGAGATTAGTGAGATTATACAGGATTCCATCTCCAGCTCTAGCTACCAGGTTATCTATCTCATCGAGAACAATAATGTGGACGCCCCCTTCTCTATCCATCCTCGAGACTAGAGCGTCCAACACCCTGTCTGTTGGCCATCCTGTAAATGGAATAGGCGAGTCCCCCCTCCTAGAAAGATGAGATGCTACATTCTGAACTACTCTGTATTTTGTATCTATATTTCGACAATTTATCTCGTAACTGAATACCGGCTCACCCATCTCTCTGCCCTTGTCAAGTAGCTGAGACAGAACATATCTGGTGACAACAGTCTTACCCGAACCAGGGACCCCATACAGTAGCATATTAGAGGGAATGTGTCCGTTTAAAGCATCCACTAGATTCCTTACCAGAGATTCTATCTCTACCCCGCGATGAGGGAGGCTGTCTGGCTCAAAGGCATGATCAAAGATTTTCCTATCGATGAAAAGACTTTCCTGACCAAGAATCTTCTCGAAAATGTTTCCCTCCATTTCTTAACACTCCTAATCATTCCACTTCCACACCTCTCATGCCCCCCATCCGAGCAGTTGATTAGTCAACGCGGAGTTAGAGCGAGCAAGACCGACATAATAAGACTCTCTGAAGAATTAGGCTTTATGCCATCTTTATCGGATAGTAGTAATGTATGGTTTACTTTCTACACCTGTGATATTTACATGAACTTGATTTACTTGCAGTGCAACGAAAATAATTATTTTCATCAGATGTTATTATTGCACTTAGAATAAAATAAGAACCACAAACTGGTATTATGCTTATTGTATTATTGGCCTACCAAATTAAATTATCAATTAAGCCATGAAACATTAATTCCTTTCTTGCCAATCTATCAAATTACTCTGTATAGTATATATGCTAGTTAATTTTTTTAATTTTTTCTTATAACTTCAAATGAGCCATCTTCATTAACAATCAAGCTATCTCCGTCTTCTAACTGACAGATAGTTTCAGGAAGATCTGGAATCTCAAACCCTTCATCAAAACCTTTCCCAGAAGAGTAATTGTGAGTAACTAAAATCTTGGCGTGAGAGTTCCTAGAAGCTAACAATACAACATCAGAAGGACGATGATGATGGGGGAATTCGCCAATGTCAGGCATCCCCATCTCGACCACTATCACATCTGCCCTCTTAGCTCGATTATCAATCTCATCACATGGCCCAGAGTCCCCACAGTGCAATAGTCGAAAGCCAGATTCATGCACAAGTTCGTAACCATGGGGGTCAGTATCTGGATTATGAATAACAGGGAACCTGTTGAACTTCCATCCGGTATCACCTATCTCATCATGCTCTGACTCATGCCATTCAATAATATGATCTAGAGACTCGAGACTTCCCGGGAACCCTAATTTGCATAGACTCTCGAGAATGTTAATTCCTCCTGGCCTTAGATATATATCCAAACCGGCTTCTCCTCCCCTGTCAGAGATGTACTTCCTGTCGAGCATCAAGAATGGGAATCCAAAATTATGATCTCCATGCCAATGTGTAAACAAGATATGTTTGATGTCGCTACCCGAAATTCCATATCTTCTCAGCTGGGTAAGAAGCGTTGGAGGGGTATCAATGAGTATGCAATCGTCTATAAGTGCCAAGGCATGCATCCTCCCACGTGGTGAGAAAGCATTCCCTGTTCCTAGGAAATCGACTCTTGGCATGCCATTGCGAGTACGCTACATGACTTGACCCCATCGCCTTCTTTGTACTCTGCAGAGATCTCTCATTGCATTTATTCATAAACGAGTATTATCCCGCCGGGATGAGGGATATAGTGTCCGAACCACGTTCTATTCTCATTCTGTATGGTTCCCAATCCGGAAATTCCGAAGAGCTAGCCGAACAAGCAGGAAAAGCTTGTACAAATCATGGCCTCAATGCTTCTGTAAAAGCTATGGATGAAATTCAAATTAATGATTTGACTAATCAAAAGAGAGTCCTAATCTATTGTAGCACATGGGGAGATGGAGAGCAACCGGACAATGCGGAGGACCTATGGGAGGCCGCCAATGGAGGCGCGATCTCAGACTTGAAGGGTCTAAATTTCTCGGTACTGGCTTTGGGGGATACGTCGTACGATTTATTCTGTGAGTCAGGAAAGGAATGGGATTCTTGGTTTGAGAATATGGGCGCTAACAGAGTTCATCAGAGGGTAGATTGCGATGTTGACTATGAGGGGCCAGCCGCTGAATGGACAGCAGCCGTATTGCCACTAATGGCCGCAATTGAAGACGACCCAATAGAGGAAGACAATGACTCTTCATCTACTACGGTGACTTCGATTTCAGAAGCTTCTGATGTAGAAGTCTCTAAGAAATCAGAGAAATCACAGTGGACTGCTAAAAATCCATACTCAACCAAGATATCTGAAAATTATGTCCTAAACGGAGAGGGGTCGGGTAAGGAGACGAGGCATATTGTATTCCAATTGGGGGATTCAGGACTTAACTACAAGGCAGGAGATGCACTAGGAGTTGTTCCACGAGGGCCTCCAGAAGTAGTTCAAGAAATACTTTCCATTACTTCTCTAACCGGTGAAGAGATTGTTGAAACACATGCTGGTGAATTTAGCCTAAGGGAGGCTCTGACGGATAAGTATGAGGTCCACAGGGTATCTAAGAAATGGATTGAGTCCCTCGGCCCTAGGCTGGTGTCATCTTCTTCAAGTATTGATATCAAAATAGTAAGTAGGACAAGATCCTCATCCAGAAATGGAAACATAATCATGGAATGGGCCGGTTCCGGAGAAGACGACGATGTCCCTGAACAATATGTAGAAATTGGCATACCGTCAAATCCCTCGGAAGCTCTCTGGCGTGAATTGACATCAGATCCTAAAGCAATGGAGGACTACATGTGGTCTCGAGATTATGTCGACGCCCTATCTGACTTTGGTCACATTGGATTCACTGCACAACAGCTTGTCGAGGGGATGGATAGACTAAAACCAAGATTGTACTCTATAGCCAGTAGTCCAGATCATGAACCAGGAACTGTGCATCTAACTGTAGGGATAGTCAGATACAATCATCATGACAGGGATAAAACTGGACTTTGTACAGGTTTCCTGGCAGATAGATGTGAGGTCAATGAGACAGATATTGGAGTTTTCATGTCGCCTACAAGATCCTTCGTTCTCCCTGAAGTAGGTTCAGCCGATGCAATCATGGTAGGGCCAGGTACGGGAATTGCTCCATTCAGGGCGTTTCTACAACAAAGAGATATCAATGGAGATACAGGTAGGAATTGGTTATTCTTCGGCGATTGGACAGAAGATGGAGAGTACTACTATCGAGATGAGATGGAATCATGGAAAGAGAGAGGGGTACTTGATAGGCATGATTTAGCATGGTCCAGACAGGGCTCCGAGAAAGTGTATGTCCAGCACCTGATGAAGAAGAATGGCGAAGAAATATGGAATTGGATAGATGGAGGAGGCTACTTCTATGTTTGCGGAGATAAGAATTACATGGCCAAAGATGTGCACTCAACACTGATAGAGATCTGCTCCGAGCATGGAAAAATGTCTCCAGAAGAAGCAAAGGAATTTGTAGAATCGACACTAATGAAAACCCAGAAAAGATATCTCAGAGATGTTTACTGAGGGCTTAAAATCAACACAATCTTCCGATTCAATGATAGGGCAACCGTTACAGCGTTGTCTCGATGTTTAGGAGGGTCCTCATCGCAAACAGAGGGGAAATAGCCCTCAGAATTCTGCGCTCATTACGTACCATGGGTATCGAAGCCGTCGTAATACACGGGAAAGAGGACAGACTATCACTGCCAGTCAGACTTGCTGATGAGGCGGTTTACATCCCACGTTCTGATCCACTAGCCTCGTATTTGGATATTGAGGCTATAGTGGAAGCGGCTAAGGAAGTCGGGGCAGACGCCGTGCACCCCGGTTATGGGTTTCTGGCTGAAAACCCAATCTTCGCTGAAAGATTGGAAGAGGAGGGGATTACTTTCATTGGCCCTAGTGCAGATGTTCTAAGGCTTCTTGGAGACAAGATAGCCGCCAGAGATGCCATGGTCAGATCCGGTATTCCAGTTGCCATTGGTTCAGATGGTCCGGTATCAGATCCAGAAGAAGCATCAATCCAAGCGACACAAATAGGGTATCCTGTGATAATTAAAGCAGCCGCAGGAGGAGGGGGTATTGGAATGCAAGTAGTCGACTCACCGGATGATTTCGACAAGGCATTGAGAATTTGTCAAGGAAGAGCACTTTCAGCATTCGGAGACGATAGAGTATTTCTCGAGAAATTCATACAAGGAGCACAACATATTGAGTTTCAAGTAATAGGAGATGGAGAAAAGGCAATACATCTAGGAGAGAGATTTTGCTCTATTCAGAGGAGGCATCAGAAGATTTTGGAAGAAGGCCCCTGGCTATCTGAGGAAGTCAGAGAGGAGCTCGGTTCAAAGGTCGTCGCAGGAGCCGAAGCCGTTGGTTACAAGGGGCTAGCCACATTCGAGTTTCTCAGAGATTCCAATGGGGATTTCTATTTCCTCGAAGTCAATCCTAGGGTACAGGTAGAGCATACTGTAACTGAGATGATTACTGGTTATGACTTAGTTTCCATTGGCATAAGGGTAGCGGCAGGAGAAGGAATCCCCATTAATCAGAACGATGTAAGAATCAGGGGGCACGCGATACAGACTCGAATAAATGCTGAGAATCCACTGACTCTGGCTCCTTCACCAGGGAGGCTCTGGGAATGTCATTGGCCAAGTGGCCCTGGGGTTAGGGTAGATTCCCATGCTCACACTGGATACGATATGCCTGCCTCATTCGATTCCTTGTTGGCTAAGGTAATTGTTTGGTCGCCAACTAGGTCCGATGCGATTTCCAGAATGAAAGCCGCTCTCAGTGAAACCATGTTACTTGGGGTAGATACGCTGATTCCCCTCCATCAAGCAATACTGAATAATCATGATTTCTTGTCAGGAGACATCACAATAAGGTTCCTCGAAGAGCATCCTGAGTTATTGAACGGTGAATGATGATGGAGATGGTAATTGTTGGGACAATTTCCTATGATGATATCGAGACTCCCTCGGAGAAGGCTAGCTCCGTTCTTGGTGGTTCCGCCACCCATTCAGGACTAGCTTCATCGTTCCATCTAAGGCCCCCTCCAGGACATCCACCTAGGATAGGAATTGTTAGTGCGGTTGGAGAAGATTTCTCGACATATCACCAGATGGTTTTGGAGGATGCTGGAATGAACCTCGCAGGGGTTGCTCTGAGAGAAGGAGAGACATCAACAAGGTCGGTGAGATTTACTGAATCCATGGGCGGATCAGAAATAACAAATATTGACATGAACGTACTTGGGGACTTTATCCCGATTCTTCCAAAGGCCTGGGCCGCGCCAGACGTACTTCTATGTGCAAACTCAAAGCCAAGTATGCAAATTGAAGTTCTGAAGCAGTGTCCAGATGCTAAAATTAACGCTCTGGATACCAGTAAGATTTGGATCGAGGAAGAATTTGAGGATCTTTCAAGGGCTATGAGAATGGTAGACGTTGTGGTCTTAGAAGAAGAGGATGCGAATGCTATCTCTGGAGAGAAAGTACTGACCCAGTCAATATCTTCGATCATCTCAGGAGAAGGTCTTCACGGAGGATCCGGCGCCGGACGTGGACCGAGAAGCATCATCATTAAGAGAGGAAGCAGTGGAATTCTCGCGTATCTTCCCTGCGGGACTATAGCACTCCCGTCATATCCAACAGAAAATCTGATTGATCCGACTGGCCGTGGAGATACTTTCGTAGGTGCCTTGTTTTCCTCATTGGTTGGGCACGATGGATCTCTCAATGATGCTGAAGTGATGAGGAAGGCCATGGTTCATGCTACTGTCACATCTTCGTATTGTGTGGAGGGAATAGGTACCAAAGGAATCAGGACCCTAGGAAGGGGGAAGTACCACGCTAGGGCTGATAGGTATAGGAGAATAGTTGGGATATAATTATTCTAATCTTCGTACACCAGGGATATGATGCTTCTCTCCCTTGGATGGCGCCTTTCTCAGTTGTGAAAACTTCAACCCCCCCGAAGGCACAGTAAGTTGCTTGGGAGCCCTATTCTCTCCTGACGAAACCCTTTCCACGACAGAATCCAATGCCGCCTTGGCTGAAACAGGAATCTGTTCCGAGGGTGGAGCGGGCCTACTAGTGATATCTGCTTGATGATCCTGATCACTTCTGAGCCTGATGTGCTGAGAGCTTTGGAATCTTGAATGACCACTATCTAGAGTTCCATCAATATCCCCATATTGAGAGACATAACCATCATCTCTGCGGTATCTTGTTCTGTTCTTTGGCCTAAGTAGTGACTCAATCCAACTGGGCTTTCTCCTCTCCCTTACTGCGAGGTCCCTTTTGAAAAGTCCACCATTCATTGAGGCGACCAAACTCGAAACTCCCGGATAATCATTAAGATCGTTGGACTCATTATTTGGCCCTGTAAGATATTTTACGGAATCGGCTTTCTTCGCTCTTGCCTGTCTCACTATTCCGGGCACACACTCCTCTCTTACCGCCTCTTCAGTAGGGGTCGGTAAGAGCTGGCTACGATAATCAGATTTTGGAAATCCATGTTGATTATACGCCCTCCTAATCATTTGTGAGCTAGAAGGCGGCATCTGTGCAATCTCCTCGGTAGGCCTCACATCGAATGAACTCTCGAATCCAAATTGAGATACAGTTTCCTGATCATCTTTATCCTCAAAATCAAACATTCCTCCGAAACCGAAAATATCAGTAGTCTCGGAATAGTCGCTAACTTCCCTACTGGAGACTTCCGTCACGGGTTCCTTTTCCCTGTACCAAGAGGGGGCCTCCTCCCGGCCCCATGCTCTCTCATAAGCAGAAATACCATTTTCTGGAGGATTTGTAGTGGGAAATTCTGGCGATATTTCAGACATTCCATAACTAATTGGAGCCTCTTCATTAATGCTGCCAAATCCTCCGAAACCAAAATCGGAGAAGCCATCAAACTCGGATTTTTCCTCCTCCATTTCAATTGAGTTATCTGCTAGATTTTTTTGTATACTATCCGACTCAATTTCGGGAGGAGAAGGAGGCCAGGGTAGGGCCTTCATTGCAGATATCCCTCCAGCATCTTGGAATGCAGGAAACATGGGTACCTCATTTTCAATTTTTTCAAGTCCTGAACGAGCATCTTCTATGCTCGACCCTCTTCTAAGTCTATCAGTCATCAAACAAAGTCGCATTAGAGATCCTTCTCGTCCCCCTATCATATGCCTAGACTTATCTCCGTCCTCGATAACTAGAACCGAACTCCTCAATCTGAAGTAGGACATCGATACAATAATTCCAGCTGCAGATACTGCCCACCCTAGGGGGGGGATTAGTATGGAGTACCCGATAACTGCAGTTATCCCGCCTATTATTGGGGTTCCACTGGGAAGTATGGGTACATTCATGTGTCGCATTTTTGAGATTGATCCGAGATCAATCCTGAGCCCCTGACCAATCCTATTCTCTATGGTCAACTGATGCTGATTTAGAATACCTACGAAACTCCCTCTCATCCCAACCAAACTTAGGCCTCCGATTAACTCGGAGTCACCTTCAGTTCGGTCAGGCTTATGCCCGACTGAGTACATCCCAATGTGCGAGTGTCGGATTCATGGTATAAGTTCTCGGGGAATTGCATCGAAAAATATGATGCTTAATGCACAATTATAATCATGCCGAACTGGTCTCTGTGATAGACCCAAGAATCCTCATTGGAACAGCATCGAGCTGAACTAAGATAACTACTCCGCGCCCATCCTTTCTGATAACTAGTGGACTTTCCCATTCGATTGAGATCATACTCCCCTGTATCGCAATAACTCTACCAACCTTGAATTGCATATTAGTAGAAGCATGAACGATATCGCCAATCATGACACGCCTCCTCTGGAACGGAGCATCATTCAATTTAGAGACAGTGGAGGTTACCTCTTGTAGTACATCTGACTCCTTGATAACAATCACTGAGCCTTTCCCAATGTCGTCTTCATGCACTCCTCTGAGTGCAACCCCTACTCTGTCTCCAGAACCAGCCTCGTTTACATCGTCGTCCATCACTTGTAGACTCCTCACAACTCCAGGTTTTCTGCCGGGGATAATTTCAATATGATCATGCTTCTTTATTCTGCCTGATTGGACGTATCCTATCCCAACCACTCCTATGCCCTGAACATTGAATTTCTGATCAAGTGGTACGACCAATTCGTCATTTTCATCTTCAGATTGCCCTAGTGAAAACAACTCCTCTCTAATCTCATGTGCCTCAGGGACATCCTCCAATATTTTCCAGTTAAGTTTAGCTTGTTTGAAGAGAACTCTTACCTGGTCGGGATCTACCCATTCTCCAGAATCGGGATTGATAACTGCTAATCCGGCTCCAATTTCGGAGCATTTCATGGCCACTAACAATTCTCCAAGGGATGCGTCTATTTGTTTGACTTCCACAAACCCGACTCTAGAAACATTCAGCACAGACAGAAGGGGCCTGATACTTTCAGGATGCTTCAACGGCCTAAGAAGAGAAAGAATCCTTACCTTCTCATCTTTGGTTTCTTTGAATACGTATGAAACGACATCCCTGGAATCTCCTTTCTTAGCGATATTACTTGCCATCTCGTCAGACCCATAGAAGGCTACGTTTAGGACTGACATAATATCTCCAGAGTCTCTCTAGATTAAGTTCGCATTGCGTCTCGTGCCGCCTTAGCATCATTCCAAAGACTAATTTCTTCGTCGGAAATAGGTGTGAACTGAGGTACCGATATAGGACGCATCTCATCATCAATAGCTACCATGAAAAAGTACCCAGAACAAATTTGTTCTGGCTCCCAATCAGATCTTGTCATCCTACAAGATCTAACTAGTACTCCTACTGTTCGAGGAGATGTCCAAACTACCCTTCCGATGGTCCTAATTATGTCGCCCTGATATGCTGGTCTCTCAAATTTCAAGGCATCTACGGAAACCGTAACGAACTCCTCATGTGCAAACTTACTAGCCGCCAATCCTGCAGCCCTATCCATGATGGACATTAGATGACCGCCAAACAACGTATCCAGAGCATTTGTGTCCCCTGGAAATACCTCATCCAAGAGAATTACCGGCTCGGTAGACCGTGGCTCTCCCATGTCCCTCAAAACAACCCCGTCGCTCGCCCCCCTTCAATCCTACACTAGAAAATCGATAAAAATCCTCAATTCAACCGCTTAGTTGAACAGAAAAACCTCCTAGCATTACCATGGTTGGAGGCAAACTCGTCTGGAGAGAGGTAGTAATTGAAGATCCAGATGGCGGGAAAATAATCCTTTGGCCACATCTCCCTTGTATCCTAATGCCCAACCAAATCAGATCCAGAGAAATCTGGGACGGGCTGGCCCTACTCCTCTCGACTAATGATTTTTTATCGATGAAGGACGATTATGTGAATGAGAGAAAAAGTCCTGGAGCCAACGTTGAGGCGGCAATATCCTCAGGCACTCAGTTCGGAAAATTATTGAAGGAACTCAGAGAGTTAGAAATTGATGGCCCACATATTCCCGATCCAGAACCTATGCGACTCGTCACACATGCACAAAATGCCAGAGGGGGTCTTCCGATATATCTGATAGAGCCCGATATAAGCGAAGAAAAATGGGTAGACTGGCTGTCTAGGAGTGCGGATATGCAGGTCAGAATATCATCTCTAGTATCAAGACTTTCGTCTAACAGCAGATGGAAGAAAGACTCTGCTAAAGCAGTCTCAAAAATACAGCAGGATAGAGTAATTGATACTGAGATGGGGGCAGCTTCCGCTACCTGTTTTTCATGGAATGCCGAGGAAGAAAGAGTGATTGGTAGAAATCTATCACAAGAAAGAGACATGAGATTCGCCTCTAGAATAAGGGGGGCATTGGCTGACTTGAGGGACAGCAGGGTTGATGTTGAAGAATCGTCACAGCCACTACTGATGGTACCAGTACATCAGGCCAGACTGCCTCTGATAGAGCAATCAATTTTAGCTTGGCCCGAACCAGAAACAATCAGGAGTATGGAATAATGTCTATCTCGCCCGAATTTAACATCGAAACTCAAACTTTCAGATTCATACCTTCAGTACCGATAGATCATTCTGAGGCGATAAACCTAGCTTCAGGTACCAAGGCGGGAGACTACGTTGTAGTCTCACATGAAGAGCCCAGAGCCACATATGTTATTGAGCCGAATGGCTCAATTCTAGTACATGGCCTGTCCAGGAGTGAAGTTGCTGAGTTGGCTGTTCAGGAATTACTGCTCAATCTTGGACTCCCACTCGAAGGCCTTTCAATGGACTCCGGAGAAATCATAGTAAGCTTCTCTCTTGGTAAGAATGTACTTTTAGAAATAGCTGAAAAAAGATTTTCAGATATTGAGATGGACGAACGAATTGATGCTATCAGGATTTCAGCATCACTACACAAAGCCACAATCATACTATACGATAATGGCAAAGGAGTGGTTTTAGGACAATCTTCGAGAAAAGTATCCGAGATGGCAGTGAGGCATTGGGCTGAAAAACTGCATAATGAAGAAGCATTGACGTGAGATAATGCTGGTTAATGACGGATGGAAAGGGCCTATTGTGGACCAGCACATGCATCTGGATAAAACCAACAGATTCCTCAGGGCCGCTGAAGAATTCTCAAATGCCGGAGGTACAGGAATCTTTCTTGTTCACAAACCATCATTTTCAACGTCTCTTCCTAGAGATATCAACGACTACAGGGGCGCATACCAAGAGACATTGAATATGGCCTCAAAAGTTAGGAAAAAAATAGGACTAGATGTTCAAGTCGTACTTGGGCCTCATCCCGTCACTTGGGATATCCAAGCAAACACTATGGGTATCGAAGAGTCGACTGAACTACATATTTCCGCAGTAGGACTAGCACTAGAAATGATAGAGGCTGGAGATGCGATATGCCTTGGCGAGGTTGGAAGACCACACTATCAGGTTTCTGAGGAAAGATGGGAGAAGGCAAACGAAATGCTACTAGAGATAATGAGAATGGCCTCATCCGCAAACTCCCCCATACAGTTACATGTTGAAGATAATGGTCATCAGACATGTGCAGATATGGCCTCCCTATGTGACAAAGCAGGCCTCCCCAGAAATAGGGCTGTCAGACATTTTGCGTCTTCCGATCTAAGCCAGAGAAATACTTCAGGACTCCCAGTCACTGTAAGTATGGGAAAGGGAAGCATCGAAGGAATATGCTCCTCAATAGAACAATGTAACTCACATTGGGGAATGGAGACGGATTTTCTTGACGACCCAAAGAGGCCGGGAGCGGTACTTGGTCCCCGGACTATTCCAAAGAGAACAAACCAACTGTGTAAAGCTCTCAGATTAATGGAATGGGATGATGAAAAGATAGAGCAGTACATTCTAGATATCCACGAGAATTGGATTTCCTCAACCTACTTCTAGTCGAATATAGTCTTGGGAGTGAAAGTCAAGATCGCTCCAATAATGAAAATTAGTACAGAAGTCGCGAAAAATCCAAACTCAGAAAAACCAATGTCAAATCCCATTTCCTCGATCCCCATTTTCCAAACGGGACTGTTAACCGGCATGAACAATATCATCGAGGCTATACCTACTCGCTGCCTTGGGAGCACATACTACCGACTACGCCATTACTTTTCAACTACGAAGTAAGAAGTTCTCCATGACCGAATCGGTTTAGAGATGACATACGCTCGGCCTGCCAGAGCGCCTGTAGTGAAGGGGTTATCACAAGAGGTTTCCAACCTCTTGTCCCGGGTTCAAATCCCGGCGGGCGCACCATTCGAGAAACTTTGAGTGAAGCATTGAAACGCTCCCCTCTCTGCGTTGAGCCATGTCGGGTGATGGGAAATCCAAAGGCGGGGAATCAATGGCTGTCACATCGATCAGTAAAGACAACTCGGACCTTCTTGAAGAAAGACAGGTTGTCGGCCGCAAGATATGGAGGATTTTCCCATATGTCATGACATATTGGCAGAGAGCCCTCGGAGGTCTTCTGGCCAACATGGGTGCAAGAGTCTTCGATTTGATCCCATTCATTGCTATCGGTATGGCCGCTGATTATTACAACCCTGATAATCCTCAATTCACAAATTCTAGGATAGAAAGTTTTGTCACTATAGAATCAATACCAGATTTGGGTCCAATAAGCTCAACTGAGCTTGGCTTTGGTCTGCTTATATTCGCATCATTTGTTATTCTGGCGATATTCCAAGGATTTAGCAATCAACTTTGGCAATCTATAGCATACAAGGCCCAGCACGACATTAGGATGGATGCTACGAGGTCACTATTGAACATGGAAGCATCCTATTTCGAGACCCGTCAAACTGGAAATCTAATGTCTGTCTTGTCCGCCGATGTAGCCCAACTTGAGGATATAATATCAGATTCTAGCACCAGCATAATCAGGATATTCACGACTTTGTGCACTGCATTCGTAATCTTGTACTGGATGTCTCCGTTGCTCTGTATGATTCTGTTCGGGCCACTGTTTATGATAGTACCAATGGTTATTTGGTTCTCAACAAGAGTACAACGAAAATATCGTAAACAGAGGGAGAGTACAGGCGGAATAATTGCTATCCTTGAGAATGTCCTATCTGGAATAACCATTGTTCAAGCATACAATGCGACTGGCTTCGAGAGAGAAAGGGTTGAGAATCAGAGCGGTAATTACAGGGATCAAGCAGTACAGGCCGCATTCATCAGAAATAGATTCATCCCTGGGTTCCATATCGTCGCAGGGATCTCATTTGGACTTCTAGTCTCTGCGGGAGGCTGGCTCATGAATTCGGGACAGATTAGCGTTGGGCAATTTGTGACCTTTCTCCTTATATCTACAAGAATGACGATGCCACTGTGGATTTTAGGAATGCTCTTGAATCAGCTTCAGAAGGGCGAAGCTGCATCCAGAAGGGTATTCGCAGTTATCGATCTGGAGCCTTCCATCTTCGACAGAGAGGATTCCATCCCCTTACAGGATCCGATTGACAGTGTGTCATTTCAAGACGTTTCATTTGCATATCCCTCCTCAAGTTCAAACGTCCTCAGTGGAATAAATCTTAATGCCTCTTCGGGACAATTTCTCGGAGTGATGGGGCACACTGGAGCTGGAAAAAGTACGATTCTAAAGTTAATCGAAAGATTTTACGAGCCACAAACAGGAAAAGTACTGATTAATGGCAGGGATATCAATGAATTCTCCATTGAATCAGTTAGATCAAGAATTGGTTTTGTGTCACAAGACCCATTCCTGTTTTATGGGACAATAAGAGACAATGTCTGCTATGCCAGAGATGCGGATGAGAGTGAGATTCTCAATGCGTTGGAATTGGCTGGTGCTTCGGAATTCATCTCCCAACTATCAAACGGCCTTGATACAATGGTAGGAGACAGAGGGGTAATGTTGTCTGGAGGACAGAGGGCAAGGATTAGTTTAGCCAGAGCACTTCTGAAGAACCCAGATTTATTGATTCTAGATGAGGCCAGTGCGGCTCTTGATGCTGAAACCGAGAAGAGAATCCAACAGTCATTGTTCGACGGCTCAAGTGGTTCAAAGAAGAGGATAACAATCGCAGTTGCTCATCGCCTCGCAACAATTAGGAATGCTGATGAGATAATCGCAATGGTAGATGGTGCAATCGTTGAGAGAGGAAAGCATGAGGGACTCATCGCCAATGAAAATGTATATGCATCACAGTGGTCTATTCAGACAGGCGAACTAGACTGACAGGTGAGGAATTGGACGATATCGAATGGACCAGGGTCGATCCGGGTTCAACTTACTTGGGGTCTAATAATCGCGCTATCATCTTTGGCGCACCCGGGCCAAGACACGAGGTTTCTATTCAGCACTCTTATGAGATTTCCAAGGAAGCTATTCCACTTTCGAAAGCCTTAGCTCTGTGCGAGGCATCAGAACTATCAATATCCTCTGAATCAGAGTGGCAACTTGCCTATGACAGGGGATTAATCCGAGAAGGAAAAGGTATCGAGGTCTTAGAGGACCGCATCTCATCATCATATTGGGGGAAAGTTTGTGATGGTAGGGCATTCCTACCTAACGGCTCTAGCTTAGAGGTATGCAGGGAATGGGCCCGGAATAAAGCCACACCTAGGTATCTGCCTCCAACATCATCGGTCAGAAAGCTCGCAAGAATGGTCAGAAGGGGGAGCAGGGACAAAAATCCAATTTCGCCACGACTCCCTAAAAGCCCCCCAACATCAAGAGTCTTATTGGAGGAAATTTCAATTATTATCTTACTAGGAATTATTCCATCATTTCTCTGGGCATATTTCAATGCAAGCCCCGGATATATTGAGACTGGATGGCCAGGTTTGATTTTAGGCGGAGTAATCCTAGGGATATTGTCTGGCTTATTCTGGAGGCCTAGACAGCCAACATGGTGGGCGGACGGATCAAAGATGTTCCCAAGAAGGTGAAAAAAATTGAACCGAGAAAACTCCAGAATAATATGGACACACATCCAAGATGCTGGCGATAAGTTAGTCGGAAAGTTGCCACCCTCTCGCTATCACCCTAAAGGAAGGAATCCTTATGCTCATGTGGCCATATGTGTAAAGGGGAGATTCGGCCAGTCTTACAAGGAAATTCCAGACGAAAGAATTCAGGAGGTCATGGATTTTATTGACCACTTGGTGGAGAATCCAAGCTAGCTTCGCGAACGGTCGTCTATCTGAAGTCCGGATCCACCAGTAAGAATTCTCAAATTGGCTCTTATGACACCTATTCCGTAATTCCAATGTAGACTAAAGGCAACAATAGGGGATAAGAATACTGTCAAGAAATCTCTATTTGGTGAGGCCCCCATGAGAGATCCATACCAGGCAATTAGGTTGTATAGGCCAGCTAAGGTCGGAAGTAAGTGTGCCCCTGCCCTAGGCAGCCCCATAGGCACTGCTGAAAGACTCACGTCCCAGAAATCGGGCCATGCAATTCCCCCATTTGCTAGTCCCCAAAAAAAGAACGCAAAAGCCCCTATGACAAGTGGGGGGAATAAAGCTACCAGAGTGTGAGTAAACTCATGAAGCTCGGGATATTTCTTACTCGCAAGGGTCCTGACTAGTCCATAGTTTCCGATTTGCTTTCTAACTCTTGAGAGATTACGTCTTCTATGCCACATTACAGCAGTCTTATCAGTCCATATCTTGTGACCCGCTTCCCTTATTCGGTAATCAAGTAGTACATCTTCAGCACCTATTGCCCCCTCGTCGAATCCACCAACCTCATTCAGGACGGATCTACGATATGCCGAGTTAACTCCGGGCAACTGATTCACTTCATCTAGATCCGAGCCTCCTACTTTACCGTAATTTGTTCCCGTTGTGAAGATAGTACTGCAGAATGTGACATCGATAACCCGTTGCCATAACGTCGACTCTTCTGGTGGAGCAAAATTCGGCCCCCCCACTCCTGAAACTTCCTCTCTTTCGAACCACCTAACTAGATTGGAAACCCAATTCTTGGGAACAATTACATCATCATCGGTAAAGAAAACGAACTCCGACTCTGTCTGTTCCAAAGCGATATTACATGCATCGGCTCTAGTTTTGGAGCCCCTGTCATCGATGAAGCGAACTCCTTTCAAATCTGCCATATCTTTTCCAGGGTCGCTCTCTGGGCCAACAACTACAATCGATACATCACTGTACGTCTGGGCCAGAAGGCCATCAATAGCTACACCTAGCTCTGTGGAATTACCCACGGACGGGATAATGACACAAACCGAACCGCGCACGACATGCGACTGGAGTACTCATATTCAAAACAGCGCTAACAAATCAAGGATCATTGGTTACTCTTGGAGCTAGGAAATAGGTCCAACTTGCACCGCCCTCGTTACTGTTCCATGACATCCTAAGTGGATATTTCTCCTGGAATTCGACTACCACTTGTTCCGTAAGTCCGCCTGCGAGCTTCCTTGTAAGCGGATCTAGGAATTGCAGGGAATAAGTCGAACTGGTAGGAGTGTTAGAGCTCAATTCACTCAATTCACCAGATTCGAAAGACACAGTCACGCTCTCCCCAGCCTCCTGATCTGCGGAGATAGTCATCTTTGTGCTATCAAGACTCAGGTTAACCAGCTCATTCACCATCTTCGCGGCACGTAGTGCTCTAGATATCTTATCTGAGCCTATTGTAGCACTATTATTGAAATTCAGTTCCGGCATCTTTGGTTGAGTCATAGTGCCAACATCCAGGCCTCTAAGTATCCTATGTACCTCTCCAACTCTGACATTAATCGCTCCAACTGCGTCATCATAATCAATCTCAACTAAATCCCCAGGTCCAGCCAAACTCAACAAATCTCTCATCTTACTCAGCTCTATTCCTATCTCCACGGGCTCCACCTCATATGTCTCGAAGCACTCATCCCCGATGGTTGCCGATAGAAGGGCCACATGTGAGCCATCTACTACGATGGTATGCAGTCCCTTTTCTCCCCAGACCAGTTTCGCCTCCTCTGCCAAAACAGAAAGCAGGTCGATAATTTCCCTCATCAATTGGGTGTTCGCAGTCACTCTAAGCATCTTATCACGCATAGTCACACAGTTGGGGGTCTTTCATCCTTCGGAAGGCCCACTAGGCCGGCTACTGATACTCCCTGAACTTCTTACCACAGTTTTTACAAGTACACACCTTAGTCTCAGGTTCATCCGAGCTTCTGGTTTGCATAAGGATGACGAAAATCTCATTCTTGTCACACCTTGGACATCTAATGTCCCCAACTCTCAGAACTCCTTTTCCGCCCTCGTCCTCGACAACCTCTGTTAGATGTTTGAGATTCTTCGTCTCCCCAGAAGATCTGGCTTTACTCAAATCTATAGTCTCGCCAGTCATAGGGTCTGTAAATTCAGCACCCTTGCCATCCTTTCCCGTCAGAGGTCCTTCGTACCCGCATGTGTAGTTAGTGCATCTGATATTTCCATTGGGCTCCATAAATCCAAGAGTTCCACATTCTGGGCAAAACATCTCTTCCTCTCCTGACAGTATCGTACAGACATAGTAGTGCTGTGCCAACTGACTATTCAACTATTCTACAAAAGGAGTGAAAAAAACACTTAAGACATCAGTTCTAGAGTGGTTCGATAACCAGCCCATGCAAGACCAATACTTCCGATAATGGTAACCAATGCGTATGCCAAGGCAGTGGAATTAGAATCTTCTGAAAACTCGAGATAGTCCATGGCGAAGGTCGACATTGTTGTGAATGAACCAAGGACCCCCGTAGCAAAAACAGCCATAGCCCCCTCGCTTAATGCATTACCAGCTGCGATAGCACCAAAAATACAGCCCAGCAATAGTGAACCTAGAAGATTTACCCCCACGGTCGCATATGGCCCTGAATCAGGCTCGAATGAGCTTTGTATCGAATATCTCAGTGAAGCGCCTATGGCGCCCCCCACCGCGACTAATGCCAATAGTCGAATATCCACGCATCCACACAGGCATATGACGTTTGACTTCTTCTGAAGATTTTACAATCGGACCGTTGAAGCGTGAAGGCCCAATGCGACGACCATGGAGATATGGTACGACTGGAGGCTATCAAGAGTAGTCGATGCCGAAGGAAACGTCTTGGATCAGGTAAATTGGACTGCATCGAGTTCGGTAAATGCTCTGGTGGAAAGACTGTCTGTACTCCAATCAGGAAGGCTGAGTCCAGAGGCTAGAGTTCTGGCCAATAGGTTCCCTGAGGCAGTTTCAAATCCCTTAGGGGCGATTTCCGATGAATCCTGGCCCGAACTAAGTAAAGAGGAGTCGGAGATGCTTTCAGAGGCATCAATAGCACTTGCCAGGAAAGGAGTAGCGGCGTCTGCTTCGGATCCAGATCGCAGGCTGGACATGCTATCATCATCTTCCATTGAACTCAGGGCTTCTTGGACAACCCAAGAGGCGAGATCAGTTGAGTGGGCGGGCTTATTCCTTCCGGACTTAGATCTGGATGAGAGAAGGGCCGATATTCCCCTATTTGTGGCCAAATCAAAAGATATTGAGAATCTAGCAACTGACTTGGGGGTTTCTATTCCGGACCACCCTCCCTCAGAATTGGAGTGGTCTGCAATGAAATCTCAAGCTAAAGGGGTGGTATCTCTGTCTGAGAGGCTTCTTCTAAATGAGCAAGCTACCAAGGAGCTTGCAAACTCTTACGTCCCTTCTCTCTCTTCTCTAATCGGGCCACTGGGAGCAGCTAGAATGGTAGTACTAGCTGGTGGAAGGGAGAGACTAGCAAGAATGCCCAGCGGTAGCCTACAGGTTCTAGGAGCATCTGGAGCTATGGCGGCACACAGAAGAGGAGCTCCTCCTCCTAAACACTCTCCTGTCCTGTTCTCAATGCCTCTTGTCAGCAGATCTCCGAGATGGGTTCGGGGCAAGATAGCCCGTTTCTTGGCAGGCAAGTGCTCAATTGCTGTCAGGATCGACCATTTCGGAGGTCAGACATGGGATGATGAAGAAATCAAGAAAATCCATAGAGAGGCCGAGTCCATAAGGGATAGATTCCCGATCCCGCCTAAGAGAGGCTAGCCTATGCCTAGGAAACCAATATCTCTTGGTTGGGGCGTAAAGAAGGAGGGTAAGTCAATATGGACAAGAAATGCGAACAAAGGTGTTTCAGTCAAGGGAGAGAGGAGGAAGAGAACTGGGAAGATCGAATGGAGGAGATGGGACCCCTACAAATCGAAGGTTGCGGCAGCTCTACTGAAGACAAAAGGAGACCCCTCGCAAATACTACCAGATCCCGGATCAGTCTGCCTATACCTAGGTGCGTCTTCAGGAACAACTGTCAGTCATATTCACGACCATGTGTGTGGGGCGGAAAACCATCATAATGGCCAGTTATTGGCAATTGAAATATCTCCCAGGATGATGAGGGATCTACAAACTCTGGCTGAACAGAGAAAGGGATTAATCCCAATCCTAACAGACGCAAGGGATGTCAATGGTTATGCCACAATGATGAGGAGTAAAGCACAATGGATTCATCAAGATCTTTCCATAGCAGATCAGGCTCAGAATTTCATTTCCATAGCTGAGAAAACTCTATCCAAGGGAGGGACAGGGATACTAAGCCTGAAGGCAGCCAGTGAGAGGGCCATCGACGGAGAAGATGAGAGCAGGTTCGCTAGGGCTGAGTCACTTCTGAGACAATCATCATTGGATTTCATCGAAAGGATCGACATCGGACAATATCAGGAACAGCATGCCGTTTTCCATGTCAGGCATCTATAGGCCCGCGGTCCCGATAATTCCGAATCCGGCCACGGCTAGGCCATAGAGTCCAATCGATAGGTAATTCATAATTAGACCAGCTATGGCCATGCCCTTGTTAAGTCCGTTCATCTCTGAGGCTTTCCTCATTCCCATGTGGCCAAGTATGATTCCTCCGACTGTGGTAAATGGAGCTAGACATGCAGTGAAACACAAAATCGGGGAGGAGATGTGTGAGAACCAGGTAACCAGTCCGAGTACCATGCTCCAAGTCGCCTCATCGTTGCTAGGTTGCATCATCATCATCGGTTGCACATAAGGTCCAGATTGCCCCTGCTCACCACTGGAAACTTGATTTGGCGTTCCGGTAAGAACTCCTGGCTGCTCGTCATTCTCTGAGCCGTCCCACCATTCATCAGATTCCCCTTCTTCCATATCATTTCCTGAAGGGCTGCAGATATGAGTTTTATCTAACCAAGGTGACAGATACTATCTTTGAGCTCCTGCTCCTCGCAAAACCATGCCCGAGTTACCAGAGGTCGAAACGGTAAGGAGAGGGCTCTCCCGTCATTTGATTGGTAGGAAGGTAATAGATCTCCAGCTCAGAAGAAGTGATCTTAGATTCCCGTTTCCAGATGGCTTCAAACAGCAAATAGAGGACTCTGAGATTATCTCTATAGATCGTAGAGCAAAATACCTCTTGATTAGACTTAATAGTGGTATTACATGGCTCAGTCACTTGGGAATGAGTGGTAGATGGACACTAATTGGAGGCGGTAGAGAGACTCGTCCTGGTAAATTCTTGCACGGTGCAGAGATCGGCACAGGAGAAGGCCCTCACGACTGGGTAGTGGCACACTTGGACGATGGGGGCAAAGCGGTTTATTCAGACCACAGGAGATTTGGGATTATGGATTTCTTCCCCACCGATGGCGAGAATGAATACAAACTACTCTCACATCTTGGCCCCGAACCAACTCCTGGCCAACTATCACCAATGGATTTAGCTAACTCTTTGAGAGGGAGGAGAACTCCAATCAAAAGCGCTCTTCTAGACCAGCGGATTGTTGCGGGACTTGGAAACATATACGTTTGCGAGATACTCCACAGGTCTGGAGTATCTCCTCGGAGGACCGCTGCGAATGTTGCAGGACGTTCAGGCATCTCAAAGAGGGTGGATAAATTAACTTACAACACTCATGAGGTGATTACGGAGGCAATCGATTCTGGGGGGTCCACTCTTCAGGATTTTAGAGGTGTGGATGGCGATGATGCACTAGGTTACTTCCCCCATAGTTTCGGCGTCTATGGAAGAGAGGGAGAAAGGTGTACAAAATCAGAATGTGATGGAGTAATAAGGAGAATCGTACAATCCAACAGATCTACTTTTTATTGCCCTGGATGCCAGAACTAACCGACATAGCTCCGACATTGGCATCACCACGGAAACCGACAAAATCTGAAAATTTCATCCGATTATTTAGAAAATATTCATGCCCCTGCCCCACGGAGGGCCAAATATGTCTGATATTGGGATACGCCCAAAACTCATTGCTGAATTCATTGGGACCTTTTTCCTAGCCCTCACGATATGCACAGCCGCCGTACACGGTTCAGCAGGACAGTTAGCCCCATTTGCGATAGCTTCAACGTTGATGGTCATGATATACTCTGTTGGGCATATTTCCGGAGCGCACTTCAATCCAGCCGTGACTATTGCAATTTGGTTACGGGGCGCTTGTCACAAGGACGAGGTTTCTCCCTACATAGCTACCCAGATCTTTGCAGGAGCTTTTGCGGCGATAATTTCTGAAAATATTTTGTTTGCAGACACTAGCGTCACAGCAATACAGATGGAGACTTCACATGCGGCAGGAGCAGAATTTCTGTACACCTTTGCCTTAGTCTATGTCATCCTCAACGTTGCTACCAGTGAGGCGACCGAGGGCAATGGATACTTCGGGGCGTCTATAGCGTTCGTAGTTCTCGCTGGGGCGTTAACAGTCGGAGATATTTCGGGTGGATCGTTCAATCCCGCAGTAACGGGTGCGCTATACGTCTCAGGTGTTATAGAGGTCACAGATTTGTGGATACATTTACTTCCTCAGCTCTCTGCTGGATTACTCGCCGTCCAAGCCTTCAGGGTTACTCAGTAACTTCGATCACATGTTCCTACGGAACTTTCCACCACTCTCGAAGAGAGCCTGAGTGACTTGACCGACTGTACAGTGCTCTACTATTTCCATCATCACCTCAAAGAGATTCTCTCCTCTTCTGGCGGCCTCCTTGAGCTTCTGAATCCCCTCATCTGCCTTTTTGACATTATCAGCCTTGAATTCCTCATTACGGGCTATGACCATCTTCTTCTCTGTTATGTCGGAGCGAGTAACCTCGATATCGAAGTCATCTGCGGAAACATTCACGGGTTCCGGATCTGTGAAGGTATTGACTCCTACTATGGGAGTCTCACCTGTATGCTTTCTATGCTCATAGATCATTCCTTCATCCTGAATCCTGTTCCTCTGGTAATTAACCTCCAGCGCTCCAAGAACGCCTCCTCTGCTGTGCATCTCCTCGAAAATCTTGAGGACACGCTCCTCGACCTCGTTGGTAAGGAACTCTGCAATAAATGATCCCTGGAGCGGATTCTCATTCCGAAGCCATCCGTACTCCTTGGCAAGTATGAGCTGGATTGCCACTGCGTCTCTCACAGTATCCTCCGTGGGTGTTCCGAAGGCCTCATCCCTACTGTTTGTGTGCAGGCTATTCGCGTTATCAGCCAGTGCATACAGGGCTTGCAAGGTAGTCCTATAGTCATTCCAAGTGAACTCCTGGGAGTGCAAAGATCTCCCGCTGCTCTGAATGTGATACTTCAGCTTCTGCCCCCTCTCGCCTACTCCGTAGAGGTCTCGCATGGCGATTGCCCAAATCCGTCTTGAGACCCTACCTATCACCGCATACTCTGGATCCATTCCGTTCGAGAAGAACCATGAGAAGTTTCGTAGGAATTTATCAGCATCCAGCCCTCTCGCCTTGAACAGTTCGACATATGTGAGACCATTAGACAACGTCAGGGCAGACTGAGTAATTGGATTTGCTCCCGCCTCGTCAATATGATATCCACTTATACTGACAAAATAGTGGTTTCTAACATCGTTATCCACGTAGAATTCAGCGACATCTCCCATCATCTTGAGGGCGGTATCTAGATTGAAGACTAGTGTATTCTGGCCCATTGCCTCCTTCAACTGATCAGCTTGAACTGTTCCACGTACTGTGGATAGAGTTCTGGCTCTAATTTCAGAGGCCTCCCCCTCCGTCGGCGCTCTGCCGTTCTCGTCTACAAATTTCCTGGTCTGCTGTCTGATTGCAACGTTGAAGAATGCAGCCAAGTGCCACCAGTAATTCCCATTAATGGTCATACTGACAGATGTATTGGGGGCGCACAAATCAAACCCTTCGAAAAGCCTATCCATCTCCTCTATGGTACTGATACTTACTCCTGATTCGCATACCTTTCCGAAAATATCCAGCCTCTCTCTTGGGTCATTCCCATACAGGCTCGGCGAGTCAAAGGCTACCGAGAGGCGATTGAAGTCCTGATCTTGTGAAAGGAAATGATACCTCTTATTCGTCCTCTCGGCACTTCCTTCTCCTGCGAACATTCTAACGGGTAGCTCGTCCTGTCTTCTGAATGGAAACACCCCTCCTGTGAATGGGAATGAGCCAGGCGCATTTTCTCTGCGAATCCACTCCAGTTGCTCTCCCCAATCATTTGACGAGGGAAGGGCAACACGAGGTACTTTGGTTCCGGACATTGTCTCATGAGTTGTCTTAACTGGAATCTCCTTGCCCCTGACAGTATAGCTAGCCTCTCCTGATTTGTAGGCAGTAGCCATTGATTCGAAACTATTCAGTGCATCCCATGCCTCACTAGGGACAGTAGATCTAATTTGTTTAGCCTCGGACTCTAAGTCGTCAGCAGATGAGTTCTTGCCTGCTACCCTCATCTGCTTAGAAGACGCTTCCAATTGCTGAACGAGTCTGACCGCCTCACTGACTTCCTTCGTCCTCTGATGATATCCGCGCACGACCGAGGCAACTTCAGCGAGATAGCCCTGACGCTTTGGAGGAATTGGAGGCTCTCTAGTGGGAAGGCCATCAACGCCCAGCCTTGGTTCCGTAGCTACAAAACTAGTCTCAAACCTCTGGTTCAGTATATTGGCCAAGCTTTCCCAAAGCCTGTCTACGCCCGCATCTGCGAATTGACTGGCTATGGTGGGAACTACAGGCATTGATTCTGGACTTTGGTCGAATGCCTCTCTGTTCCTTTGGAACTGCTTACGGATTTCTGTAAGGGCATCCTCTGCTCCAGGTCTGTCAAACTTGTTCAGTACAACGATATCAGAGAAATCCAAGGCCGCTAGCTTCTCAAGCTGACTGGGTGCGCCATACTCCCTTGTGGTTACATACATAGAAACGTCGGCTACTTCGGTAATCGCATCGTTACCTTGCCCTATCCCACTGGTCTCAACCAGAATCAAGTCGAACCCAACGGCCTTGCAAACCTCTATTGCCCGGTCGATACAGTCTGCTATCTCTCGGCCACTGTCCCTACTAGCAAATGATCGCATGAATAGATTAGAATCAGTGAGTGAATTCATCCTTATCCTGTCTCCAAGAAGGGCCCCTCCTGTCTTCTTCCGCGTCGGATCAGTAGCCAATAGGGCTACCCTCGCTTCCGGATTGTCCCTCCTGATTCGAAGCATAACCTCGTCCATAAGGCTGGACTTACCAGCTCCACCAGTCCCGGTGACGCCGACTACTGGGCAACCTCCAGACACGACTACGGACCTTATCCTAGCTAGGGCGTCTTCGAACTCCGCATTGGTTGAGTTCTCAGCCATCGTCAGCATTTTTGACACGGATCCATGATCATCGGCAGTAATTGGACTGTGCAGGGACTCAAATCTTGATGATTTCATTAGGTCAATATTACTGGCCTGTCGCATGGCATCCTGTACCATTCCCACAAGCCCCATCGATCTCCCGTCATCGGGAGAGTAAATCCTAGCTATCTGACTATCCTTGAGGTGTTCTATCTCATGTGGTAAGATAGTTCCTCCACCGCCGCCAAAAAGAAACACATGCCCGAATCCGTTGCTATCAAGGATTTCACGGGTATGTGTGAACATCTCTACTGCTCCACCTTGGTATGAAGTGATAGCCACGGCGTGTGCATCTTCCTGTATGGCGGCTCTTGCCACTTCGTCTGCACCCCTGTCGTGACCAAGATGAATTACCTCGCAACCCTGACTCTGTAGGATTCTTCTGAATATGCCAATAGCCGCATCATGTCCATCGAAGATGGCAGCGGCAGTGATTACTCTGAGTGGCATCCGTGCATCAGCCATGCTTTCCGGACACCATTATCTGACATGAAGCCCACGGAAGGCCAAATCATGCGATAAACCTCAGATTGATGCCACAATTGAGATTGATTCAGGGCATATTTCAAGGACCCATGCCAGCAAAAAAATTCGGTCTTAATCCAGACTCTATGTTTTCCCAAGGACGGAACTTCTAATCCTTCTCCCATCCAAATTCGTATAGTCAGAACCACCCGCTTGCGAGTAGTCCAGCGAAGGCGAACATCAAGATGCCCATGCACCCGTCTATTACGTGAGCAATTGACCTCAGACGCTCTATCCTATCACCAGAGCTCAGAATTGCAGCTACAGTCACGTACCAAGATCCATCGATTACCATGCCCAGAGTACCCATCCCAAGTAGTGTACCGATGCTGACGTCCGCCTCGATGAAAGGAGCATATAGAGCCAGCATCCATGCCAGAATCTTTGGGTTGAAAAGCGCAATCATGAATCCTTGGATGAAGCCAGTAAAGTCAGATCCTATACCCTCATTGGAGACATCGTGAGTCTTAGGTCCCTTCCAAGAGCTCTGGACGAATCTAGTCCCCAGCCACAATAGTATTGCTACTCCTCCCCAATGAAGGGCCAATTGAGCTCCATCGTGCAGAGATAGTGCGGTGGCCAATCCAAGGGCCGCAAGAAATGCGTAGATTCCGAAACCTATGCCATGGCCAATTCCAGTCGCCACTCCCTGACTGCGACCACCTGAAATTGTGTTACTCAGAATCACTGCCAAGGATGGTCCGGGACTGATGGCTCCCAGAATGAATACCATCGCTAGTGCGGCCCATGCCTCTGGGGACATCTGAGTTCCTCAGGAGTACATCGACTCGATCTCGGATGACCAGTTCTCTCGGATTTGCTTCCTCCTAATCTTCAGAGTGGGAGTAAGCTCTCCATCATCAACGCTCAAGTCTCTGGGCAGTACCGTGAATTTCTTGACTTGTTCGGGATTGCTGAATCTTCCATTGAGCTCGTTAACAGCGGTTTCCAACTGCTTGTATGTCTCACTGCCCACCGCGGTGTATTCTGACAGATCATGACCTAGCTCAGCAAGCTTCGCTAACTGCTTGGCAGGATCCTTGGGAACTTCTGTTGCACCATCCAGACCATGCACATCTCTAAGAATAGCACCGACATCAAGTGTGAAGAGGGCGCTGCAGTACTTCCTGTTGTCACCAATCAGCATACATTGCGACACAACGGGGATGGACTTCATCGTCTCCTCAATAACCAATGGGGCTATGTTCTTACCAGCCGAGCTCACGTAAATCTCCTTAAGTCGACCTGTGACGTAAACGAATCCGTCCGCATCCATCTTGCCCAAGTCTCCGGATTTAAGCCAGCCATCTTCTGTCATTGTGGAAGCTGTAGCCTCTGGATCCTTGTAATAACCCGGCATAATGTGCCTTCCACTGAACTGGATTTCTCCGTTGCCGTCATCATCAGGGTCGGCTATTCTAAGCCCAGTTCCGTCAAACGGCTTCCCTACTGAGCCTATCCTATTGTGTGCAGGAGATCCTAAAGTGGCGCCAGCAGTGGTCTCAGTCATACCATATCCCTCAAACAAAGGAACTCCAAGCTTGCCGAACAACTTCAGAATGTCCGGATTTATTGGAGCGGCACCAGTGACTGCAAATTTAACATTAGTAAAACCAATTTTCTCTTTCGCCTTCTTTTTGATAATTCCTCCCAAAACAGGTATACTCAATAACCAGGCGGCAGGGAGTCCAGCGACTAGATTACTGTACACCTTCTCATATATCCTTGGTACCCCAATGAAAAGATGGGGCATTACTTCTTTGCAATAATCAATGGAATGAAGTGGGTTATCAACTACAGTCATATGCATTCCATCCCTAATCCATTTGTGGTTGTCTGCCACCTGTCCGAAAACGTGAGCACAAGGAAGCCAGGAAACGTAGGTATCACCTACGTCATATTTTGCCAGTTTATCGATGCATTCCAACTCGTAATCGAAGTTATCGTGTGTCAGAACAACCCCTTTTGGATTTCCAGTAGTTCCGCTTGTATAGATTAGAGCAGCAGTATCCGAGGGTTTGATTCCTGAAACCCTCTCCATAACCATATCATCAGATATTTCTGATCCTATCGACATGAAACTATCCCAGTCATGAGCCTTGGGATGATCGATGGACTCCATGCCAATCATGGAAACAACCGCCTCTACCTTTTCCAAAGAGGGCATTGCCTTCTCAAGGCGCTTCGTGCACATCTTTGCTGGATCTCCGTTATCCATAGGATTTGTCCCGACAAAAACCACCTTCGAGTCCGAGTTACCGACTACCCACTCGACCTCCTCAGGAGAGCAGGTATGGTAAACGCCTACAGCTGCTCCGTTGCAGAAATTGGCAGCCGCATAAGCCGCATACCATTCCATTCTGTTGTACGAGTAGATACTGAGGTTATCTCCAGGCTCGAAACCCAAAGCAATCAGTGACTTGGCCATTTTCATGGTGCAATTGTAAAAGTCTGACCATGAGCTCCTGATCCAGTTTCCAGAGCTATCTTTCCATGAAAGAGCATCATTATCTGGCATATTTAGGGCGTTTGAAATCAGGTACTCGGGCGTCGTCTTGGCGTCCATGAAGTATCACGGGACATTAGACGACTTAACTCTTTACCAGAGGTAAATGGCCCCATTTCAATTGTATCATGGAATAACGGATCTAACGTTTTCGCGCCAATCCGCGCCCCCATTGCGATTAGCCAGGGGGGAAGCGGGAGAGGGGTGCCAGCACCCCTTTACGACGACTCCACTGTCTCTCAGTGCATTGATAGCTCTCTTTTCAGCGAACTTTCCAATACCAATTACCGTATCAGCATCTAGAATCTCCACTACCTCGAGAAGATGCTCGTCGCACCTTTCCAACAACCTCCTGACAGTGGGGCCAGAAATCCTATCTGGGGTAATATTGCTACCTCTGGGGCCGTCCAGTAGCATCAGCGGACAGTGATTGACTAGGAAGACCTTCTCGAAGATTTCACCGGCACCTCCGTAGGCTTCAGATAGCAGTCCCCAAATCCTAGTTCCAGAGACCTCCTCTCTGGGATACTCCAAGCCAATCACGGGCCTATTAGGGTGAATAACTGGGGGCTGTTCGACATCAATTCCTGAGATGCCTAAAAGGTCCCTGACCATACTGGTCGCAGCAAAGGGTATCCCCATCTGCCCCATTCCATGAGGGCCGGGATTCATTCCCATCATGACTGTACTTGCCCCCATGTCTCCAGAGATCTCAATATACCTCTTGTGAACGTCCCATGCATATGAAAGGGGATTGTAGACATAATCAACAGTGCCCTGATTGGTTAATTCTCTTCCGATAACATCGACGTCATCTCTCAATCTCGATGCGACTTGCAATAATTTCTCGACTGACATTGTATCACTACTGCTTAACATCCGCGATTCTGGCTCCCGAGATTTTCATCAAGTCTTCAGGAGAAATTGGGAAAACGGTCTGAGAAGTTCCTCCGGCCCCCCATACAGTTTCGAATTGCATCAAGTCCTCATCCATCAAGATCTGAGTTTCTTCAGTGTGCCCAAATGGAGGCACTCCCCCTACCATGTAGCCAGTATTAGACAGGACATATTCAGGTGAGGCCATTCCAGGCTTGTACCCCAGAATCCTCTTCAGCTTCCCCTTCCTATCGACTCTGTTGGAACCAGATGTGATTACGACTATCGCACAGCTCTCTCCTTGAAAAACAATGGATTTTGCTATGTGAGAAACTTCACAGCCCAGTTGATTGGCAGCATCTTGAGATGTCCTTGTCCCCTCCTCATAGAGTCTAGATTTAGGAGAGAACCCGATTTCAAGGCACTTGGATGTCCAGAGATCGTGACCATCCATGAGTCCCAAAGGGGGCCATGAGTATTGATGGTTAGGGATTGCTTGAATAATATCGGGCCTTACCAGGCTTATGCTGACTTCCATGGAGCCTCCTAGATTGGAGAAGCAAGTCAGGATTGCAGTGGCGATCCATGTCATCACACTCTTAGTCTGCTACTTTTCTTGGGTTTTGGACGGCTGCGACCCATTCATTCCATTCATTTCGGATACAGATACCAATCCAGCCTCTAGCTGGGCATTCACAATCGGATTCACTTTGACCGGGGCTCTCATGATACCTCTATCAATACAATTCTACAATGTCAGGAGAAGATGGGCAGAGCAGAATCATGGGTCCAGAATCGAAACTATGAATTTACTCTCAGCTATTTCTGTGGCCGTATCCGGCATATCCATAATCTGGATTTCATACACGCCATGGCACGAGCAGATGGAGCTTCATATGTTGCAAGCTAGGGTGATTTTTGGTGGGCTGATAATCTGGGCCTTGCTGTCAACTGTGATATCCCTTAGGATGTCCGAGCGAGATGCACGTTTCTCGTCATTATCTCAAACTCGTAGAAGTTGGACTGTTTTCTCCTTGATTTGCCTTCTTGGGCTGGCAATCTCGGTCTATTCGTACGCCGGGGTCTCACTCTCCATTCCTGCGGGTCACATGGACACAGTCTTGGAGTGCAAGGATCTCGGCAATCCTTCTCTGTCTCTGGCCGCGTTCTTTGAGTGGTCGATGGTCATAGGTTTCGCTGGAGTCTCATACACAGGGGTTCAAGAGGCACTACTAATGGACCAATGACTTGGTAGGCTTAATGGGTGCAAAATTCATGACTGAGCCATGACGGGACTAGAGCCATGTGGTCGCCCTTTGGCCCCTACGGCACCATTATGATATTCATCCTGGCGTCCACAATTCCTCTCAGGAACCTTCTCTCCAGAGATGAAAAGAGTGAACGACTCCTCCTCTCAGAAATACCATCCGAAATACGCTCAAAAGGCTACAAATGGCATATATCCTTGTACTTATTGATGTACGTGTATAAATTAATGATCGATATACACAACGAGCCAATCAAGGCTAGGGTAGGGGGATACACTCACTGGGTACACTCCATTGAGGGAGACTTCTCTCTGTGGGCACAGGATTTATTCAGAAACGAACTACTTACCGAAATCCTATCTTTCCACTATATATTCGTCTATCTGTTCATAATCTGGTTCGTTCCGATTTACTTCATCCTCGTCAAGGACCAAGTAATGGCAGACAAAGCCGCACTGAATTACTTCGTAGTTTACGTCCTCGCGGTACCAATGTATCTCTTCTTCAATGTGGAAGTGACCAGTTCGTTCATCCCCGGCATGGACGCCTTGCTGTATCACGACTCTTGGTACATGGAGTTCTTCACGAACAACGATCCTCTGGACAATGGGTTCCCCAGTCTCCACTTCGGACTACCTGTGGGCTTCCTAATACTCAACAGACTCCATTGCAGAGATCTGGGAATTTCGATCAGAGAATGGAGGCACCGTGAGCTGGATCTGTTCGTTATGGCCAATGTAGTAATCTATTTCTTCAGTATCCAGTACCTCGGTGTTCATTGGGTACTAGATATAATTCCAGGCCTTGTTCTGGCCGTCATTTGCGCTACATTCTGTCATAACTGGCAACCAAAACTCAGGAGCAGGCCAGAGAAGGGATGGGGGTCTATACTCCCTTCCAGAAAGGGGAATGCAATCGCTTTTGCCTTCACAGTGCTTTGTGCATCAGTCATGGTTTCAGTATTTGTTGATGGTAGCGGTTCTGAGAAGCAGAATCCTAACTTCAGGTTTGGTCAAGGCGATGTGGCCATAGACACAATAGAGGTCCACAGTCTAAATCATCCGGTGATTGTAGAGATAATCAATGTCGGCGAATACCCGGTATATATCGCAATAGTGGATCGTGATCACGTCATACCCCACGTCGAAAATGGAAACGTCGACTGGCAAGGAATAGTGGCAGGCTCAGCCTCGAACCCCGACCTCAATGGCAAGACTCTAGCCCCAGGTGAGGCATGGACGACCGAGGTCTCGACCTCATCGATCTGGGATATCCATCTGGTACTAGCCAGACTCACAGGAACCGAGCAAGGAGAGGGGGAGGTTAGAATCACAATGCAGTACTTCGATGACGAACTGATATGGTCTGCTGTTCTGGTTTCTCTCCCGGCATTTTTCATAACGGGGCTTGTGGTCGTAATGGCCACTAGGGGCTTAGACTACGTTGTAGGCGAAGATTCCGCCCATGTAGACCCCTGATGCGGCACCTAAGCCTATCCAGAAACCTATTCTGAATGCCGGATAGCTTTTCCTCCACACGAATATCGACTCTCTGACCCAGACAAGAATCACCGGGACAAACCACACGAAAAATAGCAACTGCCCAATAAGAGAAACCAGTAGCGACACCAGAGACCCTGAAAACATCTCAAGCTTAGACTCAATACTGGTTTGGAGTAGGCATATCATCATACAAGCCATGGTTGCCAAAGCAAACGGAACAAACAGTGAGAACTTCGTCTCAGTAGTGAGATACTGAGACTCGAACAAGTATGGAACGCAACCAGCAGCGAAACCCATCATACTGGGAATTGCCACTGGCCAGAGAGGCGGTTGTTCCCACTTCACGTACCTCCGCTACATCACACACCAATGAAGTCTGGTATTTCTCCGAAAGGTTTTCTTTACATTTCTTCCTCTCAACTAGCATGCCCAAGGGGGAAATTGTACTGGGGTGCCTCGCCCCACACCCGCCACATGTAGTATATGCAGAGAACCCAGATCAGAATGAGCCAGTTTCTGAGGGCGGGTGGGAAACTCTCAGATGGGGCTATAACAGACTAGCTAGAAAGCTCAAGACCATAGATTACGACGCCCTTGTCATATTTACTCCTCACTGGCAGACCTATATCGGAACCCACTTCCTAGGCCTACCAGAGTTCAAGTCAAAGTCGGTGGATCCAGTCTTCCCGAATATCTTCAGATACAACTACGATATCAAAGTAGACGTGGAGCTTTCGGAAATCATGCGCGAGAAGGCCTCTGAGCACGGAATAATAACCAAGATGATGCGGAATCAAGATTTCAGAGTTGACTACGGCACTATCACATCCTGCCACATGCTGAACCCAGATTGGGACAAGCCGATAGTCACAATCAGCAGTAACCGAAACGCCCACTACTATTCTGCCGAGGTGATGAACGAGCAAGCAGCCGCACTCGGTAGGGCTTGTGCAGAGGCAATCGAGGAGAGTGGAAAGAAGGTAGTTCTAATCAGCAGTCACAGCCTTTCACACAGACACTTCGTCACGGAATCGCCATTGCCAGAGGATATGAGCCGAGAGCACATATACAACCACAGTCAGTATGTCTGGGACATGAAGCTAGTGGACCTGATGAGAGAGGGGAAAATGAGGGAGCTAATTGACATCCTCCCCGAGTTCACAGAGCAGACGATCGCTGAGACCGAAGCAGGTGGCCTAACATGGATGATGTCAGCCATGGGTTTCCCACAGTACTCAGCAGAGATCTACGGCTACCAATCAGTGATTGGGACAGGAAACCTAGTTGCGGCTTGGGACCCTAATGCCGTGACCCGTGAGATTGTACTCTGAGGTGATGAATTGGAAGAAGCGGATATTCTGTTTGGAATCTACTGCCCCCCCCATCCCCAGCCCCTCCTCTCGCCTGAGGCTAGTGAAGGATATGCCAAGCTGAGGCAGGCATATGACACCTGCAGGGAGAGGATTGAGAACAGTGATGCCGATTTGATAATCGTTTACTCCACCACTTGGCCTAGCATAATTGGACATCAGATCCAAGCCCACCCCGAGCCCGAGTGGGTGCATGTGGACGATGACTTCCACTATCTGGGAAGTATGCCTTACAAGTTTAGGATGGATGTCGATTTTGCTGAGTGCCTCAGGGACTCCGCTAAGGAAAGAGGCCTCCATTCAAGGACCATCGCATACGAGGGATTCCCAATAGACACAGGATCAGTCGTAGCATTGAAGCTACTGAATCCAGATAACAGAATACCCGCCTGCATAGTCTCCAGCAACATGTATGCAAACAGGGCTGAGACCATAGTTCTGGGCAAGTCAATCAGGGACGCACTCTCTAAGCAAGGTAAGAAGGCTATCGCAGTGGTGGTGTCAAGCCTGTCCAACAGGATGTTTACCGAGCATATCAATCCGACCGAGGATAGGATACACAGCCCTAAGGACGATGAGTGGAACCGCAAGATACTGGAGTTCTTTGCTGATGGCAGACTTGAGGACCTGAGCCAGCTATCCAGGGAGATTCACGGTCAGATAAGGGTCCAGAAGGTCGTCGCATACAAGCCTGCTTGGTGGATGGCGGCTACTATGGGACAGCATAACAACTACCATGGAGAGGTGCTCGCGTATGAGGCACTCCATGGATCGGGCGGGGCAGTGGTAACACTGACTCCCTCCTCCGGCTCGTTCGGCGATAAGGAGTTCGACGAGGACGATGTTGAGTACTATCACGGGGACAGGGACGTCTTGGACAAGGGGATGCTGTGATGAGCTCGGGAGAACCGCTCGAAGATCAACAGAGCTCAGCGTTCACCCACAGATTAGAGATGCTAAAGGAACTTGTTGAGGCCCCGGACGAGGCCATAGAGGCCCTATACAACTCATACGGCAAGACGATGTTCACAAACGCAGGAGGGGCTGTTGGCGCTGCCGCGGGCGTGGCTGTCGGAGGCCCCGTCGGAGGAATAGTGGGAGGAGTAGTGGGAAAGAAAACGGCAGGAAAGATGACCAGTCAAGACGGCCCCTTCATTGCGGAGACAGGACCCTCAGCAATGGGCGCTTACCCTCACCTCAGAAGAGTTGGTGACCTAGTATTCGTCAGTGGCATGGGACCAAGGTCCCCGGAGACTAACGAGATTCCTGGAGGGCCTGTGAGGGACGACACAGGAAACCCCCTAAATTATGACGTCACGGCGCAGACCCACTCCGTGATAAACAACATCAGGTTGATACTTGAAGAGTACGGAGCAGGTCTGGAAAATGTTGTCGACATTCTGGTATTCCTAATCGACATGGACAGGGATTTCAAGGCCTACAATGAGGTATATGCCGAGCACTTCGGTGAAATAATGCCCGCTAGGACAACTGTCTCGATAAACGCCCTCCCATCCCCGATTGCGATAGAGATGAAGGTAATTGCGAAGGTGTAATAATCAGTCAGATATTTCGAGATTCTCGATAGCCAAAGATGTGCACCAACCCGGAGAAACTATCGGATTGCACCGGCTTGGACTGCCCTCTGGAATCTCGATCCAGTAGTCCATGCCATCAACCGGAGCCGGATAATCAGTTGCGATTGTATGCGCACCAGAAGATAGTGCCGCCTCAAACCTTGACGTATCGTTATTATCGGGCTCTGTGCCACCACTGTCAGCTCTAGTCCTGACGATGAAACCGTCCTCGACAAGTCGGGTAATCTCCTCTCCATCCCCTATCGGGTCAGTTAGAGAGAATACTGCCTCCTCACCAGGGTATTGTCCTTGAGAGGTGAACATCGGGAACATCCTCGCCCCAGTCAAGCCGGGATATTCTTCCATGTACAGGTCCCTCATTCCTCCGGTGGCTAGGAGAACAAACATTACTTTGCCCCGACTCTCCTCCAGTAGAGGCCATCCGTCATTCAAAATCGCATCAGTAAGATTGGGCCGGTCCCCCCTAACCTTATCGGGAGTGATTGATAGATTTAGGGGCCAGAACTCGGATATCTCGGATTCTATCTCCTGCAGAATTCCAGTTAGCTCAACGGTTGTGGTGATTTCAGCAGCCTGCTCTGGCCAGTCCTTTGGCTCCACCCAGATCATAATCGGGTGATGCAAGCTATTTTCAAGTGACCATGCCAATAAGACCTCCAAGCAACTTTGGAAGGTAGGACATGTAGTTCCAGAGTCGTACTGGTTATGATACACCCTCAGACCTTCCCTTACGTCCCACCACACATCAATCTCAAACTGCCTGACACCTTGGTCGGTAGCTTGGATGTCGAGGTCCTCATGAGTGTACATGTATTCTCTCGTAGGCGAGAAAATCGGCTCCACGTGATACGAGTTGTGAGTCCCCTCCATTTGTATGTGGTTTATGCGAAGGGGCTCCTGCTCCGGTGAATCGTCAAATATTGATGGAATGTTATCAGTACCCAAACATCCCCCCAATAAGGGGGAAATCATGAGGATTGTAGTGAGAATGGCCACCGACCTCATCGTTAGTCCAGATGGGCCACACACAAAGAATGATTCGGACAATCTACTGATGGTCGCCATTGGGGTCGTGTACCATCCCATCGGCCAACTCTACGCTAGAGGCCTTCCTGACACTAACGACCTCGACACTGAACTTGAGTGTCCTTCCGGCCATCTGATGGTTGAAATCAGCGGTTACCGAGTCTCCCTCGATAGAGACGATGGTGAATTGGATGGGTCCCTGATGACTCTGAGCTCCAAGCATCATCCCCTCTTCAATCTCCATATCCTCTGGAAACTGATCTCTGGGGATCTGCTGCACTGCCCCCTCATCTCTCTCTCCATAGGCCCTGTCTGGAGTCAAGGTGAAATCCCTCTTCTCCCCTACATCAGCGCCTAGCATCTCCTGTTCGAAGCCCGGTATCATCTGCCCGTGGCCTACAAGGTACGTAAGTGGCCCCCTGCCTTCGCTAGAATCGAAGACTTCGCCGTCTGGGAAGGTACCTGTGTAGTGGACAGATGCCACTGTATCCTGTTCAATCTTGCCGGTCATATGGTTGGCTACAATGCCTCACTTCTAACATTGTGGGTACAATCGAGTAGGTTCAGTTGCACCCGCATCCAGGTCCACAGCCATCAGAGTCCTTGTGGGCCGGCTCAGTAATATCGACGACCTCGACACTGAAATTAATAGTCATTCCAGCCATCTGGTGATTGAAATCAACAGTGACCATATCGTCATCTACGGATGCCACGGAGAACTGCACGGGCCCCTGGTCGCTTTGCGCTCCAAGTATCATTCCCACCTCAATTTCCAAACCCTCGGGAAACTGCTCTCTAGGAACTTGCTGAATAGCTGCCTCGGTCCTCTCTCCGTAGGCCCTGTCGGGTGTAAGGGTGAACTGTCTCTTCTCTCCGACCTCGGCCCCTAGCATCTCCTGCTCGAAACCTGTAATCATCTGCCCGTGACCCACTAGGAATGTAAGTGGATCCTTTCCTTCGCTAGAGTCGAAAATCTTCCCATCATCGAATGTGCCGGTGTAGTGGACGGACACTACGCTATTATGTTCAATCTTGCTGGCCATGGTGATTACTCGCACGCCTTGGTTTCTAAATGTGAGGGTCCGCAGTGTACGTTTCCATGTCGAACCTATTGTGGTAACGTTCAACAAACATCGTCCTCTCCTCTGGGTATGGCGAGCCAAAGTCCAGGGGGCCAGATAGACTTCGCCTACAAGCCCATTGAAGGCCTGTCCGACTCTCTGGAACGAAAGCTAGGGATGTTCTCAGTAGTGATAATTTCACTATCTGCGATGCTGGGAACAGGTCTTTTCGTCCTACCTGCCTTGGTAATGGTCGATATGGGGGGCGGGACCGTCCCAGTATCCGGCATTTGGCTGGCGTACCTGCTCGCCGCACTGGCTATCCTACCGGCGGCGGTCTCCAAGGGAGAACTGTCAACTGCGATGCCGTCATCTGGTGGTTCTTACGTGTACATAGAGAGAACTTTCGGGCCACTGGTCGGAACGATCGCAGGTGTCGGCCTTTGGGGTGCCTCGATGCTGAAGACGGTTGTCGCTCTTGTTGGCTTCAAGGCATATCTATGGGCTCTGGAGGAGCTTCTTGGCATAACTATCGACATTGAAATAGCCGCCCTCATTTTGTTAGTGCTCATCACGATTATCAACATATTAGGCGTGAATAGAATCAAGAAGATTCAGACTCCCATTGTAGCTTTGATGATAGCTTTCATCGCAATTCTATGTATCTGGTCAATTTTCACCCTACCCATGAATTGGGACGCCGCCTTCGGAGAGGGGGCCTATGGAACTGGATGGGAGGATGTTGCCCATGCCTCAGCATTCGTCTTCGTAGCATACGCTGGAGTGACAAAGATAGCGGCAGTAGGAGGGGAAATAAAGAATCCAAGCAGGAACATTCCATACGGGATGATCCTGTCTCTAGTAATTGCCTGCGCTCTTTACGTCATGGTAACGATAGTGATGGTATCGGCAGTGGATCCCTCGGGATACCTTGACCCCGACACAGGCAAGGCAAGGGAAGACCCAGTATACGTACTCGCGGACATGGTAGGGGGTTCGACAGTGGGGACCGTCTCAGCGGTTTTCGCTGTCACCGTACTAACTTCACTAGCTCTGGCTTCACTGATGGCCACCTCCAGGTTCCCATTCGCCATGGCAAGGGACAACCTCCTCCCAAATTCACTGGAGAAGGTGCACCCTCGCTACCAGACCCCGCACCTTGCCATTATAGGTACTAGCGTGGCGATGGCGCTTGCTATCACGTTACTGCCGGTCGAGGAAATAGCGAAACTGGCATCCGGGTTCAAGATCATGATTTTCATGACCATCAACGCCTCGGTGATAGTCCTTAGGAGGGCCTCTGATTCACACATTTGGTACCGCCCAGAGTGGAAATCCCCGATGTACCCATTTATCCAGATTTTCGGAATACTCAGTGGGGCACTACTCCTCTATGTAATGGGAATGACTGCTGTAATGGGCGGTCTGGCATGCGGTACGATTGGGGCCTTAGTTTACTTCCTGTACGGGAAGGAGAGAGTTCATCCGATGCTGACTCCATGGAGGACGGTTAGTACCGAGCTCACCAACTCTGCTCAGGCAGAGCGCGAGAAGAGGTGGCTAGTTTTCCACAACGTCGCTGGCACGAAGGAGAGGTACTCCGAGCAGATGACCGAGGGTGAGTTCGTCCATGCAATGAGCATAATTGATCCACACTTGGACAGGTCCAGTGTCAGGAGCTTGTTTAATGAGATAGATTTGGACGGAAACGGAATAATAGACCTAGATGAGTTCCTGCTGGGCATTGACGAAGACAATCTATTCGGGGATATTTCTGAGTCCGAATGATTTCCGCTCGGGCGTGCAATTGAAGACTTGAACTCCTCTCGGTCAAACCCAGGTGAGTCAATGGCGATAGCTGGTCGTGCGAAGAAAGTCACTACACACACCCTGCAAGAGATGAAGAGGGCAGGTGAAAATATCACCATGCTGACATCATACGACTACTCATTGGCAAGGCTAGTCGATGGCGCTGGCATCGATGTGATATTAGTTGGCGACTCTGCATCCAACGTCATGGCTGGAAACGATACAACGGTACCGATCACACTGGAGCACATGATCTACCACGCCCAGTGCGTTGTAAATGGAGTGAATAGGGCACTTGTAGTCGTCGATATGCCATTCGGCACTTACCAGGGCGATACGAAGCTAGCTCTGAAGAGTGCCATCCGGATAATGAAGGAGTCCGCCGGACACGCGGTGAAGTTGGAGGGAGGGGCCGAAATAACCGACTCAATCAAGAGAATACTAACTGCAGGAATACCCGTAATGGGCCACTTGGGACTGACTCCCCAGTCGATATACAAGTTTGGGACCTATGGCGTCCGAGCAAAGGGGGGGGAAGAGGCAGAGAGACTGATCTCGGACGCACTGGAACTCCAGGAGGCAGGGTGCTTCGCCATAGTCTTGGAGAAGATACCTGCCGATTTGGCCAAGATGGTTAGCGACAGACTAGATATCCCGACGATCGGCATCGGTGCGGGCCCCCACTGCGATGGCCAGGTCCTGGTCCTGCATGACATGCTTGGAATCACGAAAGACTTCTCTCCACGTTTTCTCAGAAGATATGCCGATCTGGGTGACGCAGTGGATAATGCAGTCAAGCAGTACATCAATGATGTGAGAAGCGGGGACTTCCCCAACGATGAGGAGAGCTACTAGATCCTCCCCCAACCTTCAAGGACGCCCGCCCGGCAGTCACACTTGAATGAGCGAGCTATGGGTTGAGAGACACCGCCCTCGCACAGTATCCGACATAAAGGGACAGAAACAGGTGGTTGACCGCCTCAAGGCATATGCTGTGAAACGCTCATTCCCACACCTGATGTTTGCCGGACCTCCTGGAACTGGCAAGACCACCGCAGCAATCGCCCTCGCAAGGGATGTCTTTGGAGACGACTACAGGAGGAACCTCCTAGAGATGAATGCCAGCGATGAGAGGAAGCTGGAGTCAATTAGGACCAAGGTCAAGCAGTTCGCTAGGACAGCCCCAGTACCCGGTACCTCATTCAAGGTCATCTTTCTGGATGAGGCTGATGCCCTGACTCCAGATGCTCAGGGGGCACTCAGGAGAATTATGGAGCAGAATGCGCAGACCTGCAGGTTCATACTATCCTGCAACTACTCATCCAAGATAATCGAGCCAATACAGTCCCGTTGCGCCGTCTTCAGGTTTAGGCCTCTTGCCGATGATCAGGTCAGGTCAATGGTCGTCTCGGTGGCTGGTGAGGAGGATATCAAGCTTGACTCCGATGCTGCAGACGCAATAGTTCACGTCAGCCTAGGCGACCTAAGGAAGGCAATCACTTCTTTGCAGGTCGCCGCCTCCATGGACGAGCACGTCACTAGAGAGATAGTCTACGAGACCACTGCCACTGCTCCACCGGAGGAGCTACACAGGTTCTTCTTGGCGTGCAGGGAGGATGGATTCCAACCAGCCAGAAGGAGATTAAGGGAGCTTCTAGATCGCTTCGGTCTCGCAGGAACGGATCTCATTAACCAGCTTCACAGGGGCCTCGGTGACGTTCCATTCCTCTCGGAGAGTCAGAAGCTTGCTGTGACTGAGACAATGGCCGAGGCTGACTACCGAATGGTGGAGGGCGGTGGGGA
>CEWK01031079.1_pt1 | contig 47324 bp, 47 predicted proteins | sample 531431 | NCBI WGS metagenome assembly CEWK01 (sample SAMEA2623059, study PRJEB7988) | marine metagenome | isolation source: saline water (ENVO:00002010), including
GTTTAATAATTGTACATGGATAAGTTTTATCGGGGGAAACATGTCTGAATCAAAACCTTTGCCAGTAGTAGATTTCCTAAAAATTCCAGAGGATGGAAATCCTTATCTTGAAGGATATAGATGCAAAAAATGCGGATCTATCTATTTAGGAGAGAGAAATGTTTGTTCAAAATGTTTTGCTAGAGATGAAATGGAAGTTATCAAACTATCTGAAACCGGGATTTTGCATAGTTATGCAATAGTTTTTAGATCTTTTCCTGGAATCGACGTCCCTTATATTTCTGCAATAGTAGATCTTGATGGAGGAGGAACAATCAAAGGAAATTTGATTAATATTGATCCAGATCCTGATAAAATAGAATTTAATATGCCAGTGAAAATAACTTACGGCGATGCCTTAGGCAGAAAAGATAAAGAGGGAAATTCTTATCTTAGTTATTTTTTTGAACCAGCTTAATAGAGGTGAAATTATGAGTGATGTTTACGTAGTGGGTGTTGATATGATTAAGTTTGGAAGATTTCCAGACAGAACTGTTCCTAATATAGGAGCAGAAGCAGCTTTAATGGCTCTCGATGATGCCGGTTTAGGTATTCAAGATATGCAAGCCCTTTATTGTGGAAACTTGGGACAGGCCAATGCGATGGTTGGTCAAAGGATACTACAAGAAATTGGTCAAACTGGAATGCCTGTTGTGAATGTTGCCAATGCTTGTGCCACAGGAGCAACAGCTTTCAGAGAAGCTTGGATGTCTATAAAAGCTGGTATGTACGACGTTGTTCTGGCTGTTGGTGTTGAACAAATGGGTAAAGGACTTCTTGGTGGAGCTGGAGGTGGAGATGGTATCCCCAAAGAAGGTCTTTTAGGTTCTGGAACTATGCCTTGTGTCTTTGCGGAGGCCGGAATGGAGCATGCTAAGGAATATGGAACCACCTTTGAACAGTTCGCTAAAATATCTGTAAAAAATCATCATCATTCAACAATGAATCCAAAAGCTATGTATCAAATTGAAACGCCACTAGATGATGTAATGAACGCTGAAATGATTTCTTATCCTAATACAAAGTTAATGTGTTCGGTGAATGTTGATGGTTCTGCTGCTGCAGTTTTAGTTTCAGAAAAAAAAGCAAAAGAACTTGGGATGGCAAGAGCTGTAAAAGTTAGAGCGTCGGCAATGGCAAGTGATCCTTATACTGATAGAGATCTTGTAATGCCTGATGTCAATGCTTGTACAAGGCTTGCTGCTAAAGATGCATATGAACAGGCAGGTATTGGCCCCGAAGATGTGAATCTTGTGGAACTGCATGATTGTTTTGCTACTGCTGAAATGTTGCATTATGAAAACCTAGGTCTTTGTGAAGATGGTGAAGCAGGAAGAATGATTGACGAAGGTCATGTTGAACTTGGTGGAAAAGTTCCAGTGAATGTTTCTGGTGGTTTGCTCTCGAAGGGTCATCCGCTTGGAGCGACAGGCATAGCAAATATTTATGAAGTTTGCACTCACCTAAGAGGCGAAGCTGGAGCAAGGCAAGTTGAAGGTGCCAAAATTGGAATGACTCATGTCATTGGTCTTGGAACTGCTTGCGGTATACATATTCTCGAAAAGACAAATTAATATTTAATTTTAAAATTGAGAATTGGCCTTACAGGTGACACCCACAATAATATAAATAATATCGCCAAAATCTGCTCTATCTTTAACCAAGAGAAAGTAGATTTTGTGGTTCATACTGGAGATATTACTCTTCCTAAGTCTTTAGAAGCATTTAGTATGTTAGATATGCCTTTGAAAGGTGTATTTGGTAATAACGATCAAGGCGAATTAAAAGGTTTAAATGAAGTATGCAAGAATTATAAGTTTGATTTTTCTAATTCATTTAGACAAGATTTTGCATTAGATAGAAAAATATATACAGTGCATGACCCATTAGATATTACAGAAAACTTTTATGGCCAAGGAAATATAATTCTTCATGGGCATACTCATAGATATAGAAATGAGGTTTTCAAAGAGACACATATTTTTAATCCCGGTGAATGTGCTGGATTAATAAAAGGAAAAAATTCGATTGGTGTAATTAGTGTAATGGATCCAGAAATGGAAATTATTAAGTTTTAGCTTGTTTTTTTCTCAAGCTAAAAACAAGATCTGTAATAAAAATAATTAAAAAAATAAGTCCAAAAGGTCTTAGAAGCCTAATTAAGTTAGATTCACTATCTTGGATCATATCAAAAATCATGATCGAAAATATTGGCGCTAAATCTGAACTGCCAGATTGGGAAAACCAAATAGATATTAGGAAACTAAATGTAAGAGAAAAACTTAATGATTTTAGAAATCTAGAATGAAAAAGTTTTCTAATTAATATTGAAATAAATATTGTAAGAAAAAAATACAAGAGCCAGAAAAAATAAATCATAAAAACTTACTCAAAAAATCTTCTCTAATTTCTTTCTTTGGGATAAGCCAATTATATTCATTTCTTTTCCCTGGTAATTTGAGGTTTTTTACAATCAATTTGAGATTTTTATCATTAAAAATTTTATTAGGGGTGGTGTTTATGAGCTTCGCCTTATTTTCTCGCCATTTGAATATTTCAATCTCTTCTCCTGAAATATTTCTGTATTTTTTTTTATGTCTTTCAAGTCTAGCTTCTAAAAAATTTTTTTCTCCTAATAATTTTTCCTTGTTTGCGCATGAGTGAAGTTCTTCTTTCAATTTAAGTTTATTAATTTTTGATTCCTGATTTTTTTTAATCCTCAGTAAATGTCTTACATCATCTGCTGCATAATTAATTTGACTTTCTGATAAAGGCCTTTTCCCCCAATTTGAGTTAGTCTCTTTCTTACCTAGATCAAATAAGAGATATTTTTTGACTAAGTTTTTATAACTTATTTGTAAGGATCTTTCATTAGAAATTAAAGATTCTGCTATTTGAGTATCAAAAACATTAAATAATGTCAGACCTTGATTAAAAAATAAGACCGTTACATCTCCTCTAAGAGAATGCAAGACTTTTACTATCTTGTCACTCGAAAAAATTTGAGATAAATCTTTCAAATCTTTCAACTTTATACAGTCGATTAAATAAATTTTTTTTTCTGTAGCTACTTGTATTAAATTTAAAATTGGATAATAAGTATCTCTCCAAGTGAATTCGGTATCTATAGCAATCTCTTTTTCAGTAATTATTTCTTGAATAAACAATTGAAAATCCTCCTCACAATCAACAAAGATAATTTTCTTACTGTCAGAAAATGCAAATAAAAAATCTAAAATTTTCATTTTTTTGTAGGAAGTTTTAAAAGTCTTTCTATGTCTGTTTCTTCAAGAATATTCCCATACTGTATCTCGATGATTTTACAAACATCATCGTAAGGATTGATCAATTGATGCCATTGTTGCTTTTTGACGTGGAAAGTATCCTCCTTGCTCAAAGTTAAAGTTTCATATCCAGTCTCTTCATTATCGGTGAACCTAACCTTACATTTTCCTTCACTGATAAACCAAACTTCACTTCTATGAAAATGCCTTTGAAAACTCATTTCCTTTTTTGGCTTTATCACAAGCTCTTTTACCTTGATGTCTTTAGCCCTAAATATCTCAGAAAATTCTCCCCATATTCTTTCTTCCTTTTCAAACTGCCAATTATGTAAAATCTTACTTGAAGAATTCTTTTTAAGATTTCCTCCTATATTGAATTTGAAATCTATGTCTTTAACTACTTGTTCTGGAATATTTTGCTTATTTCTATCTCCTCCGTTACAAAATATTAATTCATCTTTTGGATATTTTTCTCTAATTAGCTTTAATCCTAAAGTACAGCTACCCAATTTATCATCGGGAAAACTTAGCACCTCATCAACAAATTTTATCGATTCTAAAATTAGAGCCCTTTCTTTAAATGGTAGAAAATTTTTTCCTTTTTTCTTTATTAACCATTCATCACTATTCAGAAGAACAATAAGTTTATCACCGAGCTTTTTTGCCTCATCTATATAAGAAATATGTCCGCTGTGAACAGGATCAAACCCACCGCTTATGATTGAAATTTTCATTTATTCTTCTTAATCAAAGAATTCAAAAATGAAGAAAAATTTTTACCAATTGATTTGTTATTTTTTGCAAACTCGACAATAGCCTTCAGATAACCCAATTTATCTCCGCAGTCAAAAACTTTTCCTTCAAGGTCAAGTCCTAAAACATCTTTTTTATCATTTATGTAAAGAGATATTGCATCAGTGAGTTGTATTTCGCCATATTTATCTTTCTTAGTTTTTGGCAAATAGGACAGGAAAGAATTGTCAAAAATATATCTGCCTATAGCATATTTGTTCGAGGGTGCTTTCTCAGGTGATGGTTTTTCAACTATTGCGCTAATCAGATACATCGGCAAGTTTTTAATCTTGCTTAGTTTAACAATTCCATAATTAGATAAATTCTTTCTATTTGACTTCCCCAAAAGTATGAGAGGTTTATTTTCCTTTTCAAATAATTCCTTCATTAGAGATAGGTTATTAGATTTGTTATTACCCATGATCATCATATCTGGAAGCATAATTCCAAAAGGCTCATCACCTATTATGGATTTGGCACAGTGAATGGCATGTCCTAATCCTTTTGCTTCTCCCTGCCGAACACTATGAATTGTTACTTTGAGGTTAGAAATGGACTTTATTGATTTAAGGAGAGATCTTTTTACTCTTTTTTCCAAAGTAGCTTCAAGTTCGAAACTTGTATCAAAATGATTCTCGACAGAATACTTGCTGGAATGAGTTACAAAAATAATCTCCTTGAAGCCCGCAAACTCTGCCTCTTCCACTATGTATTGAATGATTGGTTTATCGACGACTGGAAGCATCTCTTTAGGAATAGCTTTTGTTGCAGGAAGCATTCTAGTTCCTAATCCTGCTATGGGAATAACAACTTTTCTTAATTTTTTCATCAACGTATTTTCTTTTTTGTTCCTACTATAGCAACTTAGTTAATTCATCCGGCATTTTTGGCCTATCCTTGAAAAAATTGTTTAATATTTTTGTGCGTGGAAACAAAACAATCCATATAGTGAGGAATATAAGCAAAAAATAATTGGTTAAATTATTTTTTTTGCTCATCCAAACTTCTATTTCAGCTTTGAAAGGCGTTAAAATTTTCTTGTGGAACTCCACAGGGTCTTTTACTGCCGATAATACTTCCTCCTCATTCCTCAATAATATTGATGCCAAACCAGATAGACCGGGTTTAATTTTTGACATTTCAATCTCTAATTCTCTAGGATAATTATCAACTCCTTCCTGCACCAAAGGTCTCGGCCCAATCAAAGATATATCGCCAAATAGAACGTTGAATATCTGAGGCAACTCATTTATCTTTGTTTTTCTTAGAAAGTGTCCCATAGGAAGTATTCTAGGATCTCCTTTAACTGTTATGCTCTTAGTTCCAATGTTAGGACTATTCTTTAACATGGTGGCAAATTTAATCAATTTAAAAACTTTTTTATTTTTTCCAATTCTTTCTTGAAAATATAAGATTTCACCCTCACCAGAAAACTTAAGAAATATTGAAATAATTGTAAAAATTGGTGAAAGAAAAATAATTGCTAATAAGGAAAAGAAAATATCAAATATTCTGATCATTACATCTTCTCATCTAAATTTTTTCCTTTTTCTATGTGAGAGAAGTTAGGCAAAATATTTTTAAAAATATCAATCAACTCCTTTTTTTCCCATCTTCCTTCATCAAGTAATTTATTAATTTTTAAATAAAAATGATCAAGATTTTCACTGTAATTTTTTAGATCATTTTTTATTATGCCTATTGACTTGAATTTAGTTAGATCAAGTTTTGACTCTTCTGTGAAAAACTCTTCAAAGTCTTTCTCTCCAGTCGTATCTGACTTGAAAAAGTAACACGGCCATTTATTTTGTTTGATCAGTGCCTCTAACTTATCAATTGCTTCCTCTTCGCTCTGACATTCGTATGGTTCATAGCCTTGTGTTGCTAGATAATCAACAGCAATATCGGAAAATTTTGTAAGAGATAATTCTTCACTTAATTTTGGGAAAAAAATATCTCTGTTTTCTCCCATCAAACCTGAGATCATACAAAGCTCTCCTGACTCTTTTTGAGTTATGAAATATCTTTCGACATCATTTGGAGCAGATAATGGTTGTTTTTTTTGAATTCTTTGATTAAAACCATGTAATAAAGATCCATCAGAGAATGCCACATTTGCAAACCTAGCCATTGAAATATTAAATTTTTCACTTTCTCTAAAAAGAAATTTTTCCATAATCCTTTTGCTTGCTCCCATCATATTTACTGGATTCGTAGCTTTATCAGTTGAAACAACAAAGTATTTTTTTAAGTGCGTTGGCGACAAAAGTTTCAAAATTTCCACTGTATTAAAAATATTGACTCTAATTAATCTCATGAGAGTGAATTCATCTTTTTCGCTTCTAACATGCTTTAGTGCCGATAAATTAAAGACATAATCAAAATTATCAGTACTTTCAATTAAAAATTTAAATTCATTTGAGCCGTAATCAATGGCATATGTTTTTAGTTCAGGGCTCTGATCTAAAGGAGAACTTCTTATTGTTCTTACTAACTCAACAAGATTATTCTCACTTATATCGACAGCATGAATAGATTTAGGCTTTCGAGAAAATAACTCATAAAAAACTGATTGACCTATTGTTCCTGCTGCGCCAATTACAAGTATTCTGCTTCCACCGATAAGGTGACTTAAATCATCTTTAATTCTTTCTAAATCATCTTTAAATATTGATGAGTTACGATTTAAAAAGTTATTTTTAATCATTATTCTTAATGGGATACTCCATCTTTATTAAACACCTTTGTAAAAGTCATCATTAATATTTTGGCATCAAAAAATATAGATTTTTTATTTAAATATTCCTTCTCTAATTTCACCTTTTCTTTATCGGTTAAATGATCTCTTCCATTGACTTGAGCCCATCCTGTAATTCCAGGTTTCAAAGATATTATATTTTCTTTTTTTCTCATATTAAGGAGATTACTCTGGGAAAGCAAAGCAGGTCTTGGTCCAATTAAACTCATGTCCCCTTTTAAAATACTATATAACTGCGGTAGTTCATCTAAACTATACATTCTCAAAAACATGCCAATAGGAATCAGATAAGAATGAGGATTTTTAAGTTTATCTGACGAAATTATTGGGGCATCTCCTCGCATTGTTCTAAATTTTGGCATTTTAAAAGGTTGATTATTTATTCCCGCTCTTTCAGACCAAAAAATAGTTGAATCTTTTGAATAATATTTCACAGATAAAAAGATAAGGATTAGGATCGGCAGGAGTAATATTATTACCGAGATACTTGTCAATATATCAAAAAATCGTCTCATTTAAATTTTCTAAATTAAATTTACTTTTAAAACCAAGCTTTTTTAATTTCTCAGAGGAATATGGTTCATTATTCTGTAGTTTATTAATTTGATCTTTTAATTTTGGAATAAATGATAACGTTCTTACTAAAAGACTCGGTAGATAAGGTGAAAAATTATTTAGATTAAATGCTTTTTTAATTGAATCATGGATGACTTTAGATGAATAGAAATTCCCATCACTTACAATGAATATCTCGTCTTTTATTTCTTCATTAAAATGTATAAACAAAATTGACCTTGCTAAATCATCAACATGTACGAGCGATTTCTTATTTTGTTTGTCAGGAAGTTTTGGAAACCATCCAGCCTTTATAGCATCTATCATCTTTCTTAAGTTCCCTTTCACATCCTTCCCGTAAGTTAACGTAGGTCTCAATATATTTACTCTTGCATTGAAATTTTTGCTTAAATCCAATAATTTTAATTCTGCTCTTCTTTTGCTCTCCCCATATGGATCAAAAATTCCAGATGAAAATGTCTCATCGATAATCTCTTTTCGATCATTCTGTAAAATTCCACCAGCTTTTACACTGCTTATAAAAGTAAAATCTTTTATACCCTTCTGAAATGCAGCCCTAGCTAGGGCGATAGACGCTTCATAATTCAGTTTTTGGAATTTATTAAGTTTAGAAGAACTATTTTTTAAATCATGCGCATAACCTGCTAGATGAATCACAGAGGTAACTCCTTTAAAAATTTCATCCTTTATTTCATCTTTTTCTAAATCAATAACATATGTATCTTCAAAAGCATCATTAGACTTCCTTAACAAGACCCTAACTTCATAATGATTTAATGTAAGCAATCTATGAACTCTTCTGCCAATAAAACCAGACGCACCAGTTAAAAGAATTTTACCTTTCACTACTTTTGTAATTTCTAATTACTTCGTCAAAGAGTGACATAACTTTTTGATTGAATATTTTAGAAGAGAAATTAGTTTGAAAAAAATCTTTAGCATTTTTTCCTAATTCTTCTAACTTCTCTTTTTTAAATGAGGCCATCTCAATAACATTCTTTGTCAGCAAATGAGAGTCTTCGGCATTGGAAACTAATCCAGATTTAGATATTTTAATTATTTTTGCGCCTTCGCCATTTAAGCTACCAATTATAGGTTTTTGAGAAGCCATATAGGATTGTAATTTATTTGGAATTGTAAGATTGAATATTTCTTCATCTTTGAGCGAAATTAGAAGAGCATCTGCAAAATTTATAAAGTTTGGCATTTCTTCTAAAGGGTGTTGACCTAGAAAAAAAATGTTATCTAATCCTTCTGTCTGTGCAAACTGTTTGCAATAATCTAATTTGCTGCCAGATCCAACAATGATGTAGTTAATATTTTTGAAAGATTTTTCCTTCAGCTCTTTCGCTGACCTAAGAATGGTATCCATAGATTGTGCTTCGCCTACATTACCTGTAAATAAAATCTTAAAGTTATTCTTGATTTTGTTGAGTATGTCGAAGTCAATGTTATTTTTAGTAGAGTTTAAAAAAAGATCATCGATAGTATTTGGAAGATAAGAAATCTTTTCTCTTGGAATATTGAAATCATCCATTATCTTTTCTTTGAATGCAGAACTCTGGCAGGCTATATGATCAACATTTCCATATATGATCGATATAATTTTTGAAAGTGCTGTGAGTAATATTTTAGGAAGTCTAAAACCTGATGCTTCCAAACTCTGTGGCCATAAATCCTGAACCCATAGTACTACCGGGATTTTCTTTATCTTACCTAATGTTATTGCGGGAATTGTTTTAGTTATCGGAGAGTTTGCGTAGACAAAAATAACATCATACTTTTCTTTTCTGAGTATAAAAGGTGCGATTATTGAGGCAATAAAAGCAAATGAAAGGTAATTAAAAGCTAATCCGAAAGTTCTAAATCTAGAACCTCTTGGTGTTATTGGGATTCTAAAAACTTTAATTGAAAATTCTTCACCTAAAATTTTTGAGAAAAAACTATGACCGGCAAAATACTTTCCTTTTGGATAGTTTGGCTTGCCAGTTAAAACGTTAATTTCTTGGCCATGTTCTTTTAGCAACTTAGCTATAAAGTTGATAGGTAAATTTTCTGGATGAAAATATTGAGAAACAATCAAAATTTTCATAAAGTTTTTAACTATTTAATTTTTTATTCCAAATAGTCCTATTCACATAGTCGGTATAGCTGTGGATAATGTTCACGACTTTTTTTGAAACTTTCCCTCCAAGATAATCTTGCACAGGTTTAGCTTTAATACCTTCCTTATAAGATGAGGTAACAATTTTAACTGCCTGACTAAGTTTTTCCGGGTCTAGATCGCTCATAATTAATAATCCTTCATCCATTCCTTCAGGCCTTTCATGAGCCTGGCGAATTGTTACTGCTGGTAATTTGAGTAAAGACGCCTCTTCAGAAATAGTTCCGCTATCGGAAATAATACAAAAAGCCTCAATTTGTAGCTTTATATAATCAACAAACCCCATTGCTTTCATGAATTTTATTTTAGGGTTTAAATTTTTGATCTTAAGATCTTCTAATCTTTTCATGGTCCTTGGGTGAACTGAGAAGATAATATCTTTGTCATAATCTTCAATAAGTTTTTCTAAGCAGAGTATGAGTTTTTTTAGTCTATCTGGCGAATCAACATTTTCTTCTCTATGAGAACTTAATACGAAAAAAGAGTTTTTTTCTAATCCTAGTTTTGAGCAGATATCAGAAACGTCAATCTTATCTGAATAAAAATCTAAAACTTCTTCCATGCAAGATCCTGTTTTTATAATTGTTTCCGGATTAATCCCCTCTCTGAGCAGGTATCTTCTTGCATGTTCAGTCAGAGGCATATTTATATCGCTTATGTGATCAACAATTCTTCTATTAATTTCTTCAGGAATCCTTTCATCAAAAGATCTATTTCCAGCTTCCATATGAAAAACTGGTATTTTGTGCCTTTTTGCTGCGATTGCTGATAAACAGCTATTTGTATCTCCGTATATAAGTACTGCATCGGGACTCTCTTTTTCAAGAACTGGATCTATTTTTGAAATAACCTGAGAGATTGTTTGAAGAGAATTCTCTTCAGCTGCATCAAGATAATAATCAGGAGCCCTAATTTCTAACTCATCAAAAAATATTTTGTTTAATTCATCTGCATAGTTTTGGCCTGTATGAACCAATAGATGATCAGAGTTTTTATCTAATTCGCTAATTATTCTGGATAATTTGATTAATTCTGGTCTAGTTCCAACAATAGTCATTATCTTCATTTTTTTCATGCTAGAAACTCTCCATCAACTTCTGGTGTAACCATACCTGGCAGAAGATTATTCTTTTTAAGTAATTTGTATGTTCCATCTAAATCTAAAACATTATTGCCGGAACTAAATTCACCCTTCAGCGCACTTTTAATTCTTTTATTCTTATTTATCTCAGGAAGCATGGACTTGATAGCGAAAAAATTTCCTTTTTTTACTGTGTAGTTTGACTCTTCATCTGAGATCATTATTTCGTGTATCTTTTCTGCAGGCCTTATACCGGTTTCTTTTATTTTAACTTTTGTACCTCTAACCATTGCTCTTGCTAAATTAGAAATTGTCACCGAAGGGGCATTGGGTACAAAAATATCTCCAGGTTCAGCTTCACTGAGAGCAGCAAAAACTGTGTCAACAGCTTGGTTAAGTGTAAGTAAAAATCTTGTCATGTTGGAGACTGTTACGGTCAAAGGACCTCCCTGAGAAATTTGGTGATGAAATAAAGGAATTACAGACCCTCTGGATGCCAAAACATTTCCATAACGAACACAAATAAATCTTGTTTTTGGATTCAAAACATTTGCAGAAAGAAGGACTCTTTCCTGCAAAGCTTTTGTCATTCCCATTACGTTGATAGGTTTAGCTGCTTTATCAGTACTGATTCCTAAGACTGTATCAATATTAAACTCATTTTCTGCAATAGATCTCACAATATTTGTCGCACCAATACAATTAGTAAGAATAGCCTGTTCTGGAAAATATTCACTTGTAGGAACTTGCTTCATTGCTGCAGCATTAATCACTATATCTGCCCCCTTCATGGATGATGTAACATCTGCAAAACTTCTAACATCGCCAATTCTAAATTCTAAAGCCTGCTGAAAATTCTTATAAATGACTTCATCGGTGCTAGCCTTTTTGTCTAAATAAGAAAGCCGCATATCGTGTTGCTTTCCTTCGTCACGGGACATAACAATAATTTTTTTGGGTAGATTGCCCTTCGGTAAAGATAATAATCTACCTACAAGTACTTTTCCCAAGGACCCAGTTCCTCCTGTTACAAGAATTGTTTTATTTTTTAGTTTCATCTCTTTCTAATATTTTTTTTGATAGCTCCATAAGCATTCGTTCCCATGAGGGCGGATTGTAACCGGTTTTCTCAATAAATCTCGAAGAATTTAAACTTCTATCACAGAAAAAATCTTCGAAAGGATTAATTTTTATTTCTCTTCTTAAAAGTAAGCTTAAATTCCTTAACAGGTCATACTTATTTATTGGGTTGGAAGATACGTTATAAAGTCCATGAAGCTGGGGAAAATCTATCATTATTTTCTCAATAACTCTTGCTAATTCGTAAGATGTTAAACCTGAAAAAATAGCATTTTTATAGCCGTCAATTTCCTTTTGATCCAGAAACCATTCAATTAAACCATGCTTATCTTTGATTTCTAGCCCAATGGTAGATTTTCTCAAAGTTAAGCAACTATCAGAATCTTTTATTTCGCCTTTTATTTTTGAAACTCCATAGATATCATCAGCATCGCAAATATCTTCTTCGGTGTAATTACCTTTTTTCCCGGAAAAAACGCAATCCGTGCTCAATTGAATTAATTTAGTTTTTTTTTGTTTGCATAATTTCTCAATAATCTTTGGGTATTCACCGTTTATAAAGTTTATTGATTCCTTGTTTGATTGATTTGCAATCTGTTTAGTTATTCCAATGCAATTGACAATAAAATGTGGATTGCAATCATCAATTATTTTTTCTGATAAATTCTCTTCTAGAACATCAAAATTATCAAAGTAATTAATTTTAGTGCTACTTAAATTCCTGTAAGTTTTGAGTGAGTTTTTAAGAGTCCCATGGAGCTGAAATTTATTCTTAAAATAATCACTAAATACATGGCCTAACATTCCGCTAGATCCTAAAACAAGAACATTTAACATTTTCTTTCAGAGTATCTTAATTTTTTTTTCAAAACATATGCCGCAGATAACCAAAATAATATGCTTACTGATGGTTGGAAGACTGCTCCCGCTGTTGGGATTGCAATTATAAGAAATATTAAATTTGATACAAAAAAAGTTGCATCTAATGAACTATTTAAATCTTTGTAAAGACTCTTTTGTATAAAAAAATAAATATAAAGAAAAATAATTAGGTAAATGGGTCCTCCCATAACTAATAAATCCGCTAAACCATTGTGCGATGATATTCCTTCAAGGCCCATTACGCCTGCCCCCCCTTTTACTCCAATTCCGATAAACCAAATGAAATTGCCATAATATTCATATACAACTGAAGCAAATCCTATAAGTCTCATCCATATTTCATAAGTACTAATTGTTGATTCTGATACATTTCTTACTTCTACTAAAGAAGATGAAAAAGTTGATATATCCAATCCAGTGCTCGCAGTTAACAAAGTACTGACGTAATTTTGAAAAGTGGGATCAATTACAATTAAAACTGGCAAAAGAGATAAGATGGTTATTCCCATTAGAAAATGATTCAACTTGATTCTAGGTCCATTGATCCATAAGTTAAAAATCATCAGAATGAAAAAAGAAATAAATAATATGAATACAGAAGTTTTTTGAAGAGATAAAGCCACCCCTAAAAGCAGAATCAAAAATAAAATGGAGCGAAGAACAAAACTTTTTATAATTTCTGAAGGAGAGAAAATAAGCAAAAACTGAAAACCAACTATAGTTCCAAACACAGTTAAAGATCCAAGAATTGATGAATATCTGACGAGTGACCCTCTAGTCGCAGAGCTTGCAAACCAAGATACCTCACCGAAAAAAAATTGGAAGGCTATGCTTGCAGAACCTAAAGTAAAACAAAACAGAATTACCTTAAGCATCAAAATGTAATCTGTCTTATCTTTTAAAAAATAAAGAAAAACAAATGCAATCATAGGCATTAAAAGTAATCTTGGCAGAGCAGCTAAAGGCTCCAGAGACATCAAATAAAAAAAGGACCAAACAGCTACAAATAAAGTGTAATAAATGAAAATATATAAAGGCAGGAACTCCTTATTAAATTTAAAAAATTTCTCATTTTTAAGAATTGGAATCATATAAAAAGCAATTCCAGCTCCTAGTAATAAATAATATGCCGGACTTAAGTTCCTGAAAGCAGTCAGTAACGTCAAAGCCGTTAAGGCCATTAGTGGAAAAATCTTTGGTATTTTAATAGAAAGCATTTATGTCAGTAAAATCCGTCTTTGGTATCCTCAATTGTTTTAAACCTTTCATTTCTGTGATTGATACCTTCTCGATACTCATACGCCAAGATGTACCTAAAAAGTAAGTTAGAATAAAGAAAGGAAATAGAATTTGTTTTCCTCAAGAAATATGCCAACAAATTTGCAATGTTTTTATTCAAAAGAAGGCTTAAGAGGAAACCAATAAATTTATGAATGTTTTTTCTGTTGGGGTAATCGGGTTCTAAAAGCTTTGAGTAATAAAATTCCCAGACAGCTTCAGGAGATTTTTCAAGAAAATGTGCAGTACCGTTTTTAGCAGTACTGTAGATTTTCTTTCTATATGTATTAAGGTCATGCCAGTCATGATGAATTATCTCTGCTTTTGTCATAAGTAACCTAAATCCTTGTTTTTGTGCCCTGAAAGCAAACTCATTATCTTCCATTCCATACCCCATAAAAGACTCATCAAAAAATAATGATTCTTTGAAAAGATCATCTTTCTTCAGTGACATATTCATCGTAACTATTTCTTTAAAATCTAACTCATCATTTTCTGTGTAGGAATCAAAAAATCTATGTCTTGAATCCCTATATCTTATGTAATTATTTGAAATAACCTGATCTATTGGGAATTTTACAGTGCCTGAAAAAATACTTTTTACCGAACCATCGAGACTCAATAAATGCTTTTCAACACAGTCTTTTTTGGGTTCGCAGTCATCGTCAAAAAAAATTAAATTGTTAGTACTGGCGTTATTAATTCCCAAATTTCTTTTTTTTGAAATATTGTTTTCTGTTTGTAAATGGAGGATTTTCGTTGGGTTAAATTCTTTTTTAAAATTTTCAAGAATTATTGAAGTCTCATCTTGACTATTGCTATCGCAAATAATGACCTCCTCTATCTGTTCGAGTACTGTCTGTAATAAAAGGTTTTGCAATAGTTTCTTCAATTCCTCGGCTCTATTGAAAGTTGGAATAATAATTGAACAATTACTCTTCATTTTTAAACCTTTTTTTTAGTAAAATTTTTACTATGTAAAATAGAGATTTTAGTTTTGACTTTAAAGGACTTTGAGAAAATATGACCTTAAAAAAATATTTCAAAGAATCTTTGTTCTGGCCTAGATTAAAAAAAGCTATTCCACTCGTATAAGAGGGCCACCAAGGAACGCCTCCATATAAATTGATGAATTCTGAGATTACAGTTTTTTTCATGTTATCGATATTAAGTAAAATTCTTTTAGGATCGTCAAAATTATCATCACCAACCCAATAAAATCCTAGTCTTTCCTCTATAAAATGAAACTTACCTTTATTTTTTGAAACTTTTATCCAGAGATCGTAATCTTCCCAACCTACTTTATCTTCATCAGTTGAGAAACAACCTGCATTTTTAAATATCTTTTTTCTAATCAAAACACTTGATGTAACAATTGTATTACCGTTTATCAGTAAATCATTATAAATGGGGTCTTTTAATTTTCTTGATCTAGTCTTTCCATTTTTTTTATTACCCTCTATAAAACAATTATGATAACTAATATCACTTTCAGTGGAAGTTAAAGCTTGATGCGATTTTTTTAATTTATCTTTTTCCCACCAATCATCAGAGTCTAAGAAAGCTAGAAAATTACCTTTTGAAACCTCAGCGCCTATATTGCGTGAAGAGGCAATAATTCCATTATTTTTGTGCTTTATATATTTTATCTTTTCGCTTGAGAGAGACTCGATGAACAATTGAGTATCATCTTCTGAGTAATTGTCTACAACAATAATTTCCCAATTTTCATAGCTCTGCCTTTGAACGGATTGAATGGCTCTTCTTAAAAGTTTTTCTCTATTGTATGTAGGAATTATGACTGATATCAGTTCTTCAGACATTTCCAAACCATTTTGAACAGTTGATCAAAAGCTTATCAATCTCTTCTGTAATTTCCATTTTTGCTTTCAAATTAAGGTCTAAGAGTCTTAAATTTGAGTATGAAAATTTTTCTTCATTTCCTTGGGATGCATTTTTTTTAGAAATAAGGTCTATTTCCTCATTGAATATTTTTTTAAACCTTTGCTTTATTAATAAAGCGATTTCTAAAAGAGATGATTTTTGATTGCTGCATACATTAATTTTATTAAAGCTTGAATCAAATTTACTAACAGAAGTAAAAAAATTGATGACCTCCAATAGTAAGGAGATTGGAATAAAATCTCTCGTTACTGATGGGGGAGACTGTATTTCAATTCTCTTAGTTTCTATAGCTGCTTTACATAAATCATTAGCAAAAAGATGCCAACAATTTGAATATTGATTTATTGGAGTGCCAATACTGTTAGAAATTCTTAAATTAACTATTTCGAAGAAATTTGTAAATTCAAGAGTTGCATTTTCTGCTTGGAGATGAGTATGAGCATATGTATTTTCTGGATTAGGAGGAGAGTCCTCGCTAATTAATCCCAATTTATTATTTCCATAAATCTGACAAGTTGAAAAATTTATAAATCTTTTAATTTTTTTATTTTTTGAGACTTCAAGCAATTTTTTTGTCCCTTCAACGTTTGTTAGATAGGCAAGTTTTTTATTCTTTTCACAAGAAGCTTGATTGAGTGAAGCAAGATGTATAACTGTATCTACACTATCTGGAAAAATTTTATTTATATTTGATATATCGGAGTTTAAATCTAATTCTATCGAATCAAACTCCTCCGAAAAACCAGGACTCTTATTAGACTTATCTGATCTTAAAAGAATTAATTCTCTTCCTTCTGAAGATAATTCTTCAACTATCCTGCCTCCTAGATAACCGCTCGATCCAGTGATTAAAATCATAAACCATTACCAAGTTTTCCATGGGGCTTTATCTGAATCCCATAATTCATTTAAATATGTCTTATCTCTTAATGAATCCATGCAACCCCAAAAACCCTCATGTTTCTTCGCTATTAGCTGATTATCTTTAGCTAATTTCTCTAATGGACTTTGCTCAAATACTGTTGAATCAGAATCGATATAGTTAAGAATATCCGGCTCACAAACGAAAAATCCTCCATTTATCCAAGAACCATCACCTTTTGGTTTTTCTAAAAAATTTGTTACTAGGTCTTTGTCATTTATGGAAAGAGAGCCATATCTTCCGGCGGGCTGGACAGCTGACATCGTTAGTAGCTTTTTACTTTTTTTATGAAATTCAATTAATTTATTAAAATTGATATCTGATAGTCCGTCGCCATAAGTCAACATAAATGACTCATCTTTTATATAATCTTTAGCTCTTTTAATTCTTCCGCCTGTCATAGTGTTAAGTCCAGTATCCAATAAAGTAACTTTCCATGGTTCGCTTTTATTTTCATGAACCTGCATTGAGTTCTGAGATAAATCTATTGTCACATCACTTTGGTGAAGAAAATAATTAGAAAAATATTCTTTTATAAAATACCCTTTATATCCTAAAAGAATCACAAATTCATTTATTCCATAATTCGAGTAATTTTTCATGATATGCCATAAAATTGGCTTACCTCCAATTTGGATCATTGGTTTAGGTCTAATATCGGTTTCCTCGCTTATTCTAGTTCCAAATCCTCCTGCCAAAATTAATGCTTTCAATTTAAATCTCCCAATTAAATAAAATTTCATCTAAAGAAGCTCTTTGAACCTCATCAGGATCATGCTTCATATCTGATACATTTAATATAATTGAATTTTCCTCATCAACGCCTTTAAATCCAAACCAAACTTTAGGAGGGATAGTTAACCTCTTATAATTTTCCTTTGAAAGACATATCTTAGCAAAACAATGATTCTCAGCATTAGCATTTCTATCGTCAAAAATTACAAATTCAACTTTTCCATGAGGTACTAGTAGATTACATGTCATTTTTGTATGTTTCTTCCACGCTTTCACAAAATTATGCTCTATGATAGAAAAATAAGCTTCGCCAAAAGATTTAAATGATTCCTCATCATTTTTAATTGCGTGAAGAATATCTCCACCCTCGACATTTATGATCTGTTGTGTAGAAACACAAACCCCATCAATTTGCTGAATTTCTTTTAAATCCAATATGCCCCTCTTGTTTTTCCCTTTCTTGAATATTCTTCAATTTGAGACAAAGTGAAGTCATAAATATCATTCCCAGAATAGTATTTTTTATACCAATTTACAGTCAATTCAATTGTCTCTTCAAAGTTTAAAATTGGTTCCCACTTTAGATGATTCATTGCTTTTTCACAGTTTAATCTCAGAAGTTTAGCTTCATAAAGTTTTTCTTTTCCTTTAGATGAATCAATCCATTCCACCGATGACCAATTTTTTTTCATTTCTTCTATTAAGTCTCTTACAGAAAAATTGTTATCTTTAGCAGGTCCAAAATTATATGCCTCTCCATTAAAATTATTATTTTCTGAAAGCAAAGCTCCGAGCAGTAAGTATCCTCCCAAAGGTTCTAAAACATGCTGCCAAGGCCTGGTGGCATCAGGATTTCTAATTTCAGGTTTCTTCTTTTCAGCCCAAGCTCTGACGCAATCAGGCACGATTCTATCCCTTGCCCAATCTCCTCCTCCTATGACATTGCCTGCTCTCGTTACAGCAAGCCTTATAAAATTATTATCTTTTAAAAATGAATGAAAATATGATTTGATGACCAGCTCTGCCATTCCCTTAGAGGCACTATAAGGATCCTTACCCCCTAAAACATCTGTTTCTTCATAACCTCTCTCTAGTTCAATATTATCGTAAGATTTGTCACTCGTGATTAAAACAATATTAACTTTTTTAGAAAATGATCTGACAGATTCTAATATATGTGCTGTTCCGAGAGAGTTAACCTTAAATGTAGTTAAAGGATCTTCATATGAGGGCCTGACTAAAGATTGAGCTGCAAGGTGAAAAATATAATCTGGTTGAATTTCTTGAATCAAAGGTTTTACCTCTTCAAGAGATAAAAGATCATTTCTATGGTCAAATACTTTTGAGCCTAATCCAAGAACTGAAAAATTTGATGGATTAGAAGGAGGATCTAAAGATATCCCGTGAACTTCTGCTCCCAAGCTCAATAGCCATGTAGCAAGCCAACTGCCTTTAAATCCAGTATGTCCCGTAATTAAAACTTTCTTGGAATTATATCTACTCAACATAGTTTTATTATAAAAGCTCTGAGAAATCGGTTATAACATTAAAATTTTCATTTTTTTGAAGAGATTTCCACTCTTTGTACTCAGACCAACATTGCATGAAGATAAAATCTAACTTAAATTTTTTTGCTACTTCAAAATCATATTTGCTATCTCCAACAAAAAGGATTGGCTCCTTTATATCTTTCTCACTTAATTTTAAAAAATTTTCTTCTTTGTTTTTAGGACTTCCGTAAATACCTAATTCAAATAAACGATTAATATTTCTCTGCTTAAAAATGCAATTTAATTCTTTCTCATCACTGCCAGAAATTACTGCCCATAGACTATTTGAATAAGTTTCTTTTAAATTCTTTAGATAAGGATTAACTTCACATTGAAGTAATCCATCTTGCACTTTCCTTGAAAAAGTTTCTAATAAAGACATCATCTCGTCATCTTTATATTTTTTATTTAAAATTTTGGTAAAAAAGTAACTAAATTTTTCATATCTTGATATCCCGCCATTCTTTATGTGGTAGGAAAGAAGATCATTAGCATTTTTGAGTCCATATTTTTTTGTGGACTCAAAGAAAGCATTTGATTTTATTGGATTAGAGTTCAGAAGAACTCCATCACAATCAAATATAATTGTTTTATAAGATGAAAGATTTAACTTCATAAGTTCCTATCTTTAATTGCAACTTCTACCCTTAATATATCCTCGGGATGGTCAACGGGAACAGAGTCGCTAGACATTTCTATCATTTTTATTTCCTCACCTATCTCTAAAAATCTTAAAATCTCTATGTCCTCCTGTTTTTCCAAAACTGTCTTCTGACTATGCTTTGCAAATTTTAATAGCGCTTTCTTAGGAAAAGAATATATGCAAACTTGTCGCCATCCAAAATTAAACTTTCCTTCTTTGCTTGATGGAACTTTTGCCCTGGTCATATATAAAAGTCTATTATCCTCCCTCATTACCACTTTTGGAGTAGATAAGGATTCATACTCTTCTTGAGAATTTATTTTACAAAATCCATTCAAAATTAAATCTGGAAAAATTTGAGATGATTCGATTATTTTCATAAGGTCGTCTGGATTAAAAACAGGCTCATCCCCCTGAACATTTATATAAATATCAAAATCTAATAGTTCTGAACATTCGGCGAGTCTATCTGTTCCGGTAAGACAGTCTTTGGAAGTCATTAGAACTTGAATATCGTTTTTTTCGCAAGTTCTTTTAATTCTCTCATCGTCTGTAGCAACCCAGATCAAGTCATTATCACAAACCTTCGCACACTGATTATAGGTTCTAACTATCATTGGAATTCCTTTAATATCTGCCAATGGTTTTCCATTGAATCTGGAAGACTTATACCTAGCTGGTATGATGACACAAAATGTTTTATCCACTTGAAATTAAAGTAAAGGTAAATTAAAAATCGATTCTGAAACGGATTTTAAAGGGATACTTTCATCTGAGTTTAAATAGATAGTAAAAATATTTCTTATTTCCTCATTCCTTGGATCGCCTGACTCATATCCATCAAATCCTGCCAAGTAACATTCTGCTGAACCTCCACTTGTTATGACTCCTAAAGCATATGCAACAACTAATGGTGATGGAACAGAACAACTTGTTTCATGGAATTCATAAAGACCTGATTTAATTTTCATCCCAAAATTCAAAACCTCTTTTTCTTCCAAAGACAATTTAATATCTTCGTTAAGTCTTGATTCTGGTACTACCAATGGAACTTTGAGGCTTTGATATTTCTGCTTATCCATCATAAGGCTAAATGGATGGCAAGCAATTCTAAGATTAATTAATTCTTCAGTAACTGAACTTTTTAAATTCAAAGCTATCACGAACAAATCCTTTTCCTTTATAAGACTCTCCAATTCTTTTTTGATATCTTGTACACTTGAGCCTGAGCCAATTAATAATATTTTTTTACCTTTTAATAGATCCATTGGCTTCCAAGATCCGCTTGCATCCTCTTGGTTTAGTTGCAAACCGATTTGCATTGCGTCTTTACTAAACTTTCTTCCACCAATGCTTTTTAAATGCTCAATAACTGAAATTATCTCGGACTCTACATATTTCTCATCATTTAGAAGTTCTTGTATGTATGTGGGGTGTATCTTCTCTTGTCCAGCTATGTAGTAGAAAGGATTTTTTCCCCATCCGTACTTATCCTGTAGTGGAGTAAAAAACTCTCTAATTAGCTTTAAAAGTGGGATTATAGATTCTGCTTGAGCATTTCTTTTTGAAAGCTCACTTATCTTCGACATTTCCATCAAAAGATATTCTGTTTGAGTATTTCCTGGACCTCTACCCATTCCAGTAACAGTAGAGTCTATCCAAGTAACTAAATTTGAATTTATGCTAACAAGGCTATTTGATAATGCCATCCCCATATTGTCATGTGCATGAATACCAAGAGGAATATCACAGTTGGATTGAAAACTAGTTGCTATTTTTAAGACTGATTCGTTGTCAAGACATCCGAAGGTATCTGCAAAATATAGAACATCTATCTTGTGATTTTTGATAATTTTTGTAGCTTCTTTTATTTCCTTATCGTTATAACTATCAATTTGCATCAAGTTTAATCCAACCTCATATCCCTTTGAAGATAACCAGTCACAGATTGATAAAACCTTTTCATATTCTTCCTTGTGACAAGCTATTCTCACTAAATCAACTTTAGAATTCTTAGAGTCTTCAAATAAAATTTTTATACTTTCATCAGGCCCTAATTCGTGAGATATAAGATCAGAGGCATTTACCATAACAGCAATTTTAAGACTGCTTGGAATATTTAATCTATTTAAAAAGGATTCATCACTGTATGCACATTGCCCCTTTGAAGAGGGGCCTCTAAATGATCTGAAACCTATCTCAACAATATCGATGAGTGAATTTGACATCACATCTAGATATTTATTTATAAGATTTTCAGAAAAATCCCAATTGTTATAGTATCCTCCATCTCTCAATGTGCAATCAAGAAACTTTAACTTTGAATAATCAGTGTTTCCCTTCATTCTTACTAATATCTTTAAGCGCAATCATACATTAAATGGCGATTTCATTATTAAAGAAAAAAAGAGTTCTCACAGTTGATTTTTCAACCTTCTGAAAAAAATTATTATTCAATTTTTTTTCTTGCTTGTTTGCCTTATTGATTAACGTTGATAGATCTGACTCATTGTAGATTATTGCCCACAAATCATTTTCTGTGGGAACAGGAAGTGGATTTCTAGTCAGGCCAGAACTATTCGAAATAATTGCTACTGGTATACCCACGGAGGCAGCTTCAATGCATACTGTTGAGGCAGAAGATACGACTAAAGATGCCTTAGTTAGTAATTTCTCTATGCTCTCCTCAGAGAAAAAAAATTTATCATTCATTGAGGCAGGTACTAAAGCCTTGAATTCTTTGATTGAAAATTTTGGATGACATTTGAGCACAATTTCTACTTCTTTATCAAAAAATCTATCTATTTGATCAGCAAAATTAATTAATTGAATTGATTGGTTTATATCTATTGGTAAAGGAAAAAGAATAAGGTCATTTAAAGGTTCTTTATATTGAATATTTTCTAAATATGAGTATCTAAGAGCTGGAGCGAGAATAAAATTAATCTTTCTGGAAAATTTCTTTCTTTTTTCAATCTCTCTTTCAGATATGAGGGCAAGAAAGTTAGGAATGGTATTTAGTTCAATCTCTAGATCAATTGGATTTTTGTGGAGTTCGTATTTAGGAAAGATATATCCCTGATAACCAATTGTTGTAACATCAGGATAAAACTTCTTTGCAGATAGATTGAAAGCTCTATCTATTGTTTGATTTTCAAACCAATTTAAAAAACCATTGATTTTGATGCCTCTTTTTTTGATCCTTCTAAAATATTGATATTTGTTCATTGCTTTTGCAAATCCAGGAGAAAATATATCTCTTTTCAAATTTTCTTCGATCAATGGAGAGAGATCCAAGCCTTCATAATCAGGAATTTTCTTTATTTTTTGTGAAGATTTTAAGGAAGAGAATAGTGAGTTTTTTAAATCAGATATGGTCAGCCATGATTCTTCAAATATAAAGTTGAATTTCGATTTTTTAGACCTGATTAAAATCTTAATGAAATCAAGTGGATTTTTTATATCTATGAGAGTTGGTGAGAACCAAACTTGAGTTTGCTCCTCAATAGATAAAAATTTTTCAAAGCCGCTATAATATCTGTCATAAAAGTATCCATCTTTTGCAAAACTATCTTTAAAAATAAAATTATCAACAAGAGTTATTTTTGAAGAAGGAATATTATTTTTTCTTGGTAGCTTAAATATTATCCAACAAACTATAAAAAGGTAAAAAGTAACAAAAAAATTTTTAATTATCCTAAAAAATAAATTTTGTTTTTTTTCGTATATCACTTCTGGTAACTCACCAAATCCAAGTTGCTCATAATTTATTTCTATCAGTCTTGCAAATACCTCATCGGTAACTTTTATTAATTTTGGTGTATGGCCTTGTTGATTTTTAAGCTTAATCAAATTAAGTTTTGAACAAATATCAAAAGTTTTTGATGTGGATGTATCTCGGGAAGATACATTTAAAAAAAGATCTTTCCCAGAAAGTTTATTCGCTTTTATAAGTCGACTGACAAACAGGTTGAATTTATCAATACTATAATCAATTTGAGAATCTAGAACCTTAGAATCTTCTTCAGATAATTTTGAATCATCTGATAAATCCAAAACCTTATTCTCAATTTTCATATCTAGATAGAAAATTTAGCCATGAAAAATGTCATAAGAATTTTTGTATACTTTTTTAATGATAGGCCTGCAAAAAATTAAGTTTGATTCAATTTTAATAAAATGAGTTTGGCTGTTATCAAAGTTAAATATCTTAGTTTCAAATCTTTTTAGTTTTGAAAACTCACTGCCAACTATATTTTTATTTTTATCTAATAATTTAACCCGAGCAAAAATAGAAGAGCTAGATGGATTATTAAAGATCAAAGAGAAGTTATCAGTATCTTGAAATAAAACTTGTGGAACGTAGTAACTCTTAAATAAAGATTTACTTGCAAGCGATTGGATTTTATTTTTATTATCGAGATAACATGCTGTTGTGTTTCCATGCATATAATTCCAAATCCCATTTTCTTCTTTGTAAGCCACATAACCTCTTTCAGAGCCATAAGAGCCACTTTCAATTAATTCTTTATAATCGTTTAATCTATGAAAAACAAAAAAAGATCCCTTCTTTTCAGGTAAGTCTAAATGGAGGAAATCAATTTTTAATAACTCATTTTTTTTTAAAGAAAAATCCTTTTGTAATATTTTTTTACCTTCTAGGTTAAAAACAATAAGAGATATCGAATCTTTAATATCTTGATCAAAAAAGAGTTGGGAAGCTAAATTTGTAACAAAAAATTGTGTATTTTTCTCACCGGAGCAATCAAAAAAAAAGAAATCACTTACACAAGCTTCTTTTGTATTAGGAGATCTAAATGGAATTGGCCTAATCAAAAGAAGGTTTCTTATACCCACGATGGGATGAGAGGTTTTGAACTTTCTTAGAATATTCTTTAATTTATCCACTAAACCAAAAACTTTTTTTCTTTTTTTGAAATAGATGCCTTTTTCCCATAAAAACGTGCTCAATAGGAGGATGAGTATGTTCCATAGATAAAGATCTAGCATCCTTGCTCTTTGAAAAATAAATTGGAATACCTCCATAATGCTCAGAAGTGAAAATCATTAAATCTGATTTTTCAGTGACAATATCATCAAGATTAGTCAAATTATGAGAATTTGTTTGACAACTTATCTCTCCAATTTGATCTTTGTTTTGATTAAGTATTTTTACTTTAAAAGTCTCTTTTTTTGGATTCCTATTTATATTTATTAAGTAAAAATAGTTTTGAACATTCTAATTGTTTTGAAACATTGGCGAGCAACTTACTAAGGAAAGCTTAAGATCTAAGAATGCTTCAGGGATTTCTCCTTGATAGGAAGCAGCTGTATGCTCGTTGAATAATTTTATATTTGATCTCCATGGTGGATAAGGCTCGTATTTTGTTTTATCTTCTGAAATCTCTGATAGATTAAAATCTTTTTCTTCAGATAGAGACACAAATATGCTCTCTCGCTTAAAAGAAGGATCTAATTCTTCTCTTCTTAATTCTTTAAAGTTATTTTTATTTAGTTTTCCAAGGTTTTGATGATTCCAAACTTCTCCATTTGAATAAAAAGCATGAATAAATAAATCCTCTCCCTTATAACCGCTCACTAATTGAGTAGATGGAAGATTGAAGAGATCAATCGAAGAATCAAGATTCTCATCAGGATGATCAAGCAGGAAAGTTAAAAGATGCATTGTAAGAAAATTTAATGCTCATTATACATTTTTAAATAAGTATCATCTTTAGAAAGGATTACGCCAAAAAAACCTTCAAAGTCTAACTTTTTCCATATGTACTTAGTTAGCCAAAGAGGATGCTTTTGTGGATATTGATAGTAAATTAGGTCCTTTTCGACTTTCCATCCCGAGAATTTAAATAGTTTCTTCCAATCTTCAGGATTAAGTTCAAATATGTGCGTAACTTCTGGGTTAAAAGCAACTTCGTTATCTGGATTATCTATCTTCCATAAATTTACTCTGCTTTTAGAAACATAAGGCACTGTTATTACAAATTTGTCACAATCAACATTTCTAGACATGGATTTTAAAAAACCAATTGGGTCTTGAAGGTGTTCTAACATTTCAAAAGAAGTTAGGACATCGATATCATCTTTAAATTCCTTTATATCTCTCAAATCCTCTGCCCTGGCTTGCAAGGCTTCTAATCCTTTTTCTTTAATTTTTTGGACAGCAATTGGGTCAGAATTTACTGAAATTGCCTGAATATTTTCTTTTAAAGCGCTTAAATATCTGATGTGATTTCCAGAAGAATCTCCTATATCTATGAGAGTATTTCTTCCTTTACCTTCTAGACTATTAAGAGCCAAAAGAACCAGATCAATCTGAAAACTATGTTGGGAATAAACTTTTGTATTAAGGTAATCGCCATCAATTACAAAAGATGAATATTGATCTTTTAAATTAGGAACAATGTCTCTTAATTTCTCAAATAATACGTCGTAGTTTTGCTCTCCCCTAGCTTTATCTAAAGATTGTTTAAGAAGATAAAAAATTATTTTTTTTAAAATTGATTTCATCTTGTTATCTTTTTCATCTGTAGATCACTGAGAGAGATTCTTTCCCAACCACTTTAGAATGAGTTGAGTACTTTTGACAAAACAAGTTTTTTGCATCTTGAACTTCCTTACTATTCCACCAATTATCTATAGAGTTAATATTTTGTATCAAAAAACTTTCCAAATCATCAATGTTAGATTGAAATATATTCAAATCTTTTAATTTGTCAAAATCCTTTTTAGATTCTTCTCTGAAAGGATTAATTTCAATATTCCAAAAACATATGGTTGGTATATTAGCTAGAAATGATTGTAAAAAAGTTGTTGAATTTTGAGTGACTAGTATTAATTTAGAGCTTCCTATTGAATTAGAAATATTCTTAAAATAATCAAAATTTATATTTTTTTCCTCAGATAAAATATCTCTCAAGTCTAATCCATGACGATGTTGAGATGGATGGACTCTAAATACAATTTCATGATTATTTATATTAAATCTAGAAATTTTTTTTAAAGAATTAACGTAATCAATATTCCATCTATCTGAATCCCAAGGATCTCCCTTTGAGTATCTTTTAACTCTGGTGGAAACAACAAGGATTCTATTGTTTCCCTCGCTTTTTTCTTTTTGAGATATAAAATTTTTTAAATGAAAAAAAGCAAAGAAAGGTAAGATCTTACTACTTTTACTATTCCATCCCCAAGTTAAAAAGTAATCATAAATTTTCGTCTCTAAAGACTCTTGATGAGTTAAATATTTAGTCGTCCCATAAGTACCTCCGTGTTGCCAGATGACTGTTTTCAAGTGCTCATTTTTTATTTTTTGTAACAACAACCAGCTTTTAAAAAAATCATTATTCCATTGGTCTGTGGAAGAATAGACAATATCGAATTTTCTTTTTGGTGTTTTTGAAACTAAATAATCTTGCACAAAAGTAAAATCCTCCAAATAGGTCCTTGGAATAGAAGCACACAAGAAGGCTTCTAATATTTGACTCATTAAAGAAGTCTCATTTACCTTTTCACTATCATATTTTCCAAGACTTTTTATTTTGATGACATTTCTTAATCTGAAACCGTAGCTAATTTTTTTTGTTGATCTTTTTTTAGATTCTTTTAAGTCCAAAATATGTGGAAATCCTTTTCGATTAACGAGAAGAAACAAAGAAAATTTTAAATAATCTGGTATTCCGGAAATAAGAACTCTTTTGTATTTTTTTGAAAAAAGAGAATTCAGGCTATGAAAAAAGTGGAAAATATTTAAAATTTTAATTGAAGTATTCCTTAAATTAATTTTTTTTGAGGAGGATCTATTCGGCAAACTTGCTGAAGGCGAGGTACTTTCCCTTAATTTACTTTTGTACGAAGGTAGCACTGACACATTAATTGAAAAAAATTCAGCTATGAAGGAGTAAATAAGAGAGTTACATTCATCATCATAAAATAGTTCATGAAAGTCATTGAAATCCTTCGGAATAGATTTTTCAAAACTTTTTTTATGCATTACTATTTCAATGTCATCTTTCAAGATATGTATTTTCTTAACAGTCTCCCACCGATCAAAAAAACCAAATATAGATATTCTTAACCAAGGGCCTATAAGGATTTCCCATGTTTCTGGAGGAAAAGATTTATGATGGAACTTATTTAATTTAAGAGAAATTTTGTAAAGCAGTTCTTCATAGATTGTTTCTAATTTTTTTCTTGCTTTCTCTGAAAAAAAGTCCTCTTTTGACAAATTTAAAAGATCAAAGGATCTTCCTTTTGGATTATCCTCATTAAAATTCCACTTATGAAATTCGTAGATCTTGTCATATTTATTCAAATAAAATGGATCTATCTCTGAAAAGATAATTGCTTTCATTAGTTTAAAAATTCTTAAAAATTACTCTGATTAAAGATGAGGAATTAAAATAAATTTTTATAAGAAAGTTCAGAAATTTTTCTAAGACTAGACTGTTTGTATAATTCCACTCTCCTATGGAGCTATAAAGACTATTTTTGTATCCTAATTGGTATTTGAATCTATAGGGTCCAGGAAACCTTTCTTTGTTGGTTGAGCCAAGATTAAAATATTCAATTTCATGTTTCCTAAGTTCATCTAACATAAATATTAGGAGTCTATACCCTGGTAGTAAATCTCTTCCTTTTTTAGAAACAGCATTGTAGAGATGAAAAGCTTTTTTCCCAGAGAGAACAGCAACTCTTATGCCTACCAAATCCCCATCTTCATTTTTTGCTGTGCAGGTGATTAATTTATCCTTCATGCAATCAATCAGAGGAATAACTTCCCTTTTAGTAAATGTATTTCTAATATTCCAGTCTTTTGTAAGTTCTTCATTTATTTTTATTAAATGCTCTGCCTTTGTTTCCACTTCAAGCTTTAAACCTTTATCAAGTGATCTCTTGTGATGATATCTCCACTTTTGCTTTGCTTCTGTCAAAATTAATTCGTTGGATTTTCTTAAATCAATCTCGCAGTATTCAAGAGTATTAAGTTTGTAACTTGGTCTTTTAAAACCAAAGTTCTGGAGATGCTCAACATCTTTGTTATTTTCTCTTTTTGGAGAATCTAATCGAATATATAAAAAACTTACTTCGAGATATTCCTTAAGGAAATCTATAAAATCATGATCGAGATTTTCAATTTTCCCGCAAAAATCTCCTGGAATATAAATACTTCCAATAAATAAAATTTTCTTTGAAAAAATTTGAACTAAATTTTCTGTTGCATTATTTTCATTAATACAAGCAAGTCTTAAAACATCCCAGCCAAGTTTACCCTTATACTCGCCCCAATCATAAAGTTGCCTGAATTCAGAGGAGTTCTGTTCTATAAAACTATCCCAGGTCTGTTTACCTTCTTCAAAGATTTGCCAGGTGGATTTCATTTTAAATTTTTTTACGAGGTAAATTGAACAATCAGTATATCTTCTAACTATTTCATATTAAATATATCCAAAGCTATAGAAAAAAGTGATATTTATTTTCTATAAATATTCAATAAAACTTCTTTTGTTTGCATCAATATTTCTTTATCAAAAATTGATAAAAAAATGATAAAAACAAAACTACTATAGATTGCTCCAGCAAAAAGGGTAACAACTACATTATCATAGGATAGTATTAAGAGTTCAGATATTTCTTTACAGCTAAAGAAAATTAAAATTGATAATGCAAGGTATTTCAGTGCTGGTGAGAGATTCAAATTATCATAAGAAAAAAAGTTCTTTTTCTTATGCTCTGATAGAAGCAAGAAAAATAAAGCATAAGAAGAAACTGACAATGCAATTGGAATTCCAAGAAAACCAATATATTTATAAAGGATGAGCATCAGAATTAGGTTGATGAGGTTTGAATAAGTTGTGACCCGTAAATAAATACGTGGAGTTTCTATTGCAAAAAAATATGGTGTAAGTATCTTCACAAGAGTAGCAGCTGGGAGGCCAAGCAAAAAAGCTGTTAAAACCATAGAAGTATTCTTGGTTGATTCAGCTGTGAATTCACCTCTTTCAAATAAGAAGGAAACAATCTCCGGACTTAAACCAAGAAGAAAACCAGTCAAAGGTAATATTGTAATCAAAGCATATTTATTCGCTCTATTCATATATTCCCTCGCCGAATCATTTTCATTCTGCCGAATATAATTTGATAGATTTGGAACAAGAACCACGCCTATCGCGATGCCAATTAAAGTCAGCGGAAAATAAAAAAGTCTTTCTGAATAATAAATATATGATACTGCCCCTTCTTCAAGTGAACATAAAAAAATACCTATAATCAAGTTAATCTGAAAAAATGATGAGTAGACTAAAGTAGGCCAATACATACTGTAGAATTCTTTTAAACTTGTTCGATATCTTTTTAGAGATATCAATACTGTCCAAAAATTCCTGTCCACAACAGTAAATAAAACTAAAGCCTGAAAGAAGCCTCCAATAATTACTGTATATGAAAGATATAGAAGTTTATTTACTTCATAAAAGTTTGTTAAAACTATAGCTCCGACAATTGTTAAATTAAGGACGGAAGCTATTGCGCCAGTAACACCGAACTTATTATTGGCATTTAAATTTGCCATTAACACTGAAGTCAAAACTATAAAAATTACATAAGGGAAGATTATTCTTGAACTTGTAATTAATAATTCTTGTAGAAGAGGATCTGAAAAACCGTAAGAGAAAATTTGTAATATTTCTTCCATAAAAATTTCTGCGATTACAGTTAATAAGACTGCAAAAAAGAGAAAAACTAAAAAAACTTTTCTTGTAAATTCATACTTTTTATTTAAGTTACTAGAGTCGGAGGATTTTCCATAAATTGGGATAAAAGCAGGATTCAGAGATTCCTCTGAAACAGCTCTCTTAAATGAATAAGGCAATCTAAAAGCTATTAAAAATATATCAGATAAAACTGAGGTTCCAACAAAAGAAGCTAAAAAGAGATCTCTTAAATAACCTGAAATCTTACTTATGAAAGATGCAAAAGAATAAAAAAATACTGGAATAGCAAGTTTTGATTTTTGAGAGGAACTTTTCATTTAATCTTAAACCAGTGAACTATTTACTATGTCTTTTATATCTTTATACGAAATTTCTTCATAAAAGTTCTTTGCTCTTTCGGGTGAATACATTGAATCAACAAGGGAAAGTATCTGTTCGTTATTTATGTAAGAGTTTAAGTGTTTATTTAGATTAAGATTTTCCAGCATTTCTTTTACTTCTTCTATTAGAGCTTTATCTAGAAATCTAAAATCTCTTTCTTCTAAGAAATCTATGATTGATGTAAGTGTAAAGCTGCAAGCAATTCCATGCGGAACGTTAAATTTACTAGTAAGCGGGTAAGAGATTGAGTGAGCAATTGCTGTTTTCGTTCTGCTTATAGCAATTCCTGCCAAAAAACTTGCTTCCTGCATCATTGATCTATACTGGGAATTTTGAAGGTCATTCATTAAATGAGGTAAAGAATTTACAATCAATCTCAGTGAATTCTCTGCAATCTCTATTGTTTTATTATTAGTGTTTCTGTTCCAGATAGCTTCCAAAGCATGCGAAGTTGCATCCAAACCAGGAAAAAGAGTTTGGTTAAAAGGAAGTGTAGAAGTAACCTCAGGATTGAGGAAAACTAAGTCTGGATAAAGTAACTTACTTTCTAGAGAGTATTTTTTTGCATATTTAAAGTCCCAGATAGTAGAAAACGGTGTTGCTTCAGATCCTGTTCCAGAAGTTGTAGGAACAGCAGCGAAATAAAATTCTTTTTTTAATTTTAAGATTTTTCCTTCTCTAAAGTGAACAGAAAGTGGATTTTTAACTTGGAGATTCAGGAAGGACATAATTGCTTTTGCACTATCCATGACACTTCCGCCTCCAATAGCAATAATGGAATTAAATTTACCTTTACTTAAGCTATTAATTGCTCTGTCTAATTTTTCCAAGTCAGGATTCGGCTCTACGTCAGTATAAAATTCACATTTTTTGCCATCTAAGTTATCAATCAGCGTTTTTACTTTCTCTCTCTCAAGTGAACTCTTTGTTGTAATTACTAAAATGTTTCCTTTAGGAATCTCAGAACAGAATTCTTTTACTTTTGAGCTGCCCTGAATTACTTTGGAATTAAAAAAATCTTCAAAGGTTTCTAATTTAATTTGATTCTTCACTAGTAGTATTTAAGAAATTCATAAAACCTTTTTTGTTTTCTATGGGAGTAGTCGCCGGTCTTCCTAGATTCTCTCTTGAATATTTTTTTACATTTATTAGAAGAAAACAGGGACCTTTGGCGGCGTAAACTTCATTCCATAAATTTTCTAATTCACTTAAATGAGAAAATTCAAAAAAATTTTCATACCCAATAGATTTTGTTAACAAGGAGAAATCTATATTGTCCGAGACTGTTGGTTGTCCACCGACAGATTCATGTGCACGATTATTTAGAAGGACATGAATAAAATTTTCAGGTTTTATAGAAGCAATTATGGGTAAGGCACCCAGGTGCATTAGCATCGCACCATCTCCATCAAGACATATGATTTTTCTATTCTTTTCAACAATTGAAATCCCAAGAGCAATTGATGAAGAGTGTCCCATTGATCCGACGGTTAAGAAATCTTTTTGACCCATTCCTAAACCATCTCTTATTTCATATAGTTCCCTAGATGTTTTTCCAGTCGTTGATATGAAAATATCATCTTCTGAAGATAATTTAAGTAATTTCTTAATCACTTCTTCCCTTGTTAAGAGAGCTGAAGACTTATGATTTTTTTTTAAATTATATTTTGAAAAGGTATTTTTTTTGACAAGTATTGCAACAGGTGAATTATGTTTAGTAGCTTTTTCAATAGACAAATTTATGGTTTCTTCTAGATTTGAATTTGAATCAAGAATTAAATAATCTATATCCAACGATTCAAGCTGACTCTCAGTTACTTGACCTTGTTTTTGATGCTGAGGCTCATCTTTGACTCCAGGCTCTCCTCTCCAGCCAATCATAAGTAACATAGGAATAGAATAAACATCTCTACTCGCAAGAGAAATTAATGGATTATAGGCATTTCCTAATCCAGAATTCTGCATATAAACCATAGGGATTTTTCCAGTTGCCAAGTGGTAACCCGCAGCTATTGCGACTGAATTTCCTTCATTTGCAGATATGACATGCTGATTAACTCTTGAATGATCATCAATATAAGCACAAATATCCTTAAGAAGAGAGTCCGGCACGCCAGAGAAAAAGTCGATATTTTTTTTAATTAGATAATCATAAAATTTTTTGGGACTTATCATTTTCCACCGGGAATAAGCTCAAGAATATCTTTAATGGACATCATCCCTGAACTGGATTCTAGAGCCCTTTGATTTTGCAGAATGGATTCAGCTGTTTTAATCATAGCGGGGTAAGCACTTCTTAACAGTTGATTTGCATAAATAATTATATTTACACCTCTTTCTGAGAGTTCATGCTCATATATTGAATCAAAGCTTGAAGGTACTACAACAAGTGGTTTTCGTTCTTCGAATTTATTATATTCATCACAAAACTCTAATATTTCATCTGGATCCTTTTTTCTACTGTGTATCATAATTCCATCGGCACCAGCTTTTATATAGCTTTTAGCTCTACTAAGTGCATCCTTCATTCCCTTCTCTAGAATAAGACTTTCTATTCTAGCAATAATCATAAAATCATCAGTTACCTGAGCTACTTTTCCAGCTTTGATTTTTTCATTAAAGTTTTCAATACTATCTTGAGTCTGTTCAACTTCATTTCCAAATAGAGAATTTTTTTTCAGTCCTATTTTGTCTTCTATTATCACTGCTGATATGCCTAATCTTTCCAAGGTTCTGACAGTAAATTGAAAATGTTCCTTTATACCACCAGTATCTCCGTCAAAAATGATTGGTTTAGTGGTAACATCTAAAATACCGTCTAAAGTAGAAATTCGAGAAGTTACATCCACTGCTTCGATATCAGGTTTTCCTTTGGCGGTAGAATCGGTTAGGCTACTTGCCCACATTCCATCAAATTCACGAACAGTATCATTAGCATGAAAAGAAATGTTTTCAATTATGAGAGCAGACAAACCATTATGAATGTCTAAAAATCTAAGATATTTCTTTGCTTTAAGCATTCTTCTAAGGGATTTCAATCTGAAAGATGAGGTTGTGCCGATTTGATTTATGGCTTTAGAAATATCAGATGAATTAACATCTTTAGTATATGGAATATCTACCACTTTTCCGCCCCATTCTGAAAGAATTGTTGCAGCTTCATTTCTATACCTTTCCTGATATCCTGATTTCCAATCATCCCCATGAACTACAAAGTCAGGTTTTACTTTGTACAGATTTTCCTTGTAACTCCATGTATTTTGTTCAATCACATCAACTACACCTTTAATGTTTTCAACAATTATTTTTCTCTGATTAAAGTCTAAAAAGGGAAGTCTTTTGTGTTCTGCAATAGCCTTATCTGTTAATAACCCAACAGTTATTTCGCCTAATTCTGAGGCTTTATTAAAAATGTTTATATGGCCATGATGTAAGATATCGGCCGACAAAGCTACATATACTTTTTGTCTACTCATAAGGTCGCTTATGATACTAGATGCTTGAGCTTTTATACATCTCCTTAGCTTTTTCTAAATCATCTAAATAATTAATATTTTTCCAAAGACGATTACCAATATCTTCATAAAAAAGCTCAATTGTTTTATTTTCACATAGGAAAGGTTTTATAGATTGTTCCCAATTAATTTCTTGATTTTCATGCAAAAAATGTGAGAGAAAATTGTAATATTTTTCCATAAATTCAATAGTAAAAAAATTGATACCTAATGACTCTCCAACATCTAATTTAGATTTAGGCTCTCCTTTACTAAGAGAGTGAACTAATTTTTTCTTGCCAAGAACTACCTGTTCATCATTAGTTTCTTCCGAGAAATTTTCATCAAGTAAGATGTAGTTTTCATTATTCAAAGACTTTGATAAAAAATCAGAGAGAATTGATTCCTCATAAAATATATCAGCATGAAGCATGAGTATGTTTTTTTTATTTTTTTTCCACACATCAAATGTAAGAAAAAAACTGTACGCACTCCCAGTGACATTGAATTTATTATTTATAACATAAAAAATGCTCAGCCCATCGTATTCATCACCAATTTCCTTCTTGAATTTTTCTTCTAAGTAACCAATGACTATTATGACCATCTTAAAACCTTGCTTTTTAAGACCATCTAATTGAATTTCTAAGATTTTTTTTCCATTTAGCTCGATAAAAGTTTTTGGAGAATTTGAAAAATTCGAACCCATTCTTGTTCCCATGCCTGCTGCAAGGATTATTGGTGTAATGTTATTTATATTTACCAAGTATTATCGACTGATCAGTTAAACCAAGGAGAAGTTTCAATAATTCTATCTACATTTGCAAAGGAGGAAAGTTCCTTTTGAACACTCAAATTTACGTATCCGGGAACCCTGAAAAGGAATAAACTTGCAACAGCTGATTTATTTGACCACATCTTATGCATGACGTGGGGATACATATAAATTGAATCTCCAGGATCAATAGTTTTATGCTTCCAAGAATTTTCATCTAGCCATGAAAAATTAACTGGGTGTTCTCCATAGTTATAAATAAAGTTATGTAACGCTGAATTAAGTTCACTTGATTTAGATTGATCTTCAGAAAAGACCTGCAGATTGAATCCTATACATTCAGGCATCCTTGGATTTTTAGCTAACACATTAAGTTTATAATCCTTAAATTTGTTATTGTAAAAGTAAGATTCTTGAGAGTCATGATTCTTAACTATTACCTCGTCTTGAGTATCATTAACTGGAAGGTTGAATATATCCAAAGGTAGATCGAGAACTTTACAGAATGAGTCTAAAGATTTTTGATTCTTTTCAATAGATTCGTTTAATAAATCATCGACATTAATGGATAGTTGCTTTTTCTGAAAAATTTCCTGAAGCTTTTCTGGGCATAAGAGCTGATCATCCATAACCTGCCTAATTACTTGTGTTACGGCATTATTATAATCAATATTATCAAAACAAAACTTTTGAATAGATTCCTCCCCTAAAGCATAAAGTTCATTTCTTGCCCTTCCTACATCGCCTGAAAAAGTTACTGCTACAATATAAGCTTCTTTAGACTTATCTCTAGAAGTAAAGCTATGTTTCCAAAAAGGAGTAATAAAATTTGAATCGCCTGTGTTCATTTCCCTGCAGAATTTTTTGCCGTTAACCTCCCAATAAAAGTTTACAGGTCCAACAAATGTTGTCATCTGATGCATAAGGTGACCATTGTTATAAGCAACATCAGGATTATTTGGATCATTATTATCAACAATTCTTAATTCCTTGATCCATTCGGGTCTAAAAGGGCTTAGTTTTGATATAGCTGCATCCCTGTACTCATAGTACTCAGTTGCAACACCATCTCTGTTTAGTCTCGAGTAAACTCTACTTGATGCTTTAGATTCAGTATTTTTTGAGAAAATAACCCTTTCAGAACTATTTTCAAAATCTAATAATATATCAGAGACTTTGACTGGATAAACCTTAGAGAATTTTTGTGCGATATCAAAAGCTATCCCCGAGTCTAATTTACCTTCAATAAGAGAATTTAGTATATCAAGGCTGACTGAAATATCTTGAGATACAGTTTCGAGAGTTCTTTTAAGATCATTGGCCTCAGATAATATTCTTTGCCCAATACGCTTCGTTAATTCACTTTTTTTCATTAATGCCTTCATTGTATAACTTAAGTATCTGATCTTTCATATCTTGAGGTGATATTTTATTATCAAATTTAAAGTGAATATCTGGATTTTTAGGGAAATCAACTTCTAAATCCAAACCAGCAACATTTTTAATTTTACCACTTAATGCCCTCTTATAAATATTCTTAGGATCTCTTTTAATAAGTTCTTCGATAGGCGTATCAATAAATATCTCATAATAGTTCTTTAAGTTGGCTCTATTCCAAGAATGAACTTCTTTAAATAATGCAATTGTTGCAATGACAACTGTAATCCCTTGTGAAGATATCATCCTGCATAATCTTGAATAGGTAAAAGCTATTTCCAATCTCTCCTCTCGATTATTTTTACTCTTAATACCAAAACATTCTCTTAGTATATCTCCATCTAACATAATCACAGGACTGCCTGATTGCTTAATAGAATCCGTTACTAAAGTTGCTAACGTAGTTTTACCTGATCCTGATAAACCAGTTATCCAAATTACCTTAGACATTACAAATCAAACTCATTTTTTTGTGAGAAACCATCTTTCAAAATCTCCATCTAGACTTTTTTCATCTAAGAAAGCATCAGGTTTATCATTAATGAATTCTAGAGTCGCTCTTCTTGCTCCAGGATATTTAAGTGAATAGTATTCATCTAAGTGAATAAAACCCCCTTTAGAGAGCTTAGGCCAAATAAAATTTAAGCTGTCTTGATAGCTCTCGTAAAGGTCACAATCAATTACAGCAGACATCACTTGATCTATCCCTTGAGAATTTTTCATAGTCTCAGAAAAATCACCTTGTATTAGAACTACGTTGTCAAGTTGTAAATACTCAATCTTTTTATTAAGAATTTTTAAACTTGTCTCTTCAAATTCACCTGAAGAAGATATATTTTGTGTATTTTCCTTGGTATTTTTATTATGGAAGTTTTGTAGGAGGCTCTGATTAAGTTTAACAGCATCAAGATGTTCTTTATCAATGAGATTTTCATCAAATAAATTATCAAATTCTTTTAAATTATCTTTTTCATGATATACGGGGGGAAACCCAGAAAAGGTATCAAATCCATAAACTTTTTTTGAAGAACCTAGCTTCTTAAGAAGTAGTGCAATTGATAAAAGTGAATTTCCTCGATATACACCAGCTTCAACGATATCTCCTTCAATTTTTTTATGATTATTTTCAATAAATTGAATTAGGTTTTGAAAAGATCCATAGGAGTTAAAATTATAAATCCCCAACAGATTGAATTGCCAATTTTTATTGAAATGTATCATTTTTCGGCGCTATTCTATCTCATAGAAATTTATGTACCAATCTACGAAATTTTTAATACCCTCTTTTATGCTGACTTTTGGTGTAAAACCAGTCAATTCCTTTAAAAGATAGGTATCTGCATAGGTTTCAGGTACATCTCCAGTTTGAAGAGGAAGATAGTTTTTTATTGCCTTTTTACCTAGGTTTTTCTCTATTTCTTCAACAAAATCTTCTAGCTTAACAGGATTATTATTTCCAATATTTAGGACCCTATAAGGTGCGGAACTTGAAGATGAATTGCCTTTATTACTGTCCCAATTTAAATCTTCTTTGGGTGGAGATTTATGTACCCTAACAATTCCCTCAACAATATCATCAATATAAGTAAAATCTCTTAAATGGTTACCTTGATTAAAGATATCAATTGGCTTTCCCTCGATAATATTTTTTGTAAATAGAAATAAAGCCATATCTGGCCTTCCCCAAGGGCCATAAACAGTAAAAAAACGCAACCCAGAAGATGGAATTCTGTAAAGGTTACTGTAACTATGAGCCATTAGTTCATTTGCTTTTTTTGTTGCTGCATAAAACTGTAAAGGGTTGCTTGCCTCATCAATCTCTTTGAAAGGCATTTTTGTGCTTGCTCCGTAGATGCTGCTGGTACTGGCATAGGTCAAGTGATTAATATTTGAATGCCTACAACACTCTAAAATATTTGCAAAACCAACCAGGTTACTTTTTACATAGTCTTGAGGATTCTTTATGCTATGTCTGACACCGGCTTGGGCAGCCAAATTTATTACGGACTCAATATCAAATTTATTAAAAATGTCGTTCAAAGCTTCATTATCAAACAGATCTACCTTTTCAAAAATAAATTTGTTTTGATATTCAGGTAAGCTCTTTAAAAACTCTAATCTTTTTAGTTTTAAATTTGGATCGTAATAATCATTAAGATTATCAATACCTATTACTTCATTACCATCTTGCAGCAATCTTTTTGTTGCATGGAAACCAATAAAACCTACTGAACCTGTAACTAAAATTTTCGGCACTTTCTAAGGTATTTTAAAGATTAAAGGAACAAAAGTTGGGAAAAATTTTACACAAATTCTTCTGGAAAAATTTCTCATAATTTTTAAAAAAACTATAAAGCTTGCTGCATCATCTTCATTAGATAGTGATGAAAAGAAATAATCTACAAAACCTTTTATCTTATTCTTAAGGCTAGGTTTAAAATCTCTAACATATCCAAATTTTTCAAAGCTATAAGCAAAAATAGTTTCAATCATATTTATTTCTTTTTGGCTTAATCTACCTCTCCATCTTGATTCAACATTTTTTGGTTCGTAAAAGTCTAATGGTGGTCTTTCTTTTAGTTCATCAACACCAAGATAAGAGCTCTCACCAAGCCATTCTTTACCAAGAAAACTTTCTTCAAGACATGAATCATAAAAATTAATTCCCAACCAATTACATAAAGTCATCATTTCTTTCTTTAAATCTATATGCATCTCTTCGTTGATCATAACTTTAGTTTTTCTTTTATCTGTAACTGAAAGATTTCTATGAAAGCTCTCCAAGTAAGTTCCAGCAAGAATGGTTTTATCAAAATCAAATGGGTTCATTTTATGACGTCCCTGATTTTCTGACTGTCTTTTCCATGCTCCAGCTAATCCTGCTCTTGGATCTCTCATCATTAAAACAAATTTAGAATTAAATTTTTTTTTATAATTTAATGTGTGCCATGAAACATGCTCTTGAGAAATTATTATTTTTTTTTCCTGAAGATTTATTTCTTTAGATTTACAGAAAGCATAATTAATTCCTAAAAATAATTTTTTGATCTTTACTTCTTCAGAAGAATTACTTAAAAATTCATTAAGGTAATTACAAAAAATATTTGCTTCATTTTTATCTTTTAAAAATCTCCTTCTAACTACATTGTAAGATGGATCATTTATTATGAAATGAGAAAACTCTTTAGAGATTATTTCATTATCATTGAATTTTGATAGATCTTTTCCTGTCTCCAATGAATAAAAATCAAGAGTTCTATAAAAACTATAAGCCGGCATAATAATTGCTTCCGGATGATCATCTAATAAGCTATGTATCCAATCAAGGCCATTGTGGCCAAAGCTGCTCAGAATAGTAATAGGTAATTTTGAAAAGTTATTTATCTCTTTTAAATCCATGTTTGTATTTAATTATCAATGAACATTTCTTTTGGAAAAGGTTCTTCATTAAATCCAACCATAATTCTTCTTAAATTAAAAAGATCTATATCCGCACTATTCAAACCATTTATTGCAGACGGACAACATTTAATTCCAGCACTCTTTAAAGCTGAGATCACATATTCATCATAATGATCTTCTTGCCCTTCCGGATAAGAATAATGATCTATTTTTATTCCTAATCTATTTTCTAAGATTTCAATTGAAGTATTTATATTCTTAATCATTTGATCTTTATTTAATTTTGATAGGATTTCATGCCCCATTGAATGTCCACCAATAATGGTATTTTTGCTTGCTTCTAATTTTTTTAAATCCTCCCAATTCATGATTTTATAATTATCACAATGAGGAGTTGGATTAACTTTGGTTTGATTAATTATTTGATCAATTATTTGATCTTTATCTGAGTTTGTAGAACTTTTACAAATCCTTTTAATCTCTCTGAGGGAGTTTATCTTTTCTTCTCTAGTTGATAAATCGAACTTTAATCTTTCATTAAAAATATTTATTTGAATTGTCTGTACTTCTGTTAAGTTGAGACAATCTTCTATTTTATCTACCCAAAACATATTTTCAGTTCCAATCAATCCAGAAGCAATATAAAAAGTAGCTGGTATCTCAAGATTATCAAGAATCGGGAGAGCCACAGAACTATTATTCTTAAAGCCATCATCAAAAGTAATGGCAACCGTATTTAGTTTGAAAGGAATATTATTTTTGTAATGAAGATAAACATCCTCCATGCTAATAATATTGCAATGTTTTTTTAAAAATTTCATTTGATCGTAAAACTTTCTTGCATGAATATGTTTTCCAGAAATGTTTTCAATCCCTTTCGATACGGACTCAGTTACTCCGTGATATAAAAGAATAGTTAATTTTTGATTCACGTTCCTAGAGTTAAACAATAATTATTGAATTTTTTAGCAGCTTCGTTCTTCTTTACTGCAGGCATGAAAGAAAAATATTCTCCTCTTCTATGCTGAGGAGTTGTTTTTAAATTACCCTTTTTAATGGATTCAAGTGCTTTTAAAACTAAATCAGTTGCAATGATAGTAGTATGGTATCTCAAATGAAAAATTTTCATTTTTTTATCGATCTTTAAAGTTGATTGACCGACTATCTCGCCGGTATCAAGCTCAGGCTCAACGAGATGAATAGTTGTCCCAATATTATTAAAATCTCCATGTTCGATTGCCCAAAGATCAGAATCTAAACCTCTATAGTACTGAGGTATGCCCCTGTGAATATTCATAAGGTATTTAGAAAATTTTTCTATAACACTAGAGCTTAATTTTCCTGTTCCAAAAACAATTCCGACATCTGATTCAATTTCATCAAGATAACTTAGGCATTCTATTGAGTTAAGACTAGGGAAAGAAATAGCTTTGCAGTCAGGTAATGAATTAGGGACTTCTTTAAAAAAGTTTTCCTTCTCAAATCGATTTTCTTCATTTGAGAAAGGAGAAGTTATATCAAATTTGGGTTTATGAACGTTGGTTTCAAAAACAAGATTATTTATATTGAAGGACTGATTAATTTTTTGGAAAAAGAATCTATGATGCGGCGTGTCGGTAGATAGAATTGTTAAATTCATACTAGACGCCAAAGGCAACTTGTTTATGTAACTCTCTTCCTATTTGAACCATCGTTTTAAATTCCTCAGGCGTAGCGCTTAAAACATGATCTCGTATAGTGGTATCAGACTTGTCTAGACTAAAGTGCTTTTCAATAATTTTTGCTCCTCTTGATATTGATAGCAGTGCGGTTTCGATGCCTATTGTGTGATCGCTGTAACCTGTGACAGATTCCCTGGTAAAGTCTTTAGGAAAATTAGTCAAATCTTCAATTAGACAAGGATACTTTGAAATACACCACAAGTAATCAATTTTGTCATTAGCCTCAAATGGCATTTCATCTTTCTCCCACATTCCTAAAGATATTATTAAATTATTGCCGTCATCTAACATTTTTTTTACTAGATCATAGTCATCAACTATTGTCCTAGATGCTATTTTCAAAAGAGGAAGATTAAATTCTTTAATTAATTCATAGGCCTCTTCAGTGAATATTGAAAACATTGGTTGGATATCCATATATTCTGCAAAGTTAATAATTTTGGTTAATCTATCCTTATCTAAATGATTCATTTCATCCTTTCCCCCTCTCCATCCGAGTTGGAACTTAACTATGTCTGCTCCTGAAAAAGACGATTGTCTTACTAACTCATAAGTTAAATCTAAATTTCCATTATGGTTCAAACCACATTCAGCGATGAATTTCATATTAGTCTCCGTGCTCTTTATCCAATTTACTATTGAATTTTTCTAAATCATCAAGTTTTTTAGTTCTATTTTCAGAATGATCTCTGTATTTATAGAGAGGTAACTCTAGATGCCCAATAGAAAATTTCTTTAAGAAGCGTCTTCTTAAATCGTGACCTTCTCTCATGGAATAATCCTCATTGTACAGACCAATATCAAATAAGCATTCTCTCCTAAACATTACACCGCAAGCAATCTCATCCTTTATACCATTTCCTCGAGACAGGACTTCTTCGTTTTCATCAACTCTTAAATAATCAACACAAACAGCCTGATAAAACCTATTAAAATCTAGGAAAAATTTCATGTGATATAAAAAAGATCTTTGCACATAGTCATCTGAATCAACTCTAACTAAGTACCTACCAGATGAATCTTGCATAGCTTTATTTATAGATGACGGTAATCCCATATTTTGATCATTAAAAATAATTTTTAAATTCTTTTCTTTTTTAAATTTTTGTAAAACGGACTTTGTAGAGTCCTGACTACAATCATCAACAAGGATGACTTCAAAATCGTCCTCTTCCATATGCTCTTGATTTAAGAGACTTCTTAGACAACGTTCAATCCACTTATCATGGTTATAGGTGCAAACAATCACAGATATGGATTTAGCTTTCATTTATTACCTTTCAGAGATTTTCTCAAAATATCTAAAGAAAATTCAGCAGCTTTTCTCTCAGAATCAACAGTTAATCCTGCAATATGTGGAGTTATGACCAAATTATCATTATCTTTAGCATAATTTATAACCTTGCTAGATTTTAATTCGCTGGATATTTCATTTCTTATAACATCCAATCCTGCAGACTTGATTTTCCTTGATTCTAAAGCATGAATTAAATCTTCCTCTACTACTATCTCGCCTCGCGAGACATTTATAAAAAAAACTCCATCTTTCATTGAATTAAACCAAGAACTATCGACCATATTTTCTGTAGAGCTATCTAAGTGAACAGCAATTAGAACAATATCTGAATTTTTAAGGAGGTCTAGATGAGAAGAATATTTAATTACAGGACTATCTATCTCTTTGTAAGGGTCAAATGCACCCACAGAAATTCCCATAGCATTTGCATACCTAGCAACATTTGATCCAATGCGTCCATAACCAATTATTCCTAATTTTTTATCAATTAACTCTATTCCTCTGAACTCATCCTCAACCTCTCTCCATTTATAAGAGAGAGCACTTTTGGAAGCCTTTGCTAAATTCCTTACTACGGATAACATTAAGGTAAATGCATACTCAGAAGAAGCATATATATTGCTCACAAAATCTGTATCCTTCAAACTGTGAACCTCAATTTTATTCTTTTTACAAAAATCATGATCAATATGGTTGGAACCAGTCGAAGGTGTAACTATCATTTTTAAATTTTTTACCTTTCCGATTACCTCTTCATTTATTTGATATTTTGGACATGGACTGCATAACCAAGCATCAATTGATTCATTCTTAAAAAGTTCAATCAGAGTTTCTTTTTTTGCCTCTGGCGCAAAAATACACGAGAAATACTTAATAAGATCTGATTTAACTTCTGGTAAAAAATGAATTGGAGTCGTTACTAACAGAGTATTTTTTTGTTTTTTAATGACTTTTTCAATTTCATAGTTTTTTGCTTCCCAAGGATTATTATTACAATCTCCATTGTTTATTTTAAATTCAGCTATTTTTAAGTCTTCAACCGTATCAATATTGACTGATTTTTCTTCCTGCATGACGAAAGCTAGACTTCTATTTCCATGTCTAGACTTATCGTTAATGAGAGTATCTCTTCTCATGGCATAAATAGCTCCATTTCTAATGAAGGAAGGAGGAGATAAATCTTGTCTACGAGAATTTTGTCCAGGCTCAGGAAATTCCTTAGTTATGTCATGAATTTCTTCATTAATGATTTTCTTCAATCTCACTGGATGTTTTTCTCCGGTGTTTACAACACTAATAACAGAATCGCTTTCATTTTGGATGAGTTTATTCAATGCGTCATCAATATCATGATGATCTCTCAGTGGAGATACACAAGGTAACTCAATGACATAGTCATATTTTTTACTATAAATTTTTTCAGTTTCAAGGACGGCATGATGTAATGAATCAACAGATAAAACTTTATCTCCAGCTAAGTGATCCGGTCTAATGAAAGGAACTTTCGCGCCATAGGACCTTGCAACATCAGCTATTTCGTCTGAATCAGTTGAAACGATTAAGTCAGAAATCAATTGAGATTTCATGGCGGCTACTATTGTATAGCTGATAAGAGGATACCCACTTATAGGATAAATATTTTTCTTTGGAATTCCTTTTGATCCTCCCCGCGCCTGGATTACTGCTAAAATTTCCATTTTTAAGAAGCCATCTTTTTAAATTGTGAATTTTTACTAATTAATTCATTGTAAGTTCCATAATCCTTTATCTTCCCCTCTTCTAGAAAATAGATCATGTCACAATTTTCGATAGTTGTTATTCTATGCGCAACGATAATCAAAGTTAATTTGTTAGAAAGAGATTCTATGGCTTCCATGACATAATTTTCAGTGATTCCATCAAGAGCACTAGTTGCTTCATCTAAAACAAGCACTTCAGGTTCATTATATAACGCTCTTGCGATGCCTATTCTTTGTCTCTGGCCACCACTGAGCTTTACACCATTTTCTCCGACCAAGGTATCGTATTTTTCGGGTAAATCCTCCACAAATCTATCTAAGTTTGCAAGTTGGGCTGCTTTCGCTACTCTATCATGATCAATTTCCTCTCGCTTGATTCCAAAAGCTATGTTTGAAGAAATTGATTCATCTATTAAAAAAATTGTTTGAGGTACATAAGAAATCTTATTTTGCCATGATAAGAGATTTTGATTATTAATGATGGTGTCATCAACGATGATATTTCCCTTTTTTGGGTCAAGTAGGCCTAAAATAACATCTATCAAAGTCGTTTTACCCGAGCCTGTAGAACCAGCAAACCCAATGGATGTATTTTTCATAATTGATAAAGAAATACCATCGATGACATTTTTTTTAGATTTTGGATATTTGAAAAAAATATCATTTACAGTGATTTTTTTATCAAATTTGATCATTTGATCGACTTCATTTAATAGTTCGTTCTTTTCTTCAATTTCAATTTCTTTTAAATCATTAATAATTATCATTAATGCTGGGCGGTTATATTTGATCATTGATTGGGCAGAATAAATATTTTGCACAGCCGGTAGTAGCCTGTATCCAGCTACAGCATAAAGCGATAAAACAGGAATAATTTCTGAAATGAGAACATCGTTGGAGAGTAAAATCAAAATGATGGATATTATCCCTCCAAAAGCTACTGTTTCTAGGAGATACCTTGGCAAAATTGCTATCACAAGTCCTTGAGCTGAAAATCTTGCATTGTCAATTGAAGGCTGTCTAAATCTGCCAATAAAATTTCTTTCTAAAGATTTAAGTTTTATATCTTTTATGCCCATCATTGCTTCATCGACTGTTCTGTATCTATGGAAAAGAGCAATAGATTGTTTTTCTCCAATTGTTGATAAATAAGATCTACTGATAATATAAAAAATAAAGTAAGCCCCCCCGATACTCAAAACCGAAATAATGGCAATAAATGGATTTATGTATATCAAAAATGTAAAAACTACTATTGTTAAGATTGCTTTAGAAATAGCTTGTAAAGCCTGCAAGACAACACCTTTGACTACTCTGTCAATCTCAGAAAGAATATTTTTTCCTAAATCAGATGAATTTCTTTCAATAAAAAACAAATAATTATTTGAAAGGTAATGTTTGAGTAGTCTCATAGAGATGATATGTCCCTGCATCTTAGAAAAATAGGTAATGGCCCAGTACATGAAAGCACTAAAAAAATTTGAAAAAGCCAAAAGGACTAAGACAGCTACTCCAGAATAAAATAGGAAAGTTTCAACATTATCAAATTTAAAAAAATTAAAAAGAAAGCTTAATATTTGGTTAGATGAAATTTGATCGGGATCAAGAACCATGCTCATGAATGGCAAAATAGAGGCAACTCCGACTACCTCAAAAAAGGCCATGATTATGGAACCAATCAACAACAGTGAAATTTGAAATTTTTCTTTCTTTTTAAAAAGATACTTTAAATCGGCATACATAAGAAAAAATTAATGGTTCCTAGCTTTTAAAAAATCTATGCCTTATATAAATATAAAAAATTCCTAGAAATAATCCGATTATGCTTCCGACAAAAAACATTTGAAGAAGTTTAGGTTTGGATGGATCCCCTGCAGGATTGGCTTTATCAAGAATTTTAAAGATATAGTCATCCTTCACATTTGAAAGCATATTACTTTTTATTTGTTCTTCCATGACTTGAAAGAAAACATTATCTATTGATTTAACATCGTTAATCTTAAGTTGATTTTTTAAATAAGAAATTGTTTTTTGCCCTTCTTCTATGTCTTGAGTCCTAAGATGATTATTTAATTCAGAAATTATTAGGTTTGACCAACTTGAGGTTTGTAAAGAATCCGTCCACTCAAATTCCAATTCATAAATATCAAATTGGGACCCAGAAACACTAAATAAATCTCTCAATGCAGAGCCAATTGAATCTCCCGAAGGTTTTTCAGTTTTCCATTTTCTATTTTTTTTATCCCAGGCTTCCGGAAAAAGGTACCTTGTGATGTCATTCTTGTCTGCAAATTCTTCAAGAAAAATATTAGATTTTAATACTGCTAGAGCTATCGATTTTTTTGTTGGCCCTTCGCTTACAGTGACTCCAACTAAACCTGCGATTCCTGAAAGTGCGCTTGATGAAGCGCTTGCAGAATTGGTATCAGTTGGAATGAAAGTAACCTTAGAAACATACTCTTTAGGCAAGGTTAGGCCGTAAACAAAGGTAATTACTCCAAAAAAAATTGAAGAGATAATAAGAAGTTTCCTAAACTTATTCAGAAACTTAATTTCATCGATCAAGTTTATGACTGTTTCATTTGAATCAATATTGTCATTCATAGTTTAAGTCTGTGGTACCCGGGGCCGGACTTGAACCGGCACGAAGTCGCCTTCG
>CEWK01004792.1_pt1 | contig 46409 bp, 33 predicted proteins | sample 531431 | NCBI WGS metagenome assembly CEWK01 (sample SAMEA2623059, study PRJEB7988) | marine metagenome | isolation source: saline water (ENVO:00002010), including
CGCCATGGCCGTGTACTTGTAGCGGTCGCAAATCACTATCCCGCCGATCTCCAAGACCGGTTCTATCTGCTGCGCCCACCTGTCTGCGAAGTCTGCGGCATGTATCATGTGGAATGTGATCGGTAGGAGCCTACGGGCATTCTTCCCTATCTTGGTCGCTTGCTTGACGATCTTGCTGGAGTTCCACTCGGTATGGAAGACCGGCAGTCCCTTGGCCCTCAGCCAGTGGTACAGCAGCTTTGCCTGCGTGCTCTTCCCGGATCCGTCCATGCCCTCGACAGCAATCAAAATTCCATTCTGAACCATCAAAAAACCTCCAATTGAATTCTAGAGAACAGGGTCCTGGAATAGACTTGTGCGTATTACTTTGTGGTATTTCCAAGGGACTCTCAAAATTAGTGAAGTGCCATGGAGATATAGAATACGCCGCTGGCAATTATTCCCGACATTACCATTTTATTGACCCATGCGCTTTTCAGTGACACTAACCACTTCTTTCCTGCCCTGACCCCTATCAGCGCGGAAATTACCAGTACCGCAGTCAGCTGTAGGTGCTGGTAGATTTCTTCGGGCCGAGAGAGGATGTAAACCGGGACCCTTGAGAGATCGACGCAGAGTGCTAGAACGCTCGCAGTGGCTGCATAGGACATCTTGTCTGGCAAACGACGTGTCAGAAACATCGCCCTTAGTGCACCCTGGTGTCCTGAAAGGCCCCCCATGAATCCTGATCCGAGGCCGCCGAGCCTGTCATTGGCCTCGGGAATCCTGTACCCAGTCCATGACTCGCTGAGGGTCAATATTGGGAGGATTATCAGGAAGGCCCCGATTAGAGCCAATAGCGGTTCCTGTTGAACGCGGTTCTGCAGCAGCGCTCCAGCGATAGAGCCGAATACCAGCCATACCCCATAGCGCCTGAATGCCGAGAAGTCCACGCTATCCCTCAGGGCGATGAATTTGCCAGCATTGTGAGCCGCATGGACGACCGCAACTACTGCCACTGCTTCATGTGGGCCCATCATCAGAAGTACGATTGGAGTCAGCATTGTTGAGAGGCCGAATCCAGCAGGGACAGTCAGCGCTGCGGCGAAAAAGGTCCCTATGAAAGCCAATAGGAGGATTTCCATTACATTTCCCCGCGGTGCCGAATCTAACTATCTGTCGGCTGACAAATGAGAATGTTTGGGCAGGGGAGCCTCGCCCCCCTGCCCATTTTCATTGGTCTCAGACCATTGGTTGCAATACGGCAACCGTACCGCTTACCTCGTTTGCCACAATCAGCATTGGTGCTCCGTTGGGGCTATCTGCCCCTGATACGAATGCCATTGCCTCTGGCGAGACGTGATCGTGCATGTACACGTACTGGACGAAGAACGGCGAGGCTGGATCGGTGAGGTCGTATATCATCACTCCTCCGGATCTCTCCAGGGCTACGAATGCCAGGGTTCTACCCAAGAAATCCCCAGTGATTACGCCCTCTGGCTCGGAGCCCTTGTCGTCATTCCTGGAACCGGTGTACCCGTTAATCCATTGCCCGTTTATCGACATGAGGTGCTCGACCTCATCGCCACTGTCCCAGACTTGCACGAAGTCTCCGGAGCTGTCATACTTCCATATCGAGAAAGACCTGGCGCCGTAGCTGCAGATGAAGTCCACGTCTCCGTCGCCATCTGTGTCCCCACAGTCATCGGCAGTGGTCGTCTTCAATCGACCGAGATCGGCATCTGAAACGCCGTCAGGGAAGGATGTCGCATCTAGAGTTAGGTCATCGGCTCTCTCCTCTTCGGAGTATCCATCGTAATCCCTTGCATCTCCCTCGTTGGCAGAGACATAGTAGGTGACCCCGTCACTAGCTACGAATGAGGTCATTGCATCGGGCTGGTACATTCCCTTGACGTTGTCCCAGCTCTGGAAGTTGACCCCCCCGTCCCTGTCACTTAGGTCAAGCGACAGTGTGGAGTAATCCTTGAACCCAAGAGCGTGGATGCCTGTTATGGTGTTGGTCGATAGGTCGAGAGTGGCGACAGCGTTGTTCTCCTGCATCACGATTGTGGCGGTCGAGTCGTCGCCCGCAACTGCGATGTACTCGGGCTCCAGGTCCTGGGCCACTGTGGCACCGGGCCCGAATATCCTGACTCCGCTAGCCTCTAGAGTAGCCATCTGCGAATTGAAGGACGTGAATCCGACCTGTGTGGCTGTCAGGCTTGTGGTATCCGAAACATCCACAACTGTAACCGAGCCGACTGGATCGATGTCGTAGTCATCGTCTGGCTCTCCCTCATTGGCGACGAGAGCCTTTGTTCCGTCGTTCGTGAAGGTGATCATGTCTGGCAGTGCGCCAGCGGTGATCGAGCCTACGAGTGACCCATCGGTATCGAAGAACATTGCGAGACCGTTGTCTTGCTTTGGGTCGACCGCAACGGCCACGCCGACTAGTCCGTTAGGGCTGACTGCAACGCTGTTTGGCTCTCCATTGGATATTACTAGTCTGAAATGCAGAGTTGGATCACTGGGTGTGCTCATGTCGATGATGTCGACCGAGCTGTCTACTGCATTGACAACGAAGGCCCTTTGTGACGCTGCGTCGTAGGCTGGTACCTCCGCGTACCCCTCGCACTCGTCCTCCCCCATGTCGCAACCAAGTGGCGCTGAGTGAAAGCTCCCTACAAGCGACCATGCGTAAGAAGAGCCTTGAGCGAGGATAGTCGTGCTATCTGGGCAGTATTCCACCATAGCATTGACAGACGCTGCTCCGTCGCCTGCAAGGCAGTGGACGAAGTCCATCCCAGCGGGCCCTACAGGTCCTACTGGACCCATGCTTCCGGTGTTCCCAGTGGCCCCCTGTTCGCCATCTTGTCCGGGCAGTCCTGAGTCGCCGTTTGCCCCGTCAGTACCATCCTCTCCGGAAGGCCCCCTGATTCCCTGGGGCCCTTGTAGCCCTTGGGGCCCGGGATCTCCGTCTTGGCCATTGCATACCGCGACCGATTCGGTTCTTTCGGATGTATCGAGATTACCGTTCTTATTTGCGTCGAATCCGATATGGACCAATGTCCCTCCGTCTTCGCAATCGTTGCTCGATGCGGGTTGAAGATCCACCAGAGCCTGGTCGAAATCGACATCCGTTTCTCCGCCCACACAGCCCGCTAGGGCTGCAATCATCATTAGGAGCGTCATCGCTCCAGCCTTGTTCATACCTGCTTTTGTCATAGTACTCGTACTAATCCTAAGATAGCACTCAATATTCGATTTCCAAATAATCTAAGATTGAACAATAGTAATCAAGAGGTCTCAAAATTACCATATTCTATGGCTAGTGGAAACACTGCCCCGATCTAGTTAATTGGAATGTTTGGTATCCATTTTACGGCCTTTCTGGAATTGTCCCCCATTATCTGGAAGATTTGCAGGACAACACCTTCCCCAGAACAGGGTCTGACCTCAATGTGGGCGAAGGACTCGTCGTTAACTCTGAGTCTCAGCAGCGCGAAGTTCTCTACGCTATCCAAATCCACATCCATCACTTCTTCATTCATTTCTTCACCTCCCCAGGCTCATCTTTAGCCCGTAATATTGCTTTCCTACTTTCTTGTTGGAATCTAATCCTGGTGGCATGTATACGAGATATGTTGTTTCGTCCCCCTCTATGTAAACTATCTCAGAAGTCATGCATGAGTCGGCGATGCAGAGGATTTCCTTTGAACCGAGGGCCGAGACCTCCCCCCTTTCTATGGCGATCGAGTTTGTTGCCAGGACTGTCAATGAAGCTAGGGAAATGATCGAGATTCCGATCAGGGCCCAGACCCTCGAGTTGCTAGCCATCGCTAGCGCTATCGCAGTACAGGTTATAGTTATTATGTAAACTATATATTTTATATACCTAATTTGTCGGAGTTTTGGAGTTCTTTCCGAGTGCCCGAATCACGATTCAGCCAAACCTTCCCGAAATGTATCTCTCTGTCAGCTCATTGCCCGGGTTGTTGAAGATCTTCTCTGTTCTGTCGAACTCTATCAATCTGCCAAGGAACATGAATGCGGTGTAATCCGATACTCGCATTGCCTGGGACATTGAGTGAGTCACAATGACCACTGTGAAGTGCTCCTTCAGCTGCGTAATCAAGTCCTCTATCTTGGCTGTGGCTATGGGGTCTAGTGCGGAGCATGGCTCGTCCATCAGAATTACGTCTGGCTCGACCGCGATGGTCCGGGCTATACAGAGCCTCTGTTGCTGGCCTCCTGAAAGGCTGGTCCCTAATTCATGCAGGCGGTCTGAAACCTCTCCCCAAAGAGCAGCGCTGGTGAGTGACTTCTCGACTATCTCGTTCATTCTCCTCCTTGAGGGATTGTAATGTAATTGAACCCCGTATGATACGTTGTCGAATACGGATTTGGGGAATGGGTTGGGCTTCTGGAACACCATCCCGATCTTTCTCCTTAGCCGTACTAGGTCGGTGCCTGACTTGTTGATGTCATCTCCATCGTAAACGATGCTACCGTCAAAGTTGCAGATGGGGATTAGGTCATTCATTCTATTCAGGCACCTGAGCAATGTAGACTTCCCACAACCTGATGGCCCGATTAGAGATGTAACGGAGTTTTTCTCTATTGGGATTGAGACGTCGAATAGAGCTTGTGCCGAGCCATATCTTAGGTTAAGATCCTTGACTTCTATTTGCGCCTCGCCATCTATGTGGAGTTCCCTGGTTGATTGGAGTCCATCCGGATTGATGTTATCTGAAAAATCCCTTTTCTCACCTTCATTGAACTTCGGCGCCTCTTCTGGAAGAGACTCCATGAATTTCTTGATGATTGCGGACTCTGCGAAATCTGCCATTCCGTCTACCTTGGACATCGAGGTGAGCATCAGTCTGACTTCGCTTCTGGAGGGTTCTCTGGATAAGTCGTTCAGTGTCCTCTCAATACTATCGAATCTGACTTGCTCTTCATCGCTCACTTCGCCGTCTGATTCCATAATCTCCCTCAGTTTTTCCAGGACGGATTTCCTGATTTTCTCTTTCTTTGCGTTTCCTTTTTTCATGATTTTTACCTCTTAAGCCTGTGAGAATCTCCTGAAGTGCGCCCTTACGAGGATTGCCACAGAGTTGACCATGACCAACGTTCCCAAAAGCACCAATGATGCACCTGCGGCCGCGACCTTGAATCCCTCCTCTGGCTGATCGGTCCAAGTGTATACCTGGACCGGCAGGACGGTGTATTTTCCACTGGGATTCGAACCCCAGGTTGTGAAAGAAGTTGGGTCTGCAGTCATGATTGGCCTATCTGCCCACATAGGCATCTCTGATACCCTCGACTCCAAGCCCGGCACCCATTGGAAGAATCCATCGATGGTGGGGAGCCAGGTATAGTCTACATAGTAGAGCGGGTCTGGTTCTTGGAAAACTGAGGTCACCGCACCTACTAGTATCAGAGGTGCTGCCTCGCCCATAATTCTGGACATTGCTAGTATGGTACCCGTCATCATACCCGGCATAGAGTGTGGGAGGACGTGGTCCTTGACCACTTGCCACTTCGTGCAACCGATTCCGAATGCCCCCTCTCTCAATGATGGAGGGACTGCTCGGAGTGCCTCTTGGCTTGCAATAACTATGGTTGGCATTGCCATTGTTGCCATTGTCACTCCCGCAGTGAGGATGGTCCCCCCTAGGCCCATTCCGAATCCTTGGTCTGAGGAGCATAATGCAAGGCCGAACAAACCGAAGACTACGGCGGGGACTCCGGCTAGGTTGGTTATCAGGGTCTGTATCCCGGACTGAAGTTTCCCCCTTGGAGCGTACTCTTCCAACCAGATTGCCCCCCCTATGGAAACGGGGATGGCGAATATCATTGTGTAACCCACAACATACACGCTCCCCCAGAAAGCGGCCCTCAATCCCGCCCGGTATGGTTGCTGTGAGGGGAAATTTGAGAAAATGAAGGAGTTGGTTACCTCGAATGGGATAGTAAAGAATCCCACGATGAGGAAGACTGAGGCTACGATTATCCAACCGTCTCTTCCCATCACAACTCTCTTGACCCTGTCGGAGTTGATGGCCTGGCTTCGAGTTAGTTGCGATGCACCGGCCGCCATCCTTTTTGTTGCAGACAGTGCTAGTAGTAGGCAGATTGACCCGGACAAGATTCCGCGATCGATGACCCAGTCAGCTACGACTAACCATGTTATCAATGTCAGAAGGAGGAAGGTCCCCTCTACTGCCCCTTCGGACGGCCTGACTCCATCTTCTGGCCTGAGGTTGATGATTGATGATATCGAGGTTAATACAGCCAGCCCTGACATCAATGTTAGTGAGATTCCGATGGTTAACACGAAGATCCTGATTGCTATCGGCGATGCCAGTGTCTGTGACAGAATGTAAGCTCCGACAATCAGCAATATTGATCTCATAGCAAGTGAAACTAGTCGCCCTAGTAGTTCTGACAGGTAGGCTATTCTGGACCAGGTGGGATTTAACTCTGTCATATCGCCATCGAATCTCCTCAGGAAATTGCTTGCAGGGAGAACCACCGCCCCGGGGGAGATCATCAGCAAGAAGACTGCAATGAGCAAGGCGTATGCAAATATCTCTTCCAGCGGAAAGGGATCCTGATATTCATCGATACCCGTCTCTAGGGATGTCGAAATCCCGCAGTAGGAAGACCAGACTCTTGGTTGCAATAGCGTCATCGCCCCTTCGCACCAATCGTCTGCATCCATTGGTGGGTTAGAGTTGAACTCTGTAGCGCGTCTACAGTCATCCTTTGCGAGTGATGGGAACTTGTTCTTGTATGACTCATCGCACATCCTTTCTTCGGAGTCTCTGACGTCCTCCCAGATCCCTATCAGGGACTCTAGGCCTTTGTCCGGAGAGGATGGATCGAGTGATTGGTAGAATTCAATCGCCTCCGAGGATGACATTCCCTCTTCGGGCCACCCCCATCTTGCGTTATTTGTTAGTGATGCTAGATTGTGTCCTTGGCCATCGACTAGGTTCTTCACCCCGTCCCCGTCTATGTCATCATCCTCGGTGTCGTCATGGACCCCATCAGAATTTGTGTCGATCATCCATTCTCCGTTGATCTGGCCATCTTCTAGGACCATAGGCACGGCTTGGGGACACTGGCTAAGGGCCCTTTCCAATGACTCGGGGTCGCCTTGGTCTCCACCCATTATTGGGTTCTTGCTGTTGTCCCCGTCTATGTCATCATCACAGACATCGTAAATTCCGTCGTTATCCTGGTCCCCGTCATTGAAGATTCTAGAGTTCAACCAATCGCCCATCGGACCGAGGATGAAGTCGTCGACCTCCTTGTATGAGCCGTCTCTGGCATCGGATGGAGGGCCTTCTAATTGAGTAAAGGTTACGGTGTAATTCATTGTGTGCTCCAGCCACAGTGATCCCAAACCTGATTGGCCTATCTGGGCAGGATGAAGGGTGATTGTTTGGATTGCATTCGGTTCCTGGTCGTAGAAGAAGCTGGAGTCTTGTCTGACCCCATATCTGTTCCATTGAGTCATGTTGCCATACGAGAACTCTCCGTCGCCTCTAATCATTAGAGTCATTCTATCGCACGGGTATATGGGTGGGGAAATCGTGTAATCGGCCTTCCAAGAGCCGTTTTCAAAACGATATGTCTTGCTGCTGGAAGAATCGGAATCGACCCAATAGTCCCCTTCACCTACGTGACCCGCTCCCCCGTAATTTGGAGGAAATGAAGAGATGTTGTACCAGAAATCTCCTTCAGGTATAGAAAAGTCGGCTCTTATCCCTGAACTGTGGAAAGACCCTTCGCAGTGATTGGACAGGACTATTTCCAGGTCATTGTGAATGGCCTTGGTGGATCCCGGCTTCACTCGAAAAGAGTATCCATCATCATGGGAAATGTGGTAAATCTCGTAAGACCCGGTGAGTCCATTTCTTTGGATGAAGACGGCCACTTCTGCTCTTGAGCAGAATTCTGGATGGATTTCTTCAATCAGTTCTTCCGGCAAGGGGAGGATGCTTGGCAATTCTTCCAAGCTGCCATTTTCCCAGCCCCAACCTGATGTGTAGCGGTTTTCTTTCCAAAGTGTGTAATTGTAGGTTCTGAAATCGATTCTGTCCCCGGACTCGTCTGTGACAATCCAAATGTCCCCCGACGACTTAAACAGCGGTTCTATTGGGCTGTAGTAAACGCGGAGTTTCTGATCGGACCATATTGGATCCCGGGATTCCTCATTGTAAGGGTGTCTCTGGGAAATCTCGGAGAGCATCGAAGACTGTGGGTCTAATTCTTCCCACCTTAGCCCCTTCCAGATGTGAGCAATGTTTCCATCCGAGGAGTCAATCCAAAAGTCTCCAATTCCAGCGGTAGGGGGGGTGTCCCGAAGGAAAATGTCGAAGAATTGGTCAGAGATTGGATTGTACGACGCAGGTTCTCTGTCTTGTCCCGGGAGAAGGTGCTTGGGTTTCCAGGACTCGTATGGGGCGAATGAGTCCGCCATAATCCCTTCATCGCAAAGATATCTCTGGATGTCTTCGTATCGATCGAATGTTATTCCCAATACCCCGTTTTGGTTGTAAGCCTCGTACTTGACCTCCGTCCACTCGGCCCTTAGGGTGACGTTTGTCCTTCCTCTTCGGGGATCGTCGACTGACCAGTCCTCGTTCCACGTCTCTACGTTCCAAGACTTTACTGTCTCGGACAGGGGCTTATTGGCACCTATTCCGCTAACCTCGGTTTCTTCCGAAGGGACATATGCTTCAGAGTATATTCTAGACACCATTGTGAATAGTATGATTGCACAGGTCAGAGCAATCAGGATGAACGTTGCTTTTCCTGCATTCGCTATTCTATCTCTTTTCTTTCGAGACTTCTGAGGCAACGATTTAACCCCAAAAAGGCTGAAACCATGGTTTTCTCCATTCATTCGTATGCCTCCCTGAAGCGATGCATTATTCTCTGGCCGACCATATTCAATCCTAGAGTAATTATGAACAGATATAGTCCGACTGCGAACATTGAGTAGTATGCAGAAGTCCCCGCGGGAAGGTCCCCCTGGATTTTCTTTGCAATGTACGCAGTCATTGTCTGAGAACTCAGAAACATGTTTCTTGTGTAGTATGCGGCTGTCCCCACGGAGATAGTTACGGCCATTGTTTCCCCGATAGCTCTGGAGAACGCCAATACAATCGAAGCAAGGATTCCCGAGAGTCCTGATGGGATTACCACTCTGAAGGTGGTTTCGACCGGAGTCGCCCCTAGTGCGTATGATGCTTCTCTGAGGCTATTTGGAACTGATCTGAGAGCATCCTCCGATAGGCTGGCGATTAGAGGCGTGATCATGATTCCGACAACTATGGCCCCGTTGATAGGGTTGAACTGTTGGGGCTCGTCGGCCATCCAGCCCCATTCTACAAGTTGCGAGCCTACATCCATCACTATTGGGGAAATTACCACGAATGCGAAGAAGCCGTAGACGACGGAGGGTATTCCTGCTAGGATCTCAAGGGTTGGCTTAACTAGGTTTGAAGTTCTTGGATCTGCATATTCGGACAGGTATATCGCGGTCCCTAGACCAAGGGGAATTGCGATCACTAGGGCTCCAAGTGCAACTTGTAGGGTTGTCCGCAACAGTGCGTTCACGCCAATGGACAAATTCTCTGAGACGGTGACTATTGATACCGTCCTAATGTCAGTTCGCCACAGTGTCTGGGTCAGGAATTCCCCGATGCTACCGTCAATCCTTGCTACGAGATCCAAGAATGATAAAACCAAGGCTACTGTGGCGACTACCCAAAGAAGAGATTTGAAGTCCCTGTCCAGAAAAGACGAGCGAGGGGTAGCGAATTTCCTGAGGCTGCGGGAAAAATCTAGCAAGGGTGCCAATGGGAGTATCCCCAACCTGGCGATGTTACGAGCTCTCTGTGATGCATTATCTCCGAAGGATCTTTCTGAAATTAGGGACCAACTGTCTCTGCATAGCGGGAATGAAATTACCAGGGGAGTTGAGTCTGGTTTTACTCGGTTCCTCGTATCAGACATCGTTACTTGGAGTAGCAGAAGGGAGAGTCCTAGGGCGATCAGGTGGCCTGTTTGAATCGCGTGGGTGGGCAATATGGAAAGCCACAGCAGTGCGAATGCTGCTGCAATCGACCCGAGTGGTGTTCTCTTGGAGGACCATGCGAGGATTATGGCCAACAGTATCGTTGCAAGTAGGATGTACGAGATGAAGGATTGGGACATCGGGTAGATTAGCCCGATGGAGGAGATTGTCAGAATTACTACTGAGAATGAGTTCAAGGGGGATATAGTGGAGTCGATGACTTCATCCTCGAACCTGGACAACCACATAGGTGCGAAGACATTCATAATCACGAAAATTATGGTCAATAAGCCAAGGAATAGGCCGAAAAAGTCGACATTAGGGATCCGCTCATCCGGATCGAAAGCGTTTGGTATCCCGTCGTTGTCCATATCGTCGTCACGATCATTGTCAAATCCGTCGTTATCTATGTCAGTATCTAGGTCCGTACCCCTCTCATCCACCCCGATGTTGGGTTTGCCATCCCCGTCTACGTCTACTTGTGATCTGTTACTCATCGCCCAAGTGATCACGAACCAGTCTCTCTTGAGGTCGGGATCCGACTTGTGGAGTATCAGTGCACCCTCGTTAGCCCTATTTGTCTGGGGATTTGTTTCTATCATCAACCCCAGTGGTATCTGGGCATCCTTCAGAGACTCCCCTTCCGCAACAGAGTAGTTGTCCTCGGGATTTTCATCGAGGTATGCCCAGATATACTGCCTATTCGGATGAACGGTCCAGTTACCGGAGTAACCGAGGTGTCCTTCTGGATCTTCCAGTGGATTTCCCAGCGAGTCTCTGTCTCTTTCGAAAACTATCAGTGGCTCATCGAGCCCGATCATTGATTCGTTATCGTATGATACGATGCATGTTGAGTCTAGCCATAGGGGGTCCATGATGGAGCCGTCACTATAGTTCGCCGAATCCCATAGATCTTCTTTCAATGAATCGGACCAATCGTCAGGGGGGCTGAAGACATCGGCTCCGCAACCGAAAGCAGAGTAGAAAGGCGCAGCTCTGACCACAAGGACGTAGATTATCCCCGCAGTTACCAGTACCACGGAAATGGCCAGTGAGAAAAGGACCGCGCTCGGCGCTCCGGACTCTATCCTGGATGCGAGCCTACGAATATCGAAAACTGTATTCGCTTCGCCGGACATCAGGCCAACCCAAGGTACGTTTTGATTTAATTGTCAAAATATATACTCTATATTGTTGGTTCAGCCCGCCCCCTGAGGAGGGCGGGCTGAGTTTACGTAAGTCATCACGAGTTGTTGATGACTGCCTCTACTCGCATCCAAGTGTCCTGCCATGCGGATGAGGATCCGGATAGTGGGACATACCCGACGCTGTTGACGACTTCGTCACCGAGGGCGCTGAATGCATATCTTAGGTAGTTGTATACCTCGTCCATGTACTCGTGGTTTACGTTGATGTAAATGGCACGAGTGAGCGGGCTGTAGCTCCCATCTGCTATCGTTTCTGCGTTTGGAGCGACGAAGTTTCCATCGCTGTTCTGTATGGGAAGAGCGGAAAGTTTGTCCTGCTCTGCGACATAGTAGGCATAACCGAAGTAGCCGATTGCATCGCCATTGGACTCAAGATAGTTCACCACGACTTCGTCCTGGGCGCTGTTAGTGTAGCCATCGGGCCTGTTCAGGTCGAAGGTCTCCCCTCCTGCATCCTTGTCTGCGAACATAGCGTCTCCGAAGAATTCGTAGGTTCCGGACTCGGAGTCGGCACCGGCGATCTTGATTTCGGATGCTGGGCAGCTGGCGTCTAGTTCGCTCCACAGGTGAGTGGAGTCGTCGCCATCGCTGTTTGCCAGTGAGTTCGAGTCCCAACCGGTTGCTACTAGCTCTGCCGCGGTGTAGTCGCTGTATATCCAACGTACCTGATCAACGGTCAGGCCACCCATTCCAGAAACGCAGGTATCCGCAGCTCCGCCCTTCTTTACGACTACTGAAAGTCCATCTAGCCCGACTGGTAGTTGTGTCACCTCGATGGAGGTATCTCCCTTCAGGCAGTGGTAGACTCCGTTTCCGAGAGATGTGGCTTCCTCTGCCTTCCACCCCCTGGACATGTCTCCTATCATTACCTTGGTTCCTTTCTCGGAGTTGTCGCATACTCGACCGGCACCGGCTCCGCTGCCGCCGCCCTCTATTGTCAGGGTGTATCCAGGGCAGAGGCCTCCGGTTCCCGAGTAGACGTCGCCCCAGCCGTTCATCACTGGGAACACCGTACTAGAACCGGCTACGGTGATTGTCTGATCGGAGCCGCACCAGTAATCGTCCTTCTGGGCATCCGTCCATACGTACGTGTGGTACATCCAGGATATCCTCTGTAGTTCCATTTCAGCGTCCTGTCCTGCTGTGAGAGGCACGTATCCCACCTGGTTCACTAGGGCATCGCCAGCACTGGAGAATCCGAACTCAAGGAAAGGAAGTGTCAGTGCCAGGTCGTTAGAATCTAGGTGCAGATTCATGTAGATGAATCTCCCTAGTGGGTTGTACGTGCCGTCTGCTACTGTGGAGGGAGTGGGTGCTACAAATTCTCCCGCATCGTTCTTTATTGCAACGGCAGTAAGAGTATCTTGGTTCGCCTTGTAGTAGGCGTACCCGAAGTATCCGATCGAGTCACCGTTTGATGTGAGGTAGTTGACTACAACCTCGTCCTCGGCGCTGTTGGTGTAACCATCTGGCCTCTGCAAGTCGAATGTCTCACCACCGTCCCCTCCATTGAGCATTGCGTCCATAAAGAACTCGTAGGTACCTGACTCGGAGTCGGCACCTGATATCTTGATCTCGGATGCTGGGCAGCTGGCGTCTAGCTCGCTCCAAAGGTGAGTGGAGTCGTCGTTGTCGCTGTTGGCCAGAGAGTTGGTGTCCCAACCTGCTGCAGCCAGTTGTGCTGCGGTGAAGTCGCTGTATATCCATCTGACCTGGTCCGGAGTCAAGCCACCCATCGAATTGATGCAGGTCTCTGCTGCCCCGCCCTTCTTGACGACGACGGAGAGCCCGTCGGCAGCGATTGGGAACTGTCCTGCTGAGCGAGAGGTGTCTCCCTTCAGGCAGTCGTACACCCATCCGTTTGACCTGACTGATGCCTCAGAGGATTTCCATCCCCTGGACATGTCTCCGATCATCACCGCTGTGCCCTTCTCTGAGTTGTCGCACACGCGACCTGCGCCGGCACCGCTGCCGCCGCCCTCAATGGTCAGAGTGGTGTCACAAGCCGTCTGGTAGATCTCTGCCCAGAGGTTAGCCACGGGAAAGACAGTCGAGGAGCCTGCTACGCTGATGGCCCCTGTTGGTCCGCAGTTCACTGATGTAAGGTCGACTCCTCCGTCCGCTCCGGCCCTTGACAGCATTACTGTGACAGAGGTAGGGGTCATTGGGACGTATCCGACGTTCTCAACTAGTGCAGCGCCGCTTGCGGAGAGGCCGAAAGCAAGGAAAGGTGCTGTCTTCTGTAAAGACTGTGCGTCGTTGTGCAGATTCATGTAGATGAATCTCCCCAGGGGGTTGTAGGAGCCGTCAGCCACTGAGTGGGGAGATGGAGCGACATAATCTCCATCAGAGTTCTCAATTGCGATTGCTGTTAGCTTGTCTTGGTTGGCCTTGTAATAGGCGTAGCCAAAGTAACCTATTGAGTCCGCATTGGACTCTAGGTAGTTGACTACAACCTCGTCCTCCGCGCTGTTGGTGTAACCGTCTGGCCTGTTGAGGTCGAATGTTTCGCCATTACCTGCATCAGGAAGCATTGCTTCCATGAAGAACTCGTAGGTACCCGACTCTGAGTCGGCTCCCGATATCTTGATCTCGGATGCTGGGCAGCTGGCGTCTAGCTCGCTCCAAAGGTGAGTGGAGTCGTCGTTGTCGCTGTTGGCTAGAGCGCTGGAGTCCCAACCTGAAGCGGTTAGCTCGGCTGCTGTGTAGTCGCTCCATATCCATCGAGCCTGATCGACGGATAGGCCGCCCCCAGGTAGGCCTGAGATGCAAGTCTCAGCTGCACCACCCTTCTTGACGACTACTGAGAGGCCGTCTGCGGCTATGCTGATCTGTACTGCTGAGCGACTGGTGTCGCCCTTTAGGCAGTCGTATGTGTAACCATCAGATCTGATAGATGCCTCTGAGGACTTCCAGCCTCTGGACATGTCCCCGATATCTACGGCGGTTCCCTTCTCCGAGTTGTCGCACACTCTACCTGCTCCAGCACCGCTGCCACCGCCCTCGAGGGTGATTGCGATTCCGTTGCAATACTTCTGATATGCCTCGGCCCATAGATTCGCTACAGGGAATACCGTGCTGGAACCGGCTATTGATATGTCACCGGTTGGTCCGCACTCTATTGAGGTAGAGTCGAATCCGGAGATCCCTGCGAAGTCTGTCGAGGTCTCGTCCTCATCGTACTCGCAGGTTCCGTCATCCTCTGTGGCTGCGGGGTTGTAGTTAGTCGCTGACTCGTCCATGCATCCCGCGTAAACAGTAGTGCTGCCGCCGTTGTTTCCATTGTTGTCCGTATCGTCATAGGTACACGTTCCGTCGTCCGTTGTAGCTGCCGAGTCGTAGTTGTTTGCGAGTGAATCGGTGCAACCTGAAATATCCACCGCTCCTGGCATGTCATCGTCGTCTTCTCCACCGATGCAGCCAGTTATTGGCATCGTCAGCATCAGTATCGCCATCATCAAAGTCTTTTTTCTTCCATTCATTAGAGTATCATCTCCGTTATTTCGTGCCCAAAACCGCCCCCTCAATGAATCGACGCTCCCGATTCACAATAGTAGGTGATAGCTTATATTTTCTATATATTTTTGAATAATTACTGCTCAGTACAACGAAAGTGACGCGGATCTACAGTGGATTGGGGGAATTTCCAATGGAAATTAGGGATTATTGAGGATTGTTCTACAACATGACTTCAATTGATTTTCTGTGGTTGTGGATGTTGATCAAGATCTCCGCCAAGTCCGTAGAATAAGCGAAAAGCCTGCGCAGGGACTCGGATAATCTGTCCATGAACAGTGCGTTTACTCTTCCAATCTTTTCGTCCCAGAGACCATTCTCAAAATTGATTAATTCTTCTATTGAGCTTTGCAACTGTAGTTTTGCTTGGTGTACCTCGTTTATTTTGTACCTCCTAAGGTTCGCTATCAATAGTTTCATCGAGGCATGCCAAACTGGGATGCAGGCGATTAATGGAGAGTCAGGTGACAGGGCTTCTGGCGTATCTCGTTCCTCAATTAGCTTACAAATCTTGTATGAGTGATCTCCCATTCTCTCGAACGTTCGGACTATCCGAGAGTATTCGGAAGCCTCCCAGCGATTTGTTCCCAATGAGTCTTCGAGCCTGGACGATTCCAAAATTAGGCCCACCTGCCTCTCGATTAACAGCCTCAGCGCGTCGATTTCCTTCTCCCTTTCTCCTGCGTCGTCAAGGATTTCACTATCCCCCCCAGTTAGTACATCTGTTATGTCCCTAATTTGGCTAGAGACCAACAGATACATTCTGTTGATGCTGGAAAGGAGCGGCATCTCTGATGGGTTTAATAGGCTGAGCATCTCTATTGATTTGTCGGATTCAGCGGTAATTTCTATCCCTCGGGTGGTTTGAATGAAAGATCTGAAGATTTTTCTATGCGCCCTCGAGAATCCTGATTTCGACCTGATCCTGATTATTTGTGCCCCCGAGAGATATGCCCCGATCAGGTGGTCCAAGAGGAAGTCTTCGCCGATATCATCTATGGTTAATTCTACCTCTCTCCTTCGAATTACGGAAGTAGTCTCTGGAGTAACTCTCAGGTTTCCTGACGGCCTCCACTCGATCCTAACCTGGTCCTTGGCTGCGAGCCCGTGTACCGATACCCACTTCTTGGGAAGACTAACAATGTAGGTTGAGCCTCCGGTGAGCTGTAGTCTCCTGACCTCTGACTTGGACTCCTTGTCTATCTTCATGGAGTTTCGAAAAAAGGTTGCAATATATATTTTGATATTGAATTAGAGACCCAATATATACGTTAAAATGTATTTTATAAATATTCAATATAGATTTTTTTGTTATTATTTTATTCATCTACCGCTGGCATAATTTATGCGTTTGGCTTCTCCCAGCCTACTTCAATTGAGAATTTTTTAGCTCCGATCTCGTCTATCCTGTCTAGGTTTAGGGCAGTCCAAATCCAGGCAAGCTGTGCCACCGCTATCCCCGTCACCAGGTCGAACAGGTAGTGCTGCTTGGTGGTCAGGATGCTGATGGAGAGCAGGGCCCACTCCACCCAGAGCACGACCAGGAAGATGTTCCATGCGCTCGACTCCGCTGCCCTCCTCGATGCCCATACCGTCATGAGGCGTGCGAGCAGGTAGGAGTGGACTATGTGCAGGCTCGGCCACGCGTTCCAGGGGTTGTCGGAGAAGTGGATGAACTCGAAGAGGGCGTGCTCCCATCCGTTGAGGGAGTCCCAGTCGATCTGGTCCCTCATGTCAATCTCGGCTGGGAGCAGGAGGAAGATGCCGCAGCAGAACGCAGTGACCATGATCAGGGTCTGCATCCCGACGACGAGCTCCGCTTGGCCCCTCTCGCCACGCGGGCAAAGGATCAGGGTGGCGGGGTAGAAAAGGTACAGCAGGGTGTAGGGGAGGATCATCCAGTTGACGACCGGGAGCTCGCGGTCCAGTGCGATCTCCGGGTCCCAGACCGTGTCCAGGTACATGCTGGCGATGTTGTTGGTGGAGAAGTAGGGGACTGCCACCAAGACCACACCCAGGACGAATACCTCCAGGTGGAGCCTGGCTCCACCGAGTGAATGCCTCCTCGACCATGGCCCCTTCCACAAGCCTGACCATGGCTTGACCCTCCACAACACGAGTGGATCTAATCGCCAAGGGCCTATCAATCCATCAGTTTGTGTTCCGGAGGACATCCGTCTAAGGGGTGCTCGAATCCATGAATAGGATCCTGTCGCAGAAATTCTCCGCCTCCTCGACGTTGTGGGTGACGAGGACGGCAGGGCACCCCCTGTGCTTCAGAATGCCCCTGACGTCGTCAATGAGCCTCGCGGAAAGGTCCGCATCGATCGCGCTGAACGGCTCATCCAGCAGGAGGGCCCGCGGATCGGAGAGCAAAGCCCTGGCTAGGGCCAGCCTTTGCGACTCCCCCCCGGAGAGCCGAGAGACCCCCCTTTCCCCGAGTCCCTGCAGCCCCACCTCCTCGAGTGCGTCCTCGTGGCCGTGGCTGCTCGCGAGCGAGAGGTTCCCGGACACCGACAGGTGCGGGTAGAGGACTGGCTTCTGGAACAGCAGCCCTATGCCCCTGGATTCGGGTGGGACGCCCGTGATGTCCTCGCCTGAGAAGTAGACCCTCCCGCTGTCGGGCTCCTCCAGCCCGCATATGCAACGCAGGAGCGTGGTCTTCCCGCATCCGGATGGTCCGAGTATACCGATTATCTCGCCTTCCCCGAGCTCGAACGAGAGTCCCGAAAATAGCGCTTTCCCGAACGACTTCGACAGGCTGGCGACTTTCAGGATCAGAACATCCCCCCTCTCTCGTTCGACCTGGCTCTCTCGGCAGCCGCGAATAGTAGTATTGCCATCACCGCCAGTGCCGTGGCGACGGCGTTGGACGCAGCCTCGGCCAGGGGGTTCATCGGCATGCCGCGCCAGCTGTCCGCCAGGAGTGGCAGAGTGGCCCAATCGGAGTTTGTCGCCACGATGAACGACGCCCCGAACTCCCCGAGCGACATCGCCAGGCAGAATATCGCCGCCACGGTGATGGGGCCCTTCATCAGGGGGATTCTCACTCTCGTCAGCCTTGCCAGGGGACCCATTCCGAGTACCCTGGCCGTCTCATCGTACTCCCTGTCGATGGACCTGAGGCCGGTCAGCATGATGCGTATGGCGAAGGGTGTGGTCAGCATGACGTGGGCCAAGGCTGGCAGGGGCCAGAACTGTGAGAATGCCGCCGGGTCCAGCTTGGTGACTCCCAGCGTCACCCCTAGCCCTATCATCGCGGCGCTGAAGGCGAAGGGAGCCATTGTGGCGAAGTCCAGCGCCTCGGACAGTCTCCTGTTAGTTCTCTCCAGGCTGTGAATCGCAGAGGCGATGCAGTAACCCAGAGGCATCGAGACGACGAGGGAGATGGTGGCATAGAGGATCGAGTTGGCCATAGCGTCCGACAGCGGGACCATCGAGAATGAGCCGTCCCTAGCCACCTCCCACCCGTCAAGGGACCAGGTGTCCGCCACCCTGCCAGACTCCACGGTACGGACGCGGACCGAGCCGATCGCGACGGAGAGGATGGGGGCGATGGAGAACAGCAACGCGGGCGCCATGAACACCCACCCGTAGTCAAAACGGCCCCTCGCCACCCGTGCTGGGGCCATAGGGTACTGCCTCTGGAGCTCCCTCTGGATTCGGGATGCGAGCCAGAGAGAGACCGACAGGACTGCGAACTGTATCAACGAGGATGCTAGGACTATCTCAGAGGTGAACGCCATGTAACCCTCTATCCCAGCGGAGGGGGACGAGATTGCCATGACGCTCTCCAGGGTGTTGTCTCTGATGGTTATCCACCTGACGAGGGCGAAGGAGGTGAAGCTGAACACGAAGGACATGCAGAACGAGGCGCTGAGCGGAGGGATGAGTACCGGCAGCCAGAGGTGCCTGATCCTCCCGGATATCGTCCTCCCGGCCGGAAGGAGTCTCAGCTGCTCCTCCATCGAGGGGTCCAGGGTCGCGAGTATCGGCTCGCAGAACCTGATCACGAGTGACATGTTGAACCACGCGTGGGCGATTATGAGCGTCCAGAACCAGGTGCCCTCGTCGCTCCTTATGCCCAGGGCGGAATCCCCAGTCAGGGTCAGTATCCCCATAGCGGCTATGATCGAGGGCATGACGAACGGGACCGTGAGAACGGCTCTGATCATCGATTGCATCCTCCAATCATACCTCCCCAGCAGCCAGGCAACTGGGAGGCCGAGCGATATCGTGGCTAGGGACGAGAGGATGGACTGAAGGAACGTGAACTCGATCGCCCCTGCTGACATGTAATTCCCGTCCAGCGTCTCTATCCACGCTCCCGGATTGGCCCCAGCCACGCCGATCAGCCTCAAGACGGCCAGGGCTATCGGGGATGCTATGAGAAGCAGGAAGGCTGCGATGGCGAGAGATCGGATGCCTAGGATCAGCCTGTAGGTCCCGGGACCCAAATCATTCACCCTCGGTCATGGCTGAATTCCACCTATCCAGCCATGCGTCGATATTGAGGGAGATTGCCATGGATGTAATGTTGGCGTTCTGATCGGGGACTATCGAATGGTGCCTGTAACCGCCCTCCTCGGGCAAGTCCTGCCCCTCCAGGACCGAGTACATCATGTTCTGAGTGGGCATGAGTGCATTGACCTCCGGCGAAAGCAGGTACTCGATGAAAAGGTCGGCGTTCTCGGCATTCCCCCCCTGCACCACCGAGGCGTATTCGACTTGGAAGAAGGAGGCCCTGTCCAGGTCGAGCGATGCGGATTTCGTCCAGTTCCCGTTGTACCAGGCCTCGACGCCCGGTGAGTGGCAGTATGAGACAGTGATGTGCGCATCGCCTACGTATCCGGGCATGTACTCCCCATAGCCTCCGGTGTAGTGGATTTCGTAGGCCTCGCTCCAGCCCGGTGTGATAATCACGTCATTGTCCCTCATCGAGGACCACCACGTGTCGAACCCGTGGTAGGAGTCGGTCGTGTACTCGAAGTAGTCCAGGGTCGCGAGCATGAATCCCCTTCCGGGGCTACTGGACATGGGCGACGGTAGCGCGACCTTCCCCCTCCACTCCTCCTCTGTGAGATTCCAGAGGCTTGTCGGGACGGACAGGTTCACGCCATCAACGATACTGGAGTCGTAGTTCAGGCATATGTGACCCATGTCAAACGGTATGGCTAGTTTGCCCTCATAGGGGGAGTAGGCCTCCGAGGAAATCCCTTTGATGTCGGTCTGGCTCTCCGATAGCAGATCGAAGTCAATGGCGGTCTGAAGGTATGTGTTGTCCAAACCGATGGCCAGATCATTGGCCCCAGTGCCTTTCTGCTGGATCAGGTAACTGAGGATGGATCCCGAGTCGGCGAGTTTTACCATCTCCACTTCTATGCCCGTCTGATTTTCGAAGGTCGATATCATTTCATCGGACAATGCGTAAACGTCGTACGTAACGATTACCAGGCTGTTGTCGTTTTCAGACTCACTGGATAGGCAGCCTGTGACTGCTGCGGTCATCAGAATTATTGTTAGGGCTACGGCTTTTGTACGTCCGATTTCTTTTGTTTTCTTTTCAAAATTCATTCTATCCCTCCGCTGGAATTACCCAGATCAGGTTCACGGGTCGTCGCCGGGGCGACCTCTCAGCAAATTGCTCCCCATACAGCGGAGTGGATGCCTGCAATTCAACCTTGCCGACTCTCACTCAGGCTGCATGAACGGGTAACCCCAGTCCTGTGGGATGTCCAGCGTGCGCTTCACGGAGCGTGGGCTGATCCATCGGAGCAGGTTGAGCGGCCCTCCGGCCTTGTCGTTGGTCCCGCTCGCCCTGGCGCCGCCGAACGGCTGCTGGGCCACCACGGCACCGGTTGGCTTGTCGTTGATGTAGAAGTTCCCGGCCGCGAAGCGTAGCGCATCGAACGCCCTCTGGACGTCCTCCTCTTTGTTGGCGAAGATGGATCCGGTGAGGGCGTACGGAGATCCCTTGTCGCAGGTCTCCAGCGCCCCCTCGAAGTCTTCGTCCTCGTAGACGTAGACTGTCAGGACCGGCCCGAAGATCTCCTCGCACATCGTCTCGGAGGCCGGGTTGGTCGTGACTATTATCGTCGGCTCGATGAACCAGCCTGTGGAGTCGTCGTGACCGCCCCCGACGACCACCTCGCAGGAATCGTCGTCCTTGGCCCTCTCGATGTAGCCGGATATCTTGTCGAAGGCCCTCTGGTCGATGACGGCGGTCATGAAGTTCGTGAAGTCCCGGGCATCGCCCATCTTGATCTTGGAGACCTCGGAGCACAGGTCGTCCCCTATTGAGTCCCACACCGATGAGGGGATGTACGCCCTGCTGGCAGCGCTGCACTTCTGTCCCTGGTACTCGAACGAGCCCCTCAGGAGGGCCACCAGCAGGCCCCGGTGGTCGCAGTCCGGATGGGCCACGACGAAGTCCTTGCCTCCCGTCTCGCCCACTATCCTAGGGTAGGACCTCAGGTCGGGCAGTGCCTTGGCGATCTCCTGCCAGAGCCCCTGGAAGGTCGATGTCGAGCCGGTGAAGTGCAATCCGGCGAAGTCCGGATTGGACAGGGCCGTCCCCGTGATCTCCGCTCCCGAGCCCGGGAGGAAGTTGATCACCCCCGGAGGCAGTCCCGCGTCCATCATCAGCTGCATCAGGACGTAGTTTGAGTGGTACGAGTTCCTGCTCGGCTTCCAAACGGAGGTGCAACCCACGATTGCTGGTGCGCTCGGTAGGTTGGCGGCGATGCTGGTGAAGTTGAACGGGGTGATTGAGAGGACGAACCCCTCCAGGGGGCGGATCTCGGTGGAGTTCTCGACGCCTTCTGGAGAGACCAGAGGTTGCAGGTCATCGTGGAAGCCCCTTGCGTAGTGGCAGTTGAACCTCCAGAAGTCGATCAGCTCGCAGGCAGAGTCTATCTCGGCCTGGAAGGCTGTCTTCGACTGGTTCAGCATAGTGGAGGCGTTGACTCGCATCCTCCAGTCCCCGGCCAGTAGGTCAGCGCACCTCTCGAAGATGGCGCACCTGCCCTCCAGGCCGAGATTTATCCAGGACTCCTGGGCATCGACTGCGGCTCTACACGCTGCCTCGATCTCCTCTCTCCCAGCCAGGTGGACGTTCGCCAGGATGTGTCCGTGGTCGTGGGGGACCACCTGGGTGGTGGTGTTTCCCGTGAAGATCAGCTCACCATTGACCACGCACGGTATCTCGATTACCTCTGCGAGCTGTCTGTCCATCTCGTTCTGGAGCGCCTCCCTCTCCGGGCTTCCTGGTGCGTATCCCATTATCGGCTCGTTTACTGGCTGGCTCATGGGGCACTCTGGGGGAAGAATCGTCTAACATAGTTTCGTAGATTGATTCTGGGCTACTCCCACTCCTTCGGCTCGCCCTTCTTCTCCTTCTTCCAAGTCCTGTAGCAGGGCTTGCAGAGCGAAATCTTCCGGACCTTCTTGGAAATGCCAGAGGTCCCCCAAACGTCTACTGCTCTGTCGTAGGCCATCTTCCTGCCGCCTACCTTCTTGTCGGCCCATTTTCCGCATCCTTTGATGTCGCATGGGATGTCCCCCACGAATTCGGGCTTGTCTTCAATGGACGAGCCCCCATCTCCTCCTTGGGATGACGCCCTCCTCTTGCGGGCCCTGGACTTGAATCCCATGTCATCCCGGCGATGCGTGCCGATTAGAAGGTTGCTTCGGACATTTCCACGTCGAATGGCCCGCCTGCGCTGGCTACGGAAGCGAGGCGGTCCGGGCCGACTCCCACGCTGACTACGGGCACGCCTGTGATCTCCTCGATTCTGGATAGGTAGGACCTGATTGGGCTGGGCAGGGAGTCTATGCCCCCTCCCTTCCTGGACTCCTCTGCCATCTCGATCCACTCTTCCTCGTCGAGCGCGGGGAATCCCGGGTGGCTCTCGTAGACGGGCGTGCATCTGGCGAGTTCCTCGGACGAGGACGGGACGTGGTCGATAACATTCCCATCCAGATTGTACGAGGTGCAGATCTTCAGTTCTTCCAATCCACCCAGAACGTCCAGCTTGGTGACGACCAGTCCCGTGTATCCGTTCAGCCGCTGACTGTCGTTGAGGGCAACGGCATCTAGCCATCCCGTCCTTCTGGGGCGCCCCGTGGTGGTTCCGAACTCGTGGCCGACCACTGACATCTGCTTCCCGGGGCCATCCTCGAGAGGTAGCTCGGTCGGGAAGGGGCCGTTTCCGACCCTTGTAGTGTATGCCTTTGTAATCCCGTAGCACTGGTCTATGTGTCCTGGATGGATTCCGGCGCCGTGTGTCGCGTTCGCCCTGCACGTGATGGATGAGGTGACGAAAGGATAGGTGCCCTGGTCGATGTCAAGCATCGCCCCCTGAGCCCCCTCGAGGAGGACCTTTTCTCCGCGAGCGAGGGCCTTGTCCAGCATCGGGCCAGTGGCCGTGATGGCTTCGGAGAATCTCTGGTAGATCCAAGACAGATCGGACTTGAGTTGCTCAGGTTCGATCTTCTCCTTGATCCCTACTGTGGATAGTTGGGCGTTCATTCTTTCAGAAATCTCAGCTATCTCGGAGTCACTCCCCAAGATTAGCCCGATGTCCACGAATCTCAGACCGACCCTTTCTGCCCTGTCCCGGTATGCTGGGCCGATGCCCCTGCCTGTTGTCCCGACAAGCTCGTCGGCCGAGTCATATAGCCTGTGGAAAGGAAGGATAACTGCTGCTCTCTCGCTGATGAAGAGGCGTTTTCCATCTGGGCTCTCTCCGGTCAGTTCTGCCCACTCTGATAGCTCCCTATCTAGGACCCATGGGTCCACCACCATGCCGCATCCGAGCACCAGATTGCAATCCCTGGCTGTGATTCCGGATGGTAGCAGGTGCATCTTGAGAGTGGTACCCCCGGCCACTATCGTATGACCGGCGTTATTGCCCCCCTGGAAGCGTACTGCCCATTGGGAGTTGGGGGCCAGTTGGTCTATGGCCTTCCCTTTGCCTTCATCCCCCCATTGGGCCCCGAGCACTACTCTGGCAGGCACAGTCGGGGTGCATGGCGATAGGCGTTTGAATGCTTTGGATGTGAAAATTGGTTGCCCGTTGGGTTGGGAAGCGATTATGAAGGTCAGGAAGGTCGCGCGACATCATGGCACAGAGGCACCCTGAGGCAGAAGCAAGGCTTCTGGTAAAGTGGATCTGTATGAAATGCTCTGCGACCGTCCGGGCTCACGGCGGGGTCAAGCCACCGAAATCATGCAGGAAGTGCGGTTATACGGGCTTTAGGAAGAAGGCAGCAGAGCGCAGGTCGACATGAGTATGAGTGTCGGGTCTGCAGGACTCGAGGGATTCGCTCTTAGTTTGGGACTTATTCTAGCAATAGGCCCGCAGAATATCTTTGTTATGCGGCAGGGTCTGAAGCGCTCACATGTTTTTGCTACATGCCTAGCGTGCTCGCTTGCTGATGCCATCCTGATAGCGGCTGGGATCCTAGGTGTCGGAGCCATAGTGGCGAGCATCGATGGGGCCGAGTCACTCATCGCTTACGGTGCGGGCGCTTTCCTGTTCGGATACGGGGTACTGAGGATCAGATCTTCGATGGATCCGGAAGGGTTCGTCGTGGAGGGAGAGGCCACGGAAAGCCTGTCGAAGACCATGGGGGCGGTTCTCGCGTTCACCCTCCTCAACCCTCATGTCTACTTCGACACACTGTTCCTGATAGGAGGTGCTTCGACTGGTCTCTCAGGGGATGAGAGGATTGCTTTCGGTATCGGGGCGTCTGCGGCTTCGTTCCTGTTCTTCTTCTCTATCGGGTACGGCGCTAGGAGGCTGTCCAAGGTACTGGATAGCCCCGATGCCTGGAGAATCATCGACAGAGGCATTGCTGTCTTGATGTTCGTAATTGCTGGGGCGATTGTCCTACCGCACCTATGAGAGGATGTCAGACAGCGCTGAAACGAGAGAGTCGACCTGCGAGATGTCGTTGTCGATGTGAGGTGACACGCGCAGCAAACCCGATCTGCTTGTGGTGAGTATCGAGTATTCGGACTGGAGCCTGTTGGATACATCTAGGCTGCTCAGACCTGAGGGCATCCTCAGGGCCACGATGGCGCTTCTCTCCGACTCCGAAGTCGGCGAGACTATCTCGATACCAAGTCCCTCCGCACCTTTGATCAGATGGTCAGCGAGCCCCAAGTCATGCCTCCAGACCTCGTCCATCCCCATTTCGAGAAGCTCGTCGATAGCAGTCGCAAGGCCCAGGGCCGCACCGAAGTGGATGGTGGTGAACTCGAACCTGCTCGCGTCATCAGGCAGTTCGAGCCTATCAGCTCTCAAGTCCCAGATATCCGAATTGCTCCTGAATCCCATCAGCCCGGGGGTCAGAGTCTTGACGACAGAGGGGGAGATGAATCCGACTGCAGCCCCGTATGTCCCCCTGAGCCACTTGTAGCCAGAGGACACTATGGCATCGGCATTAGTCTCGTATGCGTCGATGGGGACCATCCCCATGGACTGGGTTGCATCGACGACGAGCCTAGCTCCGACAGAATGGGCCGCATCGGATATCTCCCGCAAGTCATACCTCTGCCCGTTGGAGAACTCGACGTGCGAGACCGTGACAACGGAGGTACTCTCATCGATTAGTGAGAGGAGTTCGGAAGTTTCGGTGTACAGGTTTTCATCGTGGTCGGCAAGCCTGATCTCAGCCCCGTTCTGATCAGCGACCCTGGCCCATGGGTATACTGTAGAGGGGAAGGACGACCTAGTGGAAACCACGTTTGTCCCTTCGCGCGGGGACATCGCCCAGGCGATGGAGCAAAGCAACTCCGTGGCGCTGGATCCGACGCATACGTCGGCAATATCGCAGGAAAGCAGCCTGGAGGAGGCCAACCTCAGGGGCATCATGCCGTTCTTCTCAGCCTCGCCATCGAACTCCGCTGCACCCCCCCTGGCCAGTGATTCGGCCCAATCCGACGAGACGCGATGCGCTGCGGGGGAGGTCGTTGCGACGTTGGCGTAGGAGAGATTCGTCCACTCGGGCATTTCTAACGTAGTTCGATGGCGGGGGATTGCTCTTCAATCCTCAGGAGCGAGTGACTTCGTTCAGCATCTCCTCGAGTGCCGTCTGTAGTTGCAGGCACAGGGGGCCGTAGTGGCCCGGGAGGTTAGGGTCGTTGAATATCTCGTCCAGAATAGAGGCGGTCATCCCCAGCCTGACGTCCATGTCCTTGTTGGCGTTGAGGAGCCACTTCTCCACTGCGTCCTTGGAGGACGAGCGGATATTTCGAGGGACTTGGTTGTCATCTAGTTGGCCCAGCACATGCGCAATCTGCTTGATCCGGGTATCGATATCTGACAAGGTCCCATCTCCGGCCCTTCCAACGTAGGCCCCTCCTTAAGCGCATCCCATTGGGAGGGTTTCACTTCCTGGCAATCCAAGAGGACCATGGCATGTTCGTGCTGTTGGAGACTCCGTGCCCTGTGCCCTCTGCTCCGAGGGCTATGATGCCCACCTCTGCACCCTCCTCGAGGCACTCGTCCAGAGCCCACATCATCGACTCCTCCAAGTCGTTCCCGTCGAGTATCCTATCTGCTACCCTGAGGCTGATCATGCCCCTGGTTATCGCCTCCCCGATTCCAGTTGCCCCGACGCCCACACCTTCCTGGACCCAGAATCCGCACCCAGGCAGGGGGACGTCACCGACTCTGCCCGGCGGTCTGTTGCTTGTGCCTCCCGTGCTCGTGGCACAAACGATTAGTCCGGATTTGTCCCTGGCTACGACTCCGATGGTGTCTGTGGCTCCTTGGAAGGGGGGCCTGCCTTGCACAATTGACTTCTCGAAACCCTTGGAGTCGGCCCATAGCCGGGCCCCGTCCCCACTGAGCCCGTTGATGTCCTCATCCAGAAGGTCTGCTGCTACCCTGATCGGATTGGGCGTGTCCTGCATTGCTATGACGAAACCCATCTTGCCCTCGGAGGTCTGGATAGACGCATCGAGGTGGACGGCCCCGTCTGACCTGGATACTGAGCCCGTGCCGGCGTTGAAGACTGGGTCGTCCTCCAATACCACGCATGCCTCTACTGCCGCCTCTATGGCTGATCCTCCCGAGTCGAGGATCCCCGCGGCTATGGCCACCGCCCTCTCGACGTTCGCAAGCCTTTCCGGTCCCGCTCCTGCACCCCCGTGCGCCACGACTGCTGGAATCGCCAATCTATCTGCCTCCCGCGGTAATCCTTGCGTCGTCCGAGGTCCTTAGACCTAGTTGCATTAGTAACGCCACCAAGAAGAAGAGTCCGGATACCCTGAAGCAGGTATGGTAGGACCATAGCCCGGACCCCTCGACGGTTTCGGACCAGATCACTGCCGATAGGAGTGGCCCTATTATTCGGGCCAGGGCCCCTAGCCCCTCCTGGGCTCCCATGATAGTCCCGAGCTCGTGGCCCCCTTCCTTGGATGCGAATGTCAGGAGTGAGCTCTGGGTGGGGGAGTAGATTCCGTTCCCAATCGCGAATGCCGCGCAGAATGACCAGAAAATCAGCATGGACATGTCTGCTGAGGCGTATGGTATGCTTGCGATTCCGATGCCGGTCAGCACGGTCCCCGCCAGCATCAACCCCCTGAGGCTAAACCTTCGGATCAGGGGCCGTATTAGGCCACCCTGGACGACGACTCCGACTAGCCCGATGAATGCGAATACCCAGCCGTTTTCTCTCTCGCTCCAACCAAGGCCTCCGCTTTCCGGTTCCATCGAGGTGAACAGGATGAAAGTGCCATGCATCATTGTGAAGCCGACTAGGAACAGGAAGTTCACATTGACTAGTGCGGAGATGTTTGGTAGTCTCATGACTGACCCGATGCTTGTGAAGGTCTCGCCCAGTTGCGATATCGGGGACTTCGACGACTCGGACCTCGATTCCTTGGGCAGGCTCTCTGGGAGCATGAATGCCGCCATCATCAGGGCTATCGCAGACATCGCACTCGAGAATAGGCAGGGGAGCAAGTAGGGGTAGTCAGACCAGAACTGGGTATCGAAAGGACCCCCTAGCCCCGTGGCTGGGTCGGACAATACCCCTCCCAAGAACGGCCCGATCATGAAGCCCAATCCGAATGCCGCTCCAAGCATCCCCATCCTTCCAGCCACCTGGTCATCCTCGCTGATATCCCCGATGTACGCCTTGGCGACGGCGATGTTGCCGTTTCCAGCGCCAGCTAGGAACCGGGCGATTAAGGCCATGGCCAGGCTACCAGATAGACCGAAGACGATGAAGAAGAGGGAGTTTGCTGCCAGGCCGAACATCAGAACGGGCCTTCTGCCTATTCGATCTGAAATCGACCCCAGGATTGGCGTCGAAATGAACTGGGCAAGGGAATAGGTCGCGATGACTATGCCAACCCAGAAGTCTCTGGATCCGGTGTCGACAATTCCCTCTGCGGATGCCAGGTCCTGGACGAAGTAGGTAAGGAATGGTATCACCAGCGTCAGGCCTAGCATGTCGACGAGGACGACAAGGAACAGAATACCCATTGAGGAGCGTTGGCTGGAAGGCATAACTACCGATGTGCCTGTGGAGATTGGCACTTCAAGGATTGGTCGACGCTCAAGCGGAAGGCTGCTTGTCGGTGCCCGAAGAGATGGTGTCAATCACCTTGGCTAGCCTTTCCACCAGGCTGACCTTCTCCTCCTTGCCGACCAAAGCGTGCTCCAGGACCTCGTCCAGCGAGTCCACTGCCAATATCTCGACCTGGGACTCGAACTTCTCGTCGATAAGCACGTCGTTCATGTTCGACCTGGGTATCACCACCCTCTTGATCCCGGACTTGACGGCGGCCTCTATCTTCGCGGACACCCCGCCGATCGGGAGGACCTCGCCGCGAACCGTAAGCGATCCGGTCATGGCGAGGTTCTGGTCTATCGGGACTCCCTCGAATGCGCTGATTATGGCCGTCGCCATTGTGATGGATGCGCTGTCGCCATCTACGTTGTGGGTCCCTGGGAACTGGACGTGCAGGTCATAGTCCCTTATGTCCTTCCCCGTGAGTTTCTTCACTACCGCGCTGATGTTTGTCACGCTCTCCTTCGCTAGGTCGGAGAGCCCTCCGGTTGCTATGACCTGGCCCGACCTTCCCTGGGTGGGGGTCACCATGGCCTCGACCGGAAGGACCACGCCCGAGTAGTCTGAGAGTCCGGTATCTGCTCCTAGGACTGCGAGGCCGTTCACCCTACCTACCCTGTTGCCCTCGTTGACGAGCATTGAATACTCCGACTGCCTCTCTAGGTACCTATCTGCAACCTGTTGCTCTAGCGGCTTTGCGATTGCCCTGGCCCTCACCACGTGCTTGGACTGTGTTAGGGGTGAGCCGTCCTCGGCTGCTAAGTCGCCGGCTATTCTGACCAGACCCCCCAGCTCCCTGAGTCTCAGGGATAGTTTGCCCCTGCGACCGCTCCTCCTCTGCGCTTCCTTCAGGACCAGTGAGATTGCTTGTTTGTCGAAGTGTGGGATTGACTTGCCCGAGTCCTTTTTCATCTCATTCCGGACTTCCTGCGCTATGAATCGAATCAACCGGCGTCGGTTCCTCTCGGTGTCCTTCATGTCGGTATTGACGTAGACCTCGTATCCATACCCCCTGATCCTGCTCCTGAGTGCGGGATGCATGTTCTGGATGCTGTCCAGGTTTCCGGCAGCGACTAGGATGAAGTCGGTGGGAACGGGCTCTGACTTTGTGAGTGCTCCGGAGGACCTCTCTGAGCGGCCGCTGATCGATAGTTCCCTCTCTTGCATTGCTACCAGCAGTGCCTGCTGCTCCTCCATCCTCAGCATCCTGATTTCATCGATGTAGAGCACGCCTTTGTTCGCCCTGTGCACCGCACCGGGTTCTACCCTCTCGTGAGCAGGAGTGGCTAGATCGGCCCCCGACTGAAACGGGTCGTGCCTAACGTCCCCAAGAAGTGCTCCAGCGAGGCTTCCTGTCGCATCGACGAATGGTGGTTCATCGCTCCTCTCGTGCTTGACTAGCAGTTTGGGGATGTTGGACTCGTCCCCAGCAGTAAGCCTGGTCCTCAGGAAGAAGTATCCGAAGACTAGGATGAACGATCCGAAAATGAACGTCAGGATCTCTCCCGAGGATATGGTAGCCAGTAGCAGTGCTGCCCCGACCACTAGGGCGATGAAGAGAAGGGTCCTGTTCGTCCTCTCTCTCTGTTGACGGACATGGGCTCGGCGCTCGGCTATCAGCCTCGACCCACGGCCTGCTGGAACCGTGCGAACTTTGGGCTCGTTCTCGTCCTCCTGATTTCGATACACAAGAACGTCTTCCAGTTGCTCTGGTGGTAGGAACTCGGTCATGGAGCGGGCGAGCATCGACTTTCCAGTACCGGGCTCCCCCACCATGATCATGTGTCTCCTCTGTTCAGAGGCCTTCTTGACAACAATGGAGGCGGCTTCCTGCCCTATCACCTGGTCGACGAGCTTGTCCGGAATCGGCACTTGTTCTGTGGACTCGATCTCCAGGTCCCTGATCCAGTCCTCTACTGGGGTCTCGCAAACTGGGTCGCTGTCGTCAGAGACCCCGAAAGCCGACCCGTCTTCCCATGATTCCAGCGGATCCTTTGGGTTGGAGTCCTCCACTGAGTTTGAGTCATCCTGTTCGGCCATTGTGTTCCCCCGGGGACATTCCTGCCAGTAGCACCTTCTTGAAGGTGCGTTTATGTTGAAATGAGGTGGAATTACCTAGTTCTGTCTCTCTAGCCACTGCTCACCGTAGTACTTCCACTGATCCATCGTCCATCCTTCCGGGAGGCCGCTCTCAGGCAGGGGCGGGTAGATTTCCTCTTGCTGCTCGAAGTCTATCACGGGTTGGTCCTCCTGGGGCTGCTCCTCGGGGGTGTCAGGAGAATGGGGGTTCTTTGGGGCTGGCTCCCCCCTGCTGCCTATGGCTCCGGAGAAGTACAGGCCAGCAGCTGTCCCACCTCCTACGAACAATAGAAGGATCAGAATGATCAGGATTGCATCCATGATGGATATGTCCGTTGATGCGTTTCCGGATTGCTGGTTCGACCCTCTTTCTTCCTCCAGGACGGGGGGTTCGATTGCGTCATCGTCTTCGCTGGTGGTCGGGACAAGAATGTCGAGTGGCTCCACTGTCTCCCTATCCCATCCATCGCTATCTATTGCCTTGACCGAGAGGGTCAGGTAGTCCCCGATGGATAGGCCGCCCCCATCGGATGAAATTGCTAGGAAAGGGCCTAATCCGTCGAAGGACCCGGCCGAGTGGCAAATCCCGACAATTCCGTTACAAATCGTCCACCTGACCTTTGGCTCGTCAAACACGACCTCCCCGTTGTTCACCAGGGTCACTGTCGGGTCTGTGCCGATCTCAAAGCCCTCCAGTTCCACCTCCAAATCACCGTGCTGGAAATCGGTGTGCCAAGTCAGGGGCTTCGAGTCCAGAACGGTCACAGTGAAGGTGGTGGAACTCCAGTCTCCGTGGCTATCGATGAGGGTCATCTTGACGGAATGGGTCCCGGGTTGGTCCCACTGCATATCTAGAACTCCGCTGACGTAGTCGAATTGGGCCGCTCCTGGGATCGGCGTGTCAACATCGACCCATATCTCATCATCCGGATCGTCGATATCAGAGATCAGTGGCAGTATGCCTATCGAGGCTAGCTCCCCCGACTTTAGTGCGAGGCCATCGAGAATTGAGGAGTCCATCTCAGGTGCATCATTGACATTGATCACGTAGAATATCAAGGAAGTCTGGGAGGTTTTGGAACCGTCATCCGCCATGATTACCACCTCTGCAATCCCGTGGGAGTCCTGGTCAACGGTGCTTGCACTGACCGTTTGCCCAACGAGGGAGACTTGGATGAGGTCCTCATTGCTGTTTGAGACCAGAGATAGAGATATCTCGGATGGCGGGACTGGATCCCCATTCTCATCGAAGTCCGAGAGGTAACCAGTTAGTTCAGTGCTAGCATATCCCCCCTCGAATACAGTCTGTGTCGGGATGGGCTCCCATCGTGGAGCCCCATTCTCGATTACGTTGAACAGGAGCATGCCGTTGTTGGAGTCCTCCCCGTCGGAGATTGAGACGAGCACGCCCTGGGGAATTGGATTGCCATTTGAGTCGGTTTCGATACTATCGAAAAGGACTGTGATCTCGGAAGAAGGGGCGTTCCATCTCACGAACTCTGGGTCGTCGCTAGTGATCGATAGCATGGAAAGTGGAGTCTCGGCATCTCTGACCATGCCCACAATGGATATCGATTCTGTTTCGCCCACCTTCACGGTGGGAATCCCTACGAATCCTGCATCGTTGTTTCCGAGTACCCTCGGGAGTGCATTGCTAAGTTCGAATGCCTCGCTGGTTACTAGCCAGTCGCTCTGCAATCCCCTAGCATCTTCCCACATCACCCTGGTGTCGTACTTCCCGGTCTCTGCGGTCGGAGGGGTCTGAATGGTGTGGACGTATGCCGCATTGGCTCCGGAGCCGACTATTTCTGGATTGGACACCCAGGTTGAGTCCCATGCCCCAGAGCCTGCCTTTGAATACTCCATTGTTGGAAACATTGTGTTCATGTCGTCCACGAGGTCGTTTGGCAGGGCAGATGTCTCAAATTGGACCCTATCGCCACGTTCGAAGGTTGTCGATCCTGTGGCTGCGGGAGGGGATGGGACTGGCGGCATATCGTGATATTCTACATCATCTACCACATTGTTGGAGGAATTCCTATCACTTCCCAAATCCACGAGTTTAGCCCTGAAAGTGGAAACTCCGGACGGAATAGGTTCTATGTTTGAGGTATCAAAGTCAATCTGGTGCAGGAAGGAACCGGCGACTCCGATAGTCCCGATGGACTGCCCTCCGAGGTATACCTCATCTGAACCACTAATCAGGTAGACCCCTAGATTGCCCCCTTCTGAGTATGGCTCTACTCCGTTGTTGGAGACTCGGGCGGAAACCTGCAGCAGGTCCCCGGGAGTGAATCCTACCCCCCCGTTTGTATTCTGGACCTCAAATTCAAGGATTCCTACATCTATCATCGGGCCCATGTCCGGGTCTATTGCTACCAGGAACTCGTTGTAACTCGAATGTGGGCCGTCCATCAGTGCGAAGACGGGCCAGAAATTCTCCCACTGGGTATAGCCTCCGCTGGCCCTAACCAGGCTTAGTGGTGCGGTCCAACTGTGAGACTCCCATACGCCCTGGGATAGCGAAAGCTGATGGAATCCGGAATCGGCACTATCCAGTAGCCACCCTCTCCAATTATGATGCGGCTTTACTCCGTTATCATAGGAATCCGCTCCTACCTTCTCGGTCACGGCGCCATAAACGTAGACTTCGAAAGATGTGAGGGGACCTGTGTAAATCGAGTCCAATGTTATTGTTACCTCATCTGTGGTCGAATTCAATGACATCGACATCTCCAGTTGAAAATCATTTGAGGAGGAACTCATGCATCCTCCGCTTGAGAAATCGCTATCGTAGTAGTTGGATCCAGATGCTCCGACCTTGTAGCAGGATCCAGACTGGCTGTCTGAGAAGGAGAAAGTAGGGTATCCCGACGAGGATTGCATGATGTGGGTTTGGCGATTTATGGGGCCGTCGCTCGGCCATCCTCCACTGCTAGACTCGAAGAATGATACGAATGTGAACTCCTCTGGATTGGATGTCTTCAGATTATCCAAGGAGGGGGAGGCGCTACTCATGCATGGGCCGCACCAATGGGCGCCCACGTACTCGCCGAATACGGTGTGTCCGGGGCTATTGGCATACCACGGGACTATTTTCTGTTCTAATTCCGTTCTCTCTACCTCTTTTTCTTGATAGTCGAATACTGAAGACGAGGGGGCTATTGCCAGGAGGACGCAAACCCAAGTGGCTGGGTGAATCAGTAGTCTGACGACTGAAGTCATCGTATTTTGAAACAGTATACTCAGTATAATCATTCTGTTCGCCCTTTAGGGCGAGAATACTGTTGCAGGATTGAATGACTTGAAACGTCGCCATTATCACGAGGCAACGGGGCGAGAGCATAGGAGAATGGTTGGCACTCAGGGAGGATGACGGGAGAGCATACCTCGTACACAGGGTTCCCGGGGAAATCAAAGTAAAGGGTCTGGGCAGATTCGATGCTGAGAAGCTACTAGAGGGATTCGAAATTGGAGATAGGATTGCAGTCGGGCAGAAGTCTCTCTCGATAGTTGATCCCAGACTCCCAGAGGCAAGGAGGAATATGTCCAGAAGAGCCCAGACCATAGGCGCGAAGGACGCAGGTTTCCTGATTTCATGGATGGGGATAGGGGTGGGCTCCAAGGTCCTGGAAGGAGGTCATGGTTCAGCCGGACTAGCAATGCACCTAGCAAGTGTAATGGGAAATTCGGGGACTTTGATTTCCGTAGAGTCTCGTCCTGAGCATGCCGAGGTTGGAGCATTAAACATGGACCGCTTGGAGCAAATCCTGCCAGAGTTCCCAGAATGGCACCTGGTTACGGGGGATTTAGGGCAAGTCGGAGGAAGTTTGGAAGAAATTTGCACCTCACTCGATGCAGCAATTATCGACATAGCTGAGCCTTGGGGAGTACTCGCTGAAACGGTGAAGCTCCTACGGGTTGGGGGAAGACTGGCCTGCTACTGTCCGACCAGCTCACAACTAGAGAAATCATGGAATGAGTGCGAAAGATTGGGGCTCGTCGTGGAATGGAGCGGAGAGGTAGTTGAAAGGAGATGGTCCAAGGCAAGCAAGGGCGGAGTGAGGCCTGGCAACCAGCCAATGGGGCACACCGCCTTTTTGCTAATTTCAGCGAAGGTTGCTGACGAAGAAGAATAGATGTTGACTGAAACCTTTCAAAGGGACCGTCCGGCACGTGGCTTCATGAGGGACAGTACAAGCTGGGAGCCAACTGCTTATCGTTCGCACACTATAGGCCAAGTCGTCGCGGCAGGAGAGTCCCTAGTTGGTTCGGATGTTACGATATCAGGTTACGCTGAGACAGTCAGAGGAAGGGGTGCGATTTGCTTCCTGATGCTCCGTGATGGAACCGGAAGAATCCAGGCTTTCCTGAAGAAGGATAATATGGATAGTGATTTATTCAACTCAATACAATCCTCGACAAGAGAGTCGACTATCCAAATAACTGGGAAAGTAGCCAAGAAGCGTCCTCCGAAGGTTCCCGAGGGAGATCCTTTGCCACCACCTGAGTTCGAAGTTAATGTCGATGATGGGATGATTCTGGCAGTCTCAGAAACCCCCCTCCCTGTTGGGGTCACTGACGATGTTAACGTTGGTCTTGATGTTAGACTAGACAACAGGCACTTGGACCTCAGAAGGTCTCATGTGAACGCGATGTTCCAACTCAGGAGTAAGGTTCTCCAGTACGGAAGGGAGCATTTGATTTCAGAGGGATTCCAAGAAATCAACTCTCCAAAGATAATTGCCGCCGCAGCAGAAGGAGGGACGAATCTGTTCCCAATGAAGTACTTCGAGACTGATGCATACCTCTCGCAGAGTCCTCAGTTGTACAAACAACTAGCAGTTCTTGGAGGTCTCGAGAGGGTTTTCGAAATTGGGGCTGCCTTTAGGGCCGAGAAGCACGACACCTACAGGCACCTGAACGAGTTTGTGTCGTTCGATATCGAGGGGGCATGGATGGATGATGAGGATGTTATGGGGGTGCAGGAGAGGATGATCAACCATATCTGGTGCAAGATTGGCGAAAACGACATGGGCCTAATCGATGCAGTAAACGAGTATAGAGAATCCCAAGGAAAGGATCCCGTAACCGTAGAGGCCCCGACGCTACCATTCCCTCGAATACCTTACTGCGAGGCAATAGAAATAGTGAAACAAGGAGGGGGCGAGATTAGCTGGGGCGATGATATAGAAAGCCATCACTGCGATATCATCGCAGAAAAGTATCCTGGCTTCCACTTCATACCACGCTGGCCGATGTCGATGAAGCCGTTCTACATCCATCACAAGGCGGGTGAAGAAGGATCCACTGGGGGACAGCTCAGTCGGGGATTCGACCTCAACTACGGAAGGGACGAGATGACTAGCGGAGGCGCTAGAGAGCATAGGGTAGAGGTATTGGAACAGAATCTCAGGGATGTCGGGCTTGACCCTTCGGACTTCACATTCTACACTGACGGTTTCCGCTATGGTGCACCGCCTCATGCTGGGTGGGGTTTGGGAGTAGCTAGATTGCTAATGGTGCTAACTGGTGCTGGAAACGTCAGAGAAGTGGTTCTTTTCCCCCGGGACAGAAGTCGAGTCACCCCCTGAGTAGGAACTGTAAGATTCCCTATCCCTCTCGGCAGCATTTATCCATGGGAGCGACCCTGACAACCTGTGGAGGAGGTCACAGGTCAGGAAGTCATCGAATCCATGGGTAGGCGCGATCTCAACCTAGACGGGAAGGTGGTAAACTTAGCAATAGTTGGAAGTAGTCGTTTCTATGACTTCGAAATCTTCGAGTCGGCATTAGAAAAGTGGATTTCTGAGAATACATACCCGGATCTGATCATAGTCGGAGGGGCGAGCGGAGTGGACTACATGGCAGAGAGATGGTCGGACAATAATTTGGTTCCCATAGCTATCTTCTCCGAAGAGTGGGATGACCCCCAGAGAACCTTGGTCGATAGAAACAGAGCAGAGGCGCCCAATTCCCTGACCAAGAAAATCCTCGACTCGGCATCCCACATCCTAGCTATGCCATCTCCCACTAGCAAATGGACTAGGGTCGTAATTGAGAGGGCATCCAAAATGGGAATTCCCACAGAAGTAGTCGAGCTGGAGTGAAATTAGTCCGCACTATTGCGGGTCGACAACGCCCAGAGGCCCATTACTGCAGCTCCGAACCATACCGCCTCCAGAATGAAGAAGGCCCACTCGTCGATAAGGTATGCACGAATGGCAAGTAGGGCCGCACCTCCTGCCATCATCCACAAGTAAGTGGGAGACTTGCTATTCAGGAAGTCCCTAGTCTCAAGCAGAAAGGCGCTTAGGATCAGGGCCATCCCCAGGTAGGCTATCGCCTCGCTATGGGCAAAATCGATTATTGAATCTATCACGGAATGGCTAGGTTATCGTGAAATTTAGTCTTATACTAAACACGTCATCCAAGAATCCCACTCAGGGGGTTATCCCTCAGCATCGATGTTCTACTGAATACTACGAATAGGATGAACAGGAAAATCAAGACGAGCCTAGCAGCATTGAGGATTGGTCTTACGTCCATGACCCTCCATGGCGGGCAGCTGACTTGAACGGTTCGTTTCGTCCGCTTTCGCCGGGATCTTCGTCTCTGTAGCTTATTCCTCACCGATTGGCCGGCAAAGCATCCGCTAGGCAGTAGTTCGGGAAACCCGATCTATGACTTCAGAAGTCGCTTGCGCGAACGGTCTTTCGGCCGTTTGCCTGAGCCCTAGCAACTGCATCCGACACAGCGGACTCTGCTAGAGCGTTCATTGCTCCCATTGCATCTCCGCCAGTGTTGCAGCCGTGAGCCTTGAAGGCCTCCTTGACCCTGCTGGCTACGACCATACCCGAATCCGAGCTTCCGCTTCCGATGTCGTGCGAGCGGATGGTCTTTCGGCCGTTAGAGCCGCATCGAGCGACTGCCGATGCAACTGCAGCCTCTACTGCTGCATTCAGAGCGCCAGCGGCGTCTCCAGCGGTGTTGCATCCGCCAGCCTTTATTGCTTCCTTCATCTTGCTGTTGTAAACCATTGACATAGCGAGCCACGCGAGCCAAAGCCCCATTTTGAAGGTTGGGGATGCATTTAGTAGGCACAGATGCTCGATTTTGACAGATTTGACCGAAAATGAAGGGTATCAATGACCCCTGCGGGAGACATAGACATGGGCAAACCGAGGTTCGCATTCCTATTGCTCAAAGAGCATCCGTACGGTAGAGAGATGCTCATGCAGATACTGTCCGAGGGGTTCATCCCTGAATTAATCATAGAAGAAGACTCCGAGATAGGTGATGAGGAACGGGAGAAGTTCCTCAAGCGCATCAAGGGCCACCAGATAGCTCCATTAATCCAGGATCAAGCCAATGAGTTAGGCATAGATGTTGTCTCCGTTCCTATCCACAATTCTGAGGAGGTCATGCCACACCTAGAGGGAATGGATCTGGACCTGATAGTATTCGGTGGGACTAGGATAATCAGAGGAGAGATTCTGGACTATCCTTCGGATGGAGTAATCAACTCACACCCTGGCCTACTCCCTGACTGCCGAGGCTCAGCGTCTCCTGCATGGTCGGTTTTCCATGACATCCCAATCGGATCCTCAACCCACTTTTGTGACAACGGCATTGATACTGGGGATCTTCTCATGAGGAGGGAGTTTCCAGTGCTGAGGGGCATGACGTACGAGGATCTATGCTACCACACCCTGGTCCTTGCCGGTGTCCTAATGAAAGAAGCCCTAGTTGCATATGAGCTAGGAGTCTGGGACGAAATAAGGAGGCCGCAGGGCGAGGCATACCATCCCACTTTCAGGAATGCTCCGGAAGAAATTCTAGAAGCGGTCAGACAAAAACTTAGGGACCAGACTTATGCGCATTACACAGACTAGGTGAACAGATGGAAGGCAATCTTGCAGGTTCTGACTTCCCCTTTGCAGAGGGGATTCTTAGTGGAAATACGGCTCTTGTGTGTGGGGCATCGAAGGGCATAGGTCGGGCTTGCGCGTTAATGCTCGCGAGAGGTGGTGCTAGAGTAATCGCCTGTGCCAGGACCTCTTCGGACCTAGACTCACTGATACAGGAGATGCAAGGGGAAGGGCATGAGGCTATCGAGTTGGACCTTGAGGACATTGCCAGTGTGGAGGAAATGGTCCGCGATATTGGCCCCATCCACATCCTAGTGAACAATTCTGGAGGACCCCCCGGCGGACCACTGTTGGAGAATGATTTGGATGACTTTGAAGGTCCATTCAGGAGACATCTGCACGCTTCCCACACACTCGCTAAGGCACTGGTTCCTGATATGGAATCAGAAGGTACGGGCAGGATTGTGAATATCATCTCAACCTCGGTGAGAGAGCCGATTGACAATATAGGCCTCTCCAACACCCTGAGAGGAGCAATGGCATCCTGGGCTAAGTCCTTGTCAAGAGAGCTGCCCCCATGCATCACAATAAACAACATTCTTCCTGGATTTACCGATACAGACAGGCTGGGTTCTCTGGCTGAGTCCATCTCTAACAGAACAGGGAAGCCGGTCAAGGCCGTCCAAGATAATTGGATGAGCGGCGTCCCTATCCAACGTCTAATCGACCCCATGGAGACGGCTGCTGCTGTGACCTGGCTATGCCTACCCAGTAGTAGCGGGGTTAGAGGAGTCAGCCTGGCCGTAGACGGTGGTAGAATGCGCTCTATTTAGAGAGGATTTCAATGGAATTCGACGTTTTCTTCTCCATCTCCCAAACTCCGGACACGACCGGGTATACCCCCTCGGAGAGTGAGATGTTCTCTAGTTTCTTCGACCAAGTGGCCCTAGCAGACAAATTGGGGTTCGGAGTTGGTTGGGTCGCCCAGGCCCATCTTTCAACTGAGACACAGAAGAGGAACAGCAAACCTGTTGTGCCCCATTATCCCGGAGAGGTCGGTCTCTGCACTGACTTCTTCCAAGTAGCAAGGGAGATGTTCGCGCGAACCGAGAGGATGGAGGTCGGTAGTGCGGTGATGTCAATACTAGCATCGGGAGGACCCATAGCCCAGGCAGAAAGGGTAGGGTCGTTCCTTGCACTCCACGGAATGGATCCGGATGAGGTCAGAAAGCTACACATCGGTTTCTCTGCGGGCCGATTCGAATTTATGGCAAGACCATATGGAATTGTCCCAAGGGATGCCCTTGAGGAAGCAGCGTGGCCCGCGCTGAGGGGCCAGATATTTTCGGAGGCATCAGAAATATTCCTAAGACTCCTGAACGGAGAAATTGTTTCGAGTGCCGAAGTCGCACCGACAATTCTGACAAGGAGCAATTTCAGGACAGACGATGATTGGTCGGAGGTCCAAAGAGTGGCACAAGTTGAGCTGGAACTTGACTCTCTCCCTGACTCGATAAATATGGGCAATAGGTATCTTTTCGAGGATATCAAGACTATACCGCAAGACTGGAGGAGAGATTTGCTAAATCTTGTATTGGGCAGTCACGATAGCGTTCTCCAAGAGAAGGTGAACAGATTCAGACCTGTCCAGGTGTTCAACCTAAGTATCACCCCTCCCAATATCATCGAGGAGACTCACGAAAGAATGAGTTCCAGTTACCATGTTGATGGTGGGAAGTGGGAAAGAAGGATGATGCCGAGAACTGTGATGGTATTCGTGAACGATGAGGAAGGCCTGTCCAAGGAGGAGCAGGACGCCGCTGCCATGGATGAGGCACGTTCGGCACTCTCCACCTATTGGAGCGCCCTGGAGGGGACCATTGACCCCAGTAAGATAGAGCGAGCCACCGATAACGCAGTGATAGGTAGCGTCGATAGCGTAAGCGATCAGATATTAGAGAGGTTTCACCCGGATGACCGGATAATGTGCTGGTTTGATTTCTTCAACCACGATAGCGCCAGGGTGATGAGGAACATGGCGGCGTTCATGAACAAAGTCGCCCCTCGAGTGAACGGAGGTATCTGATGTCTGGAGAGAGGAGTGCGAATCCGTCAAGCGTCTCTCCAGGTAGGCCGGGTTCGTCTGTATATCCCACGAATCCGCTAGGCGAGAAATTCGATGGGATAGCCACCGGAAGAGACGTCGAATGGGAACCCCTGGTGGACTTCCGTCGACTAGACGTCTCCGAGAACACCATCCATGGAGCCATTTCCTGGTCCCATGGAACCGAGGTCATTCACTCGTTCGGAGGGAACGTCTTGGTATATGGGAGATCGATGATGAAACCCCTGTTGATGAAGGCGTTTGCGGACGTGTTGGAAGCCGATGGTCTGACCTGGGAGCAGAAGGCTATTTCTTGCTCCTCGCACAACGGAGACACTGAACACGTTGCTACTGCTCAGTCGCTACTTACCGAGTCCGAATGGGGATTGATGCAGTGTCCTCTGGACGTCCCCCTAATTCAGTTCGGCAGACAAGTTAGAAGGCCAAGAAGGTGGTTCCACACATGCTCGGGAGAGCATGCTGCGATGCTAAAGGCGCTCAGAAGGATGGGCATTAACAGAGCCGGCTACACACTTCCGAGCTCTCCATGGTTCCCTATGTTCATTGATGTCCTGAGAAATATCATGAACTCTCCGGATTGGGAGCCTCAGAGGGTTGCTAAGGACGGTTGCGGCCTACCCACCGTATCCAACACAGTAGACGAGTTAGCGATAATGTTCGCAGGCATAGTTAGGGAGAAGGAAGATGACTGGATTTGGGAGGCGATGAACCGCCACCCCGATCTGATAGGGGGATTCAACAGACTCGACTCAACTTGCCTCAAGGCGGGCAACGGCAGCCTGATTGCAAAGGAAGGAGCTGATGGGCTACTCGGACTCGCTATCGAGCACGAGGACTGGCCTAACGGCCTAGGGATAGTGATCAAGATAGCACATGGCTGGAACTCTCAGGCTACATGGTACGTGGCAAGGGCAGTTCTGGGAGTCCTCGGAATCACCCTTAGGAACCCATATCCGCTTCACAGGCAGAAGGCATTCATAGTTCCCCGAGTTGTCCCAGAAATGTATCTGGACAAATTGGAGCAGGTTGTAACCTGGGACGAGTGGGATCCAAACAGAGACAGCTTCTCTATCGACTGGAAGGACTACTCGGAGGGGATGACTCGCCAAGACCCATTTTCCAACGAGGGTGCTTTAGATGGATGAACAGGATTTAGTTTACCTCAGCAACTACATCGGAGGCAGTTTCGTAGAGCACTCTGGCCGGGACTGGATGGATGTGTTAGAGCCCGCCACAGGAAGGGTATATGGAAAGGTCCCACTATCGGGACCTGAGGCTATAGATTCGGCTGTTGAGGCTGCTCGGGAGGCTCAACCCGGATGGGGTTCCCTTAGTCCGGATGACAGGGCTGATTGGCTTGACAAGATAGCAGACCAACTTGAGTCTTCGTACGAGGAAATAGCGTTACTTGAGAGCAGGGACACCGGTAAGCCGATTTCACTTGCCAGATCCCTTGATGCCAACAGATCTGTGACTAACTTCCGATTCTTTGCGGGTATGATCAGGGAGCAGGAACCGGAGATATTCGATACTGACGACTCCACTAACTACGTTCTGTACAAGCCCGTCGGCGTAGGAGCACTGATCACGCCTTGGAACCTCCCTCTGTACCTATTGTCGTGGAAGGTGGCACCCGCGATAGGCATGGGTAACACAGTGGTCTGCAAGCCTAGCGAGCTGACCCCCATGACAGCTGACCTCCTGATGAGAGCGGTGGATAGCGTCGGCCTACCGGCGGGCGTAATCAACCTCGTACACGGTGACGGAATCGGAGCCGGAGCGCCCCTAGTGGAGCATCCAGACGTGGACCTGGTCTCTTTCACTGGCGGGACTTCGACAGGAGAGAAGGTAGCCTCCTCTGCCGCTCCGATGTTCAAGAAGGTGAGCCTTGAGCTTGGGGGGAAGAACTCCAGCATTGTCTTCGCAGACTGCGACATGGAGGATACTGTCGCTGGAGTAGTCAGGTCGGGTTTCCTCAACCAGGGACAAGTATGCTTGTGCGGCTCTAGGGTACTCGTCGAGGATTCGATTTACGATGATTTCGAAGAGAAGTTCGTTGAGTCCGTAGAGGCCCTTTCTATCGGAGACCCGTCGGATGAATCTACCCAACTAGGGGCCCTGATATCGAAGGAACACCTCCAGAAGGTCAGAGGTTATGTCGATTTAGCGCTCGAAGAGGGCGGGACTATACTGACGGGCGGGGAGCCTTGCCTTCCATCCGATCTCGGTGGCGGTAACTGGATGGCTCCGACTGTAATATCGGGCCTTTCTCCCCACTCGAGGTGCTCCACCGAGGAGATCTTCGGACCGGTGGTTACACTTCACAGGTTCGAGACCGATGATGAGGCTCTGGAAATAGCGAACTGCACTCGCTACGGCCTCGCTGGAAGCGTCTGGACTAGCAACCTAGAGAGGGGCAGGAGGTTCTCGGAATCAATTGAAACCGGGATGGTATGGATAAACGCCTGGCTACACAGGGACCTCCGAGTACCGTTCGGAGGGGTGAAGGACAGTGGAGTCGGGAGGGAAGGCGGGAAATGGAGCCTGGGATTCTTCTCGGAGGCCATGAACGTATGCGTTAAGCACAACTAGTGCAGGAAGAGTGAAATTCCCAAATGGTCGGTCGGGCATGATGCCTCCTGCCGGAATAGTGGGCCTAGGGTCCCACGTACCCTCCAAGGTGATGACGAACGAAGACTGGGCAGGCCTGGTGGAGACCAGCGATGAGTGGATCACCACAAAAACCGGAATCAAAGAGAGGAGAATAGCAGACCCAGACGTCTGCACGAGCGACCTGGCAGTAATCGCGAGCCAACAGGCGATCGAGGAGGCAGGCCTGTCCCCGGATGACATAGACATGCTGATCCTCGCAACGAGCAGCCCGGACGTCCCCCTATCTTCCACCGCAGGAATCACGCAACACAAGCTTGGGTGCAAAAACGCGGCGGCCTTCGACATCAACGCAGTATGCGCTGGTTGGGTACATGCGCTAGACGTTGGATCAAGATATGCGGGAACCCGGGACTACTCCAACGTCCTCGTAATTGGATCGGAAGTTTACAGCAGGATTCTGAATTGGGAGGACAGGGGGACTTGCGTGCTTTTCGGGGACGGGGCTGGAGCGGCCGTTCTTTCAGAAGTAGGAGATGAAAGGGGGGTGCTGGGCAGCTGGATGATGTCAGACGGTAGCGGATCGGACGTGATCGAGATTCCTGCTGGAGGCGTGAGGAACCCCCTCCACTCGTCCGGTTTCGATGAAGGTGACCAGTACTTCCAGATGGATGGGAGGGCAGTATGGAGATTCGCTATCGAGGCCTTCCCACAGGCTGTCAGGGGGGTACTCGAAAGGATAGGAAGAGACCTCTCAGAGGTCGACCTGATTATCCCCCACCAGGCAAACCTCAGAATCGTCGAGGCTGGCATGGAGAACCTGGGGTTGCCCATGGACAAGACCTTCACCAACCTCCAGAGGTACGGGAATACCGCGGGGGCAAGCGTTCCAATAGCACTCCGCGAGGCTGTTGACGAGGGACTCGTGAACAGTGGTGACCTGATCGTAACGGCTGCCTTCGGCGGGGGGCTGGCATGGGGCGCGAACGCATTCGTATGGACTTAGGAAATGGGAATACCGCTGGGCAGGCCTTTTTATCCGCCCCACTACGGGAACAGACGATGAGGCACACCGCAGTATTACTAGTAATACTGATGCTAACTTCGGTAGCGGCTTCCATGAGCAACGGATACTGGATGGTCAACGAGCCTCCCCAGATGGGGTCTTCTTCGGGGGCCGGCTGCACTAACCAGACTCACTCCGGTGGCGCTTTCTACGCAGACATCGTCAGAGGGAACGACTCCTGGGCTGGGACCTCGGATTGCCCCACGGCCTCGATCCAGGTTGCCGTAGACCTTGCAGGACAGGGGGATTCGGTAATTGTCAGAGAAGGGGTGTATCACGAGGCAATCACTCTGGACGAGCCCGGAATGAGGCTGAAGGCCGCGGATGGAGAGAGAGTGATTCTCGACGGGAGCAGGAGCGTGAAGGATGACCTGGGCGGGTCATGGTCTGTACACGACTCTTCTTCCTCGGAGGGGACCGTCTGGAAGACGGACCTCTCGCAGGATGCATGGCAGCTCTTCCTCGACTACCAGGAGGAGATGCCAGCAAGGTGGCCCAACGCGAACTTTTCTGACGGGACTGCTCTCAATGATGACGAGTATTGGGCGCACGGTAGCGTAGACGTGGATGACTACGAGACAGACGCGACTACTCCCTGCAACGATGGAATGGTAAAGTACCAGAGCGGTAGCAAGTACTACTGCCTGAATTACGTAAACGGCGAGCTAGAGGATGACAATTCTTCCTACTCCGGTCACGATGGCCTCATCGATAGTGGGGTGAACGCCACTGGCGCGATAGCGGTACTGAACATCGGGTCCTTCAGGACCTGGAGCAGGAATGTTACCTCTCACAACACGAGCAACGGCTCCTTCACGTTCCAGGAAGTACCCAGCAGCGGATGGAAGTACAAGCACCACATGTACTTCCTCACCCAGAAACTAGAATTGCTGGACGTCCCAGGAGAGTGGTTCTTCGACCATGAGTCACCGTTGAATACAGTGTACTACATGCCCAGGGACGGCAGGGATCCGAACCACCTTAACATCAGGATGAAGACCCAACCATACGCAATCCTGTGCTCGGACGACGATGGGGTGGTGGTCGAGGGATTCGACTACTTCGCCACCACATTCAGACTTGATGACTGCGACGGCTCGGAGATCAGGAACTCCACACTACTCTACCCCAGTACCTCAAAGAGATCGCTCGGGTATGCCGGCGAGGACATGGACAACAGGTACGTATCTAGGGTAGATGACTGCATAGGCTGCCTCGTAGACAGATGCGACTTCCTGTATACCGACGGGGCTGCCTTCGAAGCCCATGGAGGGGCATCAAGCTCCCAGAACAACACCATCAACAACTCATACTTCTACCACATCGACTGGTCGGGCTCCGACCAGAAGAGCCTGATGACGACCATCATGATGGATGGTACGACCAACCGATTCACCAACAACACGATGCACAAGACCGGGACCTCGGCTACGATCAGAATAGGTAACGCGCCGCAGATTATGTTCAATGAGATATACGACACTGCATACATCCAGTCTGACGGGACCGTCGTCCAGATGATGCAGGCGGAGCAGCAGGGCGCCACTGTCGCCTACAACTGGATACACGACGTGCCAAAGTACGGCATCAGGATGGACGGTCCGTTCGGGGGAACCAACGCTGGAAGGAACGCCAGCGTGCACCACAACGTGCTCTGGAACGCCAACGGGGCCATAGTGGCCAAGGGCGACTACCACAGCGTCACGAACAACACAGTCCTCCTCGGGTCGGAGGACGACAGGAACCACATCATAGTCCTCTACGACTCTACGGGGGGCAACGAGAACTCGACGATCATGTCCAACGTGGCGGACTCGATAAGCGGGCACAGAACCAACTCTAACGAATCAAACCCGATACCCGTAAACAACACCACGATCGGCAACAACTGGAACGGCTACGACGCCCAGAACGCAAATGAAAGCGTAGCTGGGATGCTTGTCTCGCCCGAAATGAACGACTTCAGACCCGTGTTCGGTTCGGAGATTGATCTGATGGGGGCGGGGGCTTACTCCAGCACACAGAACGCAAGCGTCCCCGCGGACCTGTCCTCCTTCGACCCCTCTACCTTCTACTGGCTGCCGGGCATCAAGAGGAACTCCTCTAGCCCGTACGAGCAGACAGGTTTCGACCTCCCCTGCCCATCAGGCCAGTTCCGATCAGTAGAAGGGGGCTCATGCGAGGCAGCCCCAGTCGGTCAGCATGTTCCCCTATGGGGCTCCGACTCCGCGATTGAATGTCTCGCCGGTAGTTGGCAGAATCAGACCGG
>CEWK01025867.1_pt1 | contig 46149 bp, 65 predicted proteins | sample 531431 | NCBI WGS metagenome assembly CEWK01 (sample SAMEA2623059, study PRJEB7988) | marine metagenome | isolation source: saline water (ENVO:00002010), including
GACCTCCTTCTTAATTTCCGTAAACAATGGAGTTTCACCTCCCAATCTGGTTTCAGCTATATCAACATACTTCTCATTTAGCTCTATAATCGTAGCATCTCTGCCGTTTCGATCAGCAACCAGTGCAGTCGTACCTGATCCTCCAAATGGATCCAGCACCCGACCAGCAGATGTCTGGGTTCCTAAACACGAACAATTTTTCGTAAACCCACGATCCTGCTGTATCAATGGCTTCATTTCTTTGCTATTTTGTCTACTCAAAGTTTCTCTTTTCGGTATAACTCCAATCATATTTTCTCTTCTACTACGTTCAGGCACTTCTACTGTAACCATTTCCCGTTCATATGGAGTGCCACACTCCGAACAAATCTTTGGAGGACAGCCAGCCAGTAAAGCTGGTTCAATCAAACTGGTTGGAAATACTGCAAAATGAGCATCATTATATGGCTTAACTGGTACAGTCCAGACACTTCTTTTATTCCTGTGAGTATATGATTTTTCTAATCCTGTATGTGGATTTAACCCTGTACCCTCGTTATGATACTTGCCATTAACACGATCACGAGTTCCCCAGTCTTGAGCTTCTTCCATTATAGCCTGACTGTCGTAATAATATTGCTCTGACTTCGTAAGCAAGAATATATATTCATGTGCCTTCGTGCATCTGTCCTTCACACTTTCTGGCATGGGATTAGGTTTGTGCCAGATAATATCCTGTCTTAAATACCATCCATCCTCCTGTAGAGCCAGTGCGACCCTCCAAGGTATACCAACAAGGTCTTTTGGCTTTATACTGCCCGATACAGGTGGTCTGGTAACTCCGTAATCCTTATCTCCCCTAACACTCTGATTAGTTGTGGATGTTCTACCACCACTGGAATAACTATCTCCCAAGTTAAGCCAAAGTGTACCATCAGGACGCAACACCCGTTTGACCTCCTGAAAAGTCCGAACAATTTTACGGACATATTCTTCAGGGCTGGGCTCCATTCCGATCTGATTATCCTGCCTGACTGCACCACAATCCTTGCAAACGTCACGATATTGTACAGTCAACGTCTCTTTTGTACCAAACTCCCGATCAGCATCATTACGGGATTTACCAGCAATATGCGAACAATTTGGATCTCCACCAGTCCATTTACCAGTTCCGTAATCTCTGAGTCCCCAGTATGGTGGTGATGTAATAACTGTATGAAAGAAATTGTTCGGTAATTCCTTCAACTTCTCTCTACAATCTCCGATCTTAATATCGATCATATTTAGCTACCTTTTTATCTAATTGTCTTTGTGACTTCTTAGTTCTTTTCTTCATGCTCTTTTCCCATTTACGAGACGTGGAATGGGTTTTTGACAATGTATCTTTATGTTTCATCTTCATCCTTTTTCTGATGGTGTACAAGTACAAAAGCCTCACACTTAGGACATGATAGGTTCGTTACGATTTGATACACTTCATCACCATAATCTTCCCCATCATGATCACCACCCCAGATAAGTTCTGTGCCACAAGCCCAACAATCCATTTACGACTCCATGACACAACTAGGTTGAATAGATATAGACTCTGGTCGATCTCCAAACTCTTGTCTAATTCTAAGTCTAAGCAACTTTTTAGAGTGCTTAATATCATCTTCACATTCAGAAACTGTCTGATACTTAACTTGGCTCTCGTGCCACATACACTTGGTTATTCCACCATCGTGACGATTACCTGCAATCCACACGACACATATGTAAACAATCATCTTCGACATAATTTTACTACCTTTACATAAATTTTTTCAAACAAAGACAACTCCCTATTGGGAGTTGCATTGTTAATATGATTAATAAGATTTTTCATGAAGATCTCATTAAACTGCGATTTGTTCTTCATCGTCTCTGTGGCAGGGATTCCATCTTTGTTGGATCTCCCTACTTTCCTCTTCACTAATACCATAAGACGATAAAGCCCTCGACATGACACGATCTGCCGTATCTGTCCATACTTTTGCATTAAGCATTGCCCAAATCCACGCACCGATCTCCCTTTCTTTTACTGTATTGTTATAAGATTGATTATCTCCCATAATATGACCGATCTCATGCAAAGCTGATACATAATAACCTGTGTTCTTAGTCGGTCTAATATGTATATGCTTCTTCCTTTGATTGGCATAATAATTAGGAATATTATCATCTAAAGATTGATAACTAACAGTTATGTGATTAACTGCACACAACTCTTGAATATGTAAAGCCATATCAATACGTTTAACCAATGGTCTCATACTCAGCCTCCTCAGTTTCAATCTCGTCACGAACATATTCTGCCCAATGTTCGCCATGATCTTCTTTGATTCTAGCGATAGCTTGATCATTTGTCATGCTATCATCAGTTAAATAGGAATAAAACTCTTGCATTATTCCCATCATTTTATCTTTGTATCTACTCATCTACTTGCTCCTTTGATAGTTAAAGATATTATTACATTGTATTGATTGCAAGATCAATTACTTTTTTGCAAATTATAGTCATTGATCTTTTCACCATACACTTTGCTACCAGCTTCACACTCAGCAACCCAAATTCTTTTGGTAATGTTGCCTTGTGCGTCACGATAGCGTCTCCAATGTCCACGTCTTTTATGCCACTTTTTAGGTGTGCCATGACCACTGAAAATCTTCTCATATACAGTTTTACCTCTTGGCTTGGGTAATTCTATATTTAAAAGGCTATATTCGTTTGTAGGGACACTCCTACCGAACCTTATGTGCTTTATCTTATGCTTGGCAGGTTTCTGTACCTGCTTGACGATTAAATCGTAATTAAGAATAGATAATACACTAACAATAAATCGAATGTCTCCACCACTAATTAACTGTAAATGTGTCTCGGATATTTTTGTCATCTGATCGACACTCCAACCTTGTTTAAACTGTTCTTTTGGTATCATCCAGTGCATGGCTCTACCTTGCACTGTTGTCACTCTTGAATAAATGTCGTGCATAATGCCATACTCTTCTTCTTTAGCTTTTAAAGTAAAAGCTCTAAATCGATCTTCCTTTTTAGTTTGATCCCAATCTGCAAAATACATTAACGTGTAAGGTGCTCCAATAATCTTCTGACCTTGAGCAACTGTTTCTTTAGAATAATTTTCAGCATCTAACATATAATTTTTAAATTCAGCAGGTAAATCATTTGATTTTAATTCATTAGATTTATACTGACGAAAAGCCTTATTCATGTCCCAATCTTCATCATTACGAACAACACAAGCCAAAGGTGAAGCAAACCATTTTTTATCAATCATTAACCACATTTCAAACATAAACCAACTGTCACCCGTTGGAGAATCATAATGATATATATGATAACCAATTCTTTCAGCATGATCTTTTGGAAACTCAATTTTATCTTTGTACTGTGGCATATATTTTTCATACAAATTCCACAAAGCATGAACACGATAATCTTCATCCCATTCTATAAACATATTCTTAAATGGTGGTATGGCACGTTTCATCATCTCTAATAAAACTTTTGGCTTTGACATAGAAGCTTCAACTGCATGATCAATAAGCTTATTAGACACAATAAACTTCTGAGCCTGCACCAATGCAGATTGTGTCTCCCTTATCTTGCCCTCAGCAATTGAACCACCTACATAGTTGTAAAAGGTTCTTTTCGGTTGCGACATAGCACCGATAATCTCACTTGCCATTAATGGTTTTTCAAATTTATCTTCCATAATAAACTCCTAATTTTGGAGAGGTAGGGGGGAATCGAACCCCCGTAAATGGTTTTGCAGACCATCTCCTAACCACTCGGACACTACCTCCACTTTGTATTTGCACTTTTTGCAATCAACATTGCATTTCCTGCAATAACGTCTGTCATTCCATAACTAGCTACAAAGTGCAATGTAGCAGTTTTGTTAACTTCCTTACCCTTAAGCTTACCCTCTTCGTCAATAAGCAAAGTATCTCCGTTTTTCAAACGAACAGTTTCAACCCATCCACCAACAAACTCTTGAGCTTCCTCAAGAGTTGGCTGATCTTTTTTATCCCATATAATTTTAAACTTCATGTCACCCCCCTTAAATATCATAACCATGACGTTGAATAATCAAAGCTCTAGTCTTTGATCTCCTGATTGATGGTCCATCAGAGTATGCCTGCCCAGCACCACTGTAGTAACCACCCCTACCGATACCGATATTCATATCGTAACGATAATCAACCCAATCAATAAAATCAAAAATCTTATCGTCATCCCATTTTGCAGGAAATACTGCCCAGCAAAAAGCTTCGGCATCCATGCCATCATATTGTGTTACCCTAAACATTTTTTCTATAAATTTTCTCATCTACTTGCTCCTAAAAAGATAGTTAATAATAGTTACATATAGCATTGATTACATATAAGTCAATAGTAATTGTAATTTTTTTTTAAATTAATTATATTAGAGAAGAATAGAAAATTAACAAAACACTACCTAATTAAGATTTGTTGATAGCTATTCTTGTAAAGATGAAATGGGGGTGAATTTTTTTCACCCCTTTTTAAATATCACTTAATGTACTTTTGGAAAAAACATGAGTTGGCTTTCTTCTGACTCGACCATACTCTTTTTCTTTCAAAGCTCTGGGATCATCTTCAAACAATTGTTCGGACTCATCTAGCTGATTCGATTTTTCATTGATTAATTTTTTTGTAAACGCAAGGAGTTCGTTATATCTTTTACTGGTTTTACTGTATTTGCCCTTCTTAGACATTATCCGTTGCTGTGCTTGCCTCATACTCTCCACGAGACATTACACCATCTGTTGTGCCAAGCCATTTACGACCACCCGATGTCGAGAAAGAGTATTTCCCGATTCGTGATTCTTGAATAAGTTCCCGAACAATTCCGTCAATGCTTCGCTGTGTTAAGTTCTGCAACACTCTCGGTGCATCAGAATCTGAAGCCATACGTTGTTGTATTGCATCTGCTCCCGATTGTTGTGTCAAGGCTCTACCCTCCCTCTCACAGGTTGCTATCCAAGCGAACAAGGCATCTTTTTTGATCTCTCTGTTGGTTCCAGAATGTAATCGTCTAATCTCCTCTGTCTTGTCCTCTAATAATCCAGAGTAACTGTTTCTGACAAAATGTCTAATATTTCTGTTAGCAGGTCCGTTAGACTTAACAACTGCACCATCAAAACATCTGTTTCTTTCGTACTCAGTCCCGATATCCATGCAACGTCTACGACCAGTAGCTTCATCTACTTGCCACAATGCAAAGGCACAACGAACACCATCAACTAATGCTGACGTACCTCTAATAAGTAACCTTGCTTGCTCTGGAGTATTGACCACTGTATCGTCTTTTATCTTTGTCATATGATGACACATAACAACTGAAGCTCCAGTTTCTGTACCGATCTGTGCCAGTAAACCTGTCAAAGCAGCTCCTGCCGCTGGATCAGCATTGACATCAGCATGAACAAAAGAAGCCAAAGGATCAAAAATAATTAGTTTTAAATTATTCATTTGTAATATTTGTTCGTAAAGTCTCTCGAACTCTTCACTGGTGCTATATCCATCTCTTGTGTCTTGTAATATTGGAAACACACCACCTACGTTAGGTAATGATACGACTCGAAGCTCATGCCTGTACGAAAATCTTAAATTGTTCGGATCCAAACGCTCAATCCTCCTGTGCATTTCTGCCTCGTCATCCTCTGCTGTAAACACAACAACATTACCAAACTCCCCGATAGAGCTACCAAAACTCTCAGCTAAAGGCTGACCTGAAGCTACTTTCATAGCTAAATCAAGTGTCATCATACCTTTACCAGCATCACCTGCTGCTGAGAATATTATTGGCACACCTAATGGAAATGTGCCATCAACTAAGAACTTTTGTTCGGGTGCATTACCTTCAAAACGATTTACTAGTAAACTATCGTCTAATAAATTTATGTTACGTTTGGTATGTTTGACTGTCGTATTTAAAAAATGTTGTACGTCAAAGCTTTCCGATATTGCATCAACTGCATCCCAACCCTCTGGCTTACCCCTAGGTGGCGTTAATGTAGTCACCGATCTTGCTCCAGCGTTTAATGCCAACTCTTGTACTAGTTCAGCAACCTTACGACCTGCATTGTCATTGTCACCCCATATGATAAGTTCTTTGTCCTGTAAAGGTGAAAAGTCAAATCTACTAGCTGACTTACGAGAGAGCATACCAGCTCCTCCCATTGTACAAGTCGCAGTGTACCCAATCTCATTAAGTGCATCAGCACACTTCTCACCCTCTACCCAAATAACTTTCTCTGAAGCAACGACATTAGGAAGATTATACAAAGGTCTTACATCTGGTATCTTTGGATAAGAAGCATCTGTAAATTGTCTAAACTCTTTTTTTGGCTTGCCATGACTGTCCATAACTGGATTGCCATTATTATCTCTAATATTATATCTGCGAACACGACATAATAGATCTCCATCTGCCGATAAATATAGGTGTTCATGATCAAATGGAGTGTTTATGTCATAGGTTTTTTTAAATGTTACACTTAATTCTTTTGGTATTTCTGGTTCAGGTTGAGCTGTATCATTTAAATAGTTTCCGAACAATTCTTTGATTTCAGGTAATCTCATGTTCCTTCCTTCCATCAAAATTTTAACTATACCTCCTACACCTTCTGCTCCGTTAAAATCAGACCCCTTCATAAAATATGGTGATCTTGGATTAATGTCTATTTTAAGTGACTTGCCTGGCTCTCCATTTAGTGACCCGATTGTAAACACATCTCCTCTTATTTCTCCGTGTGGATAAGTGTCCCGAAGAGCATTGATTTGTACACTGGCTGGGACTTTCTGACTAATCATATCGACTAATTCATTGGCTGACATATCCCTATTCTTATTGCCAAGTTTTATAATGTTCATTATACTGACCTCACTTCATTGGCTGAAGTATGTGAGGGCGATGCTACCTTCGTCCTCATATCTAATTACTCCAGCAAGTGTCTTGAAACTCACAATATTTGCAAGCAAAGTAATCACGAGATTGTGCTATTCTTGGCAACACTTCATTTGCTTTCGTGGCTTCTAATATTGTTACAGCCTTGTCACTAATCTCTTGTGCCAAAGCTTTGTTAAAAGGTATAAACTCGTAGTAAATCTCACTTGTGTTCTTATTCAATACAGTAAACAAACATGGATTATCTGTTAGCTCCATGTAAGCCTGATACAATGCAACTTGTGCTGCATAAACAGGATTAGCTAAAGTTACACCCTTGGCTTGAAACTCTTTGAACTTTTTATCATTGGCTGACTTACACTCCCATAACATAGGATATTCTGTTTTTAAAGGTCCTCCACAGACAACACCATCAATGTGACCTTTGACCTCACCTTCGGCTATGCTAAACCCAAATTGTTCGCCATTCTTATCCTGAACTCGTAAATCAAACCCAGCTTGTCTAAGCCAACCAGCTACACTTAATTCTATCTCATGACCGAACTGAAATATTCTCAGTGTCTTTGCATCAAAATCTCTGTTTTTATCAATAGACAGACCCATGTAACGATACTGTATTTTACGAGAGCAAGCATCACCCAAACTTGAAGCACCAAGATAGGTTCTTTGTTTTACTTCTTTGTTCCGATCAACAATAGCTTCGTCAACAATATTTGATATTTCTTGATCTAACATATTAAAACGGGATTTCATCATCTGAGATGTCTGTGTTTGGATTAAGGTCGAGAATGCCATTGCTTTTACTTCCATTGACTGATTGAATAGCATCAATTATGGCAATTGCATCGTCCTGTGTCAAATGAAGTAATTGTTTGTCCCAACCTATTTTAGCAAATTGTTCGGACAGTGCTTTTAGTGTATTGTGTCTGTCCCCGATACCATGTTCTTCCATTTCTTTTCTCCTTCTTCCATTACTATAAAATCAAAATAGTGACAAACTCCTAAAAATTCAGCCACTATTACACCACCCAACAACTCATCATCTGTGTCTTTAATAGCTTCTTCGATATATGTGTCTATGTGATCTAACACATGATCTTTGTTATCTTCTAAAAATATAGGAATAACAATCTTACCCTCACGAATATATTGCACATTCTTTTTAGACTTCATGTTGAGTTGATAATCCACGTTAATTTTTGCCACTTTTTCCCTCTGCCCATAGTGCTGCGTAACCTATTACATCTATCGGATTATCCATGTTCTTTGGATTTTGAGAATCCCGAACAAGTTTCTGCACTATGCAAAGTTTATATATGTCATCATAAGTAAGTTCTGATTTAAGTTTGTGTCTCCACAAAACATTCATAATTTTAGCTATCGACTCATGTGTGTCTTTAGCATCTCCGTGTGTTCTTGCTCTGGCTCCGTTGATTAATTGTTCTGCTTTTTGTAAAGCTTCACTACGCTGCATTGTTATCTCCTTCGTAATAATCTAAAATTCTGCCATCTATCTCTTGTTTATTCCACAAATAATTTAACCAACACGCCGCCTTGTATTTGCTAAAACTTAAATCCAACGGACTAACAATCTTATTCTCTCTTGCCAAAGCATCTCTTTGTCTCTCTGTCATGGCTTGATTTAACCATCTTTTACCTTTCTTGGCGCCATCACTATCTTCTATTTGCCTTAAAAAATCGTCAGCAGAAGCCAAAGCTTGTTCTTTAGTGCCAACACCCACAACTCTAAGTTTGCCCTTTGTACGTCTAACTAAGGCTACAGAAACGTCATCTAAATGTGCCACTAACCCAAAACCATTAAACCCACTTGCCGACATACATTTGCCATTATTGAACAAATCAATCCATCTAAATGGTGATCTGTCTATAAGATCAATCTCTGTCATGTTGAATGTCTCAAGTAACTCTTTTGCCTGCATCTCAATCTCGTGACCACACATAGGACAGACACGAACACTTAATGGTATAAGACACTTGCAGTTAGGACATACTTTCTCAGGAGCTGAACCTTGTTGCATTTTATCTTTGCCATCTAAATCAACACCCTCGTCAAGTGATCCATGCGTCAACACACTTGTGCCAAAGTCTAACACAATACAATCTTTTTTAATTACATTTGGATGAACTTCAGGATCTATTGTTCGGAGTCCCCGACCAATCATTTGTACCATCGTTGATTTGTATGAGCATGGTCTTGTAAGCACAATACAACTGACAGGTGGTGCATCAAAACCCTCTGTCAAAACTGCAACATTAACAACCACCTGCACATCTCCATGTTCTAAGTCATGAAGTATTTGTTTTCGTTCCTCCGATGGAGTTTCACCTGTTACAATCTCAGCTCTAACTTGTGATCTTCTAAACTCATCACATAAATCTTGTGCATGAACGACTGTGCTACAAAATATGACTGTCTTTCTATCTCCAGCTTTGTCTTGCCATTCCTCTACAATCTTCTCGTTGATGGCACGTTTGTTCATAATCTGCTCAACTTCACTCATGTCGAAGTCTGAAACTGTTTTACGAACATTTTGTAGATCTTGTTGGACACCTACATCAACAACAAATGTTTTTGGTGGCACGAGAAACCCCTCTCGTATCAAGTTGCCTATCTCAATCTGATGTGAGCAGTTGTTGAAAATATCTTTCAAGCCTTTCCTGTCACCACGATTAGGTGTAGCCGTAAAGCCAACAATCTCTACAGAATTATTAGCTTCCTTAACTCTTTTTATGATTCTCATATATGTGTCAGCTATAGCATGATGGCTTTCATCTATGACCATCATGTCTACTTTCGACATGTTATCTAAATTTTTCGGTCTGGATAAGGTCTGCACCATGCTAAATACTGCACTACCATCCCAGTTCTTTTCTGAAGCATCAACTACACTCGTTGATATTTTTGGATTAACACGACTAAACTTACTTGCATTCTGTCCTACAAGTTCATCTCTGTGTTGCAATACTAAAACTTTTTTACCTTTAGAATATCGTTTGCCGATCAATGCAGATAACATAATAGTTTTACCAGCACCCGTTGGTGCAACGACAATAGTATTTTTGTGCTTGTCTAAAGCATCTGAAGCATCTTGTACTGCTATCTCTTGGTATGGTCTAAGAATCATTTTTTTGGAGCCTATCTAAATATTCTTCTCTTAATTCTTTCATCGCTTTTTTAAATAATAATGCCATCCTTTTTTTGCCCTCTGATTCCGCTCTCCTTCCCATAAAAAATATCGCCCAACCTTTCTTGCTCCTACTTAAAGCAGGATCTCTTTTTACTTTATCGATCCAAGCACGAGCAGTTTTGATATTTTTTCTTGCATTTGCATCTATTGTATAATCATACATCATATTGTTTGTCCCTCACTGGCTTAATGGTGGGTAGTTTTAGGGCACTCGTACTACCCAAACGAGTTGCAAGTAGACTAAGGTCAGTTAGCCCTTGCTATGCCTTTCACCACTATCCCTTTGCCCAATCAGGCACAGTAGCATTACCACCATTATTTACTGGTGGAGTGCTACCACCTACAGGTGGTGAACTATTCGGTGTATCGCCATTTGGAATATAACCATCCATGCCAGGTGTTAAAATAACCCTAACCATATTTGAATCATTATATTGAGGATCAGGTTCTTTTTTGATACCTACTTTAACACAAACACTCATGCCATTTATTGCAGCAACTCCACCTTTTGAAGGATCAAGTTGTCTTACGGCTTGTGCCTCTGGTGAAGCATCATTAGAAGCTATATTCTTATGACTTTCTAAAACTGCCTTTAACCAAGCCAAGCTAATTTTTTTTGCCTTGGACACACCATCTGTATCTTTGCCATCTCCATCAAAAAAATGTTTATGCCAAAATTTACGTCTGTCGAATTGACCACCCACAATGGTATATTCAACATCCATCCATTTAGCAGATGAACTCTGAGATTGAGCAAACATTGGTGAATTACTTAACTCTGGTATGGTTAAAGGATTAGGTTGTATTTTTATTATTGCTCTTGCAATAGTCCCTTCGGGAATGAGTTCAAAATCAGAACCACCACTCCCTGTTACATTATTTAAATCAATCACGATAATTTTCCTTTCTCAATTGGTTGTGATTCAACTTTATTTAAATCGGTTACAATATTTCCATTTAGCTTCGCCATAAGCTTACCTAAATGTGGCTCCTCAATAACATTAAGTTTGCCAGATCTATCTTTGGCTGGATAACCCCACTCATTAAGAGTTTGACATACAAAAGCTCTGTATGGTTGCACACCCTCGCCACCACCCATCACTGTCATTGTTATAACTTCATCGACAATGCCAGGTAGTTCTCGTGCAGTTTTAGAACCTTCTATCTGTAACTCATAATTAGTTCGACCATAATCATCTAACTTAGAGTCAAGTATGCCAACAAATATAACATTCTTATCTCTAATATGTTGTAGATGAGTAAGCCAAGCCATCATCTCTCTGCCGTGCATACCATAAGCAGCACGAGTATCAACTTTGCCAGATCTTTCGGCAATGTTATCGGGATGAGACATACAATATTGAAAGCATAAACGTCCTGCAACTGTAATACTATCCACAAAAATTGTGTCGTATTTATTCATTTGCACAAGTTTATCTCCAAACTCTTGCATAACTCTCTCATGATGTAACTTATCATAAGGCTCCCTTGATAAAGACGGATTAACACCACCAATGTAACAAACAAAGTCACGACACTCTTGCCATGTCTTTGGTCTAATTACATCAATAGGGAAATCCTTAATAGCAGTATCACCTGCTTCAAGATCAATAAATAAAGTTGTATCTGAATCAAGAGTACGGGCAAGAGTTGTCTTGCCCACACCACTTTGACCACAGATGACCATCTTATGACCTCGCTTTTCTGCCATACGTTGTTCGGCAGTAATTATTTCTAAAGTCAATTAAGCCTCCTCTGTTTGTACAAGATCAACATTAATCGTGCCTTGCTCGACAGTTCTGGCAGGCTGAAGCTTCTCAACAATAGCTGGAGGAGCATTAGTGTACTTCCTCTCGTCCACAGAATATGTGATCTTTGCATAATGTCTTGCATCTTCAGCGTCCATGCTATCGAAAGCATCACGCAATGCTTGTTGATCCCATGTTACTTTTTTAGCAATGGAAACCTTAACCTTATCTTCTTGATCAGAAAATACTGTAGTCGTACCAAAATCTTTGCCTTGTCTCTGCAAATCTTCACGAGCTACACTAAAATATCTATCATTAAGATAGCCATTAAGCTCTTCCATCTTCTTTTTTTGTCGATCAATCTCACGTTTTATAGACAACTTTGCCTGTAAAAGTTCATGATCACTCATGTCATAGAAATTCTGTTCCATACTAACCTCACTTTCTTAAATTTCTACTTGCAAGGTTAAATATAGCGATGATTACAACAATGTCAATACTTAAACTATCATTTTTTTTTATAAGACAGGTGTATATCTATATTATGTATAGCTTTCATCATCTTTTTTTTTAGCTTAAACTCAGGTGTAAGCACGCCTTTTGCATCTTCTACAATTAATTTAGAGAAGCCATCTTCTTCTTGTTGTAAATATCTAAAGTCAGCAACATAATCACATATCTTCACATCATTTATTGCTAAAGTATAACGTACTTGACGTTCTAATTCAGTTACAACACCTGCTTTTTCCATAGCTTTTAACTGTCCCCATCTCTCTGATTCCCACTTTGAATCAAATTTTAAACCAAATGCCATAGTTTTTTTGGCAAAATACTTATTGGCTCTTCTAGTTTTTTTGGGTATAAATGGGTATGAATAGGTCATGGAGGTAGTATAATGACAGATACAACAAAATTCAAGTCAGTTGGTTTAGACATTGAAAGTTATGAAAAACTTCAAAAAATAATTAAACATCAAAGAAGAAACATAAGACAGCAACTAGGGTTAATGATTGATCAGGAATTTAAAAAAGAAGAATATAACGATTACAGAGCTAAAGTCACCAGTTTAGGATTAGGTGCTATCAACAGCCTTCATACGAGAGATTAAACGATTAGCGCGATTAGTTACCTGCTTGTGCCAACGGCTGTCCTCCATTTGGACAGCACACTCTTGCCAGTCCTTATCAGCAACAGCTTTGCATAGCTTCCTGAACTTAGAAAGCCTTGGTCTGCCTAGATTAAACATCATATTCGCCAAAATCTTTTGTACTTCTTCAGGCAAATCGTTGAAGTTTCCGTATAATTGTTCGCACTCAGACAGCGTAACTTTAATGTCCTGATCAAATAATTCGTTAATTCTTTCGTCATCAACTGATGTGCCCACTGGCAACCCATACTCTGGATCTGACTCTTTTATAAGGTGTCCAATCCCTATGGTAGGTAGGGAGAGGTGATCTAAATACACAGAGTTGACCCGTCCCTCGTCATTCTGAATCTCTTGCCTGAGCTCATCTATGTTCATTGTGTGCTCCTTCTTCTCTGTGCAATAGCCATGTCAGTAGGGTTTAATCCTAATGAAAAAGCATTAGCTGGATTAGTTATGTCTATATTACCTAATGTGCTCCCAGTTACTGGCTCAGGTATTTTTAATTCACCTAAAGGTACATTGGGTCTGGTTGGTGATAGAAATGTAGATAAGTTACCTGTTCTTAAATCTTCAGCCTTTATATCTGGTAACTTAACATTTAACCCTTGACTCTCAAGAAACGATTGAGCTTGACTCTCTGCCGTATCAATAGTCTCTTGTATTGTCTGTCCTGTTCCTATGCTTAAAGCTTTACCTATAATAGATCCAAGACTTTTTGCTCTATCAGCAGGTTTTTGAAATTGTTTTAAAGTCACACCATTATATTGTTTAAGTATATCATCATAATATCCGTTAGATAAAAGTCTATTACCTAAAATGCTAAACTTCACAAGTTTTCCTACATTTTGGAATGGTGAAGCAGCTATATTAGCGGCAACAAGATCACCACCTTCAGCAGTTCTGGCATTAAATTTAAGTATTCTGCCAAAGTTTTTCATATTATTACCAACTTGTTTGCCAAAGACTGTAACTAATTTGTTGTCTTTTGAAGCTGCTAATAGTCTATCGGCAAAAGCATTTAGAGATTTACCATCAGTCATAATGGATTCTCCAAAATCATCTATCATACTATTAATGTAATAACTTTGAATTTTATTTAAGGCTTGCTCACCATCTTGTCCTTGTTTTTTAAAATATTCTATTATTGGTTTTATCTGTGAATTTTTTGTTGTTTTCTGTACAAGAAAACGAGCTGCCTCAACTGGGTCTAAATCACCTGTATCATCGGCTAATTTTCTAAGTATGACATTTTTTTGATTAGCGGCTAATCTCTTTTGTGTCTCAGCTAATGCTTCAAGTTTTCTTACTAATGAAGTGTTAGATCTTGTGTCACCCTTTATATTTCTAAACTGTCGAAGCACTTGATCAGACTCAAGTCCTGTAATTTTTACAGATCCTATTTCGTCTGCTAATTTAAGTATTTGATCTGTCTCTGCTCCAAACAATTCTTTTGCAGTCGTGCCTAAATTTTTAATGGACTGTGCAAATTTTTCAGAATTAAAGTTTTTAACATTTGTAAAATTACTTATTCCAGATTTTTTGAGAGATTCTTCTAAGGTATGATTAGCGGCTCTTGCAACAAATTCATCAGCTAATTCTTTTCCTGTGCCTGCTACAACTCTTCCTCCTTCAACTCTACCACCATACTCAGTAATAAATTGTCGTGCACGTTGTATAAAGTTTGGATTATTGTTCTTTACGATGTTTTCATAAATATCAATATTTTGTGGTACGTTATCTACAATATTGCCTGGTTGAGATTTGTAAGCTTCTAAATTTTTAATTGTTTTAGACGTGTTTAAATCTTCAATAATACTTCTGCCAAGAAAAAACTGTGTTTGTGCTTTTTTTATTGCTTTACCAGCATTAATAAACTTTTTCATCTCGGATGGAGAGGCAGACGATCTTCCAACCATCTCTTGAAATGTTTGACTATTCTCGTCTCCTATTTCTTTAAATATTGCATCAACTTTATCAAGTAATCCATCACCATCTTTAGTAACAAGTTCTCCACGAACTGTTTTTGAACCAGGCGGTAATTCCATTCTTATATCACTTAATGTTTTTCTTAAATTATAAAGTTGATTAAATGAAGCTGGTTTGTTAAAACTTGCACCTCCAACTTTTTCTACAGCAGCGATAATTTGTGACATAAATTTTCCGTCTTTAGTGCCAGCAGCTATTGAAGATCCATAATCTCTTTTAAGTCTTTTTATTGTGTCTTTAAATCTTCCAGTAGTAATAAGAGCATCACCACCTAAACTTGAATTTCTTAATACTTTATCAACTGCAGCAAATTTTCCTGCTATCATTTCATCAAAATTAACTGAAGCATCTTTTATTATTTCAAATAAATCATCTTCAACATTTGCGTTTCTGGTTCCAGCTTGTTTAAAAGTATTTACAGAATCTTCCAAATGTTTCACAACAACATTTGTTAATGTTTCTTCATTATTTAACAGCCTAGCGTTGTTCTCAACCATGCCATCTTTGAGTATCTGACCTACATCTGTATCAATAACATCATCCGTAACACCATATTTTTTTTTGTAAGCATCGAGCAATGTTTTAATTTGATCATTGTTATTCTTCAAACGATCTGATGTTTTAAATATTTTTTCACCAATGGCTTGTATTCTAGCTACAAGAGATGGTGCTTTTATTGCTGATAAAGTTGGTCTAACACCAAATCCACCACGAACAACTGTTCCGTCTGGTTTAGTTACAACACGACTTGTAGCTGCTATTTGTTCATCAGCACTTAATTTTGCAAAATCTTTTGGCTTAATTACATTACCAGCTTCATCAATTGGCTCTGATATAGATTGTCCTGCTGTGGTTGCTTCTTTAGAGGTTAGTCCCTTGCCAGGTGTTACTGATCTTCTTCCCAATCTAAAAGCTGCTACTGCACCACCAAGCAAACCTTCACCCACAAATCCGTAAGCAAATTCTCGACCTATATCTTTAGCTATTTCCTCTCCAGATTGTTTAGACACACCAGCTAATGCTTCGACACCTTCTTCGATAGCTTGTCCAGTACCAGCTCCTACTCCAGCACCAATGGCTGCTCCAAGAACAGGTATTGGTATCAACAGTTGACCTGCGATTGCTCCACCTATACCAGTTATTAGCTCTGGTGCTATTCCAGATAAATCGGAAAAGTCGTAACGACTAAACCCCTCTTCATCTATAAGTATATTTTTGTCTGTTTCTTGACCAAATTTAGAAGCTCCAGTTGGAGTTAAAGCAAGTCTACCTCTGTTATCTCTGGTAAAATCATCATCTGAAAGATCAAACTTTCTAAGTATAGCTTCTTCTTCTTCTTTTGTTTCAGCCACTCCAAGTGCAGATCTAAGGGCATTGTTCTTAATTCCTGTCTCGACATCGAACAATTGTTTGTTTTTTTCTGGTGATGGTTCAGTTGTTTGTGCTGCCACTGATTCAGCTTTTCTTGATTCAGCAACCTTTTGTTGTACTATCTGATTGATAGCAGCTTGTTCTTCTTCGGTAGGCTCATTACCTGCTATCTCAAAATTAAAACTTTCGTTGGGTAAATTTATTTTTATTCTTGCCATTATTTAACCAATGTATAAGTTAGTGTTCCATCGTCAGCAGTTGACACGTTAAACTTAGGTCCTGACTTACCAAACTGTTCAACAGTTCCTGCTTTAAGTTCTTTCTGCGCCCTCTCAAACTGATCGTCAGTTAAAAAACTATTTCTATCCTTAAAACCTGTAAGTGTATTTGTTATCTGATCTTGTGTCTTAGCAAATATCTGATCAATTTCGTTTATTCTTTGTAATGACTCTTGAGGATTTGCAAATAAATCTACTTCTCCTAACGACTCTCTTAAAAGGTCAACGTCTTTATTAGATATACCATTACCTGTTTCTTGTGTTAAAAATCTTTTATACTCATTAATTAAAGTCCTATTTAGAATTGAAATTAATCTATCTCTTCCAACACCTTTTACAAGCTGTGCCTCTCCATTTTTATCTACTGTGACAAGATCTTTAAATAATTTTTTAGGATCTAATCCAATAGCAACACCGATGTTTTTTACTTTAGTAAAAACTTGATCAACTAATGGAGATCCAGTATCAGAACCTAAATCTTGAACTAATCCACTAATACTACCTAATGTATTTCTTGCTCTCGTAATATTGCCATAAGCATCTTTAAATCTTCTAATGTCATCAGGTGCTTGTGTAAAAACAAGAGGATTACCTACACTTGCATCTTTTCTTAAAGCCTTTTGAATTTTTAGACCTGACTGTCCATCAATAGGTGCGAATCCTTGATTCTTTGTTATCTCAGATAATTTTTCTTGTCCTTTACGAAATGCTTCTAATCTTTTTTGGGTAAACTCTAACTCTTTTAACTCAACATCATTAAGGTGTTTTGCTGCTGCAAGTCTTCTAGCTTCAGCTTTACCTCTAAATTCTTTGCCAAGACCTAGTAAAGCTAATCTCTTTTCTTTGTTCAAAGCAGATAATGCTTTTGTATCAGCCATTCTTTGCCCTAATGCAAACTTACCAGCGGCAAGTTGACCAGCTCTAGCTTTGTCCTTAGCTTTTTCAAAAGCAGGTAACGCCGCCTCTCCTGCTGCACCTACCTCAGTAAGTATCTTTGACAAGTCAAACCCTTTTCCAGCTCTGTTCTGCATTAATTTTAGACCTAAAGCCATAAGAGCTGATTTATTATCAGGTTCTCCTGATATGTCTATACCCGTTGCTTTTTGAAAATCTGCTTTGTATTCGTCAATTGTTTTAGGTTGTGCCTTTGCTATTTCATCACTGTACAATTCTTCTGTCTCTGACATAGTTTCAGTAAATAAATCTTGCAATGCTTTTTGCTCTTTAGCTAATGTTGTCTCTGGTGTATCTTTTGGTGCTAAAGAACCAGGTTCTCCTACGTCTGTGTAGTCTATATCTGCATCTGATGCTTCTCCAATCTCAAATCTATCATCTTCTCTAGCTTTGACATCAGCACCCTGTCCAGTGGGAGATTGATCAATACCAGCAAGCGCATCGCCAGGTGGTATTGTTTCTTCGCCTGTACCCTCTCCTTCAAATTTTGGGACTTTTTTTAAATTTACATTTGAATCTTGAAATCTGTTATCACTTGAAGGTGGTAAATTTTCTAAACTTTGATCAATAGTGGTTTGTATTTCCTGTGCTAACTTATTAGTTATAGCTGGTTGAACTGCAATGGGAGCGTCTAATTGTCCAGCTTGTTCCTTTAAAAATTTTTGTTGTTTAGATTGTTCCAAACCTTGAGGACCTCTAACTGTGCCTAATCCAGGTTTATCTAACCCTAGTAATTCAGTTAAAGTTAATGCTCTACCTCTTGGTTTTCTAACTCTTGACATACTCCTACCCTACGTGGACTTGCCACCACCAAAAGGTGCAATCTGTGACAATGTTGTATAAGCACCAATACCTTGCAAGAATGGATTTGCACCAGGTTGTGTTGCTTGTTGAAATGTAGAAGGTATTGAAGCACTTGGCATACCTTGTAATAAGTTTTGTCCTAATTGTAACCTTGTAAATGGTTCTTGTGCTTGTTGTAATAAATTCTGTCTTTGTGCATCAAGCTGTGCTTGTTGTTGTCCTTGTCTAAGCGCACCTAATTGTGACAATTGTGATATGTCAGCCTGACCTAAAGCTTGTTGCAATCTGCCTAAATCACCTGTAGTACCAGCTAAAGTACCAAATGCTTGTCCAAGACCACCTGATAAACGACCAGCATTCTGTGCTGCTTGTAATGCAGTTGTAAATCCCTGCGAAAGTAATCTTGATAAAGTATCACCCTTAACTTGTTGCAATCCTCTTTCTGTCTCAGCTCTTTGGACACCCTCTCTTGATCCACCAAAAGCTCCAGATCTAATAGCTTGTTGTGCTGCTCCAGCTCTTCTCATGTCAGCTTGTCTATTTAACTGATCCATAGTCGCATCAATGACTTGTTGTTGGAAAGGGTTTTGAAACTGTTGTATAGCCTCTGGCTGTAAAAATTGCAATCCTGATGTTAAAGCTTGTTGTCCAGCAAGAGCTTGACCAGCAGCTCCTTCAATGAATGGTCTAAATGAACCAGCAAGATTTTGACCAAGTGTAATAGCTTGCTCTCTTAAAGGATCCATTCCAGCAATTTGAAATTGTGGTAGATTTAAAGGACTATCTAGTAAACCAGGTGTGGTTTGTGTTTCTCCATCAAACGTACCAAAGCCTGTCTGTAATAATCTTTTTTGTAAACCCTCTAAAAACGGAGGTAATCTTTGAATATTTTCAACTGTTTGTGTTGCCATTACGCCCTCGACTCTAATTCATCCATCATATTATAAGCTCTTTGTATACCTTTTCTTGAGTTACCATCACCCAACCCTTTTACAGCATCTTTTGTTAAGACAAACTCACCAGCCATAAGCATAGCTGGGACATCATCTTTTGTGCCAGAACCCTCAGACGGATCTATGCCACCTGTACGTCTGGGAAATCCCATCTCTCCACCCTCTCTGGCGAAAGTTATACCACCAAGCTTGCCACCAGGTCCTCCAAAACCAAAAGGTCTTTGTTCAAATTCTCTTTTTTCTTCTTCGTCATCATCACCAGCAACAAGTTGTGCTATCAATCCAGCAGTCAAACCCTCACCCAAAGGTGTGTTTAATAATCTTGACAGTAAATTATCTCCACCAACTCCAGCAGATTTAAGAAGCTCTGCACTAAATGTCTTTGGTTTAAAAGCTTCTGCAATTCCTTTAGTTGCAGTTTCTGTAGGAACTGTTGCCGAACCTGATGTTTCTGCACCAGTTCTTAAAAATTCACCACTTCCTCGACTACCAGTTGGCAAATCTTTCCGAACAATTGTTCCCTTTGCACCCTCTGCTAAAGCTTGATCTGCTCCACTAAATTTATCAAATGCAGCACCACCAACTCCTGCAATAAGAGCGTTTCTTAGTGCATCTTTGGTTTTTCCACCCATTAATTTAGATGTTAAGCCTCCTGCAACAGCTCTGCTTATAAACGGATTGACTGCTGTGCCAGCCACGGCAGGTCCTAAAAAGCTACCAACAAGTACAGGCGCTATATCTTTTAATAGTTTTCCTAGGCTCATGGCTTTATATTACCTTACTTTTCATAATACGTCTATGTCTTTACCTTAATTGTGCCATTATCATTGAACAACGCACCCACCTCTAAACCTGTATCACTTGTAGGCAAATCCGTCAAAGTAATCTTAGTGCCTCTTAGTTCGCCAGGATTTTGTAGTTGTGTTACTAATTGACTCAAACTTCTAACCATGTCGTTAAAATATTGTACGTCATATTCTTCTGGTGGTAACGAAAAGGTTGGTGGTACAAGTTGTCTACTCATCTATCTCCATCCGCTCTGATATCAACTCTATTTGTTCCTAATCTCCAGTTGACACCTTGTGTTGTGCTTTCTACTCTAAGACCAAATGATCTGCCACGCAACCTTAAATGATTAAGTTCCGTGGTTGATGACACAGTGTTTGTGGATGTTTTAATAAAACCACCATTTGGACTACGTTGTGCTTTTAACGAAAACACCGCTTGTTTATTATCATTACTTATATTACTGTCACTATTATCAAAGCTAACATCTGGTATCATTCTTCTTAAAAATACAAATTGATCTCCGTCTTGTACATCTATTGGACTTGATTCAATGAAAGACGTAAATGCTGTGCCGTCATTGTCATTGCCTTTCTCGTGATTGTACACAAGGTTAGAGTCTGTTGCCATAGGGTATTGATATACACCTCTGTCTATCCAAGAACTTCTTGCAAGACTACCAAAATACCAAATCTTTTGATCGTAGTTGTATACAACATATTTATCATTTTCTCCAGTTCCACCATTAGACACTGCATTTGTCTGTGATGGATAAAACCAAAAAACTTCGCCAAAAGCTGAGTTTACACCAGCATAGACTTTATTTGATTGTGTTTCATTGAAATCTTGAAAAACATGATCTCTAACAGAACAAGGTATAACTTGCACACGACCATCGTAAATATAAAAACGATCATACCCCATCCAAAATACTGCATCACCTACAGCAACAGCACTATTAAATCCACGGACAGTAATGTTACTAGCAAGCTGATTAATACCGAAAGTAAAAGGAGGTCCAATAAACTGCATACTAAACACAGAAGTATCAGTTAATACAACCATCTCTCGTCTTGTTTTTATCGCTGTAATAATTTCAGAACCAGAACCTATTCTTAAATCACCTGCCGTGTTAGTTGCAGTTGGAATCCACTGAAAAGGATTTTCTTGTGTACTAAATCTAATTAACATTCTATCTTGTTCGTTGGAACCTAAAGGATTAGAACCAAAACAAATAACATGACGATCTCTCTCAGATACAATAACTTTTCTAGACTTAGTTGGAGCAGCGTCTGATAATTCGATTAAGTTTTTTGCTCTTGATGTAATTCCTAATGTTTTATCCCAATAAAAAACAAAACCATCTCTTTGATTAAATATTAAATCTTCTCCAAAATTATCTTGCGACCATAATCTAATTGTGCCTCCACCAGCAGTTTCAATTGAAGCCGAACCCCATCCATCTGCACCCCAAGTTCCTGCACCCCATCCATCACCTGGTACTACAGTATTAAGTCCGACGTTAAGTTGATATTCTGCATCAGCAGACCCTGCACTAGATAAAGCAGCAGCGGCATTTGCACTTAATGTTATGACGTAACTATTTTCATCTGTAGTTGATGTAATACTAAACTCATTATTTATTTGAGTATTTAAACTAGAGTTACCCGTATTTGCGTTACTAAATGTTACAAAGTCTCCAGCAATAGCTCCATGTAATGTGTCATTTACAGTTACGCTTGTACTATCAGTTGCAGTTATAAAAGTTATTGCCATACTTTATCCATCTATCACAACTGTTTCACCACCCGTACTAGCACCTGTGTCTGAAACAACATTACCACTTATAGTGACACTACCAACTTCACCTGTGCCTTGTAGACTTGTTTGTGAAGGAGGTGTATTACTATCGAGGTCAACTGTAACAACACCAACTTGTCCCAAACCAATAGATAGCAATCCTGAGTCAGGGTTTCTTGCAAGAACCTGTTGTATTTCTTCAACAACTGCTACTTCATCGCCTAGACCCATAGTTCCTGCCACACCAGTTAAAGCAAAAGCAACAGTTTTACCATTAATATCGAAAACCACTTCACCACCAACAACTTTTCTTCTCAATGGCGTGATATCGTTGTAGCCTTGTGACTCTTCAATATAAAACTTTTTTTCTGTGCCTAAACCTAAATACTTGTTTCCTTCAAGGTTTGCCCAAGCGTGTAATGTTCGAGCAGTGCCTAAAAAAGTAGAAGAGCTATACTTTTCCCAACCACCTAATTTTTCTGGATACCCAAAACGAAAACGAACTTTGTCACAATCGTTCCATCCACCTTTGTTTGAGTAAGATGTTGTTTCTTTGTTGATACCTGGTCTGAACTTTAAAGACGTTATTGGCATACTTTGTTATTCCTCAGGTAATGGTTCTTCTATTGTCCTATTAAAGCGTCGATTTCATCGTCATCTAAACCTAATGTTTTTAGTTTAGTAATCGCAGATGCTTTTTTCTCATCTCTAACTTTTTCCGCTGCTTCATTTTCTGCTTCTATCTCTTTTACTTTTGTTTCTACATTTGTCCAATTAATAGATACTTCCTTACCATCGTCATCTTTAACAACCCAATTATTTTTAGTGTCTACATCTATTGTTCTAGCATTTGTATATAACCTATATATAGCATCGTGTATCAATCTGTTAGTATCATCCTTAAAAACTTGTGCTAAAAGTTTAATTACATCGGTTGCCATCTTTAAATCTCCTTAAATAATTATCCATTAATTTTATAGTAATATGAATAGGCATAGTTATAGATGGTGTTTGTTAGTGATATAGAACCTCCATTAATTGCTACTTTTATTCTATTAGTATTAGATGCACTCCAACCAAGAATTAAACCAGGATTTGCAGCAGACCCAGTAAGACTATTACCTGGATATAAATTTGATGAAGCACTACTAAAAGTAGTTCCACCTGCTGTTAGTGTTGTTCCAGCTACTATAACTGCCATTATTTCATCTCCTCTAATTTAAACTTATATTTTTTGCCATTTAGCCTATTTAATAAAAACAGATCATCTGAACCTTCTTGTATTGTCCAAGAACCTCTAGTTCCATCTACTTCATTATCTCTTGTCTTGGTGTTATTTAAATTTATATCACCAGTATATATGTCACGCCATTGTTTTGAAGATGATCCTAAATCATGTGTGTCATCTGCGGCTGGTAATACTGCTCCACCAAAAGTAGCACCTGCGTTAAATGTAGCCGCACCTGCCTCACTGCCGTCAAGAGTTAACATAGTAATATCAGAGCTGTTGTCTGTTCCTTTGAATATAATATCAGTATCATTCCCTTGTGCATCAATTGTAATATTTCCTGCTGAGGTTGCTAATGTAGATGCTGCATCACCTGTTGCTATGTCATCTAAGGCTGTGGTTGTGCTTACTGTACCAAAAGAAAGTGCTCCACTTCCATCTGTTTTTAAAAACTGTCCGTCAGAACCATCAGAAGATGGTATTGTAAATGTTGTACCACCAGAGGTTAATTTTAAATTTGAACCATCCGATAACACAGCCTCGTTTGCATCATGTAACTGTAGTGTTGGTGTTCCTCCACTGTCTGTCAAAAGTAGTCCAGTATCATGCACATGAGTCAATGCAATTTCAGAATTTGCTCCAAAAGATAAAACAGCACTATCACTAAGCAACTTAACATCATCGCCAGCCACAACATCTTTAGCAACACTTAATCCTCCATCTGTTTGAAGTGAACCGTCAGTTGTACTAGTTGCTTCAGTTGTATCATCTACAATTAATCTTCCACCTATTGTAGCATCATCTGTAACTATTAAATCATCATCCACAGTAAGATCTACGGCTGATAAATGTGCAAAAGCATCTACAACGGCTGCACCAGAACCTGCTCCATCTAAATAAAGAACTTTTGCAGTACCAGGTGCTATTGTGACATTTGCACCAGACCCTTGTGATATAATTATGTTTTGTGAGCCACTTGTTCCGTTTTCAATAATATGAACTCTTTTCATTGTATTGGGAGCTATTGTAATTGTACAAGCAGAGTCTAATGTTCCAGTGTATTTAATGAACATTGCTCTACCAGCATCAGAAGTGGCATCTGCTACTGTCGTTGTATGGGTATCAGCGTTAGTCGTTATTCCTTCTGTGCCGAAACCTAATGCTTCACCTATGAGTTCTAAGTTGGTATTTGTTTTTGTACCCCAGTTACCCGACTGTTCTCCAGTCGCCATTTCTTCAAGTCTTAAATTATTTACAAATGTACTAGCCATATTACTTTCCTTTTGTTAAGCCGCCTCATAATTAGCGTTCTGTGACGGAGTTACCTCAGTATAACTCACACTAACATTATTTTCAATAAGTCCGTATAAATTTATAATTCCCACAGTTCCAGTAGCTTCAACTCCTGTTACAGATATATTATTAGTCGCTAAAACAGATTCATTGCCTAAAGACATTATTCCAAAAACTGTTGTTACATTTATTTCAACAGACGGAAGAACCGTAGCTGTTCCTACTGCACTTGTGCTTGTAGCCGCACTTGGGACAACTGTTGAGCCACCTGTTACGTTAAAATGCGAGTCAGTAGTAAATACAGAATTACCCATATTACTATGATTGGTACAAAAATAATATAACGTAGGAGCTTTATCAGCTACAGTAATTTCTGTATAAGCACCAGAGCTTCCTGCTGTCCCATTAGTTGTCACTCCAGTTGTGTACTGTGTTAAACTTGAAGATGCCGCACTTGTTAATGCAGAAGCGTCTGACGTTAACCTTAGAGGATGCCCAGAATTGCTTGCATCACTTTGATCAAATCTATAAGTTCTACCTTCAACCAACGCTAAGGATGGACGTTCCACTCCGTTTAAATAATATGCGTTAGAACTACCTGTATCATATGATGATTTAGATGCCACCGTAACGGTAAAAGTAATAGTTCCAGTATCTGTATTACCTGTGCTTCCAGTTGAGGATACACCAGTTACAGAAAGATTTGCGTCACCACTTACGGCTTCATCACCTAAATTAACACTGCCTGTTACAGCATCTTCAACTACTTTAGCCCCACCAGCAGCTAAGACATCACCAACTGATCCAGTAGCTGCAAATCCAGTAGATGCAAATTCTATTGAAGGCACGGCTGTTGCAGTGCCTAAGGATGTAGTGCCTGCAAATCCAGTGACAGCAATTGTTAAAGAAGGAAGAACTGTTACAGTCCCAAGCCCAGTAGTTCCAACTTGTCCAGTCACTGCAACAGTGATTGAAGGTAAAGCTGTTACACTTCCTAATCCAGTCGTGCCCACTAATCCAGTTTCGACAACAACTACACTAGAAAACGCAACTTCATTACCAAGTTCACCAGTTGCTTCAACACCAGTTAGTGCAACTAAAGCTGTTCCTGGTGCAGTCGTAGTTCCTGCTTGACCCGTTCCTGAAACACCAGTAAGAGTAACTACAGTTTGAGCGGCTGCAACAACTGTTCCTGTTGCAGTTGTGCCTTGTACCCCAGTAACACCAAATATACCTTGAGGTTTTGTAACCTCGTCACCAACTTGCCCAGAGCCTTGATTACCAGTAGCACCAACAACTGATGTGCCAGTTTCAACTGTATTTCCTACTGCTCCAGTACCTGCTACTCCAGTTTCTACAACAGTAGCTCCAGCAGTAACAGTTGAGTTTGTTTGCGTGGCAATAAATTCATTTTTATACATTCGTAGATCACTACGAATTGTTCCAGTAAAAGCATCATTTGATTGGAATTGAGTGGAGCCATCATCGCCAACACCTCCTGCGGCTCCATTTGCAAAACCAAAGGCACCAGTAGCACCTCCTGCAAAACTACTTAAAGAACTACCATCAGATGTTGTTCCGTCTGCAACAAGTGTTCCATCTATAAATATTACGGCTCTACCAGCACTTAAATCAAACCCCCAAGCAACTGTGTGAGTATTTCCATCAAAAAATTGTGATAAAGATGTAACGGCTACTTGTGCTATGGCAAGGTTACTGCCAGCAGTGTTAGTGCCATCTGTTCCAGTGCCTCCTCTTAGTCTTAAAAAATAAGCTCCACTTTGTTCAGATATTCCAAACCAAGCTCCAGTGCCAGTGCTTCCACAATCCCAAATAGCAGAAGCTTTAGTAAAAGAAGAAGGCAGATCCATCTCTGCTGCAAGAAAAATATCTTGTGCTCTTTCAGTGTTTGTGATGTCTTTAAGGTCTGAGCCATTATTTATTTGTTGACCATCTGAGACAAAACCATCTACAGTCAAGCCAAATTCTGGACTGAATGATGTAGCCATGAGGCTGTCTCTGAAGTCAATAGTAGTATTAGAACTAGCAGCTACAGTTTCACTGCCAACAGCAGTAGTTCCAGCAACACCTGTTACTGCAACTGTAATTGCAGGAAGTGCAGTTGCAGTTCCTACAGATGTCGTGCCTTCAGTTTCAACAGCACCTTTAACAGAAATTGAATCAACTGATAAAGTGTGACCAGTGCCAGATGAGTAAGGATATAATCTTAGTTGATTTGTGCCACTATTTGCAGTGAAGGTAAGAGTAGTTGTTCCAACTGTTACATTTTGAAAATCTGTTACACTAGACCCATCGTGAATAGCAACATAAAAATTGCCCGATTTAGCCGTTGTTAAAACTGATATTGTGTAACTTCTGCCAGCGTCTAAAGTTAAATTTTGACTAAAAGTGTGGTATTGATTTGCAGTAATCGTAACAATACCATTACTGACAGAGGCACTAGAATTAGAACTAGTTGACCAGCCAGTGGTATCAGAGTCAAATTCTCCATTGGTAACTTGCTCAATTCCAGATACAACAACAGGTATGGGAGCGTTCCACGCTCCTTCACCCCATGCACCTCGACCCCAACCAGTAATGTTCGCCATTGGTTAGCCTTTTATTAGGCTATTCTAATAATAGCGTTTGATGCGTCTGCTGTTGGAAATTGTATTGTAAATGTGCCTGCTGTTGATGTTTTATTAGATGTAAAATCTAACACACATACTGCTTTATCACTGTTAGTGTCATTATAAATTAACGCACCCATTGCAGTAATTGTCGCAGTTGTAAAACTTAAATCAGCAAAATCTGTAAAAGCAGTTGTACCAGATGTTGTTGGAGCAACTTTTGTTAAAGCTCCACCACCAGATGTGTATGAACCACTATTTGCTATTTCGCCAGTTGTTGTAAAAGCAGTTGTTGCCGCACCTAATGTCGCAGTTGTTGATGATTTACCACCACCACCTTCTGCATAAAGTGCAAGTTTAAACGCATTGCCATTAGTGGCAAAATTGTGTGTACCTAACATTAACTCTTTTTTAAATGCAGTACACATCGCTTGAGTTATAGCCATATCAGAGTCTCCTTATATATTCAGCCGTTTCCTTTTGACCACTTGATCGCAAGGCTTGAATAATATTAGCACGCTCTTCCTTTCTTGCCAAGATAATATAATGATACATAATTCCTTTTAGTTGCTCTTTAAATAATTTTGCTTGTTGTCTAACATGAGGTGGTGCTTGATCAGATACACTTGCAATCTTATCAACAGCAAGATCTGCTATCTGTTCGTTGGTTAATCCTCCTTGATGGGAAGTTTTGACGTTTACACTTCCTATTTCTGAAAAACTTACATTAAACATAATTTACTCCTTATATTATCCGAATGTGGATGTTTCCGCAGGTGATGTGTTTCCGTCCATGCCTAAACCACTTAGACGCACTTCATTAAATTTAAGTATATACCAACCAGTTCCAATATATTTTTCATTTGACAAAGGAGGATTACCTCTGTGTATATGTGTCCAACTTGCGGGAAAAATAGTAAACAACCCTTTTTTTGGTTTTATTCTAATATGTTGATATAATAACTCAGTCTCACCACCTTCTTCTACGTCATTTAAATATAAAGTCCAAACAAGTTCTCTTTGTCTATCAAAAAGATTTTCGTGATGCCATTGATGAAATCCTCCACCTATAGAAGTTTTTTGCCATTTATAAATATCAGTATTAAAATAGCCTATTTCATTTTGAATAATGTCATTAAAATAAGGAACTTTATCTAAGTAAATGGATAGAGCTTTGTTTAAACTTTCTCTGAAAACAAGAACCGAAGATAGTGTTTCACCCTTTTCATTTTTAACTTCCATTTCTCTCAAAACTTCTCTTCCACCCATAGTAATATCTTGTCTGTGAGTTTGTGAATTTTCTATTTTCCATACTTTTTGTGGCTCTATATCTGTTCTTTCAAATGTCTTAACAATTTCATCGCAATAATCATCTGGCAAAAAGTTAGGTATCGATAATATAAAGTCTTCAAATTTCATTATTTTTTCTCCTCATAACTAACACCAGGTATGTCCTCTCGTCCTATTAAATTATGTTGAGAATCTAAGGGCTCTGGTGGTTCTAATTTTGATTTTCTTTTTATCACTAAATGACCTTCAGATACAGTAGATATTAAAGGGTTATCTAGCCTATGATATCCATAAAGTTTTTCTTGATCTGGTACATTCGTGTCTAACAATGAAGAATTATAAGCAATATTAATTTTTATTCCTTTTGTGGTGGCTATAGCTAACCAAAATTCACAACAACCCCTGCCAGCTTCTGCAAAAGCAACATTTTTATGAGTAAAATCTATACCATATAAATGTAATTCTTTAACTCCTTGAGCCACTGCATATGCTATTGCATAAGCAACAGTATTATTTAAATAAGCATAACCAGTTTTTTTTAAAACTTCTTCTAATGGATATTCGACAACATCAGGGCATCTCTCATCTAAAGTGCAAGAAAATATAGGTATGTTAAGTTTCTTTTTTAACCTTTCAGACATGACATCTGTCTGCTTACCTGCATTTGGAGTATCTAAAAATCTTGATGGTGGATCCATCATAAACATTTTGTCGTGAAATATAACAGATGAAACAGAATTTATTGCCCATGTCTCATCAAACTTTTCACTTCTTATTTTTGCCATCATGTATTCGGCACAGCTATTGCCTAATGCAACAATAGCAACACTTTTATTTTTCATTTTGCTACCTTTTTATTGATTTGGAACTCTTACTAATCCCTCCCTATAAGCATCTGTGTTTTCTTTAGCCTCGGCATATATTTTTAATCTGCTTATGGCTTCAGTAAACCGAGCTGTATAAAGTTGTAATAAATCGTTTTCACCTTTCATGAATGTATATGCTTCTATAAGTGTTGCATACAGCAAGGCATCTGGTGCATTTGTACTAATCCATGTTGATCCAGAATTATCAGTCGTTAAAGAAGCTGGTCTATAATAATAATGAACTTCAACATTAAAGTTACTATTAGGAGTAGGTGCTATAATAAAATTATTAACATCAAAAGAGGCATAAAACCTTGGTGTCCCCGTACTAGTAGGATTAGGGTGAAATTCTTGTAAATAATTAACATCTTTTTGTAACAAAAAAACATTTTCACTACTTGAGTTTACAAAGGATAAAGAAAAATTAGCTAACCAATCTGATGGTTTTTGCAAAAATTTATTGCCACTTGTCATGACACCTGTAACATTTTTTCTAAAATATTCTAAGTCAACAACCTTGAATATTCTCTCTTCAGCATTTTGTATAAAAAAAGGTATCTCTGCTACAAAAGTGCTTTCATCATTTTGTGTCCATTCTTGAACTGATGCTGTAAGTGTTGTTAATGTAAAACTCATGATATACTCACTGTTACTGTTCCAACTGAAGCTGTAGCACTAAACGATGTTAATAAAGTGCCTAAATTTCCAAGTCCAGTATTAGTATAAACTATAAATTTTTTATTGTCATCTTTGACATCTGGTCTTGCATCTCGAATAGCTTCTAAATCTGTTCTAATTCTAGGTGGAGTAAGTTGTGGATGTTTTTCTTCATATTCGTCATAACCAACAATAGAGCCATTCCATTCTTTTCTCATATCTTTTATTCTATATCTAAATCCAGATCTATCAGATATTCGATAAGCGTATTTACCTTTAGCAAAAGCCATTAACCAACCTTGTAGTACGAGAGTTGTGGATTAACTTGAAATGCAGATCTATCTCTATCTTCTGCCATAGCTCGTTCAAACTCTTCTTCATAAACTGTTTTTAATAATTGTATTCTATCAGGTGCTCTTTTCATTGCTATGTAATAAGCTAGTCCAGCAGTTAAACACGGAAAAAATCTAAATGGTATTTCTAATGTGTTAACTTGTGTATCAGCATCTTGCATTCTCGTTAGTGCATCATAAACCAATACATCTGTACTATTTTCTGGCGCAGGATATATTTTTAAATTAGGTGTAATTTGCCTGTCTAAAAAATATTGAGTCGGTCTGCCAGTAGTTGATTTTGTAGGTATGTTTATGTAAGTATCTCTACTTATTCTACTCATACTAAAATCAGTAGTGCCACGTTTAACAACTACAGATAAAACATCAATAATGTCTGTGCCTAAACTATATTCTGTGCTATTTGCTGTTAATGCTTGTGTTCTTTGCTCAATAGTCCATTGATTAAGACCACGATTTGCCCACTCTGCAAGCATGATGTTCATAGAACGCCTGGCTGTTTGCAAATCGTAGCCTGTCCTAGCTTCTAAGCCACATCTCTCAAAAGCTTCTTCAATGTACTCTGCAACATCTAACTCAAAATTTGTAGAACTAGAAGTTGCCATTAAGCTTTACCACCTTTTTTCATTTTCTTCATAGCCATTCCACCACCACGCATTTTCTTAGCCATGCCGCCGCCTCTCATCTTTTTAGCCATGCCACCACCACGCATCTTTTTTGGTTTCATAGCCATTCCACCACCTCTCATCTTTTTGACTCCAGATGCTTTCATTTTTCTAGGACTCATTGCCATATTTCACTCCTTTTAAGATTATTATAGTATTTTTGCCTTTGCTCATAAATATCTTCAACATTATAGTTACTATAATATTTATCATAATAACCAAGTTTCTTCAATTTATTTGCACTCTCTTGTAGCTTTGTTAATCGTTGAACAAATATCAAAGCATATTCTTCCTTTACAATTTCTGCAAATGTACCATCGTCTATTAACTCATTTACATCATCGTCAGGGTGGAATCCCATCAACCATATGTCTTTTTGCTTATATTTACCTTGTTGAATTTTTTCATTTGTATCACTTAAATGTTTGTGAAATTTTTCATTATTTTCAAAGCACATATCAACAATAATAATTAAATCTTTATTATCTTTAAAACAGTCTATTAATGTGTCTAAGCAATAATATGAATGTGAGTTTTTAAAAGCAAAACTAACTTTTTTATCTTTCCAAGCAGTCTTTGCAAAAGGACAAGAGGGTAAGTTGTTGTAATTTTTATTTGGTTTTTCTAAAGCATATCTTGACCATTCACGAATTTCTTCACAAATTTGATCTTCTATGTTTTTAAAATCATCCACTATTTTTTCTTTCTACGTCTTGCTGCCTGAACTCTTCTTGGTTTACCTGCTGGTTGACCTAATCTAATTTTTTGAGCAATACGTTTACGTTTTTCTGATTTTGTCATTTCAGAACCAGTTTTCGGTGTTTTTGATGATACACGTTTACTTGGTCTACAATAAGGTGTTCCACGCTTTTCACCTTTTTGTCTGCCACACTTTTTGCCAGTTCTTTGATCTCTCCAGTCTTCCTTAAACCATCTCTTAAGTGCTAGACCAGCTTTTGTCTTACGAACAGCCATTATCTAAACTTCGTTACTTTTCTTCTATTGCTCATAACCACACCACAACCTCGTGCAATATTTGGATTTTTTGTTTTTCTTTTACGAGTTTGTTTTGGAACAGAGCCACCATTTTTCATTTCGATTAATCCACCTTCAGCTTTTTTCTTAGCTTTTTTACCACCTTTGCCATAATTGGCTGCACCAACTTTTCTACATTTTGCAATGGCTCCACTAGCATAAGCAGATGGAAAAACTCTGTAACGAGCTTTTACTTTATGATAACAAGCGTCTTTAGGCATAATTTATCTCCTTTTTATTTTCCAACAATTGCACATCCATTCTTTTTTTTTGCATCTCAAACATACTTTTACTGGCTCACCTCTTACGACTTCGCCTTTTTTTAGCGGCACAATGTGCTCTTTGAGAAAATCCTTTAGGTCGTTTACAATTGATCTTCCTCTTCCTACTGGCACTCCATTTCCTTTTCTGTGGTGGCTTTGACACTTGTCGTGACATTTGTGCCCTGCCCATAACCATTAAAAAAACTTCTCAAGAACTGCAACACCAATGATTACTCCATATATTCCCCATAGTCGGGTATCTAATTTATTTAATTTATTATTAATGCCATCAAATCTAGCATTACATACTGACTCATGTTTTTCCAACATTTTTAATAATTCTTTACTTGTCATTTAACACTTCCATCTTCTTCTTGCTTGTCTTAATCGACTGTTAGGATTTTTAGCTGCTTTAGGAAACTTTTTCATTTGACCAGCAGATCTAGCACAAAATGATTTTCTTCTTTTAGCTGCTTTGCTTCCTTTCTTAACTTTACCAGTCACGGCTGTTTTTAATTTACTGCCTGGATTATCACGCCTATAACGAGCAACACCAGCTTTAGTCATTCCCGCTCCACTTTTTGTGGAACGGAAATACTTTTTAGTTTTAGGAGGCTGTTTATCTTGCCTTCTTGCCATTAATAGCTCTTTCTGACCTGCATAATAACAGTATAGGTATCTGCTGAACTATGTCCTACAGTTGTAAACATAATGTCACCAGTTACACCAGAACTAGCTGGATTTACTAAACCACCAAATGATGTGTAATCGTGATGTCCACTTTGATTTTCACCGAGCTCAATACAGAAATCATCTGTAGAAGCATCAAACAAAATTCTTACTTTCATCCCGTTACATTGCCACCACATTTTTTCTATGGTTGCTCTAGTGCAAGCTTCACCACGAACATTTGTGGCTAATGCAGAAACATCTACTTTTTTAACTGCACTCTCACCTGAACCATCGGAGATATTAGTAAACTTAAAAACAGCAATTTGATTACCATCAATTAAGGTTTGAGAGGTAACTGCGTCTGCCATTTAAACCTCCCTATTATTGATCAGCAAAGGCTGGAACTGTTGTTGATGTAACAGTGCCAAAAATTTGATAATTAGTTGTGTTAAGTCCTATAATTGTAATATCAAATGCTTGTGGAACATTTAACTGCACACTACTGTTTGAACTGCCATTGGAAAATACAGTTAAGTTATCTGCGTTTGTATCTAAATGAACAACTTGACCAATGTAAAAGTTCGTATTACCTGGTGTAATAATAAGAGCGTCCGTTGCATCTGCGGCTCCTCCAGCATACACAAATCTAAACACAGATCCAGCTATCGGTGCTGGTAATGTGTATGTATTATCTTGTGATCCATCTGGTACAAGTAAAATTCTACCACTATGAGTTGCATTTGTTAAAGTTACGTTACCATCAGATAAACTTACAGGACCATCACCTAGAGTTGTTACCTCTGTGATTGCTCCAGTTGAAGAGTTTTTACTAATAGTTTTAAGAGTGCTTTCAGATCTTATTGGACCTGAGAATGTTGTATTAGCCATGTGTGTCTCCTTGTCTTGGCTATTGTCGAAGTTAATTCTTCGTCAAGGTTACTTAAGTATACACAAAAAAAAGGGGTCTGGAAAGACCCCTTTGTAAAAAACGAACAATTGTTCGCTTATGCACCTGGTGAGCCAAATACAGCACGAGGATCAGAAAAACCAAAGGCATAACGCTCTCTAGCTTTGTATCTCATGTTACCTGTATCAAAGTCAGCTTCCATGCTTGTGCTTAATGGTGTTCTTTCAAAGTATTTGAAACCATTAGGAGCATCAGTCTTAATGAAGAACGCATCTGTGTCTGTTAAGAAGTGGTTAATTGTATAACCCTCTGGTAACATACCCATGTTTTTGATTGCGTTTAAATCATTATCAGAAGTACCAACTCTTAAAGTTGACTCTAATAGTCTGTCTGCTACGAATTGTAATGCAGGTGGGATTATAAGTTTTGTCCCTCTTAATGCAACAATCATATTTCTCTCATCAACAAAGTTTGAAATGTCAATAAGAGCATTCTCTAATGATGTTTCATTTAGATCTGCAGCAACTGATGGTTCATTTCTAAATGTACCACCACCACCTAATGGGTGATCTGTTGCACACAATTCTTTGCCATCACCACCAGTGAAACTGGAGTCAAAAGCATTATTTAAAACTGCGGCAGCTTTAACTTGCTTTGTGTGTGACATTGATCTTGCTAGTGCTCTTGTATATCTTCTACCAAGCTGATCATACAAATTATCTTCCATTGCTTCTTCTGTTAATGCAAAAGCTAATGCAATAGTTTCCATTGTATAACGTGAAGTATATACTTCGTTTGCATCGTCAAATACAACACCAGCACCTTCAGATTTTGTTTGTGCATTACCAAATCCACTTAACATTACTTCCTCTTCAAACGCTCTGTCAGAGGTTTCTGTCTCATAAATTTCTAAATGCTGTTGATCATAACGATCATATTCCATACCGAATAAAGCGTTAAGACCAGGTTCTAACTCTTTAACGAGTTGTGCTCTTGAAATAGCCATAATCTAATCTCCCTTACGCTAATCCTGCACCCTTAACACCAAATATGCTATTTTGAATAACTACTTGGACATTAGTGGCATCTGATGAAACATCACTGTTCTCTGGATCTTGAGATATGTCAATCGCTTTGATCGGAAGATTAGTGTTAGTCGCACCTGTTGTTACATCCAACTCTGCACCAGATATACCAGTTACAGTAGAACCTGAAGTGGTATACACGATATCAAAGTTACCAAATAAATCCGCAACTGGAAATGCAGCGTCAGCTTGAATTTCATAGATAACATTTGGATCATCTATAACGAAAGCTTCAATATCACTGGCATTTGTGCTTGCAGGATAGAAATTGGAAAAGGTCTCTTTTCCTGTTGTAGGATCTGTAAATCTACAACCATTGAACACTCCAACTACTGGAACAGTTCCACCATCAGCGTGGACTTCTATACCACCTCCAGTGACTTGGGCAACCATGTCACCTTGAAAGATATTTGTTCCGTAATTTGCAGCAATTCTATATCGGCTTTGACCACCATGAAAGGGTGCTCCCCCTATCATTTTAAGAGGTCTCATACCGAAAGCAGCATCTTGATTTGCCATTTAAGTCTCCTTAAAATTACTAATTACTATTTTTCTTTCCACCAAATCGAACTTGTGATTTTCTCTCTGGTTTTAAGATCCTTCCAGCAGAAGATTCTGGTTGGCTTGCCAACTCTTGATCATAAACTGCCATCTGATTTGAAGTTTTTTTACGGAAAAATTCATCCCTACTCTCAGCAACTTCCTCTGGTATTCGTGCCAGTAACAAACCCCCTTGACCGATTACTCCAGCATTTTTGCCTTCATCGATAGTTGGTGTTTCAAAATCAGGATATTCCTCTGCACGGACTAATTCATATCCCTCTCTTCTTCGTTTAAAGACATTTGACTTATCATCATAGTCCATAACGCTTGCTCTTATCCACCTGTGTTTATACCCCACAGGAGCTTCGGGTGCATCTAAGGTTGAAGGCGGCTTCCAATCAACTTTTCTTTCCTGTTTTTCACGAGTAGCAGACTCTCGATTTGATCTATCAGCCATCTTATGCTCCTTTTTGCAATTTTAATTTTTGCTGTGCATATTTTTCATATGGCACACCAAGTCTTTCAGCAGTTCGTCTTTCGCTTTCGGTCAAGACCACTCTCTGTTTACGTCCAGTTTTAGCAGAAGCTCTGCCATTAACAGGTGCAACAGTTTGGACATTACTATTGCTCTGATCTGGTGGAAATAACTTAGCCATCTCTTTATCAATCTCTTCATAATAGCTGTCTTCAGTAGCTTCGTACCCCATTGCAGTAACTTTCTTATCAGCTAACATTAGAGCTAAGTTTTTTTCTATTTCATTATCTTTGCCATACCAAGGATTTTTTGCTATCCATGCTTTTATTTTAGGATTGTCCTCTACGGATGGTTGTTTTACTTCTTCTTTTTGACTGCTTTGTCGTGCATCTTTTTGAGTTGCTTGTTCTTGCTCTCTTTGTTGCTTGAGGACTCTAAGTCTTTCTTTTTCAATATTGACCTGAGTAAGAGCAGAATTTGCTTCTGCAATTTTTTCAACATCTTGAGCATCATAAGCCTCCTTTAACAATTGCTTAACTTGAGCTTCCTGAGATTGCACTCTTGTATCAAACTCATTTGTGTAGCCATTAGTATATGTCTCAAGTTGTTTTTTTAGACGTTGATTTTCTTCTTCAACTTGTTTGCCATATTTAATAGCATTATTCATGTCATCTTCTGCAGCTTTTTTCTTTGCAGTAAGTGCATTTATTCTTTTTTGAACTTTTTCACTATATGATTCAGCCTCATTAAGTTCTTCATCACGAACAATTGTCTGTTCTTGTTTTTCTGGTTGAGCTTCTTTTTTTGTAGATTCTTGATTTTCATCAACTTCTACAACAAATTCATTTTCGTTAGAAGTTTCTTCTACTTTGTTTTCTTGTGCTTCATTCATCATTACCTCCACTATACATAAGAAATATCTGCTGGGTCAAGTATTGTTGCTATAATATTATCGTCATTTATGATTCTTAACTCAAGACCATCCACTTTGAACCTATTTCCAGCATATCTACCCATAAGTACCCATTGCTTCTCAGAACAATAAGCTCCATTTGGGAATTTATCAGAATCTTTATAGGCATCAGCTCCTAGTTTAACGACATAAGCAACCACAGTTGCAAAACTCTCTCTATCACGAGTTGCATCTGGGATAAATATACCTCCCTTAGTCTTTTCAGACACATAATATGGAATGACTAGCATTCTATATCCAGTTGGTTGTGGCAGTCTTTCTAATACAGATACGTCTAATGTAGAAGGATCTTTACTATTTTTATTAGCCTCTTCTTTGTTATCAAAAGCCTTAGATATAGCCTTTGGTGTTGGATTTACTTTTTTCTGTGCCAAAATCCGTTCTGGCACATATAACTTTTTAGTCATCTTCTATACCTTTCATCGAGGTTCTTAGTTCTTCTTCAATCCAGATTAGACCTCGTATTTCACCTGTGATTGCTCGATAGTCTTCCATTGATCCTATCGCTCCATCAGCCAAAGATTCAGTTAATTGCTCTTTTCTTTGACGTATGTTCTTATAAAGGTGTTCTGCTAATTTAACACCATCCATTATTCATTCTCCTCTTTGTATTCAGTAACAGTAAAACAAATAGGACATTGATAAACATCTTTTAATTCCATTTTTTTCAGTGCCACTTTACATCTTTCGCACAATTTTATTTTCATTTTATCACTCGTATGTATTCTTAAATGCCTGAATAAATCTTGCACTATTTTTTCATATTTTCCCTTGCTACACCTTTTGACTTTTCATAGGATCTCATTCCTCCGAGTCCTAGTAACGAAAGAGTTAAGGTCATAAGTTCACCCGTGGCTAGTTTTGGCAAGGTTACGTCTGGCATCCATATAGCTGTTGCCCATTCAGCAATGGGCATAATAAAAAATTGAGTTAATAACCCTAGAGCACAGATCCACATTATGGCTGGGCGAGCTCCTGCAACAAATATTGAGGGGTGCTTCGCTTGTTCTGCATTGGCTGCTATTTGACCTTTTGCCAGATCGTGAGCATGACGAGTGGCAAGAGTGGCTAAGTCATGTGCCAATTTGTTCTTTTGGTCCTTGTCCTCTATAAATTTTCCGACCAGTTTACTTACTGGACCTATTAGTGCTGTTAACATTGCTACCTCCTAATACACTTTAGTCTTTTTTTCGTTTACATATGCCACGAGTTTACACATACATTTATAACTTTCAACCTTTTCTGGTATTTGCACAGATTGCTTAGTGAGTTTTTCTGCATAATACAGACAATTGTTCACATCTTTAAAATAAATTTTTGAGTCAATGTTAGTATTTAAAAAACAAGTTAACAAAAATGCAGTCATGTTTTCCTAGCTTTTTTCAAGGACTCTTTTGCTTTTTTTGCTATACGAACAACTTCTGTTTTTTTCATTACTTTTGCCCTTTGTTCCATGACAGTAAGGATTTGAATTTTTCGAGCATAAGGCTTATTAATTCTTCTAACTTTTGCAACTGTTGCACGAGCATCAGCAGGAGTTGCAAATTTAATCCTAACAGTATCTTTTGGATTTTCGTCAGTGTAGAGTCTTCTACCTGAACCTTTAGGTTTTTTCCCTGTGCCAGTTTTTGGATCTTTTTTTGCCATCTATTTACCATTCTTTGTTAGCCAAGCACTCGTGCCCATGTATGTACTGACTATACCAGCACCACTTAAAAATATCAAATCAGTGACTGCAGCAAGTCCTTTTAACTTCTCGTCAGAACACCAAGGTGAAGCTAGAAAGATAGCATAGCATCCCATAAATATTAAAGTATACCTTGCCATTCTAAGCTGTGCTAAGTTCTTTCGTAATTTAGTTTCTGTTTCTTTTATTTCTTTAATATGATTAAGTTCTGCATCAGAAACTATACCATCACCATCTTCATCATAGTCTGCATATATAGATTGTTTTTGTAATCTTTTTTGTGTCATCCTATTGTTAATCCTAAAATAAAAGCCATCGACCAAATGCCTAAAGTTAAATAAAAAAAAGTATTATCTTTCATCCTCTTTTCTCCTTATATAACCATGCGAGAAATACAATAAAGCCTACCACTGAGCAAAATAATAGAAACCAACCGACACCTTCCCATATCTTTCTGATAAACTCTTGTCTTTCATAAATCTCCTCTTTTCGTTTCTTTCTTATCTCTGCTTCCATTTGCAAAATTTCATTCCAAGAGTTAGCTCCATAGTGAAAATTAATAAATGATTTAAGTTCTTGACGTTGTGCTTCAAGTTTTTTCTTTGCAGTAAAAGCCTCTATAGCACTAGCTTCTATTTCTTTTCCTTTAAATAATTTCATTAATGGTGAAGCCTTCTTAGCTGACTTCTCTGTATTTTCTACGTCTGAAACCGCTCCCATCCAGCGTGACAAATCTTTTCCCATAGATTCAATTTCTCTGCCAGCGGCGAAACCACGTTTGATTGCCGAGAATGCCGTGTTAGCGGCTGTGATGGCTATGCCAATTGAGGCAGGATCAAGCATTAGAATATACCCTTAAATTTTTGTGGTTTTGCTATATCAGAAAACTTTTTAATAATACCACCATCACGTTTTTTTACTGGCTTTTTTCGCTTTCTTTTTCGGCTTTGAGGTTTTGGCTTTGACTTCTCCGCCTTTGACAGTGCTATTGCCACTGCTTGTTTCTGTGGGTACTTCTCTGACCTCAACTTTTTGATGTTCTTGCTTATTGTTTTCTGGCTCTTGCCTTTCTTCAACGGCATCTGTAACCTCATTTTTTTGGTTTTTGTTGTTGAAACTATCTACTGAGATAAAAGAAGATTTCATATCATCGTCTATTTGTTTTGAAATTCTTCTTTGTATTTTTTTTTGTTTTTCAACCTCGTATATTTTTTCTCTTACAGAACTAACCATGATTTATCCTTTCATTTCTTTTGCTGCAGCAATATCTCTTTTGGTTTGATCATTTTGATTTGCTATTTCTTCTTGTTGATCAAGTCTTTGTTGATCAAGAAGCACATCATTTCTTTCTTTGTCTTGTGCAAATTTTTGCTTAACATCAAATTGCTCTTGCCTTTGAGCTAACTCCTGACCTTTTAATGCTAACTCTTGCTTTCTTATCGACACAAGAGGATCCTCACTAGGTGGTGGAGTAATTGATTGTGCATACTGTTCACTTACTTCGCTTGATATTTCAGCAGCTCTTGAAGCCACTTGTGTTTGAAACTGTTGCATTGCATTAGGATCGGACTGCATCATAGCTTGTTGCTCTGGTGTCATGTTAGCCGTAATCTCTTGTTGTGCTTGTATCTCTGACATCATAGCTATGTGCTCTGATATATGTCCTTGTAATGTCATAACAATCGAAGCATTTGATTGAGCTATTGGTGTTGCTATCATCGCCAAATGTGCAGATATATGAGCTTGATGATTTTGTTCTGGAAAAGCCTGCAACCTTGCTCCTCTTAATGCCTCTTGATTTTCCTTTGCTGGATTCATGGGCATCGGCTGTGGGGGAGGTTGCAACACAGCATCTATATTCGACACGCCTAATGCTTCATACATTTTTCTATAGGCTTGATACATTCCATTTTGCCCATGAATTTCTGGATTACTTTGTGCAAGTTGCAATTGTGTTTGTGCTAATGCGATCCTTTGTGACATAGAAAAAATGTTTGGATCTGATACAGGCAACACATCTATTCTTTGATCAAAGTCAGATTGCTTTATTTCTGGTGGAGCACCTGGCACTTGATAAGGATAGATAGGTGCACCCATTGCAAATATTCTTGCAAGTATTTTAAATTCTATTTTTTGTGAGTAATGTAATCTTTTATGTATAGCAGACATGACCTTTGTGCCACGTTCCATAATAGCCATCGTTGTGCCTACAGGTGAGTTGCCTTGCATATCACCAACTTTCATGTCAGCCATAGAAGCAAAACGTCTACCTGAGTCAATCAATGTCCCTAATAGTGAATATAAAGTCTGTGATGGCTCTTTAAATGGCAATGGCATAATGGCTTGACGTAAATCCATGCCAACCATATCAACATCTCTAAACTCACCTGGATTGAGTGGTGTTTCGTCATCTCTTATACGAGCACCTCTAGCTTTAAAACCAGCAGGCAGATTAGATAATGTGCCTGCATCTATTAATTGTCTAAGTATTGATGTAGAAGCTCTTGATAAACCTCCAATCATGTGTGTAAGACCAAAGCCATAAAACCCAAGACCAGGCAAGAACTTATAGTGTACAAAATAAGGTATCTTACTGCGTAACGGATCGGCTTCGTTGAAATTCCTCTTGATCGATAATACTTCACCAGATTTCTCCACGATTGTAACGATATAAGGCATCTTCAATCCAGTGTTTTCGCCCATTTGATTTTGATCTTCAAAACCTGGCAAATCTAAATCGGTGTGTATTTCGTATAATGTTAATTCTTCGTTGTAACTTGACTCTGAATGTATGCCTTCAATATCTTTAATTGTTTCTCTTACCTCATCATAATTAGCTCCATCGGAGTCAGATGTAGGCAACTCTATATCTTTGTAAAACCCAGATAGTTGCAACTTTCTTATTTCATTCGAGTCCATGCGAATAACATGACAAATCCTCGTGGAAGTCTTTAAGTCTGTAGCATTGTATGGGACAATTAAGTCCTCTGCATGAACGAACTTAGAAACTGCCCTTTGCAAAGAAGGGTCAAAATAAACTTTTTTAAATGATGAACCTACAATTGGAAGATAAAATAACATTTGATCTAACTCAGGATCATATTCTTCCATCTCGTAAGTTATCTGATAATTCATAAAATTTTTAACACGTTCAGCCTGTGCTGTAACTTCAGGAGTTTCTTGTCCTATAATGGCTGTCTTAACAGGACCTCCAGCAGGTAATAATTCTCTATATGCCTGTGCTTGAAACTGTGTAACAGATTCAGCAAGTAACGGATGAACAATACCAGAAGCACCTTCAAAAGGCTCTGCTCTGTCCTCGTAGTTCATTCCTAATAATTCTAATCCACTTTTGTACTGATCTTCCCACTCTTTTCGTGAGTTGATATCTTCTTGTACTTCACCAACAAGATCGGATGATATTCGACCTAGTTCAGTGTCATCAATAAATTCTGCAAGGTTGGCATTAAAAGGTACTTGTATCGGAGCTATCTGTTCTTCTATCTCACCAATAACAACAGATCCATCATCCATCTCTGTGACGTTTGGTGCTAACTCAGCTTCTTCTATTTCTACGGATGTAACACCCTCAGGTGCATCTATATTCTCAACTCCGTCTACCTTTTCGACTGCCATAATTTTACCTTACTTTGAATTTGCCACCAGCTCTTGCGATACCCATGCCTTTACAGACACCACCACCAGAACCCATCTTGACAGGTCCACCATCTTCAAATCTTTCAGCTAACGCTGGATCCATTTTCTTCTGCACTTCTTCTGGTAGCTTTGAAAAGCCTTTGAATTTAGCAGGAACAGCTTCTCCTCCAGCTTTCATCTCTTTTGCTTTTACTTTTTCTATTGCCATAGCAAGACCTCCATCTTTTTTACTTGTATAAGCTGGTTTAACAGGAACATTTTTAAATATCCCATATTTTTTTCCAAAAGATATGGCATCATCTCTATCATTAGTATCAAGTTTACTTTTTAAGTCAGCTATTACTCTTCTACCTGTAGGTGAATTTGGATCTACATCTTTCATTTTTGTCACATTACTCTCCTGTCTCTGGGTTAATTTGTATTGATCTTGTCATGTCTACAACTCCACCCTTGCTCATCATTTTAGGCATAATTGTATTTTTTTCAATAGACATTCCTTTAGGCGTTGTTATCGAAGCACTTTGTATTGATATCTTAATAGGCTTTGTCCTAATCTTCTTAGCCGTCTTAGCACCTTTTTTAAGTTTAGCCAGTGCTTTGGCTGACTCTTTTCTTCTCTTGTCACCAAAAGGATCAGCAGATGTTAAGCTCATTACTTTATACCCTTAAACTGACCACCACGACCTGGCACAACACCACCCATATTCATCTTTTTGATTTTACCACCATCCATCATACCGACAGGTTGTGATTTTGTCATGTCCATGACTTCGCCACCCATTTCCATTCCAGATATTTCTCTTATGGCTTTCTTCATACCTTTTTCATCTTTAATATCAATTGGTGGCTTTGGTTTTGATTTTCCACTTTTAACATCTTTAAGGATTTTTTGTAATTCATCTAACCCTTTTAACATTTTATCTTTGTTTGTCATTAGTAATACTCCATCTTTTTTCTATAAACTGGTTCGTCATCTTCGTCATCAGGAGTAGTAATAAAACCACCCTGTCTAAATCTTAGTATAGCTTGTGTCATCGAATCTGCCAAGTCATCAAAATCACCATGTGGAAAACTCGCACATTCTTCAACAACTTCCTCTGCAAAATTAGCATCAGGTCTCCATACCATACCACTTTCAAATACAGGTGCACAAGCATTCATTCTTGCAAACTTATCTGCACCCTTGCTCGGTGTAAACGGAGTTACAGGTATACCCATGCGTCTGAGCTCTTGTGTGAGTGGTGTACCGCTTGCTTTTTGCTCTATCAATATCATGTCAGGATCGTATGCTTCGCACAGTTCTTGTGCTTTAAGCTTGAGTTCTGGAAAATCCCAACGACCTTTTTCTGCGTCAAGCAAGATGATGGCATCTCCTTCACCTTCAACAGGTGTAAAAATACCCCAAGTAGTAATAGCACTATAATCAGAACGCTCAGTCTTCGTGAAAGCCGTGTCGTATGATTGTATGATGTATGAGCACACAGGTGGCTCAGAACGATCCCAAACATTCCACCATTCCCTTTTTATAATTGCACCCTCTTCAGCAGTAGGGTTTTGCATATATTGTGAGTTCCATTTTGACACAGGTATTGAAGATTTAACAGCTTCTAATTCTTCTTTTGACCAATACTCTTCCCACAACACATTACCTGTGTCAGGAAATATTGCAGGAAACTCAACAACATCCCACCTGTCAGCACCACCTTCTGCTTGTTTTTGTAATACTCGTGCAGTTAAATCTTTGATACCCCAACGTGTCATAACAATGATAATTGAACCACCTGGTTGCAATCTTTGTCTAGGTCCTGAGGTATACCAGTCATAAATGCTATCCAAAGCCGTTGGACTTAAAGCATCTTGTTCAGAAACAGGATCGTCAATAATAAGCAAATCAGCACCTCGTCCAGCCAAAGCACCTCCAACACCAACAGCATAATATTCACCACCACTATTTGTTGACCATCTGCCTGCAGCTTTAGCATCTGAAGCAAGTTTAACATCAGGAAAGATATCTCTGAAATCTTCGCTATCAATTAAATTTTTAACTTTACGACCAAAACCAACTGCAAGTTCAGCAGTATGTGTTGCTTGTATTATTTTAAGGTCTGGTCTTTTACCCATCAGCCATGCAGGAAACAAGTAACTTGCAAACTCAGACTTGGTATGTCTTGGTGGCATATTAACAATCAAACGCTTGATCTTACCATCTGCTACAGCTTGAAGTTTCTCACCATAGATCTTATGGTGCTTGCCTTCAATAAACTCAGACCATATTTTTTTTACAAAACATAAATAATCTTGTTGTGATTCTGATCTGGATTCTAGCTTTTTAAGTCTTTTGAGTAATGGTGCTACTTTTTGTAATTCATCATCACTTAAATACTCAGCATATTGTAAGTTGGTCATGCTACCTTAGATAAAAATCTATCCACTGCTTGTACCTGTCCACCATCTTGCATACCTCTTGGTGATCGTACTCCTGTTATTCTTTCAATAAGTTTATTTAAATTACCTGCATCAAAACCTACAGGTTTAAAGTTTATATCTCTAGCTTGGAATGGAGAAGAGACTACTGTAGGTATATTTTCAAGGGGTTTTCTGGGTGTCCCTCCTCCAATTACGTTAGGTGTTGTGTCTTTTTCTTCTTCTTTATCTTCTGTTGCTTTTTTTATAAATGTTCCAATAGGATCAGAATCGCCACCATCATCTTTAAACTGCTCTAAGTCACGACCTTCTATTAAATTACCAAACTCATCTTTAGCACCAATAATTCTTCCTGTATCTGGATCGACAACGGCATCAAGACCTTTTTTAGTGATTCCATCAAATAAACGTCTGTCAAAAAAAGTTCCAGCTTTATTAGCAAGTGTGGCAATCAAGTTCGGGAACTCTGCGTCACCAATCTTAAATGTATCTTTAAAACGATCTGGTCTGTTTAAAATGTCAGCCACTCGTTCTTGTGTTACATCACCAACAATGTCTCTAACTTCCAACGATGGCACAACGTCACTGCCTACAACAGAAACGTCAGGACCTCTTGTAAGATCTGTAGTTGCAGTTGAATCTGCAACAGGATCACTATCAACAAAACTTATTGGTCTATCTAAATTCTCTGCAACAGTTCCTCTATCTAATGCTCTTTGAATATTTGATATTTCTTGTGCTCTTGCTCCACGATTTAAAAGTTCTTGCACTTGTGCACTTTGACTTAAAGGCTGGATAGATCTTGTATCTATGTCAAATACTTGATCTCTTAACTGCCTGTCTCTTCTACCCTCTAATGTTTCTAATGCCTGATCTGGTATAGTTGCTTTTTCTAAATTTCTTCTTTGTTGAGCTTCTTGACCTAACCTTAACAAATTATCTACAGTTGGTGCTATACTTGGTATACCTGTAATTTCATCTACACTTACTGGAAAACCTCTATCAGCTATAGATCTTGCTCTATCTTCATTTCTTTCTGCTATTTGAGCCAATACATCACCTTCTCTGTCTGTCACCAAATCAGGTCGAGCCCTTCCAAATGGATTCAATGATGGAATGTCACCTCTTGATCCTGGTCTTTGCTCTCCTATAGGTGCTATGCCTAAATTTGCTGGAGGTGGGCTTACATCAAACTGACCTACTGGAATAATACCTTGATCTATTTGAGGTGCTACATCAAAAGATGTAAATGGCTCTGTAGCAACATTTGCATCATCTAAAGGCTTTGGATCAAATCCTCTTAATATATTTGCCACATCTCTTGTTTTGTCTGCACCAATTTCTGATGTTATTACGGCTGGTGTTAGTTTTGCTTGAACATTTGGATCTGTGAAGTCAACCTTCTCGTCAGGTCCTACACCTAAAGCATTACTTATAACATTAATCTTTCCAGC
>CEWK01004124.1_pt1 | contig 44908 bp, 39 predicted proteins | sample 531431 | NCBI WGS metagenome assembly CEWK01 (sample SAMEA2623059, study PRJEB7988) | marine metagenome | isolation source: saline water (ENVO:00002010), including
GCGCTCTACCGGTTCTCCAATTTGCGTCAAGATCCATTTCAAACCACCCAGCAGCCTCCCTCGTAAGCAGTTCACCCTTCATCTTCCAACAAATGAGAAGATGCCTCTGGAGGTGGGAGGCAGGCATGATCCAGTCTTGGGGCCAAGGGCGGCGCCGGTCGTCGAAGCAGTAGCTATTCTAGTAATGGCAGACTTAGGTATAGCTGGAGGGTATATCAGCAACTAGGCTCCTCTCTCCCTCATTTGCTGTATCCGCAAGGGAAGATTAACTCCAAACATTATTGCAATAATCAAGAAAACTATCGCAGTCCCTAATGCTACCCCATATACACTTGTCAGCTCCACAGATTCACGTAACCTCGAGGAAGCAACATCTGAGCTACCATCGAAAATATCCACGATTGCAGGAATGATTAGATTGATTAGAAGGGTCATTAAGGCCACTACTCCAGCTATTAGTGGGGCTATGGCCAGAGATGTATGGTATTTCCTGGTGATTTTCTTAACTCCCATAACGTAAACTTCGTTCATCCTAATTGAAGTATCTAGCATCGAGAATCTTATGACTCCACTCGATAGCTCTATGTACATAACTAGGAAAACTGCGTACAGAATAAGAATAAATTTCTGAGCAATTTCCCCCTCTGGGAGAAAATCGAATCTGAAATCAACCGTACTGCCGGCAAACCTGACTGTCACCAATATTAGTGAAACGTATGATACCAGCATAGCCCTTTTGTCTCTTTGGAATGTCCCATAAATTCCTCCAATCAGGCCAATTATAATTAGAGATAGATGGAAAAGTCCACCCAGGGAACCGAGTCCCAAGATATTCGATACTGCGAACCACGCAGTTCCAGAAACCGGTGTAATCGCAAGTGTCAGGAAGCACAGAATGGTCAGTGAGGAAGCCGCACCGATCTGAAGTGAAGAGACCATTCTGTCTGCAGGCAGGAACTTCTGCTTGGCTACAACAGGACCCCCAAAGAATGACTCAATGAAACTAGGGACGTGGATCTCTGGGATAGCATCCTTCGGTATCTCAGTACTCGACTTCAGTCTACCCGCAGCTTTCTTTCTACTAGGGGCAGATGACCTGATGGTCTTCCCTTCGTACAGGTGTGAAGTGTCCCCTCCCCCATCAACTCTAACTTCCTTAGCCATAACAACCCCTCAGAAACCCCTCGCACCTGCAAGGGCAGTATTGAGCATCATATCAGGCTCCCAATCCATAACAAAAGCCCCCAGCCCTCTTAGCTCACTCATCAAAATATCTCTTTCGGTCTTCAGAACTTCATATCCAGTTCTATCCAATCTCTTAGCATCGAATTCGAACTCAAGGCTACTTGGTGAAAGCACTGTTACATCGAAGTTCCTAGCCCTTAGATCTCTCACTGCATCTACGATAGTCGGATCGTCTTCTAGTGGGCTAAGGATGATAATTGGACTTCCCCTATTGATATGAGGCATGATTCTGTTGGTTACCACCTTGAGAGGCGTATTTCCCTTGGCAATCGCTCCGGCTAGTTTAGTTAGAAGTACATACAGTTGCTTCTTCCCCGTGTCCCTGTCCACAGAAACTATCTCATCACTGTAAACAACCAATCCTACCGAATCCCTCCTGGATAAGAAGTACTGCGATAGGCTGGCGGCTGCTCGGGTACTGTAAACTAGTGAATTCCTACTAACAGGACCAGTCTCGCTAACGGACCTGCTATCTATGATTAGGATGATGTCGCTGACGGCATCCCTTTCGTATTCGTTGACCATCATTTTGCCCCCGCTCCTAGCTGTCGCCGCCCAGTTGACCTTCTTCATTGGGTCTCCTGGAATGTACTCTCTGAGATTATAGAAATTAGATCCCTCTCCTGGATTCCTGATATTCACTGCGCCAGTGAATATCTTTGGGACCCTGCTCTTGATGAGGGCGTCTTTGATATCTTCCATTTTGGGGAATACGAGGAAATCATCATACAGATTTACTTCCCTCTCGTTGTGGAAAAGACCGAACGCATCTTGAATCCTAATGCAAACCGGGCCTATGGTGTAGAATCCTCTGAGAGGCGTCTCGATAGTGTACCTAATTGTGGTCTCTCTCTGCGGGCCCAGTTCCATTAGGACATAGTTCGCCCCCTTCTTCACTCTCATGACCTCGGGAACTCTATCGCGAACTTCTACAATCTTGGCTAGATTGGACTTATTCTGAAGTCGGAGGGTGACCTCGATCTCGCCATCCTCAAAAATTCTTGAAGAAGAAATCTTTCTGAGAGCTACGATACTATTCAGCTGGACTCCATCATTCCTGTTTTCATCCCCTATTCTCCTGCCTGAAGAAGAGACATCAGCATGGTTCGACATGAATGCCGCCCAAGTTAGGAACGATAGCAGGACAACCGCAACCGTAACCAATTGCTGGTTACGGAGTACCAATCCCAGGAGATATAGTGCAATAGCCAGAGACGCGAACATCGCCGACTTCCTGCTCCACGCCATCACTAATCTCCTCGCTTGTCTAATCAGGGCTTCAGACCGTAGGTACTGGGACCTGGCGGAGAATGTCTGAAACTACTTCCTCGTTTTCCAAGCCCTTTATCTGATGTTCCGGCTTCAGTATAAGTCTGTGGGATACAGCCAGTGTGGCAACTGCCTTTACATCATCTGGGGTGATGAAATCCCTTCCACTCATTGCCGCAGCGGCACGACTAGTCTTCAGTAGGGCCTGCGATCCACGAGGCGATGAGCCGACTAACACACGCGGGTCCTCTCTCGTCCTTGTCACGATCTCAACCATGTACATCCTGACTGCGGGATCGACATATACGTCCTCACACGCCTCTTGCATCGCGACAACACGAGCTGGATCGGTAATCGTCTCGACTTCTACAGCATCCTTCTTTCTTGCCACACGTCTAGCCAAGATTTCATCTTCATCAGCTCTGTTAGGATATCCAACGCTCATCTTGAACATGAAACGATCAAGCTGAGCCTCAGGTAGTGGATATGTCCCTTCCTGCTCTACTGGGTTCTGGGTCGCCATGGTCAAGAAAGGGGCAGGAAGCTTGTGTGTCACAACACCAATTGTCACTTGCTTCTCCTGCATCGCTTCAAGAAGAGCCGCTTGAGTCTTAGGCGGAGCCCTGTTTATCTCATCAGAGAGGAGAAGATTACAGAAAATCGGTCCAGGCTTGAATGTGAACTCTCCTTTCTTTGCATCATAGATGTTGGTTCCAGTGATGTCAGCGGGAAGCAGATCCGGAGTGAATTGTACCCTCTTGAAATCACAACCAAGTGCGTCTGCGAATGTATTTGTCATCAGAGTTTTAGCCAATCCCGGATAATCCTCGAATAGGAGGTTCCCATTGGATAGGATATTGATCAGTACATTGTCAATAACGTGTGACTTCCCAATGATTACTTTCTGGACCTCGCCACTGATAGCCTCTCCGATCCTTCCAACCGCCTCTAACTTCTCGTTGGTCTTCTTTGATCCTCTGGCTTTGGCGGCCTTCTCTTCGTATCCCTTTGATACTGCGTTTGCTGGTGGTGCCGGTGGTTTTTCTGCTGGTGGTGTTGCGTTCATACTACTATCTCCAGTTTCTCATTACTTTTGTCAATTGCGTCTGCGGTCAGTTACCGCCTCCCCACCGTCTAATGGCCTGCATCAGCTCTCTGAGCTCTTTTGGGGAGTATTTCCTTTCCTTTGAGTAGGCTAACTCAACTAGCCTGGGATTTCCGATCATGGACTGAATCTCGGCGGGGGGCTTTAGTGCCATCTGGTCCCTTGTAAGATCATGATGTACTCTAATTTTGGTGAATAGGGCTTGCTGAACTCTTTTTCTGTAGTCTCCTGGATCTAGCTTATTCGGCCTCTCAGAGAACCTGGTAAGATCAAAAACATGCCTCCAGTTCTCCTTCTCTGGCACTATCATCATTGCAACAAGCAAAAGTAAGCCCACGTTTAGTACTACTAACCACTTGAGGAATGTGTTTGAGGTCAGTAATACGACCGTGCTCATAGCTTCAACAAATGGCGCTGAAACCACTCCGGTGACATGCCTGCTCTCATCGAAAACCACTTGGAAGTTAGATGGGTAATCCCTGACTTCTCCCGCTAGATCTAGATTATCGAACTCCATCATCGAGTTGATCAGTAGTCGGAAGTAATCCCCATTGCCGTTCCACTGGTGTCCTTCTTCATTCACGAAGGCATCATTCCAACAGCTTTGGTAAGCCCCCACAACCTCGCAGACCCTTGGTATCCCCTCTCCTTGTGCTACTTCGTCGGTCCATAGCATGTTTGAGAAAGCCTCAGGGTCCGAAACAAAAACGATGCTACCAGTAACCCCCACTTCGCCAATATCTCCTCCAACAATGGCTTGACCCCCTCTGACCTTATCGTAGACTTCTATCCCCGGGTAGTCAGCCCTAATCATCAAAGCAAGATCGCCGGGGGCAGGATTTCTGAAATCACTAGAATCTCCATTTCCGATTAGATCGATGAAAGCAGAGGGCGATGCCTTAGAGATAACAGTGACTTCTCTATGGCCAGGATCTTCTCGGTCGCGCTCCGTCTGTTCAAACTTCATCCCAGTTGGCTTTCTGAACATCACAGGAAGAGCGCAGTCATCTTCATATTGATCTATATCGAAAGCCGAGCAACCCTGATTTCCAAACTCAGCAGCTTCTTCTTCCATCGTTCCAATGCCCCAAACATTTTCCCATGAGTATTGATTTGTACCATCGTCATTTTCAGTGATGTAGTATTGATTCTCATCTAGCAGTGGGGAGTCGAAGTAAGTAACTCCAAACTTTGAAGCCAAACGATTGGCATTGGTTCCATCAGCCGCAACTATGACCTTCCCCCCCGATTCAGTTACGAAATCATAAATGGATTCAGCCTCAGTCTCATCAATTGGTTTTTCAGGAGCTATCACCAATAGCATCGTTCTGTGTGGGTATTTCCAGTCGTTGACGAGCATGGGAGTTGACATCGTATTCGCGATCGAATATCCATCTCCTTCCAAGCCGTCTCGCATATCTTTGAGCTGAGCCAATCCGTCATAGTCCCCCTCACTGGAGTAAGCCGAGTAATGTGTTGCCTTGCCGACTACGAAAATCATTGGCAGAATCAGCAGTAATGCTGTTGTTACTCCTAATGCCCAAGAGACGTATGTGCCAAATTCGCGGCCACCGTCGCCACCCTCCACTAATACCAACTTCCTAACCTAGGTTCAATCTAGCACCTACGGTGCTGTGCGGAGTGTGATTGTGCAATTATATGTTCGGGTATGTTTTCACCAGCCATCATACCAATTTAGGATAAGTGACCTGATTATTATACTGGATATCCCAGTATCCGGGCACTACCTCTTCTTATTCATCGAGGCCAAAAAAATTACACATAGAATAGGTAACAATCCGACAAAGGACAGGTTTGAACTTACCACCTGCTCAATAATTTCATCATTATCGTCTGGACTTTCTGGATTCTCTTGATTTGTTGGCGGAGGCTCTACAGAAACTCTGACATTCGATTCTGACATCTCAGAACCTCCTGAGATTGTCGCACCATTGGAAGATATTGTTACCTCAATATCACAGTTCCTCTGTGGATGACTCTGCGATGCTGTAACAGTCAGACTACCCTGAATTTGCCCACCGATAGGTATGTCTTTGGTTGTCATTGAGTCAAGTCCATTATCAGTTGTTAACAACGGACAGTTATCAGATATCTCCACGGAACCAACCCTGTCTACCACGTTACCAAGATTCTTGACTTCAAGAGTTAATGTCATTTCTGAACCAGAGTTCATGGGCCCTACTGGTTCAGATAATGTTGCCCTCAGTGAGTGAATTGTCGGAATCTGTAGCTGCCCTATCCCTTCTCTCGAATCGGGAATAAGTTGAGGGACAGAACCTCTGGCTACCAAAGTCCCAGTGATAGTAAACTCCTCAGTCAATTCAGCCGAAAAGTCACCCACTTCAATATTCATTATAGTCAGTGAGAATGATTTGTTATTTCCCGCCCCGATGGTTTCTGATTCTGGTCCATCAAACTCTCCCTCAAATGGAATTTCGTATGTGAAATCAATTGTGATTGGTAGCAGTTCATCATTAGATACGAAGAAACTGATGATTACACTGCCTCCATTGTTTAGTTTAAATGGCTCATCCTCATCTTCCTGAGGATAGTCAATTCCTAAATCCCATCCAGGAGCACTAGGTTGTTGTGACACACTCAAAGGCGCAATTAGGCACATACCTAGTATGCTAGAAAGAAAAATAAAAGCAGTTCTCAAGACTGATCCTCCAGAATCCCCCTGCAAGCCCTCCTAGTTAGAACTTTGACCATCTTCCTTCGATATGAGGGTGGAAACCAAGTGTTTAGCACAGGCTTCACAGATTTTCTTATTGATTCAGAAAGTGATGATACACTCTCCTGTCCGTCCCAATTCTCCAATGCTTTTGTCGCCTCTTCAATATGTAGAGAAGGTATAGATTCTAGGCCGGTGGTTGCTACACGTAATTCACTTGGTCCATTAGCTCCCATCTTCCATGTCACGGCTACGCCGGCCTCGGGGAAATCCCAACTTTCTCTTTGACGTAATTTCTGGTAGTCGCCCTTCCACTCAGAATGATCATCAGGCAGTGTGACATGGGTGACTATTTCTCCACTTTCCAGTACATTCTTGGTCATCCCGTCTAACTTGAAGAACTCATTAATCGGCATAGATCTGGATCCTCTTGGGGAAGAAAGGTGAATGACTGCTCCCAAGCACATCAGAACAGGAGCCATATCTGCTTGGTAAGTAGCTACACAGAGCTCATTCTGATTGGGGATTACTCTACAATCTGCACCTGTTCCACAGTCACATTTGTGGCACCAATCTATCGATTCCCTCCACTGCTCAGTTTGATTATACCAGAAGCATCTTGTATCTAGGCAAATATTCCCTCCAAGTGTTGCGGATCTTCTGACCATTATGCTCGCAACCTTACTCGCCACCTCGCTGATTAGAGGGTGAATAGAACTAGACTCGACCAATTCTTGAAGAGTGACCATCGCCCCAATTTTGTTTGTTCCGAGCTCATGGAGCTCCTCTATCCCTGAAAGGGATATGACATTCTTTTTTGTATTGAGGTGCCATTTGTAATTGGGTATCAAGTCTGTACCCCCTGATATCCAATCGAATTCTTCACCAGAGGATTCCAATTCTGACGCCTTCGTCAAGGCGTCTTCCAGGGTTGATGGATTATGCAGGTTGAATGGGGGCATCCTCATTTTCCACCCTCCCTGTGACGTCTCTCTACATGCTTCCAAGCACTACCCGCAAGGCCGGGATTATCCAAGTAACCTTCTGGAGGAATGACAACCGCTGCCCATCTGGAGTCCTGCTCGTCCCCGGGTACTTCTGGGTCGAGGCCGAATAGTGCCCCATTGTGATATGGAGGCGGGTTGTTATCGTGACGCCTCTCAATATCTCTCTCTGAATGCAAGATTGCCCGCTCTTCAAGAATATCTTGTAGTGGAGAGTAATCAAGTGTAGGTGGAGTAAGATCCAGGGGATCATCAATTCCTTCTTTCCTACATTTCTTCTCAATCTCTTTGTAAAGTCTATCTGGGGTAATTGGTAGCTCGTCAACCCTGACTCCAATAGCATCGTAAACGGCATTGACAACCGCTGGCAAAATAGGGAGAAGTGGCCCTTCTCCAGCTTCTTTGGCTCCGAAGGGGCCCTCTGGATCATTTGACTCAACAATTATTGGAGTCACAAGAGGCATCTCATGAACAGTCGGTATTTTGTAATCTAGTAAATCAGGATTAATCAAATGACCAGTTCTGCCGTACTTCATCTCCTCGCTGAGGACTTGCCCCATCCCCATGTGGCAGGAACCTATGATCTGACCTTCAACTGCAAGCGGATTAAGTGCCTTGCCACAGTCATGAGCGGCCCATACTCTCTCAACCTTAGTTTGCCCCGTCTCAATGTCGACATCGACTTCAGCGACATATGCAGAGAACGAATAGGCAGGTGCAAGTCCAGCGGCAGCTCCCTTGTGAGCTCTGCCCATAGGTGGAGTTCTGTAGGAACCAGATGAAACCAAAGCCCCCCTATCTTCTTGGGCCTTGTGTAGAGCTTCCAGATATGAGACACCAACTGCCGGGTCAGCTCTATTGAAAATCCTTCGATCGCCTATTACCAAAGACTCCGTGGAAGCCCCAGTTATCTCACTGGTCGCCTTAAGCAAATCATTCCTGATTTCCATTGCGGCGGATATCGCCGCATTCGCATTCATGAAAGTCACTCTTGAGGAATATGACCCCAAGTCAACAGGGGATGTATCACTCTCCCTGCTTCTTACTCTGATCATATCCAGGGGCAATCCTAGGACCTCAGCAACTGACTGGGCGACGACCGTGTCTGATCCTTGCCCTATATCTGCAGCCCCAGTATGAACTGTTACTCCACCATCCATATCGATCTTGAGGTGTACTGTAGCATGCGGGAATCTATTAGGATCCCAGTGTATTGGCAACCCGCTCCCCGAAATGAAGAATCCACACCCTACCCCTATTCCCTTTCCTAGTGGCATCTTCCTGAATTTCTCTTTCCAGCCGGACTCTTCCTTAACTCTCTCTAAACACTCCCTCATACCTATGCTAGTCACTCTGAAACCTGTAATTGTAGCACTGTGAGGAGGAAGTAGATTGGCTAATCTGAAATCTATAGGGTCAACTCCCAGGCTTTCGGATAAATCGTCTATACCGGTCTCAACAGCACATCTTGAATTCACAGCACCATGTCCCCTCATGGCGCCACTGGCTGGTTTATTCGTCCATACTCTAGCTCCCGTGTAGTGAAACGCTCCGATTTCATAAGGAGCCGTATGAAGGACCCCGTTGTAGTAGGTAGTTACATGTCCAAAGGAGGCGAACGCCCCACCGTCAATCAATGCATCAGTCTCTATGCCGCACAGTCTGCCGCTGGAATCAGCATGGAGAGACATGGAAATTTTCGATGGATGACGTCCTCTATTGACCCAGAAGACCTCCTCCCTGTCAAAGTTAATTCTTACCGGCCTCCCCGTCTTACGAGCTAATATTGCAGCGCACATCTCATGAGGAAATGGATCAGACTTCCCCCCAAAACCCCCTCCTACAAATGTCCTGTATACGTTAATCTGATGCATTGGTACCTCTAGAACGTCAGCAAGAGCTCTGTGAAGGTAATGAGGGACTTGTTGCGGAGTGTAAAGGGTTAATCTTCCCGAGGGGTCCCAGTGTGCAACCACTGCATGGGGCTCAGTAAAACCATGATTCACTCCAGTGAAAGTCCAGTTTGATTCATGGCTTGCTATGGAATTTTCCTTCATCTCTGAAACATTTCCGAATTGTTGGAAGACCCTCTTCTGAACATTCGACTCCCCGATATGGTACTTTCCTCGATCATGGATTGGATTTTCAGAGTCTTCTAGTCCCATTTTGATATCATGTATCGAGTCCAAAATTTCATATTCAACTTCGATAAGTCTGCACGCCTCTCTAGCTGTGGGTTCGTCGACTGCAGCCACACAAGCAACTAAATCGCCGACGTGACGAACTTTCTCAACAGCCATAGCATGCTCGTCTTTGGTCACGGGAAGCACGCCGAACTTTCCGGGTGCGTCATCCCCCGTTGCTATCCCAAGAACACCAGGTAACTCCATTGCCTTACTTACATCTATGGATAGGACTCTAGCGTAGTGATGCGGACTTCGAAGAATCCTACCTATAATCTCGCCTGGGAGTCTGATATCATCTCCATATTTCGCCTGACCTGTGACCTTCCAGTTACTGTCCACCAAAGAAGTGGGCTTCCCAATTATCTGGCCACTAACCAGGCCATCGTGTCGGTGTGAGCCCCATGGTTGGGCGAGGCTGCCTCCCTCGGACTCAGGTATCATTGACTGATCAGTTGGCTCAGAAAAGCGATTCTTGCCTCCTGATCCTGGTTTCGAAAAGGGTAATTTTCCAGGCTGCTGCCTATACCCAACCATCTCATCTGACTCCGATGAATCAGAATCTCCCCCTGCTTCGGTCGAACCATCGCTACTTGACATCTAACTACTCTCCTGAAAATCCTGGATGAGGGTCACTCTTTGGTGAAGTCGAGTCTTCAATTGATTTTCCAGATACTAGTATCTCAGAAGCCTTAGCAATAGCATCAACAATTTGTTGATAACCTGTGCATCTGCATAGATTCCCTTCAATAGCTGTTTTTATCTCTTCAGTGGTTGGAGACGGATTCTCTTCTAAAAGCGCCGCTGAGACTACAAGAAAACCAGGTGTGCAAAAGCCACACTGACTCCCTCCACAATCCGCAAATGTCTGTTGGATGGGATGTAGGTGATGGCCAGAAGATAAACCCTCAACAGTAGTAATCTCGCATCCCTCAGCATCTTGAGCCATTACTAAGCAAGACAGTTTTGGAGTTCCATCGATAATTACGCTACAACAACCGCAGGTTCCCAAATCACACCCTCTTTTAGTCCCCAAGCTACCTCCTTTGTCTCGTAGAATATCCAGGAGAATAGCATTACTATCGATCGGAAAACTGACCATTCTACCGTTTACTTGGGCCTCCCAGTTAATCTTGTCCGGCCCGGGGACCATGGGTAGGCTGTACTGCACCATTACACTGACCGGAGCAGTCAGCAACTTGAGCATTGTGTTTTGACCCCCTTGGGGTCAATCCAGATCCTCAGCTACTTTTTTCATAATTTCATACTCTGCTCTTTTCATGTGTTCGCCTAGTGTGCTTCTAGCCATACCCAGTCCTTCAGCTATATCTTTCAATTTGATTTTTGAATCAGGTTCGAAATAGCCCCTTCCAATGGCATAGGAAATTACCTCCTTCTGCTTTTCAGTTAGGCCATCAGTCCAACCATTTCTTTTTGGGTCTCTAATCGAGTTCACGCTTATCTTATCAGGGGGAATGACTACTCTGAGCGTTGAAACAAATCTTCTGACCGAATCAGATAGTCCTGACATTCGGATTTCCATTCCTCTGACAGAATCAATCCCGTATGGGGGATAAACTTGGATATTCGAAAGCTCTATGGCGGACTTCGCGAAAGGATGAGTACACAATAGGCTCACAACTACTGAATCTTCCTCCTCCTCCAGAACTTCAATAACCTCAAGCCAACTAATTTCTGAAATATCCTCTAACGTTTTGTCCTCCTTTAATCTTATTTCCGCTAGTTGGAGAACTCCATTACCTGTGACGGAAAGATGACTGAGGACCTCTACACTATCAACAATCTTGAGGATATTAGAGATTTCCTTAGAACCTTGGAGGGAAGAGAGGTTCCATCTCAGAGTGACTCTCCTCATAAATTAACTTGAAGAAGTTCTTTATTGAAACCATCGGTATTCGTGATTGTTCTATTTTTGTATTTTTATGTCCAGTAGGCTTCTCTGATGGCTTGATTAGCCTCCATACACATTACAACATCAGAAGGCCTCTGAGCCATCTCCGCATCTCCTCTCAAATGATTGATGATGGGCTGAACATTACTCTCGTTCACCACACCCCACCCTACCTGCGAGCAGGGCGCCACAGGAGATATTGGCATAGTTCCGGACAATGGGTCCCATGTAGAGGATGAAGGATACCAGGCAGACAAGTTAAGGGCATCACGTAGATGGTCATTCGAGATGTTCATACCATCTCCTTGGACCATAAATCCTGATCTCAATACGGGGTCAGCTCCAGAGGAAAAATCGTTGTAGTCGAATCTTAGTGTCTGTATTATCTTCGACAGAAGCCCAGCCGTTCTTGGTGTAGCGAATGAGGTCCCTGAGGTTTCGTGATACCCGTCAATATCGTCATGATTAGGGAGAATTTGAGTCCAATCAGCTGCAATATCGGGATATGATCCGCTCATTGTTTCTTTTTGATCGTCTCCTTCCTCGGCGTATCCAGAAACACCAATACTCCATGGCGGCCCAGCAGTCGAGTCCTGAACTGCGGGTGAGGGAGAGTTATCAGCCGCTCCAGCATGAATTTTCTTATTCTGAACAACCGCTACTTTGGTAGCGTCTTCTATTCCAGGCACTGGTACTGATCCGATAGGCCCGAAACTTGTAGTGATGATATCAACCAGAGGCTGATTGGCAGCTGCCAGAACGGCAGCATCGCTGAAACCCTCAACGAAGAAAATAACCGCTTCCGGATTAGCGTCTAATACCGCTCCTGTGACAGCAGTACCATGCCCATCTTGGGGGTCATCCAAAATTGGTATATCTGTTCCATTATCAGGGGATGTGCCAATGATCCTAGTTCCCTTGAACCATACTATGTCTGAGGGAGATATCAAATCCCAACAGTTTTCTTTGTCAGCTTCATATCTCTCCTGCCAGGATCCTTCTGTTGTGATATCACATATCATTGTCACATTCAAGCCGTCTAGTAGCGACTGTGGATAACTCTCATTCATAATGAAGTGATTGTGGTAGACATTAATGCCGGTATCAATAGGGGCTACTACGGTGTATGGCCCGAAACTCTCATTCACAACTTCATCTTCAAAAACCGATACATCATCTCCGGTTATACAACCACCTAGTAGTGGCATTAGAAACAAGAAAATGGTCCCGAGAGCGGTTACTCGCACACCATTCGGTCAAGGGGGGATAATTTCAGTCTTCGTCTGTCAGGCTCCCCTTTCCATCGATAGAATCTCAGCACATATTGCCACGGCAATCTCCTCGGGACTATCGGCCCCAATCTCCAGTCCTATGGGGCATCTAGCATTAGATAGACCATCTTTACGTATCCCAGATTCCTCTGCGGCCCTGACAAAACCTTTCCATTTCGACTTAGAACCGATGACGCCTATCCTAAGGTTATCTGGAGAGTCTCTGAGCAGACCAATCAGTAGCTCTTGATCTACCGACCAATCGTGACCAAGAACTAGGACATCCGAGAATCTACTCAAAGAGGATTTTTTTTCGCTTTTCAGGAAATCTTCAACCGAACACGATACTGTCTCAGTTGCCGTGGGAAATCTCTGTTGGTTAGAGAACTCACTTCTAACATCGAAGACACTGTGTTGCCAACCAAGCGTATCGCAGACTATGGATACGGATTTGCCAACATGGCCTCCCCCGGCAATCAGAATATGTGGGACCGGTTCAATAACCTCCAAAGACACCTTCAGCTGACCCCCACACAGGCTATCAAGGGCTACGACTTCTTTTCCCTTCCCATCCTTGTAAAGTAAATAAGTCTCAATCTTACCACCTGTTTTCCTCATCTGAGACTTTGATTTAGATAGCATTTCTAGAAGATTTTGCTCTATCTTGAGCTCAAGACCAGCTCCTCCCACAGTTCCAAATTTCTTACCCGAAGTAGAGACAGCTAGCTTGGCTCCTGGCTTACCGGGGACACTCCCAAACGCCTCTATTACGGATGCCATCGCAACTCTTTCTCCTGCATCAAGCTGCTCTATGACCCATGAAAGAACAGCTCTTGACACGACTCTGGGATACCGGTCGAGCACTTTGCGCTTGTGCTCTTGAGCTCACTCCTGAAAAGATAACAAAATGATCATCCTCAAATCATTATGAGATAAAATGAGAAAGGTCAACTCAGCTAAATTTGATAGTGGAGCAACCCTCCGAATCAAATATGTCGTCAAGCATCAGTCTTGACGAAGCCTTAGAAGTACTGGTAGTCTCAATGCGTGACGCATTTCTAGCTGTCACTGTTTTCGTAGCAGTAATGGTCTTACTATTCAGTTGGTTACAATATATCACTGCGGGTAAATTCGTAGACTGGATAAGAAAAAATCAGAGTATACAACCACTCATTGGAGCATTAATGGGACTTACTCCTGGGTGTGGGGGCGCAATTATTGTCATGCCCATGTACACTAGAGGGTACGTCACCTATGGAACAGTAATTGCGACCCTAATAGCAACTCTGGGGGACGCAGCGTTTGTTCTGATAGGGGCTGTCTTCCAGGATGTTTCATTCCTTGCACCTGTAATTGTAGTACATCTGACATCCTTCACTGTTGCAGTAATATGGGGCTTTGCAGTGGATAGATTGGCTGTAACGCCCTCTTCACCTCTAGGCATCATGTGGTCCAAATCTAAGCAATCTGACTTCAAAGACAGATCAGACCTAGTGAAGGATATGGAGATAATTCAGGATATGCCCAGAGAGGTTCCAGATGGATTTGGCTACAGAGTTCTACATCAAGGATACAGAGTTTGGTGGATAGTAACAATAGTCGGCTTTTGCTTGGCTATTCTTTTATTGATTTGGTATGCACAAGATCCCGATTATTCTCCCGATCTTGTTTGGAACCTTTCCACTCGCGATGGCATTATTACATGGGTCGGATTTACTGGAACTCTGCTATCTATCGTTCTGTACATCTCATCTAAGAATTTTATTCGTGACGATACAGAAGCTACGATAGGGGATAAATTGAATTCCTTTGACGAGACATTGGTACATGCAGCATCGGAGACTGCTTTCGTTACCTTCTGGGTTGTTATTGCATATCTCATATTCGAATTCGGAATGATTCTATCCGGGATATCAGAAGCCGATATTTCAGATCAGGGATCAGGAATTGGAGTGGTTTTGATTGCTTCTGCAGTGGGCTTGGTTCCGGGATGTGGCCCTCAAATTATCGCTGTATCTGCATATGTCGAAGGGCTAATTTCCTTCCCAGCTCTGGTTGCAAATGCAATTTCTCAGGATGGAGATGCATTATTTCCTCTACTCGTTCGTCACAAGGTAGCCTCCATATGGGCAACGATTCATACTACATTACCAGCTGTTCTGGTAGGAGGAATGTTCTTTTGGGCGATGGGCGAATACCCACACCTTACAGAGATCCTACAACCATGAGAAAATCATCAACATCTTTCTGTGTATCTAGATTCATATGGAGAAACTCATCTTCGACATCTATCTTTTTGGGCTTGATAATGCTATTCAGAGGAGAATCAGAAGGAGCTTCAAGAATCTTTTCGATGTCGTCAACGTCTACTATCAAAGGATGCCCTCCTTTGCCCCCACTAGAGGGACAAGAACTAGATTTCATGGATATCAGTAATTCAAGAGTAGAAATAGAAAATCCTGGTCTATCAACTGGAACGATAAGAATCCCGTGATCTCCCACCTTCTTTTCCTTTAGGTAATTCAGTCCTTTCTTTACAGAGCCGGTTCTGCCGAGTTCAGGCTCCTCATTAATGATAATTTCAATGTCTCCCACAGAGTCTCTTATGTTCTCAACAAGCTCCTCTCTAGTTACAACAATTGGCCGGAGACCAACCTTGGCCAATCTCGATAATATCCATGAAATCAAAGAGACTCCCTCGACTTCGATGAGAGCCTTAGGCTTTCCTAGTCTACTACTCCTGCCCGCAGCTAGAATAACACAACCTATCCCATTGCTCATATTATTTACCACGAATCATTTCTCTGCTGATAATCATTCTCTGGATCTGGCTGGTACCCTCAAAAATCTGGTATATTTTCGCTCCCCTCATTCTTCTAGCAACAGGATACTCCTCTGAGTAACCGTATCCTCCAAGGACTTGGACTGCGTCCGTAGTAACCTCCATGCAAATGTCAGCAGCGAACCTCTTAGCATGAGCCGCCTTTAGAGTGGCCCTCTCCCCTGAGTCCAGAGCACTGGCGGCACTCAGAGTTAGTAGTCTGGCAGCCTCAATCTTTGTTGCCATGTCCGCTAGCATGAAGGATATCGACTGATGCTTTGAAATTGGCTTACCGAAGGTTTCCCTCTCCATGGCGTACTCCCAAGCCTCCTCCATCGCCCCCCTAGCATTTCCCACAGCGGCGGCGGCTACTGCAGGTCTTGAATGGTCGAATGCCTTCATTGCGTTCATCCACCCACCGTTTTCAATACCGCCAATCAGATTAGATTGAGGTACTCTAACATCTGTAAAATTGACACCTCTGGTGTCAGAACACCGCTGCCCCATATTATCCTCCTTTTTGCCAAGCTCTATTCCGGGAGAGTCTGCATCCACAATGAAACCGCTTAGGCCCCCGTATCCAGCTGTTTTATCGGTATAAGCCAGAACGAAGAACCAATCTGCATATCCAGCACCTGATATCCAGGCCTTGCTTCCATTAATTACGTATTCTTCGCCATCTCTGACAGCCTCAGTTTTCAGTGCTTGAACATCAGATCCAGCATCAGGCTCAGTGACGCAGTATGCCGCCAGCTTACCTGCAGTGACTCTTCCCAGATATTCTGCTTTCTGCTCTTCGGTTCCCCCTGTCAAAATAGGCAATGAAGCAAGCATGGTGTGGTAGGCAGCTGTGCCAAATCCAGGATCTCCCCTTGAGAGCTCCTCACAGATTATCATCTCATCCACACTAGACATCCCGGCACCTCCGTACTCCTCTGGAATTGTGACATTCAAGAGTCCTAATTCGTGTGCCTTGGTTATAGCATCCCTTGGGTACGTACCATTTCTATCCCATTCCTCCGCATGGGGGGTGACCTCTGCCTCGCAGAACTCCCTTGCCAAATCTCTAATCATTATTTGCTCTTCGGTGAGGTTGAAGTCTACCATGACGGCTGGAACAGGTGATTGGTCTTAGAGATAGAGGTACGCCATGTACAAAAAGTAGCCAGCAACCATGGAAAAACCGGTCCTTCGCCCAATCTCTCTATCATCCAGTAACATTGCCGCGACAAGGCCAGAAGTTAGTAGCATCACCCATATGTCCCTTTCAGCAAATCCGGGATTCACCGAAACCCCCCCTCCTACCAGCGCTGTTACTCCTAATATCCCAAGAATATTCATCATATTGGATCCCAAGACATTACCCACGGCAACACCTCCTTGTCCTCTTAATCCAGCAACTATGGTCACTGCTAGCTCGGGAAGAGAAGTCCCCAGAGCGATCACAGAAAGTCCTACAATAGCTTCAGAAATCCCCATGCTTGCGGCGATTCCGGTGGCTCCTTCTATCAATAGATCGGCACCCTTCCAAATCAGAACTCCCCCTATTGCGGTCACTAGAGTTGCTATTGCGATATTATCGGGGACCCAGCTATCTTCAATCTCTGAATCTTCCTCCTTAGTGTTGAAGTAAGAGTAGGCATAGTATCCAATCAGACTTACCAACATCAATGCACCAAAATAGATACTAATCTCACCCAAGTAAACGGCCCCCAGAAGTAAAAACGAGGCGAACATCATCGCCTTAGCATCTCTCCTAACTCCCTTCCCGGGTTCGTTAGCCGCGCCGAGCATTGAAGCCGTTCCAAGAACAAGCATCACATTAGCTACATTTGAGCCCAATACGCCGCCAACAGCCAGATCTGGTTGATTTCCAGCAACTGCCTCCAGAGAGACCGCCAACTCCGGAAGAGATGTCCCTATGGCTACTATGGTGAATCCTATCAGTAGGGGAGGGACACGCATCCTCTTGGCGATTACAACTGCTCCCTGTACTACGACCTCGCCCCCGGTCATCAATAGGACGAAGCCAGCCATTACTAGCGCCCAGTCCATGGTTACCGCGTACCAATTACACTCATGACCGTTTCCAATCAATTAGGCTCAATTGCACGATCTGATTATGTGTCTGAGGACCAAGTCAGCAGTTGGGACGGTATGATCCTCGAGAGATGGCGAAAATGGTACCGGGGTATCAAGCGCACCAATTACGACAGGAGCGCATTCAAGACTCCAGAACGATTGCTCTATGATTCTGCTACTTATCGTATGCCCGACTCCTCCTGTCCATTGTGCTTCCTGTAGGATAATCATCCTGCCTGTTCTATTTACGGACTCGATACAAGTTTTCTCATCGAAAGGCTGTATGGTTCTCAAATCAATTACTTCTGCCTCATAACCCTCCAATGAAGCCATTCTAGAGGCCTCAAGAGCAACATGAACCATGGCGCCCCAAGTGATTATGGTTAGATCACTCCCTCCTCTGACCACTCCGGCCTTTCCGATGGATAGCTCCCCGGTGTCCAACCTTTTCTTCACAGACTCAGTGTCAACTATCTGATTTATTGACTCCCCCCATCCTGTTTTACCTCCTCTCAAGCCGTATAGGCCAATGTGCTCCAGGAAAAGGACAGGGTCAGGGATAGAATGCCCCTCAACCATAAGGTCATAAGCATCTTGAGGATTACTTGGGAAAGCGATAACTAGGCCAGGATCGTTAGAAAACCAAGACTCTATCATATTTGCATGGAATGGCCCACTTCTTGTCTTCGCACCCAATGGAATTCTCACAGTAAGTGGAACCTCAGCACCCCATCTCCATCTCAGCTGAGCTGCATTATTGATTAGAGGATTCATGGCTAATGCAGCGAAGCCGCCAAATTGAATTTCAGCGACTGGCCTCATACCACCCAATGCCGCTCCAGTGGCAGAGTGGATTATGATAGCCTCTGAAAGAGGCATATCTAGAAGTTTATCATCATGCCCTCTTGCTTTTAGAGGCAGATTCATTCCAAAGGCCCCCGCAATTTCCATATCCTCTCCCATGAATACAACCTCATCTCCATAGGATTCAGCAATCTCTACCATCGCATTTTGAATCGCTCTACTGAACGTCCAAGAGTTCGAAGCATCTGAAAAAAGTAAAGACTTCTCTCCAGGCCGTAGAGGCGATTCAGAAATTGAATGCTGTTCCTCCAAATCACTGATTTGCTGTGAGTGACTTCTGGCATCTGTCAGACTAGTTACTCCCTCGCCAACAGAATGGCCTTCTGGCCAAGGCATAGATTCCATCTCCCCTCTGCAATCGTCAACCATCCGCCTCTCTTCTGTCTCTATTCTGATTAGTAACTTCTCACTGCACCCGTTCCTTATTAGATATTCACGATGGTTGGGAACAGGGTCCTTATCTGCCCAGTAATCAAGTAACTCCCTATCGACATAACCAGGAGGATTTCCAGAAGGAGAACCAAGGTACAAATCATCGTGATGATGAGCATGCCCGCACCCCCTCATGGTCTCTACATGTATCAATGTCGAACCTCCTCCCGACACAGCGATCTCTCTGGCTACCGCAGTAGACGAGTAAAATTGTCCAGGATCAGAACCATCAATAGTCCATGAGGGAATCCCCATCGCCGGCCCTTTATCTCCGAAGGTCTCAGCACCCGACTGACCAACCACAAATGTGTCCAGGGCTATCTGATTGTTCTGTATCATGTAGCATATGGGCAGTCCCCTTGTACCAGCGAGATTCATCGCTTCCCAGAACTCGCCACTGCTACTGCATCCTTCCCCAACAGGAGCCAGGTGAAAACGTGAAACTCCAAGTCTCTGTGCTGCTAGAGCTATTCCTGTGGTAGTTGCACTAGCTGTGGGCAGAGGGGCAGTCGGGGGCAAAACTCTCTTCTCCCAATTTCCAATGTGGAGGTCCCGTCCTCCTGATCCAGGATGCCCCCCGTCCATGTAAGATTCCGCCTTTCCCATCTGTGCCGCAAAGACCTCTGTAGGAGTCTGCCCCATTGCCATGGCTAGACCGGTATCTCTGATCATTGGGGCTATGACATCAGCGTAATCAACATCCGAACTGGGTAGGTCAACCGCTCTTGTCATCGCAGACGCACACGCAACTATTCCCTCCTGCCACGTTGACCTGAATCCCTTACCGGTAAACATACCTCCATCTTGAGTTTCCAATCCATTGGTAAACAGATCTTTGAGATGCTCATCAACCACTCTCGTTCTCAGCATCCATCTCTGCCAATCTAAACGCTGTTCGATTGTTATGGAGTGGTAATGTGCAATTCTGCGTAGGCAAATCCGGAGATCAAGAACTAGTCTGGTGGACCTTCTAGCGATATGGGCGACTCCTTTTCTTCTAGGTAATACTTCCATTTCCCTAACATCAATCAAATGTGGCTCTAGAATCCTTTGGGACAGATTTTCAAGAATCTTTTCCTCAAACTCAATACTGAATTCATGGAACTCATGCCCATCAAATAATGAGGGGGGTGACATTGAGTCCCAACACCCGGCAACAATGTCCAAATATCCTTCATTTCTTTCTGAAACGAATCTAAGGAGCTCCGAACGAATTAGCTTGGAACTTACTTTACTAGGGAAATTAAGGCTTTCCAGAGGTCTCCACTTATCGGCATAAATCTGTGACAAACCAGACTGGATATGGACATCCTCCCTCACGATATTTTCATTTGTTGTATGCAACTCCTCTTGAGAATCTCTTACCTCAACCTCTCTGTTCAGCTCATCATCCGTCAATTTAACCGATCTTTCCCATACCTCGACAGATTCCTTCCTTCCTTGACCCGTGGAAGACCTATCTAGAGTAACTCTGACCCTTGTGTCACATTCCTTGCATTTCCTATCTAGTTTCGTTGTCGAGGAACTCCTTATTTTCCAAACCTGATGCTTCCCGCAATTTGGGCATTTCCATATCCCCTGGCGTCTAGACATGATACTCCGAGATATTATTAGTACAACAATTATTCGTAATATTGTTCAGGTTTCTACCACAATTCATAGATTTATTCATTTCTTTCCTAATGAATCATATTATTTTACTATAAATACCGTAAAAAAACGTGTTACTGAAATGAATAAAACCGTATTTAATACTTGATAATTGAAGAATCGACTGTATCGGACCATAGATGTACTCCGCCTTCTAAATTTAGAACGCGTCGAGAATCGTATCCCGATTGGGTCAGAAATCTCACTACCGCACCAGATCTACCTCCGGTTCTGCAGTATACCACGACATCTCTCTCTGTGGGAATTTCGTCATATCTTCCTGGGACAGAAGTATGCGTGATTCTCAGATCAGTGCCCTCTAGAGATGTTATTGACTCCTCTGATTCAGATCTAACATCGAGCAAGAACGGATTCCAACCTTCACTTTTGCGCTTAACAAATTCAACAGGCGATATAGACTTCAGATATTCTCCCTCCTTTCCAATTCCAGAGACACGGGTCCTTCCCGGGTCAGAGCTGAATGACAGGACCCTAGTAATCATTGTTAGGGAATCTATTGTCAGAAGCTTGCCACTCATCACTTCTCCAATTTCAAGTATGACTTTGATAGCTTCAGTAGCCTGAATAGTTCCAACAATTCCCGGAAGGACACCAAGAACCCCTGCCTCTGAACAATTTGGAGCTAATTCCGGAGGTGGTGGCTTTGGAAATAGGTCCCTGTAGTTGGGTCCATCTTCAAAATTGAATGTCGATACTTGGCCCTCAAAACGATGGATGCTACCGAATATCCACGGCTTACCTAAAATTTCACATACATCTCCAATAAGATACCTCGAGGAAAAATTATCCGTTCCATCGATGACTATGTCGTAGTCTTTAATCACAGACAAAGCATTGCTCTCAGTCAATCTGTCAACCATTGGAAAAACGTTTATTCCAGGATTCAGCAAAGAGATTCTTTCAGCCGCAGATTTTGCTTTTGAATCTCCAATTGAGGATGTTGAATGTATAATTTGCCTCTGAAGATTAGACTCCTCGACCAAATCATCATCAATTATCCCGATTCTACCGACTCCCGCAGCCGCTAGGTACATCATCGCAGGAGACCCTAGTCCACCTGCTCCAACTACTAGAACTGATGACTTGAGTAGCTTAATCTGACCTTCTTCGCCTACACTAGGTAGTACCAGATGCCTGGCATATCTTTGGCGATTATCGTCCGAAAGGCCATGTTCCATATCATGTCCTGTAGGCACTAAGGACATTGTCCTTATCCTCCAAAAATATCAATGCTGGCTCTCTAGCCACTTCTCGGCATCAATAGCCGCCTGACAACCCATCCCCGCCGCAGTAATTGCTTGACGATATCTGGTATCAACCACGTCCCCGGCAGCAAAGACACCTTCTTTGCTGGTCATGGTATTCTCTTTGTGAAGTATATATCCACTGGAATCCATCTCAAGTTGCCCATCTAAGAATTTCGTAATTGGTTTATGTCCAATGGCAATAAACGCACCGGTACAGTTGATATTCTCTTTACTGCCATCTCTAGAATCCTCCAAAACAGCTCCAGTTAGTCCATTCTCATCTGAAAGCCAGGAAATCACATTCTTGAACGTCTTTATCTCTATCTTCTCATGATTTGCAGCTCTTTCATACATTACTTTGGAAGCTCTAAAGACATCCCTGCGATGAACAATAGTGACCTTTTTAGCAAATCTAGTCAGAAAAGTTGCTTCTTCCATAGCAGAGTCGCCCCCTCCGACAACGATTACCTCTTCATCCCTGAAGAATGCACCATCACATGTTGCACAAGTGGAAATGCCTCTCCCTTTTTGAGCATCTTCGCCTTCAACCCCCAGCCAGATCGATTCAGCTCCAGTGCATATGATTAACGATTCAGATTTGTATTCTTCCCCTTCTACCCAGACAGAATAAGGTTTCTTACTGAGATCAACCCTTTCAACATTCTTGTCATGGACCTCAAGACCGAATCTTTCAGCCTGCTCACGTAGTTCCATCATCATCTCAGGCCCCCCAATTCCCTGGGGGTATCCTGGAAAATTTTCAATGTCAGAGGTCAGCATTAATTGTCCTCCTGACATGTATCCTGCAAACATTAGGGGCTCCAACAGGGCTCTAGCAGAATAAAGTCCAGCCGTATATCCAGCAGGCCCCGAACCAATTATTATCACGTTGCGTACCATACCTGCCACGAATGTCCCAATGGGGGGACGTCCTTCAACTATGCCTCTCTAGTTATCACTCAATCATGGCACAAAGTGCTCCAATTGCAGATCTAGCATGAGGCTCAAGTCGGGGCTCAATATGTTCTGGCTCTGCACCGGGGCCGATTATCCCAAGCCCTATGGGTTTTTCATGAACAATCTGCAGCTCGATAATTGACTTGATAACTGCCTGCCCCATTACCAGACCATGTTGAGTCTGCCCCTTCTCTATTATTCCGAGACAAGCAGCCCCTTCTATGTCTTCTCTGGATAACAATCGATCCAAGGCCAAAGGTACTTCCATAGCTCCTGGTACCCACACAACTTCTTCTACTGCAAGCTCGCCTTTGGTCGCTTCATCGGTCGCCCATTCTAGCATTCTCTGAACTTCTGACTGGTGGAATGAACCACACACGATTGCAATCTTCCCCTTCATGATGATACCTCCATATTTCTGATCGTGTCGACAATTGCTTGGGTTCTAGAATCTATTTCGATATTCACCCTGTCTCCCTCTGATTTGGAATTGATTGTAGTTATGCGGAGCGTTTCTGGGATTATATGTAAAGAGAAATAATCTTCCGTTACTGTTCCTATTGTTAGTGACATCCCATCAATTGCAACATATCCCTTCTGCAGAATGTAGTCAGAGAACTCTGCTCTATTTTCGATCAATAGATTAACAGACCCTTCATTCTCAACCTTTTCCATTATTTTAGCAGTAGTAAGGACATGGCCAGAAAGAATATGCCCTCCTAGTTCATCTCCAACCTTCAAAGATCTCTCTACATTTACTTTATCTCCAGCTTTGATTTTCCCCAAGGTAGTTCTATTGAGAGTCTCTTCAATTATGTCAAAATGGACAATATTCCCATCAATAGAAACTACTGTCAGGCAAACTCCATCGAGGGACACACTCGCTCCTATTTCTAAGCCTTCCTTGAATCCTCCAAGGTCCACACTTATGGCCCAAAAACTTCCCTCATCTTTCACGCTCTTTATTGAGGCGAACCCAGATACAATACCCGTGAACATACTAATCTTCCTCGTAGGGGCCACCTTCTGAATTTGGCCAGAGATCAAGAATTCGTGCAATAATTTTCCGCGTCCCGTCGAGATCATCTGATAACCCTTCCACTCTAGTTAACTCAACGTCTGAGAATCCATGTTCGTCTAAGCCAGTTCTGATTGAATCTACAGAATGCTTCTGGTCATAACCCAGGGCGATTACATTTGGCTTCACAACATTTAGGATATCAAAGATAGGAGTGCCCGGAGAGTTTCCGACAATTGCCTCGTCTACTGGTTTCAGTCCTTTAACCATCCTACATCTGAGCTCCTGGCTGGTAACTGGCTCATGTTTCTGGGATCTAACAGTGTCATCATGTGCAACAACAACCACAAGTTCGGTCCCGAGTGATTTAGCCTGTTCCAAATAATGCAGATGCCCAGCGTGAAGAAGATCGAAAACACCCACTGCCATGACTCTGACCATGTTACACACCCCAACTATCTAAACTCAAGTCTTTGCTTCACACCATATCCATCGATTCCATGATATCATTTCCTGTTATCATGGGAATTCCATGCTCCTCAGCATATTTCCTAGCTTCCTGCAGTGATAGTGCTCCGTCGCCATCAGGATCGAGCATCTCCGCGCCTATCGTACAGGGAATATTTCCGGAGAGCCTAGCTATGGCGACTGCCAATTCTGTATGCCCCTGCCTCTTCGAAAGTCCACCCGGGGATTCTCTGCAAAGAGGAATATGGCCCGGAGTTCTGAATTCCTTTCCTAAAGCTTCCATAGCTTCGGAGTTCGAGAGTTCGTACACTTCTCCGGCCAACTCACCAAATCTTCTGGTTGTCAATGCCCTGTCCCTATCAGTAATCCCAGTATACGTCTCCCTGTGGTTCAGGGACAAAGTAAATGCCGATCTGCTATCATATTGAAGGTCATTGGTTATCAACTCTCCAAGTACCGGGTTTTCTTCAACTATGGAAGGAGTTGAGTGTATGTCCTGAAGCCAAGGGAGCCCAAACTTCTCACCTATTTCATCACCAATTGCGAGGAAAAGTAAACCTCCACAGTCTTTACGAAGTCTCCTCATTATCCCTGGAGTCGCTTTGGCGGCAGGCCAAAGAAGATCAGTCTCTCTTTCCCTAAAATCCGAGTCAAAAATCATCACAGGATTCCCCAAGGAGAAAGCCTCAATTGCCTCAGCTATGCCGTTACCCATGACTATCGGAGGGGCTACACATACCACTTATTTTCGGTCAAAGTATCTCTATCAGTGCTTATCTAACAAAAATTTCTATTCTCCAGAGTTCATTATCTGAAGTTGAGTTGTAATACTTCAGTCCGAACCCCTAAACGTAACCAATACCAGCCGACCCCATGGCGGGACGTAGCGCAGCCACTGCATCATTCATCATTTTGCTAATGTTGCTACCATTGGCTTCCTCAGATATTCAGCCAATCGAGGAAGGAAAAGGAGGCTTGGATGCTGATGGAGTATGGACAGAAAGTGTGGAATCGGAACTACACGCTAACTGGTGGTCCCACTGGAGCAGAGATAAGGATCGCAATTCTTTGGACGACAGACTCGAATGGCTTCTGGAGCAACCCCCCCAAACCCAACAAGACTGGTGGAAGAGAGCAGAATCTGGAAGTGCCAGAATTTTCATTGATTATGACCACCATCCTTCCGATGCGGATGTCGAGGAATTGGAAAGCTTAGGGGTCAAAGTCACGTTTCGTCCCAAATATCTTGATACTGTTTCAGCAACTGCTCCGTTTGAAACTATACTTTCTCAAGATGGAATTAGGTCTCTTCCCGGAGTAGTGATGATCGAGGATCTCGGTCTGGCAGAACCACACATGAATGAGGCCGTCCCTAACATGGGTGTCGATCAGGTTTGGACCGACTTCGGCTTTGATGGGACAGGCTCAGTGGTTGCAGTTCTGGACACTGGTGTCAGAGGAGACCATGAGGGCTTGAATGATATGGATGACGAGCCCTTTACTACAGGTTGCGAGCAACCTGATCCAGACCCCCTGGAACCAAATCCAATTTTTGTTGATTGCGATCCGAAGATTGTAGCATTCTATGATGCAGTATTGATGGATGCAGAACAAGACCCCTCCACCTCTTACGATTCAGGAACTCATGGGACCCACGTAGCTGGTATTGCGGTAGGTACAGGAGGGGGGCAAACCGATCCTACCACAGGGCAAAAGTATGTCGGAGCGGCACCAGGGGCGTTTCTAATCAACATCTTAGCTTGTTGCGACGGAGATATAGAGGATGTCATCCAAGGGGCTCAGTGGGCTATAGAGAATAAGGACAAGTACGGAATCGACATCGTCACGTCATCACTGGGAGAACAGCAGCTAGAAGTTCACTTCGACAACAACGGCGACTCAGCCTGGAGCAGGCAGATGGATTCTGTTGTCGAGGCAGGAATAATCACCACCCTCTCAGCTGGTAATGAGTTCGGAGGGGCCACTTTTGCCGGTTGTAACACCATAGACAGTCCCGGCGATTCTCAACTCCCGGTTACTGTTGCGAGCCTGGACAAGGATCTAGGACTGGCTATCTACAGTAGTCGAGGCTATACTTCTGATGGCAGAGTGAAGCCAGATGTTGCAACTATCGGTTCCAACATCATGGCCCCTGACGCGGCATCCAGCGATGGATATACCAGCAAGTCGGGAACCAGCATGGCTACACCACTCATGGCAGGTATCGCCGCATTGATGGTAGAGGCAAATCCGGATATCACCCCTACAGAATTCAAGGATATTATTTCAGCTCATTCTATCGAGAGAGATTTGCAACTTCTCGACGATCCAGGATTCAATGATTGTAGTATCCTGGAGACCCGTCCAGATAATGAGTTTGGATACGGACAGGCTGATCCGTTGGCCTTCGTGGAAGCAGCAGGAAGCATTGACAGAACGCTGAATGTCAGTATGAATCTCGAGACACTACAAGAAATTGGAAACCAGTCATACGTATCAGGAACAGCTTCTGGCGTCGCCCCTGGTATGGGTATTGTAGAGGTCAGAGTAGGTGGGGGAGTATGGAAGGGAGCGGCCGATCTGAAGGGTGATTGGAGTGAGTGGAGAGTAAAGCTTGACCCCCATACCGAATCTGGAAACTCTACCATATATGCCAGACTGGTAGTAAGCGAGGATAGTATTTCTCCAGTAGACGCAAGGAGAATCATTCTAGTCGATGGTGATGCATCTGAGATAATGTCAGGAGATATGATGCGATTCGGCCTCTCCGTATTCCTGCTCCCGTTCTTGTGTGCGGTGGCACTAATCGCATTCATTGCATTTAGAGAACGCTGGGACAAGAAGATTAATTTCTCGAACAAGGAATCAGACTTACCATCAAAGTTGATGTCAAGTATAGTGGTTATGAATCCGGTTCGCTATTCTGGTTACGTCAAGTCGTCGATTGAAGCTTGGAAAGATGGAAAGTCACTAACTGAGAATCAGTTCAGGAGGTATGTATCACTCTCGATACTATACACAGCTCAGGGTCTTCCACAGGGATTCACATATGTTGCATTCCCTGCCTTCTTAGCTGTTAACGACGTAAGCCCAGTCGCCATAGCGCAACTCTGGGCCGCAATAGCCCTGCCATGGACATTCAAGTTTGTGTGGGGCCCAATGGTGGATGGTGTCCAAGCCCCTTCCTATGGACGGAGGAGACCTTGGATACTATTCGCACAAACAGGGATGGTAGTAACTCTGGGAGCACTACTATTCGTTTCTAATCTAGCTGAATCTATACAACTAGTTACGCTGATGCTGTTCATTCACAATTTATTCTCATCATTGCAAGACGTAGGTGTCGATGCACTAGCGGTAGATGTGTTGCAACCGGATGAGGTCGCCAAGGCGAACGGATTCATGTTTGCCGCCAAGAGGGCTGGATATATCTTGGGTGGAGCGATTCTGGGGATAATGGCAACTAAGTTTGGAATAAAATCTGCTATAGTGATCCAACTGCCATTGTTGGTAATAATCATGGCTCTTCCATTGTTTTTGAGAGAAAGGCCAGATGACAAGCTCTTCCCCTGGAGTGCCACCAGAAGTTCCAGTCTTTGGGATACTAAAGAACAGGAGCCAGAGGATGAGGATGATGAAAGCTCAAATTCCTCCGAATTAGAAGTTCCGTGGACAGAGAATGAGGAAGATGATCCTTACAGGGCGGCTCATTGGACTGCCAAGAATCTAGTCTCCAAGAATATCTCCCTGACTGCGGCTGTTCTTTGGGCGTCTATTTCCCTAATTCTCCTGGCGATGGTAATCTACATCGGAGGGGTACTGGTTGAGGAAGACTGGCGAGACCGTCCCATTTTATTCATGGATATAGTTAATTTTGGAGTAGTTTCTGTATTTCTTGTAATCCTTTTACATCTATCTCAGAAACTAGGAATCAGGCTTCCCAAAGTGCCCAATCCATTTGCCCGAGTATTGAGGGGCCCGGCAATTACATCTTACAATATTGTGAAGGGATTCTCCCTAAGATCCTCATTCCTGCTGATATTCCTGTGCCTCCTCTCGGAGTTGTATCTTTTCGTCGACCCCATTGTACTGGATATTTTCATCAATGAGGCTGGCTGGGAGATGGACAAATACAGCGCTGTAATGGGAGGGGTAGTGATAGCTTTCCTCATGGCAGGGCAACTGATAGGTGGATTTTTGGGTGATCGATTCGGCGTTAGGGAGGTCGCCATGATTGGGTTCACTCTATTGGCATTGGCTAATGCAGGACTAGCTCTGTTGCAGGGATACTGGGAAAACACAACTATCATGGTCGCCTATCTATGTCTCAGGGCAATAATAAACGGATTGGCTTGGATTTCAATAATATCAGTATCTATGCGACTAACCTACAGTAAGGCAGGAGGGACCCAATTCACGGCATACATGTCCATGTTCAATCTCTCAGGTGTCATAGCACTAAGTCTGACTGGCAAGGCGATTGAAATCATGGATTATATCTCAGCATTGTATCTAGGAGCAGCACTCACTCTAATGACAGTGATATTCCTAGTCTTCATTGATCCAGATGAATGCGACAGGGTTTTGGAAGGGAGACTGGGTGATGAAGAAGATGAGAATTATGGAGGGGACTTGGGAGAAGCCTCAGAGGTATGGTGGGAGGAAGGCGAACCGGATGTCGTCTCTGCTTGAACATCTAAGGTCCGCAAATACGGACTTTCTATTCTTTAGTCAAACAATTTGTCCATACTGTACCAGAGCTGCCCGAACCCTGGAGGCCAACCATCTAACTTACACCGAGATAAATTTGGACCACTATGAGGGCCTTAGACAGGAGGTCATCGTCGAGACGGGCCATAGAACTGTTCCTGTGGTTTTTGACTTAAGGCAGGATTCGCCGATATTTGTCGGGGGGTCCGACCACCTGATTGACTATCTTTGAGAATTTTTTGCAATCTTTTGAACTTGCTCGCGCATCTCTTCAAATTGATTGAGATTAACCATATGTCCCTTTTCATGTTCCAATCTGGTTACAGGCCAACCAGATTCCTCAAAGATTTCGATATGTTCCATGCCCACATCAAGTGGGACCAAATGATCGCGCTCTCCATGCATCCATATCACTGGTCGTGGCTTCAGAAATGGAAGTGACCCTCTCAATTCATCAGGTCTAGCTGTTTTTGTAGCAATCAATACCAGCCCGACTATGGAACTACTCGCCTCAGTTTCTAGTAAGGCCGATGCCATCGCTCCCCCCTGGGAGAAGCCACCAACAATTATCGGCCCATCTGGTATTATCTCCAAGATTCCTGATAATGATTCTTCCATTTGGGATATCGACTCGTCCTCGGAGACACCCTCCTCGAAAAGCCACCAGGCAAAACCTCCTCTCGTAGGGTGCCTAATCTTGGCCTGAGGACATAATGTCGACCATCCATCGGGAGTTAAACCCCGTGCGAGCTCCTCCATCTTTTCAGACGTACCAGTCATTCCATGCATCATTATGAGCGTACCCTTGCTCATCCAATCCCTCACAGATTCCACTGGAAAACCAATGCTCCGGCAACCTTGAGGTGTATGTACGAAGATTGTCCACGAACTGTTACAGTAAGCGAATATTCTCCAGTGTTCGAAGGTATGGTGCCTATCGCTCCCTTTTCTGTCGCTCCTGACCCCCATGCACGGGTAAGGGGGGAAGCTCCAGCATGATCCTTCATTGTTAGAGAACCGGAAGATGCACCGTTAGAGGATATTTCAACATCAAGATACCAAACTAAGGTATCCCAGTCCCCTTCTGTTGGGTGCCCCTCATCGAAAAATGAGTCATATATTTCCTGGTCATTCTCCTCATACAGACGTTCAATTAAGTCTCTAGCTCTGTAGAAGAAAACGTCCCCTTGGTAGCTTGATCTGGCGACATTCAAATCCATACGTAACTGGTTTCTTCCCTCCGAGTCTTCCCAAACTAGCCTTTCCAGGAAACCATCACTTCCGCTGAATGTATATTGCAATTCATGACCTTCAGAAGATTCCGCACTTACTCTGGCATTTCCATTGTTTATGGAAACCGTAGTAGCACTCCACTCTTGGCCGAATAGCGTGAATGACCACTCATCACCGATGACCCATGGAAATGAGAATACTTGTTGGGGTATTCCATTTTCGTATACTGATAATCCATCAATTGTCATTCGGCCAAGAAATGGATTATGGTTGATTACAGCGTGTCTTTGAGCTTCTCTCTCAGAGGAAATACCGACTTGATAATCTCCTGATTCGTTATCAATTTCTGCCACAACCAATCTCGCACTATCTTCTCCGAATTGTGGTGTGATGAATGTGTATAGCCAATTATTTCCAACTTCCCATTCTGGGAGAGTCATATCGTCATCCACAGATTCTCCCAATTGTCCAGAATCACCTGTCTCGATACAACCAGAGAGGATGCACATCACCATCAAACAGGCCATAACAATTGCAGACCTGCCACTCATGCCTATGCGACAGGGGTTACAGTCAAGAGACTGACGCTTTGATTATCAGAGTAATCCAGCGATGACAACAGATACTATAGACATCAACTTGATTAGAATGTTCAGGGAAGGTCCACTAGTGTCCTTGAAAGGATCTCCAATGGTATCCCCAACAACAGCAGCTGAATGAGCGTCATCTCCCTTTTCAGCACCATCAATTTCTCCCTGCTCAATAGCCTTCTTTGCATTATCCCAAGCTCCTCCTGCATTGGCCATGAATAGTGCCATCAGAACTCCAGTGGCTGTTGCACCGGCCAATGTACCGCCAAGGGCGGCAGGACCCAGTGCTAGTCCAATAATTACTGGACTGGAAATCGCTATCAGTCCGGGCATGATCATCTCCCTGAGAGCGGCTTGAGTAGAAATGTCCACGCATGTTGCACTATCTGGTTCGACACCTTCTTTTCCTTCTAATAATCCCTCAATTTCCCTGAATTGACGTCTAATTTCAGTTATCATGGCTTCAGCAGCTCTACCGACGGATTTCATAGTCATGGCGGCTACCACGAAGGGCAATCCACCTCCGATAAGAAGTCCGATTACCACATCGGGATTGGTAAGTGAAAGATCAGCCGCGCTCAGTGATGCACTGGTTTTGTAGGCCGCGAAAAGAGCCAATGCAGTTAGAGCGGCACTCCCAATAGCGAATCCTTTTCCTATAGCAGCAGTGGTATTTCCTATAGAATCGAGGCCATCCGTGATATCCCTGACATCCTTTCCTAACCCTGACATCTCTGCAATTCCACCAGCGTTGTCGGCAACAGGCCCATATGCGTCAACTGTCATTGTAACTCCAACAGTACCTAGCATTCCCATAGCGGCCATTGCTATGCCATAAAGCCCCATATCCCCGCCGTTCATAACATCATTAGCGCCGTATATTCCTGCAGATATTAGCAATACTGGAACCATTACAGACTCCATACCAACAGCTAGTCCCGCTATAGCATTGGTCGCACTACCTGTCTTGGACGCCTCTCCGATGTACGGTATCGCCTTTACCTTGAAACCGAATACAGGTTCTATTCCTGTGTAGTACTCAGTGACTAATCCGATTAGTATCCCTACCAAGCTACCAATTGCAACTGCGAATATGACTTGAGTATCCATATCATAGTAGTCTAGAGCTAGATAGCCAACTCCTATGAAGAGACCCGCTCCGATGAAAGTAGTATTTCTTAGAGCTGCTCCAGCGTCCATATTCTTCATGGCTGAGATGGAGAATACGCCAATAATAGAGGCAAGGTATCCGACGATAGCCAGAAGTATTGGTATCATCAGATACTCAGTCCCCATCTCCTCGCTGGCAGACGCAATCACCATAGCCGCAATTATCGAACCTACAAAAGATTCGAAGATGTCAGCACCCATGCCGGCAACATCTCCGACATTGTCACCAACGTTATCTGCGATAACGCCAGGATTTCTCGGATCATCCTCAGGTATTCCAGCCTCGACTTTTCCGACCAAATCAGCTCCAACATCAGCGGCTTTAGTGTATATGCCCCCTCCAACACGAGCGAAAAGGGCAATTGATGATGCACCCATACCAAACCCAGCAATATTAGCCACTGTTAGGAATTCTGTCTCCGTGAAGTAGAACATCAGTGAAATTCCAAATAGCCCGAGTCCTCCTACTGCTAGGCCCATTACAGCCCCTCCGTTGTATGAGGTGGTTAGTGCGGATGCCTGGCCACCACTAGCCGCTGCTTGGGCTGTTCTGCCATTGGCGCTAGTAGCAGATTTCATTCCACTGAATCCTGCTGCCCCACTGCATAGTGCACCTATTATGAATGCTACAGTTGTCTCCATTCCAAGGTCATCGTTGTAGCTCCCTCCGACAAACAAAAGAGCGGCCACGACAGCAATGAATATGGTGAGCATTCTGTATTCAGCAACCATGAAAGCCATGGCTCCATCCTGAATACGCTCGGTGATTTTTGCAACTGTCTTGTTCTCAATCTCTATTGAATCAACTTTCCTGTATAGCATGAATGCGACAAGTAGGCCGAATACGCCCACACCCATTCCTATTGTTCCTAGTGTCTCTCCCTCTATCATGGTATCAACCTGTATCGGTCCCGCGACAAAAGTCCTACTTATAATTCAAGCCGTAAAAAAACACTTTTGAAGTCAACTAAGGAGCATGTCCTAAAACCACATTGGCAAAAGATTCGAGAACTCCAGCACCATCATGATCTTTCTGGAATGATAGCATCTCAGCCTCACTAATGTGACCCCATTCGAATGCACGCTCGATCCTGTGTTTAGCCGCTTCTGGGTGGAATTGCACCCCCCATGCAGGTAACTTATCGCCATCTGCGCCTAGAACTCTAATTGCAGTAATCTCGTTATGGGAGGCAGAGCCAAGGAGAATAGAGTTTTCTGGCATAGTGACTACATGATCTTGATGTGAGTAAACTACGGCTGGACCAACGTCTTCCATCCTCCGTAAATCAAATAATATATCTTCATGTCCTTTCTCGTTTAGTTTCATATTCCAAATTCCGCTCGACATACTATCTGCTCTAGTGACCTCCGCACCGAGAGATTTGCACAAAAGCTGGTGACCAAAACAAATACCGAGAGTCGGAGTCCCAGATTTCGAAGACACCCTCATTAGAGACGATGCACTATCCATCCAATCTTCCCACATTGTGACATTTTTCCTCGAACCAGAGCAAACAACCGCATCGATCTTTATCGAATCTAGCCACTTGGCCATTTCGAGGTCTTTCTTTCCGGTTGGCAGTGCCACTCTGTAGAATCTGGCCATATTCTCTCCCATTGGAACCTCGCAACTTTCCCAGAATGGATAATCGTGGTCCCAATTTGGAACATCTTCCTCCCCTATGAAGTAAAGCCCTTCTTCATTAGCCTTAATTCCAGATTCTTTGGATTGCATGTGCGGAGTGAGTAAGAAGATATCGACATCACCTTCCCTTGCAATCGGGTGAATAACCTCCTGGTTACCTCCATGTCCGAATTCGGATCTTTCAACAAGAAGGTCGAGTAATAGCACGCGCGTAGTACGACTCATGGTTGTGGGAAGAGGCGATTGCTTGAAAGCCCCCCGTATGTACAGAGGTATGGGGCGGACATGGTAGATAAGCAGTTGATACTGGATTCTGTAGGCCCGGTCCAAGCAGTTCTTGATGCTCACGATGGGGTTGTGAATGTCATAGATACTACTGGGGGAGTAATTTCTATCTCGCTAGAGGGTGGCTGTACAGGATGTAGTGCTACTCCGATGACAGCAATGCAAATCTACTACTCCCTGATGAAATTAGAGGAAGTCAATGATGTAATATTTGTCAACGGCGAACTCCCTGCTTACATGAGGTCCTTCATCGATGATAAGATAGGTGGAGAAAGCTAACGATTTTCTTTCTTCAACTTCATAATTTGATGAGGATTAGCCTCGCCTTGAACATCTTTCCCTTTCAAGTTCAGAGAGGCAGATATCGCAACCACAACTGCGATCAGAGCCATTGGAAGTGCAACGTTACCCGATCCCCAAAGCTCACCGCCCAGAAAATCGAATACAGTTAACAGAACAGCAGAAGTTATACACAGTGTCGCGATCAATCTTTGCGCAAGAACCTCTCCTCTACCACTTCTTGAGAATGTTCCGATTGACATCCAAAGTATTGTGGATATTCCGCACATGCTCAAAGAAATTGTCTCTACAATCTCGACAAGTCCGTCTACCATGAACGCCCTGATGAGTCAATACTTGTGAGGGTTGGGGGAGTTTGTTTTATCCATGGAACATTACGAACCTTCAACAAAGGTGAGTCACAGCGATAACCATGGGCGTTCTACGCGGGTTGAGCCTAGCTTCAATTGTGGCCCTTCCAGCGTTTATATTGGGCTTCATTGCATATGTGGCTATTGCAAATGCAAGAGGTGCTACAATAGATGCAACTGAATGGGAAACATGGATGTTCCTCCCTTGCTATGGGGTTCCTATGTTTTGCATGTTTGTAGCATTCATCTTTGGAATAAGGTCTAGTAGGGTGGAAGAACAGTGAAAAGATCCGAAAAGGCCAGGAGAATAGGCGACCAACTAGACTCACTATACCCAGAAACACCAATACCCCTGGATCACAAAGACAGCTACACTTTACTCGTCGCAGTGATGCTTTCTGCCCAAACTACAGACAAAAAGGTGAATGAAGTCACACCATCATTGTTTGATATCGCTGATTCTCCAGAAAAGATGGCCAGACTTGAAGTCGAAGAGATAAGATCTCTAATCAGAGAAATAGGTTTGGCGCCAACAAAGGCAAAGAACCTCAAAAAGATGGCCGAGCAGATTATTGACTCAGGTGGAGAAATATATCCAGATTGGGATTTCCTCGAGTCTTTGGCAGGAGTTGGCCATAAAACAGCCAGTGTGGTCATGGCTCAGGCTTTCGGGGTTCCTGCATTTCCAGTTGATACTCATATCCATCGTCTGGCCGATAGGTGGGGCCTTTCCAACGGGACCAATGTGGTAAAGACCGAGAGAGATCTGAAGAAGGTTTTCTCAAGGGACACATGGAATCGAAGACATCTCCAGATCATCTACTTTGGAAGGGAGTATTGCCCGGCTAGGAATCATGATCTGTCGGAGTGTCCTATATGCTCGTGGGCATCTACAAAGAAGAGAATCAGACAAGGGAGGTAGTAATTTGATGATTTTTCGAGGCAGGATTACTTCATCGGGCTTCGAAAGTGGAGACTCATTGGTAATCGGTGACTGGAATGAGTCGCCATTGGGGGCCTTCACCAACATAATGTGGTCCAAACCAGATGGCAGCAGAGTACTACTTTCGCCCTCCCCCAAGCATGCTGAGTTCGTATCCTCACTGTACGATTTTGATGAGGTAGTGGTAACCGACATAATCGTAAATAGGAAGAGAAAGACAGTTTCAATTAAGACTGACTATCTGCAAGTTTCCATGTCTTGGGGGGTATCATTTCCGTTTCCTATTCCAAGGCCACTATGGTTCATCTCTTCCATCGAGAACATCTTCGGAAAAACTATTTTCGGCTCAAGCACATATGGAATAGCTAGGGATGGAAGCAGGGAGTGGTACTCAATAAGAGGGATTTCAAGAGTTTTTCACGCAGAGGCAAAAACTCCTGATTCGAACTTCGGAAAAATTGGAAAAACATCATTCTCCAAGCCATTTGGATTTAGTAGTCCACCAAAGACGCCCACCAGTATCATGGTCAATTCTCCATATTGACAGAGAAAAGGCTTGAAGAACCTAGCAGTAGAGTGAGCAACATGAGCGAGGTAGTCACATTGATGGTTGGGGATAATGCACCAGATTTTGAAGCACCTCTGACTGACGGATCCAAGTTCGTTCTTTCAGAGGTTTTAGATTCAGGGAAGGGGGTTATTCTTTACTTCTATCCTCGTGATAATACCCCAGGATGTACATCGCAGGCTTGTGATTTCAGGGATAACTTTAACAGAATTTCCAATAATTCTTGGATTGTAGTCGGCGTTTCTACTGACTCCGCAAAATCACATGAGAAATTTATTGACAAACACGATCTGCCATTTGACCTGATTGTGGATGAGGATGCTGAGTTGCATACCATGTATGGAACATGGAGAGAGAAGAGCATGTATGGAAAGACATACATGGGCACTCTCAGATCGACATTCGCGATCACTCAAGAAGGCAAACTATCCTGGGTTGGATACAAAGTCAAGACAAAGGGCCACGTTGATCAGCTGATGACGGATCTAGGAATTGAGTGATATCATGGAATCTGACCAAAGAAGAGATCTGGTCGAGAGGTTCCTGAGGAGATGTGTAATCTATGCTAATGAGTCAATCCGCAGGAAAAGAAAGAGAGGCGAGGATGAAGAAACCATAGTCAAGTGGACCGTTTACAGAGATTTTACAGAACATGCTGCAGAGGAAGTCGCAGCTGGGGACCTAGACTCTTGGCTCGAGGATGGACCTGTAGATTTCGAACCTAATAATCAGGACTCGGACAAATGACTATTCCCGCCTATTCCTAAGTCATATTTCGTTGTGTCCACTCTCATCATTGCACCAGGTACCATGAGCAATGAATCGTCCTCGTTTATCGCGAAAGCGTGAAGTCCGAGTCTCTCTGACATCTCTTGGACTCTTCTCTTGCATACGTCCTTCTGACTTGGCATATGAGCTAGGGACCCCAGGTCCACAATTACCATGCTCCCTCTGGAGAGTGGTGCTGACATTCCTTCAAGGGACAGTCTATGTAATCCATCCGGTTTCAGATAGACAACGTTTCTGGATGCGCTTGGAGTATGCCTAAGTGTTCTTTCCGACCACTTCATCTCACCTAAGTCAATATGCAGATCGCCTTCTTGTGGTCCGGGGTCAGTGGAAGTCATTTTCCTCTTGGTGTTAGAGGTAATTGCCTTAGAGGGATCAGGCAGTCCAAGCAGTCTAAACAGGTTTGCCACGAGGCGCCCGTGAGCTACTCCTCAAAGAGTGCTTCTATGTCTTCATCATCCAGAGCGTCTTCTAGGGACATAGCGACACTCTCCGGGACCTCCTCCTGTGAATCTTCCTCATTATATCCCCCGAGAGCTCCCTCCGCTTCAGATTCTTCCTCATCCAACAGAATTCTACTCACATCGTCAGGTATCAAAGTCTCCTGTGAAACGGACTCAATTCCCTCCTCGGTTTGAATTTCAGGAAGATCATCGCTTGAAACATCCAGTCCAGTTTTCGGTCCTTCTTTTCTACTTCTATCATCGAATGGATCATATTCCGGATCATCAAATGCATCGTCCACGGATACCTTCTTCAATCTACTAGTTTGATCAACTTGAGTATCCAAGGGTTCAATATTACTCTGTCTATTCTTGATTACAAAAACCGCTCCAAGAATTGAAAAAATCAACATTATTACGATTATTAAGCCATAAGAAGTCATGAAATCTCCTAGGCTGAATGGAGCTTCAGAGATAATCACTGTAATGGTAATTGAGGAACCGGGCCCCTCGTCCACAGCTGTCATGCTAACAGTTCTACTGCCAGATCCCGAGAATGTCCACTCGATCCACTTCCCCTGGGCATCAATATCATTGGCCGGATTGCCATCTCCATCACTGTCGACTGACGTATCCATATCCCAGTTGTAAAGTAGGTTTTCCATATCAAACGAAGAATCAGTAGTTCCATTGGCACTAAAGAAAACGACATCTCCTTCCATTGGTGAGAATGTACTCGGAGAAGCTCTTGGATCTGGATTGACATTTCGTATATCAAGCGGGATTTCTATCATCGCCGTGCTTCCATCATCATCTGTCACGTGAAACACAATCATTGTAGGAGCGGTAGTTGCATCCGACCAGGATCTCTCCATTATATTGGACTCCAAATCGCAATCGTCGGAGGATCCTCCAGAGTCATCAGAGTTGGTCATTGGGTCCAAGTCGAAGCAGTTTCTCAGCGTGAGCATGTCTCCTGACGTATCAATCGTACTTACGATTATAGATACAGTAGAATCCTCAGCAACGGGAAGCGGAGGGGCCAAGGGAGTGATTTGTGGGTCGATATTCTGAATTTCTATGGGTACGATAAGAGATTCAGTGCTGGCTCCGTCATTATCCACAACTTGGAGGGTTGCAAGATGCAAGCCAGATGTATGATATGTATGTTCAACAGTGCTTTTCCTGCCTTCAAAGTTGATAGTAAGATCTGGATTATTTTCCGCATCTGGATTCCAAATGTGAAGTAGGGTACTCAGGTCATTCTGAGAATCATCCGCGAATCCTTCAAAAATCAATAAATCTCCCTCATTGGCCATGTAGACTCCCCTGCTATCTGGCATCATTCTATTTCCTCCCATCCATATCTCAGCACGAGGATTAGTAGGTGCAATATTCCTGACCTCTATTGTTTTGTTTGAGTATCCTGTGTCGCCGTCATCATCGATCGCCTCGGCTCTGATGGTATAGTTACCCTCAACTTCTGGAGTCACAGTGCAATAGACCCCAACTTGGCCCTCGTCACAAGGGTATGTGGAGTCCCATAGTATGTCCATTGGAGCCTGTGGTGTCTGAGTGTCAACATCACTACGCTCCTCGAGATTGAATTGTAGAGGGGAGAGAACGTAGGTCCACTCATACTCGGAACCAATGGAGATTTCAGGAGGTCTGTTTAGAATCTCTATACTCTGGACAACAACTACCTCGTCGTTTTCATCATCTGTGATGGACAGTTGTACATCGTAAGTGCCGTCATCATCCCATGTGTGCTCAAAAACACAATCTTCCTCTGTAGAAGAAACCGAATTTCCCTCCGACATTGAAATGGTGAACAAACAAGACAGATCCCCTCCATCCTCATCATAAGAGAAACTACCGTCCAACACCACCTCAGACTTAGTTAAGGATTGGGCAGGTATATCCAGAGATACGATTGGAAGCCTTCCGATAAACAAAGAAAATACGCCATTGTTATTCGTTCTGTCTCCATCATCAGAAATCAACGCATCAGGATCCACTTGGAACGAAAGAGTGATCTCTCCGATGGGATGGGAATTTCGTACAGTCCAATTCACCTCCACAACCGCCTGTTCCAGACTGTCAAGAGGTGGGACCTGAACAGTTTGAGTAGACCCGTCAGGGGAAACTACATTCATTGTCGTCGAGGGAGAAGTCATCAGGCCCCTGTTCTGAATAGGGACATAAAATTTTAGAATGTCTCCAGGAACAGCATTGAAGCCTGTAGAGGAAGCTAGGGTGGTGGTGGACTGACCTCTTGTCCTGTCAACCGTGACTCCTTCTGTCAGCGCGACCAAATCAATAGTACTGACATTTGGGTCAATTGTCACTGTCGAAGCGCCAACTATCTTCTGAGAGGGAATCCATGCAATTACACCATGGCTCCCCGCTTCACTACCTCCGGTGGAGTCATCGACAGAATTACCTGTATTGAATGCAATGTTGACAGAACCATTTGCTGAGGTTGTGACGGTTCTCACATCACCATCAATTCCATATCTGAACTCTAGCTCTTGCCCTGAGACAGGTTGACCATTTTGAGTCACATTTGCCCATGCCGATGTATCGAAGTCCAAAGGAGAAAGGGGATACTCAAATTCAATCGAGATCTGCTTACTTCTTCCGGCCTGGTAAGTGTCTAGCTCATGGAATGCGTTTATTCCGTCAATTATGTCTGTACTAGATGAAACATCCCCTCTGACTGCTGGACAGAACCACCTGTACCCATCCGCTGAACCATTAGAATCGAAGGTTGTCACATTGTATGATTGCTGGCAGGAGGCAAAAGAAGTACCTGGTGCGCCTCTACTCATAACTTGCCAGCTCCTAGATTCAGTAGACTGACTATCATCCGGTATATCCACGAAATCACTAGAGCCTTGATAATCAGTCTCTTGGTAATAGCTAGATGACCAGTAGTCCCCGACAGTAAGGGGGAAGTCATATCCCTCGGTAGGAGGAGAGTATGTCTGAGTAATAGTCAATTCTGCTACATCAATATCTATTGTCCACCAGAAAATTCTGTATCCAAAGTCGATGTCTATTGTCGCTTCCTGTTCGATAACTGCCAAGTCAGATGCACGAACTAACTCCAAAGTCTGCATCTCTATGTCTAAATCACCAGTATTTCCATCTAGATTCACATTCTGAGCGTCATAGGTGCCGATAGATACCGCCTCATAAACCAGCGTTGAACGGTTATCAACGATCGTTGTGTAGATATCCGTGACTGTCCTATCTAGCGTACCCGTCAGGAATTGTACGTTCGTGGACACGCCCGAGGAGCTAACGAATTCTCCAACATCAAGGTAGCCGTCATAGACCCACCTATCTCCAACCCGCCAGTTTGGAACATCTGTAATCGCAATGTTTCTGCTTGTCGATTCTAGCTTCAAACTGTCTTCATCCATACTCTCCATTTCATCAGAATAAAACATCAATACGCTTTGTGAAGAGAGAAGAATAACTACCATAATTGCTGACGCGAGTGACTTACTCATACATCTCCTATGGAGATGCTGCAAATCAATGTGACTGTAAGGACTCGATTACATAGCCCTGTAATCAGGAAGGTCTGCCAACTCATCCTGAATGAACTGAACAGCCTCTAGAATCTGATCCTTGGCCCTTGCTCCGGTTATGACCATCTTGCCACTTCCGAAAATCAAGCAAACTACCTTGGGGTAATCTAACCTGTAGATAAGACCTGGAAACTGCTCTGGCTCATACTCTACCTTGTCAAAAGGAAGATGGAAAGTCAGATTGTTGAGATTCAGTCTTCTGGGGAGTGCTGCTAGAGGCTCTCCTTGCTTGATTCCCCTGATTCTGGAGTCTTCGTTCTCAACTTCTTCATCAGTAGCAGCTCTGATTCCACCTGCATCATCAATAACCTTGGTGTTGATATCATCCATCTTAGCTACTCCAGTGTAGTCCTCAGGGAAGAAGAGAGAATAAGTCGCAACCATGTTCTGAACCTCAATATCCACATCGGCAACATCCCATGTTGAGATTCCCGCAGCGCGAAGATCTCCAATCATTCTCTCGATGCCTGTTTCAATATTTTGCTGATTCTTACCGCCAGTGCATACTGCTCTGCCAGATCTGAACATCAGTATTGCCAGCTTCGGATCTACAACACGGTAGACAACTCCGGGGAATTGTTCAGGCTCGTATTCGCAATTCAACTGAATTGCTATATCCGGGAGATCAAGCTCCTCGGCAACTCTTGTCGACGCTACAACATTCACTACAGTTAGGCGTTCTTCATCGCTTAGCATGGCTTGCGCACTTATATTCTGCTTATAAAAGATATCAGTCATTATCAGCACGAAATGTCCTGCATTCAATTTTCCTCTCCCACAATCCTAGCTCCGCCTGAACCAAACTTCGAGACCAGAGGTTTGCCCCCGGCAATTTCAATACATTCAGCTACTCTCCTCGGGTTCCTAGTCAGCGAGACCATACATCCTCCTCCGCCAGCTCCAGTCAGTTTTGCCCCCAGAGAGTGACTTTCTGTGGCTGAAATAAGATTTTCAAGCTCTGGACTGCTGACTCCAATTTTACGTAATCTTTCCTGACACTCGTTCATGGCCTGTCCAACTTCTTCCATGTTTCCCGATGAAAGCGCTCTCAGGCCAGAATAGGTAATCTCTCCAATGGCTTCTATTTCCTTCATCTTTGGTGGATCGGACTTGAGTAATTCCGACACCCCTGCTACCATATCACCAGTAGGAGAGCCCCTGCCAGTGAATCCTAAAACTAGCCATACATCTTCTATATCTGGAATCTCAACCTTGTTAACTGACCAATTTCTGCTACCTTCTGGAGTTTCAAGGGTTGCATCAAAGATATGTTTCGTTCCAGCTGGAGAGCTACCAGAAACCACAACGCATCCTCCCAGCGCGCTTGTAGCCGTATCAGTAGGACTTGCTCTGCCTTTCTGGGCATTGGCCTCAGCTGAGTGCCCCATCCTAGCCAGTGAAATCAAGTCAAGAGCAGATCCTGGATCTACCAATTCATGTAAGGCCGCCCCCATAGCATTGGACAGTGCAGCTGATGAACCAAGTCCAGCCGCGGAATATAGGCCACTTTTGATGTCTATTTCCAAGGGGGGCCCTGAGTACTGGAAGATATCATTTAGTATGTAGGAGATATGAGGATGCTTCAAAGGTTCAAATGGCATTCCCTCCAAGCTCCACCTATTTGATTCAGATATTGAAACCTCTACGCCTGCCTCTATTGAAACAGCTACTGCAGGTTGTCCATACACCACTGCATGCTCTCCAAACAAGATACACTTGCCGGGTGCGAACGCTCTTGCCACGCCCCTCGCCCGTAGTTGAGGGAAATGAGCATTGGCATAGGTCATTAGTATCGGTTCCTTCAAGTCCAACCACTGTTTGGGAGGGGTACTAGTGAGTACAGAGGGGATAATTTGGAACATCCATTACTTCAGTCCTACGGCCCATTGGAAGGCTGGCAAATTCTGTTATTCATAGGATTCATATCAATCGGATTCTTCACTTTTCAAGTCCAAAAGGCAACTAGATTAGTAATGCTCGGCTCTTCTGATGACAGGTTTGATTCATGGAGCACTAGGATTAGTGAATTCATCTCCGGCTGGCTATTCCAGAAGAAGGTCCTCAGGGATAAGGTCGCAGGGACTATGCATGTCCTGATGTTCTGGGGTTTCCTTATGTTGGCATCGGACATGCTGGACTTAGCTACTGCTAATGCTTTTTCTGGAAAGGTACTGCCAGCAATTTTGGTCGGGCCTTGGAATGGAATGGTGGAGTTAGGATACTTCATGGCTCTTGTCGGTTGCGTCAGTGCGCTAACTCGTAGGGTGGTATTCACTCCTGAAAAGCTGAAGGGAAAATCTCAGCTTGAGGGAAACGTCATCCTACTGCTTATTTTCACTATTACCACTACTTCCTTCATGGTAGAGTCAGCCGAGTCGCCTAGCTCTTTTTGGGAGCCGCTTGGGTTCTGGTTCTCGGAACAAGGACTTTCCGAGCAAACTGTAGTCCTGTCGTACTGGGCCCACATGCTAGCAATCTCTGTTTTCCTTTTCCTGATTCCTTTATCCAAGCACATGCATTTAGTCATGGCCGTTCCAAATGTCTTCTTCCACGATGCTGGTCCCATAGCCAGGATGAGGCCATTAGCAACTGGGGATGACGGTAAGGCAGTGCCTCTGGAAGACCTAGACATTGACTCATTTGGCGTCAGTACATACAATCAGTACTCTTGGAGGCAACTCATTGATGGTTGGTCATGTACATCTTGTGCTAGGTGCCAAGATGTCTGTCCTGCATATGCTTCAGGCAAGGGATTGAACCCAATGCAAGTTATTCATGATGTAAGGAACTACGCAAATGACCACGCCCCCATCCTCCTGTCGGGAGGCCAACCAGATGAAACGATTCTCGAGAGGATTACAGAGGAGGCGGTTTGGGCATGCACTACATGCAACGCTTGCGTTGACGTCTGTCCCTTATACATCGAGCATGTTCCAAAGCTAACAGATCTAAGGAGGAACGCAATGATGGAAACTATGGAATATCCAGAGGTGCTTAATACTGCAATGGGGAACATAGAGTCAGCATCCAATCCCTACGGATTTGGAGCCCATGAGAGGGCTGACTGGGCTGCTGATCTGGGAGTTAAGATAGGGGAGCCAGCTGAGTACATTTACTTCGTAGGATGTGCAGCTAGTTTTGACGAGAGAAACCAGAAGGTTGCTAGATCTACCATCTCCCTATTAAAGGAGGCTGGTTTAGACGTGGGAATTTTGGGAATGCAAGAAGGATGCTCTGGAGACCCTGCCAGAAGGGCAGGAAACGAATACCTTTTCCAGATGCTAGCCGAGACAAATATGTCTACATTCCAAGAGCTTGGAGTCAAAAGGATTGTCGCATCCTGCCCTCATTGTTTCCATACGCTAGGGAAAGAATACGGAGATTTTGGAGGAGAAGACTTGGAAGTATTCCATCATTCTGAGATAATCGCCAAGCTTCAGCAAGAAGGAAAACTTCCAGAGGCAGAAAAGAACGGGCGCAGTATCACATTCCATGATCCCTGTTACCTGGGAAGGATTGGGGATATCGTGGATGCCCCTCGATCGGTAATAGGGGGCGTTGATGCCGAACCAGAGAGGCACGGTAAGGACTCATTCTGTTGTGGTGCAGGCGGTGCTCAGATGTGGATGGAAGAAGATGCTGATAAGAGAGTTAACGAGATCAGGGCGGCAGAACTCGCTGAGACAGGATGTGACACTGTGGCGGTCGGTTGCCCCTTCTGTTCGGTCATGGTCAAGGATGGTTTGGATGCAGTAGGCTCTGATATGGAAGTTCTCGATGTTGCAGAGCTACTATGGGAGCAGATCGTCGCACGAGATCTAGAGATTCATGATAAGTCAAAGAACAGGACTGGAAAGGCAAGAATATGGGACTCATCGATATCGGACCTGGTATGATTGATGGATTTTTATTCTAACTCGCATACAGAGAATGTCATAAGTAATGCTATCCAGCGCAAGTCATGGATGATGTGTTCTTGTTCTTCGGTAGATCTGTACCTGATTTGGCTAAACTACTCGGCTTTATACTCACAATCTTT
>CEWK01011292.1_pt1 | contig 44107 bp, 31 predicted proteins | sample 531431 | NCBI WGS metagenome assembly CEWK01 (sample SAMEA2623059, study PRJEB7988) | marine metagenome | isolation source: saline water (ENVO:00002010), including
TTTACACCTTCTTGAACCGCATCGAGGCCTTCATGAGGATGTCTTACATCGGATGATAGACGGATCCCCTAGACGTAACCTTAGCTTGACTAGGGCGGCTTTGAGCATGGCTAGAAGAAAGGACCTGTCCAAGATAAGGATGCTTTCATCCAGGGATAGGACTGCAATCAGTGGAAACTCAAAGTTCACATCCTCGAGAATCGGTGAAGTATACGGAATTCCATCGGGCGTGTTACCTCCCAGCTTAGATCCGGAGGAGTTTCCCCCAGAATCTCTGAGTTCAGAGGTCTCCCCCCTTGTTGGTATCGAGGGGCCGTATGTAGTAACCATAGGAAGAGCGAGTTGGGTGAAAGGAACATGGGAGACGATTTCCATGCTGGAGCACAGTGGTTTGTCTCTTGCATTGGTAGGCGGGGGTGAAAAGGAGTCCATTGATTCATTAATAGAACACGCGAAGTCTAGTAAGGTAGGTATTTGGGTAGCTCCGAGGCTTGAGTCGTCCGAACTTTGTAGTCTGATAAGAGGGGCGGTCGCAGTAGTCAGTATGGCCCACTCAGAACCTTTCGGACTTTCTCCAATTGAGGCCCAGTCCCTGGGTACTCCTGCTCTTTTCGTAGATGAGGGCGGGTTCAGAGAGACAATTACTGATGGGGTTTCAGGAAGGCTTCTTCCCAGAAATGACTACTCAGCATGGCACGCGGCTCTTGAAGAAGCAAAAGACAAACACAATCGCTCCTCATGGTCAGAGAACGGAAGGGTAAGCATATCCAAAATGGGGCTAAACCCTGAGGTTTTTTCCACTAGACTGGAGAACATATTCCTAGATTTAGATTAATGTTAATGTAGCCTAGTAATCTTCGGTAGCGTAAATCTGAAGGCTAATAGTGAGCATATTATACCTAGAGTCAGAAGGGTAGCGGATGCCCAAATTGGAAGTATTGCCGCAGAATCTAGAGGTAGCTCAAATGGAAGTATATCGAGAAGAGATTCCCCCCTGGAAAGCTTTCCACCGATAGAAGCAGAAATTGTTGTCATCAGAAATGCCATACCAGCAGTCGCTGATTGTAGCATCGCTAATTGCCTCACCTCCCAAAGTGCCTCGCCCAATCTCACTCTTCCGATGACAAAGGCAGCCCAGAAACCAAGAGCCATTCCACTGTAAACAAATTTGTTGTACAAGAGAGCACTGTTCGAGTGACTTTCTGCTGCAAGATTTCCGGTCATGATAGCCATTGGTATGAACGCAAGTGCTAACATCGAACCTGCTAAGGATGCTCTGTCCATTGTAACCAATAGTGACGGGCTGTTAAGTTTGGACGATGGTAGGAATTTCGAAAGAGAGCATCCAATTGCGCAGATTGTTGCTAAAACCATTGAGCCGATGACAATCTCAGCCATTGCGGTATGAATTGTAGCCGAGCTTACCACTAATTCCCCCCTCCTTGGTATTCGGGGTCCTCCACCCATTCCTCTATTTCAGAATTCCACAGCCACCCGGGGTTCTCCTCAGAGCTGATCATTTCTGATGAGGTCACAATCTGCGTCTGATCCAAATCATTTCTGTCATCTCGAGGGTATAGTCGGGCTTGCAGAGTCACTAAAAATGAGATTAGCAATAATGCGAACGCGAAGGAGTGTGCTCTGGCAGACCAGATTTCCCCCTCAAATGGAGGAGGAGCGGTTCCCATCTTGAGCCATGGCTGTTCTACAGCAAAGGTTCCATTGTATGTTGTAACTCTATACAGGATATTGGCTTCTCCCATGGTAGCAGGAATACTGACCTGCCAGTTATTACATACATCTATTGGATCTTCTTTACAGTACAATTCAGCATTAGTGGGGTTCCACTCTCCATCAAGCATCCATTCCACACTTATACCAGTCGAGTTCCTAGTACTGATAGTCAACGGACTATTGTCTCCTGAGACTCTGAACGAGGGAGCGACCCAGTCATCAGCTAGACCGGGGAGTCCATCGGGGACATCTTGGACATTAACCTCAAACGGTTGACTGACGCCTGTGAATGCCTTGTCTCCAGCATAAGAACCATGATGGATTTCCACATACAAGACGTGGCTTCCAGAACTATCAGGCGAAAGTAAGACCCACGTTACTGTCGCTGAACCGGAGGAAGATGCCTTCGTCTCGATATAATTGGATGAGCCCCCGTTTGGATCTTGAATCAAATGCCAGCCATGATCTTCTGGAGTGTCCGAATTTCCATTCAGAGAGCCTAGGATGAATATTCCAATCATCCGGCTGGGGGTACTAATGCCTTCTATTGTAACATGTACAGCGACAGCTTGCCCTGAGAAAGCCTCGTTCCCGAGTGTGATCTCAATGGTTGCATCTGAAGGCATACTTAGAGCAGGGTCACCATGACAGGACCCCCCACAAGAGTAGTCTCTATTGCCATCCCCGTTCCCTCCTGGGTTTGCAACAGAGCTACCTGGAGCTAGAATCAGTGTGGTACAAATTAGAATAACAAATGCATTCCTTTTCATTCTGATTTCCTCCTTGCCTCTGTTACGGCAAATATCAGAGAAAGAACACCCAGAGTAGCCATTAATCCAGATACTGTTAAGGATATTATTGGAGACGCTTGTTCAGCTGATTCCTGTGAGGATGAGGCTATGGGAGTAGCATCCACACTGGCATGATTCTGACCATCCACAATCCATACTATCTCTTGGTTTTGGACTACTGATGTCACGACGTAGTACAATGTTGTGGCAACAGGGACGGGTTCGCTCCATTCCTTATACTGTGTAGATCCAATATGAGTTAATGGTGTGGGTATTGGTTCGCCCCATGCCGGTATCTCATCGAACATGGTTAATCCAACAACTGAAGATATCGGCGTTGTAGATCTGTAAATCCTATATTCATCTGATGTCCCAGCCCAAACTAGTCTCACCTGATCTCCTTCTAGGGTTGCTACGAGGGATAGGGCAGTCTGTGGCTCATCATAGACTATGGACGATGTAGATGATTGGATCTCCTGCATATTATCGGTAACAGTGAGTGAGATTGAATGAGGCCCAGGACCCATAATGACATCAACAGTGCTTCCAGATACCTCTACTCCGTCTATAGTCCAAAGATAAGAGGAAACTTCTCCATCCATATCATAGGAACTAGTCGCATCAAAGGTTGCTGTGGAACCAGATATTGGGGTAGGAGGTATGGTAGACCAGAGTGGAACCGGGGGCAGATTAGCTATTACAACTGAAGCCGATAGATTAGCAGTAAGCCCCCATGGGTCAGTTGCGGTTACAAGAACTTCCCAATCCTGACCTGGCTCAAGTCTTTCTGAATCAACTCTATCTTGCCCACTAAGATCCGTTACTATGAATCCATCTCTTAGCCAAGTAAAGTTCAATTCTACGGGTTCGGAATCAGGATCCATGGTCTGAGTAATTGCTAAGAGAGGTTCTAACGAGTTTGGTTGGGTAACGACTGGACCGAATGGTGGATTCTGGAGAGTTACTTCTATAATTACGGGATTTGCATTCTCGATAGCTCTTGAATTGGTCTTCATTGAGGTCCCAAGACTTTCTCCATCACCGGGAATAACTTGCACGGACCAATGCTCATCTCTGTCGACCTCAGAGGAGGAAATTGATTCTAGTCCATCATACTCAGTTATCCACTCACCATCAACCCACCATCTAATTTGACTGGCTTGCTCCAAATCCCCGTCGATATCGAATTGCTCCCATTCCACATACAGATCAGAGTCAGTTGTCAGTTTTCCCTCTGGGAAGAGTGAGATGTTTGTAACAACTGGAGGGGTATTGACAATATTTACAGAATCTGTTACAAACCACTCGGACCAGACTAGGCCATCGAAAACCCGAACATGGGACTCCCACGTTTCTCCCTTGGAGGTGAAGGATGGGCTAACAACCGTCTCGTCATTAAATGCTGCGACCATCGTAGAATCTCTAAACCATCTAATTTCGGTGGACTGGATTGTGTCTCCATCTGGGTCGTAGGGAGTAACCAATAATTGTAAGGAGTCGGTAGTCAAGGTATTTCCAGTAGTGGAGATGAACGCAGAAACTGAGGGCCCTGTATTTGAGGATCCTATGACGACTATCCCACTGTAAACTGTTAGTCCAAAGTCTGAGGAATCATGAGGAGCGATAGAAACCTCCCATTCATCACCCGACCTAATCATTAAGCTGGAGACAGTTTCTTCTCCGTCTAACTCCGGTACTCTAGAGCCATCTAGGAACCAATAAATTGTAGTCTGTTGGTCATCTTGTGGGTCTCCATCAAGGTCATAGTACTCCCAGTCCAATATTAGGTCGTCATCATCCATTGGTGATTCTGGCCCTATTGACAAGTCTCTGGCAATTGGCGCAGTATTTCCTATTGAGATAGGATCCAAGGAAACCATTTCTCCGAATTCATTTCCATCATTTGGAGTAACCTCTACTCTCCAGCTCTGATCCTTGGAAATCCAAGAATTAGGAATATCCGTTAGATCATCAATCTGAGTAACTCTAAGACCATCCCTGAACCAGTGGATAGATGTGCCTTGCTCGAAATCTCCATCCTCATCGTAATATGTGTAGCTGACTCCAAGCCCAGTCTCCTTAGTTGGAGAGGATTGGACATAGCTCACTGATGATGCCGTGGGAGGTGTATTTGTCGAGCCGGGGTCCTCACCTGACTGATGGGTTAGAGTCGCCCATCCATCTCCGGCATTGTTTCCATTGCCATTCGCAGCCATCACCGCCAACTGGAACGTAACAGTACCTGAGCCAGCTGATGGAGCGGTCCAGTCCAAAGACCAGCTTCTATAATCTGGGAATTGATGTGTTGCTTGGTTTCCTGCAGAGTTGACTTGTGTGTTCATAATTCCAAACCCAGTGGCTAACGTTCCATCGGACACCTGTAGATTGAATCCTCCCTTGGAGCCAGATACTCCCCCATTCATCCCTATGTTCAGAGAATAGCTCTGTCCGGGCGAGTAAGTAGAAGGAAAGTTGTGAGTTGGTGTTGGAGATGCGGCAGAGCCCCCATGACAACCACATCCATTGGAAGAATTGTACCTGCCACCACTGTTGGCTATTGCCATCTGAGATACAGATGATAGAAGTAAAAATATCACAATCACCGAGATGACCCCGCGTCGTGGCACGCTACGCATGGGGGATGCGGAATGAATAAATTCATTGGTTTGAATTGGACAAATCATCCGCTGCATTCATTGATTGTCCCCTCTTCGGATGGCCATGGAACCGATTGAGAAGGTGGCAATCATTGGTGCGGGGAATATGGGTTCTGGGATAGCACAGAAGAGTGCCCAAGAGCGATTTGATGTCCAAATGGTAGACAGGGAGCAAGAGTGGGTAGACAGGGGGCACGGGATTGTGTCAGAGTTTCTGAAAGAAGCAGAGGAGCGTAGGATATTCAACTCCAGGCAGGTAGAGCAGATTAAGTCAAGAATTACTGGGGTAGTGGGAACAGAGAATGTTGATCCATCGACAGATCTGGTCATTGAAGCTGTTTTCGAAGATTTTGACATAAAAAAGTCGGTTTTTGAGACTTTGAACGATGTATGTGATAGTCATACTATTCTGGCCAGCAATACATCTTCGTTGTCTGTGGATAAGCTGGCATCATCTACTGGCAGACCGGACAGGTTTGTCGGCCTACACTTCTTCTACCACCCTGCAAAGAATAGGCTTGTTGAGGTGATTCCAGCTGCTGAAAGCTCCAAGAGAAGTATCAAGCTGGTGGAGCAGTACTGTAAATCAATGGGAAAAGTAGTCATTGTTTGCAAAGACCGTCCGGGCTTTGTGGTAAATCGATTCTTCGTACCATGGCTAAATGAAGCTTGCAAGCTTTTGGAAGAAGGAGTGGGGAGCACCGCACAGATTGATTCGGTTGCTAGAACCGCCTTCAACATTGGAATGGGTCCATTCGCTTTGATGAATCTAACGGGCCCTCCCATTGCATTACATTCAACCGATTACCTAGCCAAACAGTTGGATACCCCCAGGTATATCGGAACAGACTCCCTTAGGAATCTGGTAGAGGGCGGAAGATTATGGGAAATTACAGATGATGAGGAATGCGATGAGGATACCAAGAGAATAATTTCCGAGAGGCTTCTGGGACAGGTTTTTTCTGTTTCTGCTCAGATTGTTGAGGAGGAGGTATGCTCAATGGAAGATGTTGACAGAGGAGCTAAGGTTGGTTTGAGATGGGCGAAAGGACCGTTCGAGATCGCTAATGAAATAGGAGTCAGTGAAGCCTCGAGGATGGCTCAAAATTATTCGCAAATGGCTGAAATTGAGCTTCCGAGGTGGTTCTCCGATAGAACTGAGGAGTTCGAGTTCTCTTATGTTGATTTAACCATAGAAGGCGAAATTGCAAGAGTCAGACTGAATCGTCCAGAGGCGATGAATGCTCTAAATGTTAGTCTTGTTTCCCAACTCGGGGAGATTATGGATCAAATCAATTCCAGAGGAGACATATCCACGGTTGTATTTGAGGGGGCTGGCAAAGCCTTTGTTGCAGGAGCAGATGTAAAATTCTTCGTGGACAAGCTCAGGGATGACTCTTTTCAAGATATATACGAATTCACATCCTACGGGCATGATGTTTTCAATAGTATCGAGAAATGCGAGAAGACAACTATCGCCCTAACGACGGGATTAGCGCTGGGAGGAGGCCTTGAATTGGCGCTTTCCTGTGATTACAGGATTGGCACTAGGAGGACTCAATTCAGATTTCCAGAAACATCGATAGGAATCTATCCTGGCCTTGGAGGAACTCAGAGAACTGCGAGGATCTGCGGTGTTGAATGCGCCAGATATGCAGTTCTTGCTGGAAACTTCCTAGATTCCTCGACAGCACTCGATTTAGGTCTGCTGACGCATAAAGTAGAGTCTTCCGATGTAGAAGATACTGTGTCTTCTCTAGTGGGCAAAAAGCCTGACCAGAAGTATCCCGGAAAACCGTTGAACTATGATAGCGAAGTAGCCCTCTTCGCGAAAGACTTCTATTCTGATGAGAATATTGAGTCGTTAATTTCTGGAAAGGTACCCGAAAACTTTGACCCAGAGAATCCCAGAGTTTCAAGACAGATAAAATCCCTATCAAGAGTAGCCCCTATAGCACTCAGTGTAGCGAGTGGTTTACTTTCCGATGTAAGAACTGGTTCCTCCTTGGAGGATGGCCTTAAGCTCGAGCTAGAAAAACTGGAAGAGATATTCAGTACAGAAGACGCACAGGAAGGGCTCAGTGCTCTTATTGAGGGAAGACGTCCAAAGTACAAATCATCCTAGAGATTCTTCAGTGGCGACTGGACCCAAGCTGGGGCTCTGTAGTTTGCTATAATCGCAAAAAGTATCGACCTGACACTAATATTATGCATCTCTCCAGATATATCTTGTTCTCCAATCGTTTCTTCAATCCATTGTTCTAGAAATTTATCCATTCTTGCTGCCTCCTACTGGTGTAGATTTCACACCGACCTCTCGAATCTACTATTTGATTGGCACAGTGATGGCGATTACACGTAGGTGCATTTTATACACTAGATACCTTGTGGAATACCTGATACTATGCCAGGGGAGCCACTTAGGTTAACAAAAAGAGACATAAGAAAGGTTGAGAAGCAGGTTGATGAAGTGATGCTTCTTGGTAAGGAAATACGTACGTTGTTTTCTAAGTATAACGACGAAGAATTCGATATTGGTTGGGAAGTAGATTCTGCAGTTGATGCATTCTCAGTATTCAGCTCGAGATGGACCACTGAGATTTTGGCCACTCTGTACATCGCTGGAGATCGTAGATTTAACGAGATGCGGAGTTTGCTTAGGGGAATAAGTAGTCGCACACTATCTGATAAACTGACAACATGCGTGGACTTCGGCTTGGTGGAGAGACTAGTCGAAAACGGTCCGCCAGTTAGAGTAACATACAGTCTCACTGAGCACGGCAGAAGGGCAGGCAAACTACTTTCACCACTAGTGGCCTATATGAAAATACATAATGGTAAAATTGGGGGCCCCAAGTGAGGTCCTCATATACGAATTCATGTGAGCATTAAGACACATCATTAAAACCCCGCATGTTAACCAACCAAACTATGGCGCTGTTAGACCAATGGAAGGCTACTCGCCCATGGTACGTGGACTCAATCAGTGCATTGGGAGGAGCCGCGCTAGGTTTGGGAGGTGGTTTCCAACTACTTTTTCCGGCAGCACAGGGTACCATGATTGCACACAGAGAGACGGGTTGGGAGCACCCATTGAGAATCAGAATTATTGAGACATTGGAAAAATCCCCTGGCATACACTTTAGGGAGCTTCAAAGAAGGCTATCCGCAGCGAACGGTACACTACGTCACCATCTTGACAGTCTAACCAAGGAAGGAATAGTTACAGTGGTACCGGTTAACGGACGAACCTGCTACTACTTCGGTGCTCCAGCACAGGTCGAGATTCTGGAGGGGACCGGGGTCACCGATGATTCAAGGGCCGCTGCAATGATGCCTGTTGGACTCTCAGAAGTTCAGAGGGTGGTGGTAGCAAGGCTTACCGAGGAAGAGGGGCCCAAGTCTCAAGCTCAACTAGCTAGAGACCTTGGAAGATCCAGAGCATCTGTACACTCAGCAATATCGGTACTGAGAAAAAGAGGGATTGTAAGTCAATCTGGTTTATCTCTTGCTCCACACTTAGTTGGTTTGAGGAGATCCAACGTTGAGTACCCATGGCTTGACATCAGAGTAGAATGTTCGTAATTGTCAAAGGGTTGTTAATTGTCTTATTTCATAACCACTATTGGGAATTCTATAGAACCCCCAATCCCAGGGCACGATTGTGTTCAGACTAAGACTGGTCGAGTTCCCGATGCCCACAGGAAGTACAAACCCTGACGTCTTACTAGCTTGGCTCCTAGATTCAATGGGCCTGGTAAGGAGGAAAAGTGAGAGCGGAGGTATTGAGGAGGGGCAAGGTGCACTACATCGAATCATGACTGAGGCTTTTCTGAAAGAGCCATTGGGGAGGTGGGATGCAAAATCACTCTGTGAAGTGACTGGGCTTTCACAAACTGGTATTCATCATCAACTAGTAAAACTTAGAGAATGTGGTTTAATATCATCAAACACTGATAGGGGATGGCATATTCATGTTCTGAGGGGAGGGAGTATTTCCTCGGCCGTGGAACTAGTTACTAATGAAGCAAGAACCGTACTAAAATTGAGGATGAAGGAGCTTTCTGGTTCTATATCACTATCTGATGAAAGGATGGAAGTAACTTCACCAGATGAGATTCCTCAATTTAGAATAATGATTTCAGAGCCAGGCCCGATCTCAGAAGATGATGGTCATCTAGAGTCATTGGCTAGAGATCTGGGGCTTTCTGGAGAGAGAGTGCGCAGTGGAGACAGTCTAGCAAGTAAAATCCTAATGGAGCTATGTACATCTAGCGATCCGAGAACTATTCTAGGACTTTCAGACATGATGGGAGAGACTCGCTCTAGAGTGGGTAGATCGATTGACAAGATGAGGGCGGCCGGATTAGTTCAGAGAGTCCCCATGATGAACAGGATAGCTCAGGATATCTTTATCGGAGTAATGAGGCAATTTGATGCTAGAGGTGAAGAGTGGCTTATGACAAGGGGTGGGTTGGGGAGGATTAATGCCGATACTTCTAACCAATTGATCTCCGGTGCGAAGAGTAAGTCGTTGAGTATTGAAAAGGTTGAGGGCATATTATCAGATGTTGAGCTAGATTCCAAAAAAATACTCCTCAACACACTAGGAGGTAGAATGCCCTATGGGTTCAGGATTTCCGGCAAAGATGGGGATATGGTCACAGAGAATGTGATGAGGAGTGCCGATAGGACCCTCAGAAGACTGAAGACAGTTTCTCAGAGATTGGAAGATGCAATTTCAGACTGAGTTCCATCTTCTTCGAGATTGTGAAGGTACCTACTTACCTCGTCACCAAGTTTCTCCTTATCCTGTATTGAGTGTAGCCTTACTCTCATTGCTGAGGCTCCCGGAAGTCCTTTGGTAAACGATACTGCGTGTCTCTTGAGATTTTTTCCACCTGATTCGTCGAATACCTCTTCGGATAATTCCAGGTATCTATCCCAACACCATCTCCTCGCTTTCGAAGGACTGCCTTCTCCCCATGGAGGGTTTCCAACTGACCATCCCATCCCCTGTTTTATCTCGTGAAAGACGGTTGGCCTTCCTATTGCCCCTCTTCCAATCATTAGTCCTGAGGCTCCTGTGGCTTGGAGGCAAGCCTTGGCTGAGTAAGTATCTATGACATCACCATTTGCTATTACAGGGATATCAACAGAGTCTGATATTTCTTTGATTTGATTCCAATCAGCTGTTCCTGAGTATCTCTGTCTCAAAGTCCTACCATGGACACATATTCTCAAAACGCCTTCTTCAGCCAATCTTTGAGAGATTTCAAGAGCGGTATTTTCTCCTGAGCCCGTGCCTAGTCTCATCTTGACAGAGATTGGAACATCTGTCGATGATATACATCTCCTTACCATATTGACTACCTTATCCGGGTCTCTCAAGAGTGCGGCCCCGGCATCGTTTCTACAGACTTTAGGTGCGGGGCATCCAAAATTAATATCGATTATGTCTGCCCTATCTTCCAGCATTTCAACTGTTTTTGCCATCTCTGAAATATCTCCTCCGAAGATCTGAGGGATGAAGGGGGCTTCCCTGGGATCGGTTTCGACTTTAAGCCAGGAGTACGTGTTCCTCCTTGTTAGTCCAGAGGCAGCTGTAAACTCTGTTACAGTAAAGTCAGCACCACATTCCCTCGCAAGAAGTCTGTAAGCTAAATCAGTTACTCCTGCCATTGGGGCCAGTGAAATAGGAACTGGGCTGAAGTCCATGGACACGGGACCGGCTTTACAGTTATCAGATGAACTAACAAAAGATATTTTTGAATCTAGAAAGAGGACTCCCAGTCATCAACATCCTGAGAGCGTTCCCAATCTACATCGGATATCCCACTTTTTATCTTCAGAGTCTCTCTAGCGAGAAGCCAGTAAATTAGAGCAAGTGATCTCCTTCCTTTGTTGTTGGCTGGCAAAACTAGATCGACATTTCTCAATCTATTGTTTGCATCGCAGATTCCGACAACGGGCATACCAGAACTAACGGCCTCGGATAAAGCCTGAGAGTCGGCTGCGGGGTCCGTGACTACGATTATTTCAGGCTCAATGTAAGTCCTGAGTTTTGGATTGGTCAAAGTTCCGGGGATGAATCTCCCAACAATTCTCTTGGCTCCTATGGCTTCGGCAAACATTCTCGCGGGTCGCTGACCGTATTGACGAGCGCTGACTACTAGTATCCTGTTGGAGTCATAGTTTGCTAGGAATTTAGCTACGGTGCGAATCCTGGAATCAGTCTGTCTAATGTCAATATGGTGAAGTCCGCTACCATCTTGTCTGAATGTATCCAAGAATGCTTTCATATCCGAAGATTTCTGATTTGTGCCTATGTGAACAGCGTGCTGCTCATACGTGTCAAGCGGTACAAGTGGGGTTAGGCTCTCATCCAAAGCGATTCCTCGGAGTCCGGCGAGCTACCAACCACTCATAAGCGCTACGCCAGTAAATCCAATAGCCAACCGAGCCTTATTCGAGCTCTGAGCTAAATGTACACTCGCCATCTGCGTGTATTTCTGGGAAAACAATGCACTTCTTTGTAACCCAAAGTGAGACTCTAAACTCGTCTTCAAACGAGAGTGTGTCGATGGGCGCGGATAATGCATATCCCCTTGCCCTGACTTGGAGAACCCAATTTCCATTCGTAAAACCAGAAGAGTTACCTATGGAAATAGTGCAGTCACTCTCGCTCCTAAGCTCCAAGGACATCTGGCCCACTGAGCTGGTTGCAAGATACTCCCAGCACTTGTCACCATTTGGTTTCAACAGAGTAATCTCAACGAATCTGAGTTCGTCCGTATTATTTCCCAGAAATTCTCCGACAGTTGAAGACCACTCAAAAGACACGGAGAAGTCGAGTAGCATCTTGGAAACTGTCTCATCGACCAAAATCACACTCTCGTTAGAGTAGCAGTCTGTTTCTTGACTGTAGCTCTCAGTTCCGGGCAATATACACTCATTCTGAGCGAAAATGTGAGCTTGCACAATGGGTTCAACGGGTACAATTTCCTCACGGGGGTCGTCCCTCATCCCCTCCATCAACTCCCTCTGCATTGCGAGCCCCATACAACCGCTAGAGGCTATACTGAGTAGCATCAGCAGGGACAAGGATATTGATGATGCGACCTTATTCACATTACCCGGATGAGGGCGTATGTCTTGAATACGTGTGTAAAGTGGTGCCTCTCGGTACTCATAGGGAACGTCAAGGCCGTAGCTCAGTCCACCTTCGTCGTCATTGAGGCAATTAAACGAAGGGGCCTGGGGTGATGAATGTTCCATCTTCTGAGATAGTAGGCTAACAGAGGTGAATCACTCTTCTTCGGATACTGCTCTGGGCTCGTGAACCTCTCGGAAGACGATTGTCCCCACTCCGATATGGTCTCTGAGTGTTCTCACGAGGCTGAACTTAGCGTATGACCAGTTTTGATCGTATGCGATGGTATCTGGAAGAGTTACAGTAAGATCGTCATTCTCGAAGCCAATCTCGAAGTCATCCCTACCGGTGTTCATTTTGAGAAGTGTCTCGACCTTTTCCTCACGATCTTCAACGACCTTGACAATATTGTAGTTGTACCTGAGTGTTGATCCGGCTAATGGGTGGTTATAGTCGATCCTGGCACGGCCAGCACTCAAGAATTGTAGCACGCCGGTCCTTCCTCCAATCTCCACTGGAGCGCCGATTGCTAGCATATTAGGATCCCTCACGCTTCTCATCAGAACATTCTGCCCAATTGTCTCAACAAGACTGGCATCCCTCTCGCCGTATGCATCAGGAGCTTCTATGTCTATCTCGTAGTCTTTGTCGGCTTCAGCATCTGATAAAGATGCTTCAAAACCTGCTATCAGTCTCCCATCTCCTACGACGGTAATCATTGGCAAGTATTCCCTATTTTCATCGAATAGGTCATGCTCCTTAGCTACGTCCTCGCGTGTAGTCTCGATGAGCCTCTCAGTGTCGACCTCGTAAAGGTCGTAGTCGATGTGTACTATTGCACCATTGTCCATGTGATTCGCCTCCTTGGCGTCCGGCCGACCCGCTTCCCCTTTTTCATTCAAACGGTGCCCAATGCTTGGGCGAGGATTCATTCCTCCTCTTTGTTGGAGGGTTTTTCAGATGACGAAAACGCCAGAATTCCTCCAATAATCAAGAGTACCCATCCAGTCCAAACTAAGTGGCTTCCCTGAAGTTCATGGATTGTCACCCTCACTCTATCGAGACCTTCAGTCTGGTTGAAAAATAGTGCTGGCATTAGATCCTGCACTTGAAAACCATCCATTATGAGAATAGTATCTCCGAATAGTCCTACGTGTCTATCCACCTCTGATCTAGGGACCGGTCCGAATCTTAGTATACCTGGGACAAGAGTATCAACAAGCTCCCCATCTTTCCTCATTTCAATGACCACCCCTAGAAAGCCATCGCCGACTTTAAAGTCAAAATCTTCATCTCCTTCAGAGAGTACTATTGTATCAATCAACACATACTCGTAGCTACCGTACGATACCGGCTTGTTCTTCTCCAAAGTAATCAAGTGAGAAGGATCCGATCTATCCACTAGTGTTGTGGTAAAAACGTGCCCTATGAGTAGTAGGAGGATTCCAACATGAGAGATATGGCTTGCTATTAGCCTCACTCTTGGAGATTTTAGTCCCCCAAAACCCCCGGTGTAAATCTTTCTGGCATTAGACTGCATTGTCAGTAGTAAATTCCTGATGTTGAATGGTAGAGAGAAGATCAGGAGGACCAGCATGAAGGAGGCAAGAGAACCCCTAGATACCGAAGATGATATTGGAAGTTTTGGATCTCCGGGCAGTGCTATTGAATCTGCCATGAGGGCGGCTAGAACAGAACATATTATGGCAGATAGAATCAGGAACGTTCCTGTTTTGTGGCTTATTGATTTCCCCCATGTGTACGAAGCCAGACCAATTGCTAGAAGAGCGATGAAGGGCGACCCGTAAAATTCGTGAGCCTGAAGACTAGTACCATCAATCTCGACTGTGAGTATCATCCATGTCAGCAATAGAAATCCAGCTCCTCCGTACCATGGTATTGCCTTGGAAATCCTTAGTCTCGAGGAGGCGCTGGTAAACAATCCAGTGATGAAAGACCAGTCATCTTCCTTCTCTGAAATTAGCCATGGAACGAGAAACGGGGTCATTCCAATCAGAGACTGGTACCATTCTGCATTCCATGTCCAACTTGAAAACAACATCAGTGCTATTCCCGTGAATATCCAATGAAGAGGAGGGTCTGAATTACTGGCGTTTACTATCAGGTACATCAGTGACATTCCCACTAGAATGACTGCGACTGAACCTATCCACAAAGAGGCCAAAAAGAAAATTACTAACAGGGACAATGCAAGATTTTTATTTTCCTGAATCATAGAATTTGAGTTTTGAGACTCCAAGTCTGACCTTTGGACTCTGGCCAGATGAATTACTGCGAAAGCACTTAGAAGAATTATTGCTGACAAGTATCCAACTAACTCTGCTCCTATGGCGTCGAATTCTACAACATCTAGCACCCTCAGATATGGATCCTGGGGAAGAGCCCCCTCCCCGTCCGCTACGAAAGCATGTACAGATGCCCAGACGCCATTGGCCCTGGTAACTAGAGTGGCATGGAATGTTAGTGCACCTGCGAGTAATCCAACAGCAGGTGAGGCGATTATTGCGCTGCTGCCTGTTTTGGAGCGAGCATGTACAACAAGTAGCAAGCATAACCAAGGGAGTAGGGAGCCAGTTTCGACCGGGTCCCAAGCCCAATAGCCCCCCCAGTCCAGAACTGTATAAGCCCAGAGTCCGCCGAGTCCTATTCCTATCGTTCCAACCACGAAACCTGCCCTAGCCCAGTACAGTTGCGATTTGTGGATGGTAATCGGGGAGTCTCTTCTGATGATACCTGCGATGACTACGCTCGAGGTTGCTATGCATAAAGAGTAGAATGCGAAGACTACTGGTGGGTGGATGACCATCAGATCGGTTTGAAGAAGAGGATTTAGCCCCGAAGCAGATGAAGAAGTTGTTTCATCGAAGGGTCCGAGCAGTAGGGACAATAGGAGGATGAAACCTACCCATGTGTGCATTATTCTGACTTCCAAGGGTGAGCCTTTCGCTCTAGCAGACATGATTCTGGTGACTATTGCCATTAGAGCGGCCCAGAGAAGGAGGGGGCCTGACCTGCTACTCCAGACTGCGGATATTCTGTAGAACAATGGAAGGTCTTCCCCTCCGAATCTGAAAACCAACTCAAGTGATTTCACATCAGTGACAAAGCAGAATGTAAGTAATATGAAAGGTGATACTTGTGAAATGAGTGCGAGATCCCTTGAGATAGGACTGGATGACTTTCCTATGCTAGTAGACTGGAGAATTGAATAGGCTATGCCAGTGACCAATAGTAGCCACCCAATTTGGGAAAGCAACATCTCACCAACCGTAGTACTTTGCCCTGCTGTACCCAAAGGCTAGCATGGCTCTGATTATGTTTTTAGCATATAATCCAGGGCTTCTGTATAGGAGCTTCAACCCTACGAACGCCTTGCCCGAGAAGCCCATATCTGACATTTCATCCGGGAAGCACTGTGCCATAACTGACATCTCTTCATCGGATAGCTCGAATAGGGCATTTTTACCCTTCAGTATCTTGTCATATGGAGGGAATTCAGCCTTCCATAGCTCTGGGTACTGTGATAATTTTTCAGACGACAGGTCATCATCTGAGATTGCCTTTGCTGCAGTCTGGGCGGCGAATACGGCGGATTTCAATGCTAGGTGAGAACCGCCCTCGAATAAGGGGGAGGTGAATCCAGCTGCATCGCCAATTAGCATTAATCCGTCATAATGGGTATTCTCATGTGGTCCAGAAATGGGAATGGTCCCTCCAAAGGCTGGGTTTCCCTTCTTTTTCCAAGAAGGTAGATTCTGGTTAAGTCCCTTGAAATGTGTGTGTTCAATGAACTCATCAAGCGCCTTCTTAGTTCTAGGCTTGTCCTCAGTAACTAGTCCGATATTTGCCCTACCGTCACACTTAGGAATCATCCAAAGATATCCCTTCTCAGCATAAGAAGGCCAAATGTAGAAATCGAGATAGCCATCAGTTGGTACACCTTCAAGCTCGTATTGCATTCCCGCCACAACCTTTCCTCTTGGGTTAAGATCGAGTAGCTTCGAGCTAACTGACGATACCCCAGAAGCATCTATCACTATCTTAGCTCGTATGGGGAAGAGATCACCTTTGCCCTCACAGAGCCATCCTGAGAATTTTTTTCCCTCGAACGATTTCTGCATTCCTGTAATTTTGTGACTCAGGCAGAGTCTGGCTCCCTCACTTACGGCAGAGTCAGCTATCCATTGTTCGAAGAGGTGCTTTTCCAAGACATATCCTTCCTCTGAAAGGCATTTCTCAGTTCCATCTGGAAAAATTACCCTGATACCTTTGACGCTCTTACTGATTACATGTTCGGGTAGTTTGAGTCCTAGGTTCTGACAGGCCAAGTCAGAGATACATTCTCCACAGTGGACGGGGGTTCCTATCTCATCATGATCTTCGACAAGTATGGTATCCAGGCCCAGTCTAGCACATTGGAGTGCAGCATTACCCCCGCCTGGTCCTGCACCGATAACCAAAACGTCACAGATGGTCATGTCCTCTTCCATGCCACCCCGAGAGGAGCCACTCAAAAGAAACCGTCGGTCGAGTCACCTGTGGCGACGAGCGAACCTTCTACTATTGTGAGTGCTCCGGGATTACATGGTCTGGCGCACGCTGGCGCGTTACATTCGATCCTTGGAAGACTCTGGGGAGCTGATTCGAGTAGCAGATCCAGTAGATGTGGAGCTTGAAGCTGGGTGCTTTGCAGATAGGTTAGTCAAGAGGGGGGGTAGTGCGATTTTATTCGAACAGCCTAGGCTTCCAGATGGGACAATTAGCGAGATTCCCCTTGCTATGAATCTCTTCGGAACCAGAGACAGGACAAACCACGCTCTTGGGGTAAATAGGCCTGAAGAGATAGGGGAGAGAATGGTCGCTCTGATGAAGCCTGATATTGGAGGCATACTAAAGGCCCCTTGGACTGGAATAGGCTTGGCTTTAGAGGGGTTGTCTATGGCTCCAATGAGGGTTAGGAAGGGCGCATGTCAACAGGTCGTGATTAGAGATCCAGATGTCACTAGGCTCCCCATACCCAAGACATGGCCAGAAGATGGAGGGAGATACATGACCCTGCCTCTCGTGGTTACAGTGGATCCCGATACCGGGGTTCATAATATGGGAATGTACAGAAGTCAGGTTTTCGGCCCGAAAGAGGTAGGCCTCCATTGGCAGGCACACAAGCATGGGGCAGACCATGCTGATGCTTCCTCGAAAAGGATGCCAGTGGCAATCTGTCTAGGGGGTCCACCAGAAGTGATGTTTAGTGCCATTTCTCCGCTTCCAGATAACCTCTCTGAGTATGAATTCGCGGGATTGCTTGGAAAGAGACGTCTTAGAATTACGAAATGTGTTACTAATGATTTGTTAGTTCCTGCTGATTGCGACGTGGTTATTGAAGGCTATATGATTCCAGGCGAGACCAGAGAAGAAGGGCCTTTTGGGGATCACTTCGGACATTACTCTCTTGCTGATCAGTACCCCGTTATGCACATTGAAGCAATAACACACAGGAAAGATGCCGTGGTTCCGATGACAATAGTGGGAGTCCCTCCAATGGAAGATGGATACCTGGGAGAGGCAATAGGAGATGCTTTCCTGCCCGTATTGCAGTTTCAGCACAGAGATGTGCTAGGTCTGTTTCTCCCTCTGGAAACTGGTTTTCACAATCTGGCAATAGTCTCATCGAAAAAGAGGTATCCAAGACAAGGGAGGAAAACTGCACTGGGACTCCTTGGGGCGGGACAAATGATGTTTCTCAAAACAATAGTAGCCGTTGATCCTAATCATGATGTAAAGGACCTTGACTCCTTACTGGATGCTCTCGACTCCAAGGTAGATATTTCTGAGGATCTTATAGTTCTCCCGGGGATGGTTGCTGACTCGCTAGCTCATGCATCCCCCTGGGATAATATCCATGATAAGCTATTGATAGATGCAACTACTCCACTCGACAGCGACCCTAGAGGCAGAAGAGGGCCTCTGGAAGGATGTCCTGAGTCTCTCGAAGTTTCAGCATCTGGAATAGATGGAGTGATTCAAGCTCGTTTTTTGCGATCCTCCATGCTCGTCGTAACTACGAAAATTGAAGGAGGGCCTTCCCCAGAAGAAAATGTTGAGGAGAATGACGAAGAGGGAGCTCAGAGACAACGGGTCAAGATTCAGAGGATTATGGATTCCATATGGAATTTGGAGGGCGCGAAGAGTCTGAGATGGTTATTCATTACAGATTCAGATGTTGATCTGTACGATGAGGGTTGGATGAGGGTGCTCCTTTGGCAGTTTTTCTGTAGATTTGATGTGGGAAGGGACCTACACTTTGATTTGGACAAGCGGAGAGTTTGCTGGGACGCCACTGCGCCCATACCTTCACTGGAAGGTCCGGTTCCTGTGAGGAGGTGGCCAGGGGTCACGTTGCATGACCAAGATATCCTCGATAGGGTAGACTCCTGGCTTGAGGAAGGCGGTTTCTAATGGGTTTTAGAGAGATTCTGGAGTTCGTAAAAATTGAGCACACCCTTTTCTCTCTTCCCTTTGTCTTGATTGGATACGTTCTTGCTCATAATCAGTTCATGAACGATATTTCTTCTGAGAAGTTTGGAATCGATATTTTATGGATTTTGGTAGCTGCAATCGGGGCTCGTGGGCTTGCAATGGCTCTGAATAGAATAATAGATAGAGACATTGATGCTTTGAATCCTCGAACGGCAAATCGTCACCTTGTTTCGGGTGATATGTCGATGCAAACAGCCTGGGGCCTCTCAGCAATCTTTCTGTCGATGTTATTGGTTGGAGCCTGGCAACTTAACGAAGTTGCATTGATGATGGCATGGCTCCCGGTCCTAGTTTTCGTCGTCTACCCATACACAAAACGTTACACGTGGTTGTGCCACTTTTGGTTAGGGATCTGTCTCGCACTCGCGCCCGCAGGAGCGTGGGTGGCAGTCACGGCAGACGTTCACGGTTGGGCGTCAATTACAGGATTGAACGATGGAAATACAGATTTCCTTTGGTATCCGACAATTTTCTTCATCTCACTGGGAGTGACATTTTGGATTGCCGCGTTTGATATCAATTATGCAAGAATGGATATTGAGAGTGACCGGAAAAACGGAATTCACTCATTTCCTTCCAGGTTCGATGACACTACGACAACTAGGACGTCTATTCAACTCACTTTACTATGGTTTGCCTGCTTCGCTATCTCGGATCCCATTAACGAGATTTGGTTTCTTGGTGCTGCAGGTCTGATGTGCATTCTGAATATTGCAGTCATTCTCGTAAGAGAGAGATTGGAGGATTTTCAAACTGTACTTTTCCGAATTTCGATGCTCACCGGATGGGTTCTTCTGGCCTCAATTATGATTGTTGAGCCTACTGGCAGTGGGTTTTTGGACTGAGGTGATATGATGTTCATACTACGTTCTGATTACGGTACTGCAGGAGATCAAGAGCAAGCTATTGACTCACTGGTTGAGCAGGTTCAATCGAATCAGAAGAGATGTGTTCTCATGGGCGTAACAGGGTCTGGAAAGACCTTCGCAATGGCGAATATTATTCAAAGACTGGGAGTTCCAACGCTGATTCTCTCGCATAATAAGACTCTAGCAAGACAGTTGTGGCAAGAGATGAGTGAGTTGTTTCCAGAGAATGCAGTTGAGTATTTCGTCAGTTATTACGACTACTACCAGCCTGAAGCGTATATCCCCGGACGCGACCTGTATATCGACAAGGAGTTACAGATGAACGAGAGGATAGAACAGGAAAGATTCTCCACAGTGGCATCCCTCGTCTCTAGGCCGGATGTAATCACGATAGGAACTGTATCAGCCATATACGGGCTAAACCCTCCTGAAGTATTCCAACAAAATCACTTGAGGTTGGAAATAGGACAGGAGGTCGATCCACAGGATATAGTCCGTGACCTAGTTGGCCTCCAATATCGCAGGGTAACTGGCGAAATAACAAGAGGAGATATCAGACTCAGAGGAGAGGTATTGGATGTCTGGATGCCAAGCAGGGATGATCCGATTAGAATTAGATTTGGATGGCAAGGGATTGAGAGAATACAAGTATGCGAAGCTGTATCATGGGAGGTACTAGACGAGTTTGAAGAGGCCTGGATCCATCCTAGAGAGTTCTACATGACTAGTGAAGAAAGCTTCAATCAAGCTCTGGAAGACATAGAGCATGAGCTTGAAGGAAGAATAGGGTGGTTTGAGGATCAAGGAATGGATATCGAGGCGCATCGTCTTGAGGGCAGGACAAAATTTGATTTGGAGATGTTAAATGAAATTGGTTCATGCAAGGGTGTTGAGAATTACTCTAGACATTTTGATAGGAGGAAGAAAGGAGAGCGCTCTTATTGTCTCTTGGATTTCTTCTCTAACAATGCAGAGAAGTTCCATGGTGACGCCGACAGATATCTGGTAATAATGGATGAAAGCCATGTTACGCTTCCTCAGGTGGGTGGGATGTATGGTGGTGATTTCTCCAGGAAGAAGAATCTCGTAGATCATGGATTCAGACTTCCTTCTGCGTATGACAACAGACCACTCAGAATCGACGAGTTTCAGGAGCTGGTTCCTCAGATGTTGTATGTCAGTGCAACTCCTGGGGAAAGGGAGCTACGCCATTTAGCTGAAGTGACTGATCAAAGAGTACCTGAGGAGTTGTTGCATGTTGGAGGCGGAGGCGGTTCAAAGGTGGCTGAGTTCAAGAAGAGATCCGGATCATCTACCATGGAAGGAACATTATCCAAGATCAAAGGAGTAGTGAGGATGGAGATTCGTCCCACAGGATTGCTGGATCCAGAGATAGTCATCAAGCCAACCAAAGGCCAAGTTCAACATCTAATGTCTGAAATAAATTCGAGGATAGAAAAGAATGAGAGAGTGCTAGTCACAGTGATGACAATTAAATTCGCGGAAGAGGTTGCAGAATACCTCGACAGGAATGGGATAAAAGCACACTACCTGCATTCCGAGATAGATACATTAGAGAGAACTGAGATAATCAAAGCACTCAGGCTGGGGCATATTGATGTTATTGTCGGAATAAATCTACTTCGTGAAGGACTAGATATCCCTGAAGTCTCATTAGTTGCCATATTTGACGCTGATAAACAGGGTTTCCTGAGGAACGAGAGGTCATTATTACAGACGATTGGTAGAGCATCCAGAAATCAGAATGGAGTAGTAATTCTGTATGCAGATTCTATTTCCCCTTCTATGGAAGCCGCTATGAGTCAGACTATCGCAAGAAGAGGCCGTCAAGATCTTCACAACCAGGAGAATGGAATCGTCCCCCAAACTATCCAGAAAGCCCTCCCGACCATGGGTCAGGAGGTTGGGAGTCTACTTGCTGGAACTGCTGGGAAAGGAGCCAAGGGAGGTAAGAGATTTGTTGGAAAGTTCCAGAGTAAGAAGGGAGTGTCGGGTTTAGCACAGAAATTCTCACTTGGAGCTGGAATGTGGAATACCTCAAGCTCGGTGCTTGAAAACGTAAGTCAGCCTGAGTTTGAGATAGATACAAACGAGATCCCAGATATTGAAGAGAGGGTTGAGAGTGAGAAGGTTGTCAGTAAACTAGAGAGGGAAATGAGAGCAGCCGCTGAACGGCTTGACTTCGAGAAAGCCGCTCAGATACGTGATAGGATCATCCAACTCCGTAACCCATCTAATTGAAGGCACATTAGTACTGCGGGAACTGTGAGCGGTTACTCGCGTGAAGACTTCAACCACCCTGTCAGGGACTATGATTTCTCTGCGATGGGGGATGTTTCATCCTTGATTGACCAGATGTCCGAGGCAGGAGGATTTACTGCGACAAAACTCGCTTTTGCTAGGGATATTCTCAGAGATTCAATTTCTAAGGTAGGCCCAGATGGAATCTTAAACTGGATTTCATTTCCAGCCTGCTTGTGTGCGACTGGTACGCGTGGCTTCTTCCTAGAAGCGCTCAAGAGGCGTTCGTACAATGTCGTAGTGACAACGTGTGGAACCTTAGACCATGACATTGCCAGGACATTCAGAGATTACTTCCACGGTGATTTCAGTCTTGATGATATAGCTCTTGGAGAACAGGGGCTAAACAGACTGGGGAACGTCGTCGTCCCAAACGAATGCTATGGAGAAATTCTTGAGAATATCGTACTTCCTTGGCTTTCTGAGATCGAAGAAGAGCGTGTGTCGTTGAATCCTGAAAACCCATGGTTGGGTTTTGGTAGTGTAGAGCTATGCTGGGCCCTTGGCGATAGAATTCAAGATGAGTCTTCACTATTGTATTGGATTGCTAAGAATAGAATTCCAGTTGTCATTCCCGGAATCACAGATGGTTCTATAGGAGCACAAATATTCATGCACAGGCAGAAATCTCCCAATTTTATGATAGATGTCCTTGCTGATGAACAGATACTGTCTGACCTAACTTGGACTGCTGAGGAAAGCCATGCCCTAATGGTAGGGGGAGGAATTTCGAAGCATCATGTAATATGGTGGAACCAGTATAGGGGTGGCCTGGACTCAGCTGTTTCAATTACAACAGCGCCAGAATATGATGGATCACTTTCCGGAGCGAGACTACGAGAGGCTATTTCATGGGGTAAAATACGTCCTGAGGCCTCCCAAGTGGTCGTTGAGGGCGATGCAAGCGTATTATTGCCACTTCTCGGCGGTGATTTGTTCTCTTCATAGTACCACAGAAAGTGATGTCTGACGTGAAAACGGCTAAGAACGGCCTAGCATGCGGTGATTGGTATGTCCGTCGAGAAGATGATGCATGATATGATAGAAATGCTAACAGATGCAATGGGTGATGCTGTAAAGCATGACAAGGGTAACAAGGCAGCTGGCACACGTGTCAGAAAGGCAATGCAGGCAGCAAAGGCTACTGCTCAGGCCATCCGTGTGCAAGTCCAAAACGACAAGAACTGAATACAACATCATTCTTTCGCATGGGCGAATATCTCCATTAGAGATACACGCATAGGAACTAGCGGATACCATCCCTCGGAACCGCATTCGATTAGTAATTTATGCAATGGCGATAGATCTGGTCTTTCTACCTGAATATTCGGTTCTTGTGAAAGTGGCCCTGGTACAGAGGAAAGGGACTCAACAGTATGAGAATAATTCAACGAGTCTGAATACCTCCCCCAGAGCATGCTCATCTCCTGTACAATAGATTCGGGGCTCCATGATCTCCTTCCGGATATATTCAGGTTACCCGTTATTGAATTGCTACTCTCACTCATAATGATCGTGCATAGTGCGTCACAAACATCTCTAACATTCACCCAATGTCTGGGAAGGATGTTTGATAGTGTGTCAATATTGATGTTGTCCTCACGTACCATTTCAGCCCAAATATGTAGCTCCTCATCTCCCCAATGGCCAGAGTTTCCCCGAGGGGAGAGAAGATCATGAATTATGACCACGAGACCCGGATGACTGATTTTCTGATTTGGGGTCAGAATTACCATATTACCATCACCTTCCTGTCCAAAGTGGATTACATACTCAGCATCATCCGGAGAAACGACCAATGTCGCACCGGCTCGTGATAGTCGATCTGCCAGTGATTGGAAAAAGTCATCCTCATCCCCGCCGAGATGGATTTTCTTGGACATCTTACCACTTAAGCTACTGATGTTGCTTTTTGGAGGTTTTTTTCCTCTAAGAAGTGAATTATTGCTTTCTTGACAATCTGTAATATCATATCTATTTCTTCTGTAGTGATAGAAAAGTGGGGGGTGAATCTTAGGGCATTAAGACCTCCGTGAATGACTCCAAGTCCATTCTTCCTACACCACATCTCAACTTTGTCATGTCCGACTACCGGGAAGAAGTCCGGTTCCAATTCAGCGCAAACCAACAGTCCGGTTCCTTGTACAGATAGAATTGCCTCTGGAAACTCACTCATCAGCATCTCGAGACCCTCTACGAACTCCTTTCCCCGGTGTCGAATATTTTGACGTAGATCGGGTGTTATCCTGTCGAGAACTGCTATTGCCGTTTCTAGAGCCCGCGGATTTGTAGTCATAGTATTGCCGTATATCCCTGTGACATATAATTCTGCTACATCTGCTGTCATCCCAACAACAGATAGAGGGAACTGTCCGGCATTGATTGCCTTGGACCAGGCTTCCATATCGGGAGCCTCAGAGTCTTGGAAGCCTTCGTAGTCAACTATACTGAGACATCCTTGGCCCCTGAGACCCGCTTGGACTGAATCAATAATCAGCATCGAACCATGTTCCTTAGTCAATTTTCTTGCCTCATCGTAGAAGTCCCTATCGATACATAATCCTGGAGCGCCCTCTCCTTGAACTGGCTCGATAGCAAGTAGCTCAATGAAAACACCATCTCTGTCTGCCTGAAGAAATGCTTCCCTGAGTGCATGGATATCGTTTGCTGGTATCAGCGACAAATTATTCCTATTTTGAAAGGTATTCAGATTTCTATCGTATCCATCCTTGCAGGAATGTGAAATCTGCGCAGGCCTGTCTGTTCGTCCGTGGAATGCCCTTTCTATTGCGATCATCCTCGTGGGCTTCCCTTCGTGCCTGCCTCCCGGTCCTGTCATTTTCAAAGCATTAACATCAGATATCCTCATTCCAACAGTCATAGATTCCGAACCCGAATTCATACAAATGAATCTATCAAATGGGCATTCCCCTCTAGTGTGTCCAATCTCCTTCTTTAACCTGTCAGCTAGTCTCTTCTGACTGAATGAAGCGGTCATTACATTTGCCATTACCCAGTTCTTTTGCATGGAAGAAATAACATCGTCTGGGCCATGCCCCATTCCGAGCATCCCATATCCTCCGTTGTCATGGATTACGGCGCCATGTGATGTGATAATCCAGGGACCTCTGGCTGAAATAGCAACATAGGGGTTTACAGTCGCAGCGGAGTAGAAATTAACGAAATCTGACTGAAGTTTGGAAATTAGTGAGTCCTCATCCATAGATTTCAGATCCAAACCAGAGTCAGAAGATAGTGTGTCAAAAGATAGTTTGGCTTCATCAATTGCTACCTTGAGAGAAGGATCAGCATCGATAAAAGACAGGATGACATCATCCGGAAGACCAGTTGTAGAGCAACTACCAGTGTGGTTACGAATTGCATGTAGAATATCGAGACTGGCCGACATCGATTGTCCGAGGTACAGGTTGCTCATCAAGGTTCTTGGTAAACGTTCTGAACTGGTTGGGATTATCGTGGCCTCGACGAGAAACAGAAATTCTGATAATCTATCAAAAAATTAAACTCACTTTAAATTTGCAATAGGAAATTTATGTTATTAACAAAATTTTCAATTAGATTATCAGTCTTAATTATAGTATAGTATAAGTGCTAATCCAGACTCTGGGGATACGGAGAGGAAGCGCGGGGGATGCAACTCAGTTCCAATTGGTGAGAAAATGAATGATGAATACAGGATACAGGAATTACTTCAGAGAGACGTGTACGTTGGTGACAAGTTCGTAGGCGTGATCACAGGGGAAAGATTTCACCCCCGGGATGAATGCGTACAATCATTGAGGCTCCAGGTCGTGCCTGGGATAGCTGAGGAATTCATGAGGAAACCCGCAGAAAGTGCGCCCCTCTCCAAGGAACTAGTGCATAGTATTAGGCCAGATGGTGCAATTAAACTCTCGAAATCGATGCGGGAGCTTCAGAGGAGGTGGAGGAATACTGTGAGAATCTCTGAAGAGTTATTCGCACCTGATGAACTCTTAGACAGGGCCGTACTCGACAATGATGGAATAGACATAGGCAATGTTGTTGGGATGGTCAAGATCAAGAGAACATACAGAGGGGTGGTTGTTAATCCTCATTTCATGGTCAAAAGGAAACATGGACTTCCTGATACCCTCATAATTCCAGTCGGACAACTAGCTCGAACCACCTCTAGATTAGATGAAGTAATTCTGAGGTGCACGGTGAAGCGCCTGACGACCCTTCCAAGCTTCTTGAAACTCAACGGGGACGACGCTGAAGAGTTCGATGAGGCTGAGTAGGTTTCAAATCAGTATCCCATGTCGGACATTTGCTCAAGGGCGTGTAGCTTAGTTTGGCTGGAGCACCCGGCTGATAACCGGGAGGCCACAGGTTCAAATCCTGTCATGCCCACCACAACTGTCCTAGATTAAGCGGTAGCGTCATGAAGGAGGCTCAGTTCGGCTTCATGTACATGCCAGTGCTGAGCGGCAACTCAGGCCGTGACTTGGCCATCTCCTTGTCTGAGATTCTGGGGATGAATTCCATTGCAATCGAAAGTAGAAAATTTCCTGATGGGGAAGGCTATGTCAGAGTTCCAAGTGAGTCTTTTGATGAAATCAGATCAGAGCCAGTGATTCTAGTATCTAATACATTCCCAGATTCCGGGATAATGAGGACTATTTTGATGTTAGAAGCGATTAATGACATCAGGAGAGGTGATCTTGAAAACTTCAAAGGGGAAGGAGAGCAGAAGCTTGAGTATGTTGGCCCTGGGGTTTTTCTCGCAGTTCCGTATTATGGGTACGCCAGACAAGATAAGAGATTCTCACCAGGGGAGACAATATCTGCAAGAGTAATCTCGGAAATCCTTGGAAAGGTCTGTGATGGCATGGTGATACTCGACCTCCATGAGCCTAAAGTGCTGGAAAATTGTGATTTCCCTGTAAAATTCGTTAGCTCTATGCCAGAAATTGCTGAGAGGCTCAAAGAGGATGTTGATCCAGACTTCATTCTAAGCCCTGACAAGGGAGCGATAGATAGGGCAAGCGAGGTGGCATCTATCGGAGGCTGGGAATTCAGTTACCTGGAGAAAACTAGGATTGATGCTCACACCATAGAGCATCAGGCGAAGGACCTTGACGTCAACGGGAAGGTGGTAGCCATAGTTGACGATATGATAAGTACGGGCGGGACAATATGCAGAGCTAGTGATGCTCTGAGGAGGCAAGGGGCCAAGTCAGTGTATGCGGCGTGCACTCACGGACTGTTCACTGGAGGTGCGCTATCGAAATTGGCAAGTCATGTTGATGGTGTCTACACAACTGACTCGCTAAGGAATCCTCGATCCGTGGTGAGTTCGGCTCCAGCTCTGGCGCGTGGATTGAGAGAATTAATGGAATGATTGCTTTCGATAATAGGCGCTCCCGATACGTTGCGTTTATATCAGCCATGTCCTGCGACGGCTTACCCAGCACGAGGAGATGTATCCAATGAGTGTTCACATAGCGTTTGAGACCCCGAAAGACATACAAGAGCAAGTTTACGAACTTGTGAAAGCGATTGGCAAGGACGGAAGAGGCAAAATAAAGAAGGGTGCCAATGAGGTCACCAAGGCAGCCGAGAGAGGAATTGCGTCCATGATAGTAATGGCAGAGAACGTAAACCCAGGGGAGCTACTGGCACATGTCCCCATGATTTGTAAAGAGAAGGGAATACCATTCATCTATGTCGAAGATCAGGGATATCTAGCTGACTCAGCAGGAATGACTGCAGGGACCAGAACGGCGGCTGTAGCAGTTCTGGATGTTGATAAAGAAGCCCAGGACATATTCAACGAGGTCAAGGGTCACTACGAGACTCTAGCAAAGTAAATTGGAGGCTGAAAATTTGGCTCAAGAATCATGGCCCGCGGAGGTGGTTGAGATTGTCGGTAGAACTGGCATGAGCGGTGAGGCCATACAGGTAAAGGTCAGAGTTGACGACTCAAATAATCCAAGGGATATTGGAAGAATCATCTCCAGAAATGTCTTGGGACCGGTTCGTGTTGGAGACATACTAATGCTCAGGGACACCGGCAGAGAGGCTCGTCGCCTAGGTAATCGATGAGGTGTGATTATGCCAGAGACAAGAGTTTGTAGCTTCACTAGCGAGGAGATTGAGCCTGGTACTGGTCTTATGTACATCAAGAGAGATGGATCTGTAATGTGGTTCAAGGATAGTAAGGCTAGGAAGAACGCGCTCAAGCTCAAAAGAAACCCAAGAAGGCTCAAGTGGACTCAAAGATACGTAAAGGGCGGAATCAAGTAATTCTCCATATCTGTATTTTATCAAGACCTATTGATAATAAATCGGTTTAGAATAAGTCAGTACCAGGGATATTCCCTCTTATGGGGCTTGTTCACATTGTCGCAATGGCTGTGCATCTAGTAGTGATAGTTTGGATATTATGGTGTATAAGACCTTCAAAGAAGCTGCGTTCATAGCTTCTGCCAGTCGTGCCTCTGAGCGTCCACTGCACAGATTGCCGCCATATGGACCACATCTCTAACACTATCTCCTCTTTGCAATACGTGTGCGGGCTTTGAGAGTCCCTCCAGAATTGGGCCAGTCATCTCAGCTCCTGCGATCCTCTGAAGAAGTTTGTAGGCGATGTTTGCAGATGCCAAGTTGGGACAAATGAGAATATTTGCGGGTCCATCGAATGACATGAACGGATATTCCTTCTGAATCTCTGGTACTAAAGCTGTGTCAGCTTGCATCGGACCGTCAATTATTAGGTCTGGATCAAGCTCTCTGGCTATTGAAATAGCTTCCTCGACCCTATCGGTTCTCATTTCCGATGAGGTGCCGAAATTAGAAAATGAAAGCATTGCAACTCTTGGTTTGACACCGAACCTCCTGGCTACCTTGGCAGTCTGTACTGCTATCTCTGCTAAAGTCCTAGAATCAGGATATATGTTGATAGTGGCATCTCCGATGAACATCAAATCTCCATTCACAGTCATCATATACATCCCTACAATTCTGTGGGAGTCCTTCTCGGGACCTATGATTTGTAGACACGGTTTAACAATATCCGGATAGTTATGAGATACGCCTCCGAGATATCCATCAGCATCTCCCATGTGGACCATCATAGGTGCAAAATAGGTAGAGTTCTTCATTAGACGGTTTGCATCTTCTAAGGTAACTCCCTTCCTGCTCCTAATTTTGTGTAGTTCCTCGGCATAAGTTCCTCTCCTTCTTGGATCGTATCTCACGTCTATCTCTTCACATTCGAAGGCTAATCCAAGCTCCTCCTTGACTGCTCCTATTCTGTCTATGTTTCCCAGCAGTATTGGCTCGCAAATACCTTCAGAGATGCATTGAGATGCCGCTTTGATTATTGTGGGGTCCTCTCCCTCACAGAATACAATTCTCTTCTTACTCCTCTTGGCTTGGTTAATGACCCTTCTCATAATTGATCTTGTGAGACCAAGTCTTGCTTCGAGCTCTTCTCTGTAACCCTCATAGCTGAAGTCATTGGATGATATTCCTGCTACTCCCTCCTCGACAGCGGCAGCTGCCACAGCACTTGCTTCCCAAATGAGGACTCTAGCATCGAATGGCTTTGGAATGATATATTCTGGTCCAAATTGAATCTGCTCTCCCTTGTAGGCGGAAAGAACGTCATCGGGTACTGTCTCTCTGGCTAGTTCTGCGATTGCCTTTGTAGCTGCCATCTTCATGCCCTCAGTAATCCTGGTGGCCCTCACATCGAGAGCGCCCCGGAAAATATAGGGGAACCCTAAGACATTGTTTATCTGATTAGGATAGTCTGACCTGCCTGTAGCAATAATTGCATCATCTCTTACCGACATTACATCCTCGGGCAGAATTTCAGGATCAGGATTTGCAAGAGCGAAAATGAGAGGTCTTTCAGCCATTGATTTGACCATTTCTGAGGATATCAGACCACCCTTGGACAAGCCCAAGAAAACGTCAGAACCAACCATAGCCTCAGAGATGCTCCCATCGGGCAGATTCCTCACGAATTCTGCTTTGTATTCATTCAATTCCCCAGATTTTAGCCTGGTCTTGGTTAGGATTCCCTTAGAGTCTACCATCACAATGTTTGTCTTGTTCACTCCTAACCTCACGTAGTGCCGAGCACAGGAAATTGCTGAAGCTCCAGCTCCAGAAATTACTATCTTGACTTCTGAGATTTCTTTTTCTACTAATTCAAGACCATTCAGAAGCGCTGCTCCAGAGATAATCGCTGTCCCGTGCTGATCATCATGCATGACTGGGATGTCTAGCTCTTCAACCAGTCTCCTCTCAATCTCAAAACATTCAGGGGCTTTAATATCCTCAAGATTGATTCCTCCGAAAGTGGGAGCAATGGCCTTGACAGTGTCGACGAAACCATCAACATCGATCTTGTCCACCTCAATATCGAAGACATCGATGTCGGCGAATGCCTTGAACAGTAGACCCTTGCCCTCCATAACCGGTTTACCTGCAAGTGGCCCAATGTCACCAAGTCCGAGAACAGCAGTACCGTTGCTTACGACTGCTACCAGATTACCCTTTGAGGTGTATGTGTAAACACTGTCTGGATCACTCTCTATCTCCTTGCATGGGAACGCCACCCCAGGCGAATATGCCAGAGATAGCTCGTGGGAAGTTCCATGCGGTTTTGTCGGAACAACAGTAAGCTTTCCAGCAGGCTTTGCCGAGTGATAGTCCAGTGCTTCCTTGCGGAGCCTGTCATCTGTCATACCAACAACCCGTAATCCCGTCCTACCCACCCCTCTTTGATGCTATCCTAACCTGCTCAATTTATTATCAGCCGACTAGTAAGCGTTTAATGTCATGATTATGAGGCACAGTTTACTGTTTTTCCACCTACGGTGGATGTAAGCATGTATTACTCAACGACCCACACCATTCAATATAGTGATAGAAAGCCGAACAACCGTGCATACACTAGGTTCTGACTCGGGGACTGCTCCTAAGAGGAGTGCCCTGTTGCTTGTAGGACTAATGGTCCTCCTTCCATGGTCCTCATTTGGGGACTATGAACTGGACGATACCGAAGAGTCGACATACACAGTTCAGAGAGCATGGGGTTCGTCTGGTTACAACGACACAGGGTGGGTCGATCTTGTCGCATCTGGCGCGGACCCCACAAACCAGACTTTTGCCTATGGGGACATGTTTCTGAATTTCGCCCCGGGTGCAGAGATATCTAATCTGACCTTCGAGATAGCAGTAGATGGCGCGGAGAATTATTGCGTCGATGAGCCACAGCTGACCCTCATCAATAGTCAAACTCCAATTCTAGATTGGAGGGGTAATGATTGGCTAGGTTGCCAGTTCGACTTCAACGATAACCCTCCAAGTCTAGTAGGGGGGGAGCTATCCACTTCCTTACAGCCAAATTCAGTTAGTGATGCTTCTTGGGTTCTCCCGGCAGGGATCACGATTTCAGATTTGGTGATAGAAGCACTAACTCCCTCTGATCCAAGGATATCTTTCTCTCCTACCGAAGTAGAAGTTTACGACAGTGCAGTGAATCCCATTGATGGTAGGCTTTACGTACTTCTAGGGGATGATCTGATTCATCTTGATAGTAGTGCTTCCGAGGCCTGTCAATGGAGATGTCCCGGAATAATTCTCATAGACGAGCTTGTCTATGGTAGGAGTATTTCCATTGACACAACTGGTAATAGACTCCTAGTTGGTACTGCCAATGGGACCATAGTAACCCAGTCATTGGAAGACTCTTCAGAGGGAGCTGTACTACAGCCCAGCGGACCAGGGGATTTGGGAGTCTCTGCTACCGCAACTGGGGCAGATGGGGTGATATGGGCTGTAACCGGCTGTGATTTGAGATTCCTTCCTCCTGGGGACGGGAACGGTGCAACTACCAACTGGGAGGAATACCAATTCTGCTCTTCTTCCTCTGACCAAGCCACTGACATACTGGTTAGCTCGGGAAGTTTGATGATTTCTACCGAGGCAAATGGCGTCTACGTCATTAATTACAATCTCAGTAGTAATCAATCCATAGTGGGCATTCAGAGCATTGACAGATGGGATAGCGGCAACTTCCTCGCCAGCAACAGAATCACTGATTTGCAGATGATGGGCAATCAGCTTCTAATTTCCACGGAGAATGCGGGCATCAGCAGGAGAGATATGTCAACCTCCACTTGGCTTTCGAGGTGGTCTACAGGGAACGCACTGGCCTCAAATAATATCGTTGGGACTTCAGTATCTGATGGTTGGCTACACGTTCTTGCAGGTAACACACTTCAGTCATACGAAATCTCAACAGGAGTTTTCAGAGCTCAGGAAACCGTGCAAGGTATTGGATTGCTGGATAACGCAGTTTCGATTTCATCATGGCCCTCTGGCATTGGTTTCAGAGGACCTAGTGTTGGGATGTCAGTTCTAATTGACTCTACTGGTGTGATGGCCATGCAACATCAAGATTCTGCGATGGGGGTGGAGTACCTAGTTAGTAGCCCGGTCACCGACCCGATGAGATTAGCAGTAAGTATAGATGATAGTGAAGACGGTCAGATATGGGTGGCAGGCGATACAACGATTGACAGATTCAATAATTCTGGAAGAAGATGGTCGAGCCCCATTGATGTAAGTGATTACGCTGGTCAGCAGATGCAATCCGTGACCTCAATCGTTCAGGATGACTCTGGCCAGGTATGGGTCGGGACTGCCGAATCCGGACTACTGAGATTCGATTCAGAGACTGGTACATACCAAGGAGGTATGAGTGGGCTTGGTTCTGAGAGCATCATTTCGATGTCGTATGATGACTACACGCAAACCCTTGTCGTTGGGCACCCGGAGAATGGAGTCTCGCTAGTCAATACTTCTACAATCAGTCTCACTGATACATTCGATACTGGCGATGGTTTGGATTCAGACTTGGTAGTAGATGTTGCTTCCAGGTACGGAATAGCATACATGGCTACTCCAGACAGCGGGCTGATGAGATTGGATTTATCAGAATTACAGATTCTAGGTTCTTGGCAGTCTCTAGGAGCGGATAACCTAGAAGAAGCTCCAATAGCCGTGGACGGGGATACTGTTTACCTTGGTCTAACTGGATTCGGGATAATGGTTCTCGACAGAATCAACGGAGATATTAGAGACCTTCTAACCGTTGATAACAGTGGCCTCCCAGATAATGATGTACTGTCTTTGTACATTTTTGGTGGAGATTTAGTTGTCGGATCAAGAGTGGCGAACACAGGTGCTCAATCGAATGGTGGCCTTGCTATCTGGGATGGGGCGTCTTGGGATCAGCTTGAAACTAGTATTCCGGGGTGGAATAACGACCCCTGGGAATTCAATGATATCACCAGCGATGGTTCAGATATTTACGCCGCTACAAATAGAGGTGCCTGTGCATGGGGAGATACCGGGCAGGGCACATTAGACCTACTTGAGTGCCTTACCACTGGTGGTGGTTCGGAAATGCCATCTCGACAGGTAAATTCTGTCGATCTAATAGGTAATGACTCAGATGGTTATCCGATACTTTACGCCGGAACCGAAGGTGGCGCAGTAGTAGTGGACACTAGCGAACTTGGTGGTGTTGATGGTTTTGAAATCATTGATGTTTGGACCGCCGGTGACGACACTCAGCGTGCGAAGACCGTGAAGATAGGAGAAATACTCTATCTCGGATTTGAGAATACCGGAATTGCCAGATATGACCTAGCCAATGAAGAGTGGCTTACCACTTGGGATAGTACGCAGGGATATATCGATGATGATGATGTCACTACACTGATCCCGGGTAGGCAGAGCGGGACGATGTGGGCAGGAGGAGATTTCGGACTTACCCTGATAGATGTGGTCAATGATACGGTTCTCATCGACTGGGATAGAGGATCCAATGCCAATGGCCCGGATGTTCCCTCGAGAAGTCCTGCTGAGATGGCAATAGTAGGGGATGTTCTCTACTATTCCACCCAGAGGAGTAATCAGTGGTGGGACTCCAATGATCAGGTTTACAGGATTGCGCTGAATAACAACACCTCACTATCTGCCTTGGATGCAGGTGATCAGATTGGATCCAGCTCCAAGGTATATGGTATGGGAGTAGTTGGAAACGAGCTCTGGATTGGTGTAAGACCCACCCAGTCATGGAACGATGGAGAGGGGACGATTGTTAGGTGGAACACTATCAATGAGACATGGCAGGACGATCTAGAGACCATTGGAAACGTCCAGAGAGTTAATGCTCAGCTTCTGGGTGACTGCTTCCCACTGAATTCGTCTTCCTGTGAGATGTGGGTAGCATACGGTGACAGTATCCTACGGAGATTCCAATACTCCTCCATGACGCTCTTGGATGAGTGGTCTGACTTCCCCGGTCCTGTAAGAGGAATGGAGGAGTTCCAGGGAGAGTACCTATTCGCGACAATGGACGGCATATACCGATGGAATCCCATCAACGAGTCATTCGAAAACCCTTGGACAGAGAATGACGGGCTTCCGAATGACGTAGAAGACGGATTCTTCTCCATGGAGATAGTTGGAGATGACTTATGGGTATCTTCGCATCGTCAGGGAAGCTGGAGTCCCAATGCTCAGATACTAAGCAAAAATGGTACCAGTGGTAACTGGACTACTTGGGATCTTGGCTCGGGTGATATCCCAGGAGGGTACGGAGCCGACATATTAGTTTGCGATGAGATAATTCACTTCGCAATTGGTAGGCTTTCCTGGTTTGGCAATCAAGGAGGGGTAGCTAGGTTCGACTTAGCTGACCATGATAACGACGGTATCCGCAGTGAGTGGATAGACCCTCTCACGGACAGTGGAAATAACGGACTCTCCGATGATGACCCACGCGCACTTGCCTGCGATGATGCAAATCGAATACTATATGTGGGCTTTGATTCAACCGGGGTCGGGATTGATAGATTCAACTACAATACGGGGAGCTTTCTACCTACTCTGACTTCAGCAGACGGGATTTCGGAAGACGAGATATTCCCAGGCGGGATGCTCCATGATGGAAATGTACTCCTATCTGCTCACCAATATGACAACACTGGTGGAATCTCGAGGATAGTGACATCGGGAACATCTGTGTCGAGTGGACAGGTTCTGAGTCCAGGTATGGATGGATGCTCAATTGTCAGAGTTCCTGCTAACATTCCCACATACGCCATTGGAAGGTCCGGACAAACCACCGGATTGAATCGGGTTGACATGTTAGACAGTACTGGTCTCATAGCCTCTGGGTTTGATGAGCTTGCGGGCCTCTCCAGTGGACGGGTCGTCGAGTTCGAAGCTAACTCGACTCACGTATGGGTTGCCTCAGCATTCGATAGTAACTCCTACTTGGCTACATCAATACTCCAGGGAGAAATCCTACTGAACGGGTCTGTAAGATGGGAATATGGCTACAATCTGCTCGACGACGATGTGATCAGCAGTATGCATCTCGATGGAGATACAATGTGGGTTACCACCGCTGGAAGAGGGCTGTATTCTATCGATCTGCTACAGAGGTCCTACTCATCTACTGCTCCTGCCCTTCACGGACAAATGGATGGAATGGTACTGGATGTTGATGATGGCATGCTATACGTCGGACTGATGGGTAACGAAGGATCTGCAGCTGGCTTCCATTCATTCGACACTACTTCCCTTAGCTGGGGGGATGGAAGCCTGCTCGCCGGACTTCCAAATGACATAGTAACGGACTTCGTTGGATTAGGTGATAAGATATTAACCGCAACATGGGGAGGAATAGCTGTTTTCAATACAAGCCTGAATGAGTGGGAAGACCCGATAACTACGTTCGATGGCTTACCGAGTTCGATATATGATCACCTGCTGATAGCCAACACGCCAACGATTGGAGAAACCATCCTTGCTGGAGGCCCTGCTGGGGTGACAATACTAGACTCTAATCTCACAGTTTTGACGACCAGAGGATTCTCTGATGGGCTTGCGGGGAACAGTGTTTCTGGTCTCTTCTATGCAGACAGCATCAGTAGGCAGGTAACAGACGAAAACGGTGTGACGATAACTGAGTATCACGATGAGTCAGTATTCATCTCTCATAACGGACAAGGGGCCACGAGGCCGGGAGTTGTTGCATGGGATATAGCCACGGATATGGTTAACGGAACTTATCAGATTGACAAGATTCCCAGCAACGACGTTCGTTCAATCGCAGCGGATGACTGGGGGGTCCACATAGCTACAGACATCTCTCCGATAGTCCACTGGAATTCATCCTCGCTAGACATGGAGGTTGGGGCCCCCACAAATTCGATGATGTCATGGCCTCCGAGTGAACTGGTATCCCACGGCGGGAATCTTGTCATGATCAGTCCAGGTGGAATAGATGTGATGAGTAGTGCTGGGGACCACCTGGTGAAATCACAATCAGGCCTATTCTCAGACCCGAGAGGAGCACATGTAAGTGACGACGGCCTCTATCTGGTATCAGATGATGGGCTTCACCACTTCAAACCAGTTGATGGTCTTGTGGAGTCGGATATTAGTGGACAAAGAAATGCAAACCCTCTGAACATCATTATTGGAGACAGGACTTGGTCGGAAGTCAATGAAACGGCTAGGCCTGGGATGAGTACTATCTTGGTGAATGATGAGCAACCCATTGATATTCCATTAATGTCTGATTCGGTTCTTCCAGGTAGGCTTCCAATGAATCCCCTTGCAATGACCTTGTCTTCACCAGAAGCTGGGGCTTGGGTGTGGGCGAGATCATCATTCCTCAACTATTCTGGGAGCTGGGATATGCAGACGACGAACCCCGGGATACAGTCAGCTTTCCAGTCCGCAATATCTCAAGTTGGACCGGGTTATTCTTCTGCTGAGACGCATATCCAGTTACAATCACCCAGTGACGGTAAAATGAAAGTTAGGATCACCTATGACTGGGAGAGGATTGAGGTTCCCACAAACATAGTCAATATTACTGACAGGCCTAACGATGGAGGTGGAGTCTTGGAAATAACCTGGCTACCTGCTGAAGATGCCGCATGGAGTGGTTACAGGATTTTCGTTTGGGACGCGACAGGAAGAGAGGACTGGAACCCAAGTGAGGATGAGTTAGATGACTTCTCCACTTACATCACAATTCCATTCTGGTCACAGACTTCTGTTATGGCCACAGAGGCGGATAATGACGGGGTCACTGAGGCATTGTCCGATGACAGATTATACAGGGCTGCCATAGCAATAGAGTACTCAGATGGGACAATAGGGGATGCGATTGCGTGGCCAGGTAGTGTCACTCCAACTGATGAGATGCCTAGTCCTCCGGAGTGGTTGGTTGCTGAGGCAATATCTGGGGGAACTGCAGGGAGTCTTGTCATCGAGTGGTCTATGTGCGAAGAGCTAGATCCAGGAAGTACCAGGATATGGGCTGCTGAACAAGATATCACGAATGCTATTGCTCTCACGGGAGAGGTAGACATACCATTCTCTTCAGGCAACTCTACGGTGATGGAACTGTCCCCTCAGAGAGTGTACTGGTTTGCCGTCGCTTGTGTTGATGCTTCTGGGCAATACGACCCAAGCAATGTCACTACCTTCGGGCCGGTCACCACAGCAGGTGGTCTCAACGATGGCATCGCACCCTCGATGATACTAGGGACTGCTGCTGAGGACGTTCCAGAAGATGAGGGGGGTAGGATTGAGGTCACTTGGGAAATTAACGAAGAGGAAGACTGCTCATTCTATACAGTTTATGCCCTTCCTGCATCTGGTTGGCAACCTCCCAGCACAGTTGACGGATGGCCTGTGGCAGAATTTATTCCAGATTGCAGCGTAAGCGAGGTGATTATTGACTCACTTGGTTCATCTCCTTTGCAAGATGGAGTAACATATTGGATTGGAGTAGTTGCATCTGACGACTGGGGGAACTCAAACGTAGATTCGGTTATTGTAGTTGAGGCCACCCCGGAGGCCGATCAAGAAGGCTCTGCCAATGCGCCTGATAAGGTTGAAGGATTGATCGCCTGGGACCACCCAGAGGACGATGGGACCAAGATTGACATTGTATGGAATAGATCAACAGCACCCGACTTCAGTCACTACACCGTGTGGGTGTCTGATTATCCTCTAAATGATCTCAGTAGACTGAGTGAAATCTGCACAAACGATCCCTCTTCATGCAATCTAATTGTAGTCGATCAGAGGCAGATCGGAGGCATACTCCAGTTGCAGATGACCATCGAAGAAGCCATGTACGGAAACTCAGTAGATTCACTTGAGATATCTCCCGTAGTACCGGATATTCCGCTATATGTCGCAGTAACAGTTCATGACATCAAGGGAAATGTTTTCTTGACTGGTCTTGACAATCATATCTCGATAGTAACACCTGTTGATAACAGAGGGGACATTACCCCACCTGACAGGCTGATAGCTCCCATACTTGAGGAGAGATTGGGGGATGATGGGGATGGTATGTTTGTCACATTCCAAGAAAGTATGGCTTCAGACTTGTATGAATACCTGATATTCGCCGATGTAGTTCCTTTCTCTGATGCTAGCAATATGAACCCAGTAGCTGTAGTTGAGAGGAGCTCTCAGCTACCGATCACAATCGAAGAACTTTCGGATGGAAGAAGTCTTGCTCCATCGATAATGACGTGGGTCACGGTAGTTCCTGTGGACTCATCAGGAAATGCATGGCTAACCAATCTTAGGACCTCATCAATAGCACTAGTCGATGAGAACAGTCTGGATCCAGGCTTGCATCTGCCAGAGGTTACGGGAGTACGCGGATACTGGGATAGTTCTGGTTCACAAATTGATATAACTTGGGATCTCAGTCAGGATCCTCAAGTTCAATCGTATCGAGTATTTGTAAGTCTCGATCCATTCGAGGACGTCAGAAACGCTACACAAGTAAGTTCTATGATAGATGGAAGCTCCAAGGAAGTGATGGGTAACCTGCTGATTCTGAATGGGTTTGATGGGGAGCCCTTGGATAATACCTTGTCCTACTGGGTCGTCGTGGTGGCGTTCGATGGAGAGGTCAACAGGTTGGCAGTCGACCCATTACAGATTCTGCCATGGTCGGAGAGCTCTTTCGGCTCTTCCGAGGATGGGGGAGGTGAGGAAGGGGCATCTTGGATTGAACAACTTATGAGTGGGGATATGAACACACTGATAGCCCTGTTATCGGCTCTGATGATTCTGGCTGGAGCTGTGCTATTCATTAGACCGAGGAAGGATTCTGCACCCCAACCTTGGGAGATGGGTGCTCTCGAAGTTGAGCTGGAAGAACAGATGATGAGAGAGTCTTCGGGGTTAACTGATGAAGAAGAGTTTGGACTGGATGACTTGGAGATTTCTTCTGATTCATTCGGAGAAGAGCCTGACTCACCGTCAGTGAGTTACAATGGAATGGGAGAGGATGCCATGGTACAACCGATTGGAGGGGAGTACACCGGAGTAATCAGAGAAGCTTCAGCGGAAGTGGCTGACGAGCTTCTAGGAGTAGAAGATGACGGCGAATTAGATATCGATGACCTCGACGATTTGGCTGACGGGTTAGATTTTGAGGATCTAGATGATCTCGCAGAAGGACTTGATGACGACGATGACATAGACCCCTCCTTTATCGATGACATAATTTGATCTATCGAAGAGCTTGAATCTGCAACCCTCTCTCGGAGGCCATGATTGCCTCCGACGTTCCAGAGTCCTTCGTTTGGTCGGCAATAGGCTGGGATGGGGGGAATTACCTAATGTCCCCAGAGCTTCACTTTGAAAGAATAGTCAGGCATGCTGAGAAGCTAGGCTTGGAATGCCCTCCTGACCTGTCAGACAGAGTGTTCTCAAAGCTAGGAGGAGTAAGCCCTCCAGAAGAACGGAATGAGTGTTCTGACCAGGATCCATTCCTTCTCATCGTTAAGGTGACATCAGGAGGAGAAATCATCTTGCAGGGCTCGAAAAACAGTACATGGCCCGAGACACCATTGTCCGCAATTTCACTTAGTGCTCCTGTTTGGGACGATGGCATTAGAGGAACAAAACACGGAGACTACCAGCCATATCGTGATGCTAGAGAAGTTGCAATAAGCAATGGTGCTGATATTGGTCTTCTCTTCGAGGATGGGAATCTGATTGATGGTGATAGATGCACTCCTCTGCTTCTCGACAGTGATGGGGTAGCATACCATCCAAGACACAGTGATGGGGCACTGGATTCGGTGTCTCTGCAAGTAATCAAGTCATTTCTGGAGAGTTCAGGAATTCCCGTAAGAGGTGCCAAAATAACACTTGGAATGATTACTAGATGCTCTGAGATGATTGTTTGTGGTAGCGGAATGGGAGTAAAATCACTAGGAAAAATAGATGATAGGAAGATTGGAAATCCAAGGGGTCGGCTTTACAAGGTGGCTTCTGAGGGATGGTCGAAAAGATTGAGGGTCAGCATAGAAAATGGAGGGAGTGGTTCATGAATAATTCCAGGTGGAAGTCACTAGGAGTTTCTGACAATGAAGAGCTACTCATAGAGCTACTAATGCACCTCAGAGAAGAAGGTGGCTATTTTGAAGATGAGATACTACTACACTCGGGAGGTCCTGTTACCGATCTCTCAAAGAGATCTTTACTCCCTTCTTTGGATAGTATCAGAGTTTTGATGGTTGAACCAGAAGGTGAATTATCAGAAGAAATTCCTTCTGCCCTAAGTGGAGAAGTGTCGTTGGGCCACCCTTCACCACTAAACCTGATTATTCAGGAGAGAGAAGGCCAGAAGTGGAACACCCGTGAAGAGGTATATTGCGCTAGCCTCACAGAAGCATTGGACTGTATTAGTAAGTTTGAGATTACTTCAGAATGTCTTACAGACGTCAAATTTCACCCAGGTGGATTCACCGGAATACTAGGTTATGACTTGTCGAGATGGTCTGAGCCTATTAGACTCTCCAATACGCCTGTACCTGGCTCTGTATTAGGAGTCCTCTGGAGGGCGGATGCATGGTTTATTCACGATAGAAATAGCGGTGAGATAGGAGTACTAGGCATAGAAGGTCATCCATGGCTTGATTTAGAGTTGCCAGAGATGGAAGGATTCAATATGCCCGCGATTCCGAAATTAGATTCTGTTCCTCACAGTGAGAGTGATTCGGACCATGCCAGAAAGGTATCTAGAGTCAGAGAGAGTATTACTGGTGGAAATCTGTATCAAGTTAATTACGGAAGAAAGTGGAAGGGAGAAATGCCAGGCCACCCATGGGACTCTTTTCTCCTTCTCAGTCGCTCTAATCCGGCTCCCTTCTCATCCTGGATGATGGTGTCTGACCTAGGATGGTCAGTAGCTTCCTCAAGTCCCGAGAGGCTGGTAGAGCTAGAGCAGGGGATAGTCAGAACGAGGCCGATCAAGGGAACCAGAAAGAGAGGTGGGAGCATTGAGGAGGACCAGAAGCTCAGAGAGGAAATGATCTCTAGCGAGAAAGAGATATCTGAACATCTAATGCTGGTGGACTTGGAAAGGCATGACCTCAGCAAAGTGTGTAAGCCTGGTACTGTTCATTGGTCTGGGTGGAGAATAGAGGCCCTATCGAACGTTCAGCATCTTGTCAGTGGGGTACAGGGGGAGTTAGAACCTGGTTTCACAACCTCCGAAGTTACCTCTCTAATGTTTCCCGGAGGATCGGTCACTGGTTGTCCAAAGACAGTTACTCTGGCGGCAATAGATGAGCTTGAAGAAAGTCCTAGAGGTGCTTGGACGGGTTCGATAGGACATATCCACAGAGGACATGGAATAGCTGACTGGAATATCCTCATCAGGACATTGGAGGCTCACTCTGGACCCGAAAAGTGGCATGCAACAGTTCAGGCAGGAGGAGGTATTGTGATAGGCTCATCTCCAGCTGAGGAAGTGGAGGAAGCACGCTGGAAGGCGGCTGCGGTCACAGAGTCAGCATGGGGCTTCAGGACTGGTTTCTCAAACAAGGATCTACCAGAAAGAGGAGTGGAGATATATCCTGTTCCTGAGCATGGAGGAATAATTGATCATCTGAGTCCCGGCTTGATGGTTAAAGAAGGGGATTCTGGTTCCATAGTGAATTATCCATGTGACAAGGTTGAAGGTTGCACTCTTCTAATCGATAACCTGGATTCTTTCACTCGCAATATTGCCGAGGTAATGTCTTCATTAGGTTCGGATGTAGTAATTGCAGATGGCAGAAAGTTCGACAGAGATTCTGTTTCCAATGCAGTCGATGAATTACTGCTCAACACTAGTCCAGATAGGATAATTCTAGGGCCCGGTCCTTCGAGGCCTGAATCATATCCAATAACGATGGAGGTTGCTAGGAGAAGCGTCTCAGGAAATCTGATGATAGCTGGAAAACACATACCGGTCCTTGGGTTGTGCCTAGGGCATCAAGCACTAGGTTTAGCAGAAGGGTGGGAACTAGTCGAGTCCCCCAAGGGACCTGTGCATGGAACACCAAGCGTAATTATTAGTGATGGCACAGGCATGTTCGTGGAATTACCAAAAAAATCTATTATGATGAGGTATAATAGTCTGATTCTCTTACCTAAGGATGGTGATTTGATACCCAATTCATGGGATCATACAGGAGAGCTTCTCATGGGGATGACTCATCGGACATTACCCATTGATGGTGTTCAATTCCATCCTGAATCGGTAGGCAGTCCGAGTGGTCGTGATTTGCTATGCGAGTTCCTGATGAGAAAGCCAGTAATATCCAATGATCAAATTGAGGAGCAGGTTAGACGACCGTAGTGTTGAAGGACATAGACCCACTGGAATTGACGAGATACATGCCGACGTGTAGGAAATGCAATCAGACTTATCATCAGTCACATTTCATTAGTGGCAATGGTCCTCGTTACCTGATTTGTGGTCGCTGTGCGGTTGAGATGGGACTAGTATCTCCAGATGAGGCTCCAGAATACTACAGTGACGAGCTTGCAAGAGCCAGACTAGTCCTATACAGCAAGAGATACCGGCCACTGGCATTCACTGGTGCAGGATGGGTCTTATTTCTCACACTGGGAAGAGGAATAGAGCTGTGGTCAGGAGTGTTCTTTGGTACACTACTCGTCGCTACTTTAGCGGCTCCAGTACTTCATTTCCTAGGTTCAGCTAGATTCAAGGCGGAATTATCTAGGCTAACTCCGTGATTCTACCACGGGAACCATTGAAATATCATTCATTACTCTGGGAATGTAGAGGGAACAGTGGGTTCCCTATGAAAGCCCGTGAGACCGGATGACGATAATGGAGGAACGAGAACAAAAGAACAATAATTACTGGAGTAATAAAGTGGCGCTTAGTGAAGCGTTTTTCAGTATTATTGATGCTATCTATTCTCGTTCGAATGAAATTTCCGGACCTCCCGGAAGCATCCTAGCGAAGGACGTCCCAGCGCTAGCTGTTTCCGGAAAGAGAGAACAGCGGGTTCTCTGAACTGAATTTGGAGATATGATGAAAATGCAGAAGACAAAGAACGCGAGCATGCTAATTGCACTGCTCCTTGTAACAATGGCGGGCTCCGTTGGCGTAAGTGCCGATGGATCTGACCCACTGGACCCCTCTGATGGTGGTGCAGACTGGGATAATGATGGGCTCACCAATGCCGAGGAGCAAGCTGCAGGAACTGATATGAACAACCCCGATACGGACAACGATGGATTGCCAGATGGGTGGGAAGTGACCTATGGTCTGAATCCCAACTCAGCTGGGGACGCTAACGCTGACCCTGACGGGGACGGACTGACAAACAGCCAAGAATACGCTTCGGGTACTAATCCGAACTCAGCGGATACTGATGGTGACGGAGTGGCGGACGGATCTGATCCGTTCCCTAATGACCCCAACGACGGCTCGTCATCTGATTCGGATGGTGATGGAATACCTGATGCCTACGATCCAGATTACGAAGGTGGAGAAGGAGATGGTCAATCTGGAGCCGAACCTGGAACAGGTGGCGAAGGCGAAGGCCAGGGTCAAGGACAAGGTCAGGGCCAGGGTCAAGGACAAGG
>CEWK01019565.1_pt1 | contig 42885 bp, 40 predicted proteins | sample 531431 | NCBI WGS metagenome assembly CEWK01 (sample SAMEA2623059, study PRJEB7988) | marine metagenome | isolation source: saline water (ENVO:00002010), including
CGAATTAATTCGTAACTCAAAGGGTACTTGGGCAATCTGGGATAACCGTACCAGGCCAATTTAGTGTGACACTGCCGGGAACACCTTGATGAATCACTCCCCCCTCCCTGCATCATGGCAAGAGTGGACTCGTTGCTCTGGTTCATGCTCGGAATAGGGCAGTTACTGATAGGATCGCAACTGGGATCATCAGGTGCCTTGCTAGAGTTACTCAGTATTCTACTCAATGTTTCGGGGGGGAGTTCTCTAATGCTTGGGATATACTTCCTATTATTCCTAGCACGACATGAGAAAGAGTTCACTGAAGTATATTCAAAAATGGAAAAGACTGAGTTCGTAAGGGACGAGACTGGAAGAATTATTGATGTTGCAGATAAGACTCCTAAGGCAATTAGGGCATTTTGGTACGCAATTCCGGCACTTATGACATTCCTAGGCGCACTAGCGTGGCTAATAGGCTGAGAATCATGTCAGCCAAGAATCCCGGTCTCGATGATATGATAGACCGTATTATCGATAACCCCGCCTATGATCAAATGGGGGGTTACCAGATTTTCCTCAGAAGATTCGCTATCCCTGTGATAATGATCCTAATCGCACTTTTTGTTTACACTAGTCTTGATCAACATATCAGTAGCAGTTGGAACCTTGTAATCACATCAATCGTGACTGGCTCATCACTAGGTCCTATTCTAGCCGCGGAGAGATATCTCGCCATCAGGAACAACAAAAAGTAGGAAAAAAACACCGAGAAGAATAAATCCTAGTTTCGTCTTTCGTTGGCCATGGACGCTGACCACTGTAAATCGATGAGTTGCATCTGTGGTTTCAAGGGAGATGCAGTTCCTAGGAGGCAACACATGGAATGCCCCAGGTGTCATAGAGTGGTTGAGGCGTGTTGTGAAGGAGTTCCCAATTATTAGTTTGAAACCAAATACGCCGAATGTGTCAAATGCCCTATCCCCTAGGAAAGGCTATGGTGGATATCAATGATTTCAACCTCTTTGACCTTGTAGGGCTAGGAGACGCAACTGGATTAGAGTGGATTTTTGGGATTTCTGCCCTTCTAGGGGGCATTCTATTTCTTCTATGGTTCGTACTTATGCTTGTCGGCGGCGTTGCAGAGGGGGTTTTCGAAGGCCTATTCGGAATGGAAATAGATGTTATGAGCTCAGACGCCTCATTCAAGGCTCTGACTTTCCAAGGTGTGATGGCATTCCTCATGTTCTTCGGCCTGGCTGGACTTTGGGTATTGAAGTCAGACGGGACAGATCCAGTCGCTGTGGCAGCAGGAGGAATAGCTGGAACTGCATCAATGTATGGAACAGCGAAATTATTTGAGTTATTTATGGCAATGCAATCTTCCGGAAATGTGGATATTGCAGATACTATCGGTTGCAAAGGCCAGGTATACCTGGTGATACCTCATGAGGGAGTTGGTCAAGTTCAGATTGAGACCAATGGTTCTCTCAGTACGTACAATGCAAGGGCCGAGGACAAGCAAGAAATTGGAACAGGAAGGCTAATTGAAGTGGTCGATACAATGGGTGAAGTTCTGCTAGTAAAAAGAATATGATTTAGCACCCCGCCCTGTTTTTTCCCAATTTTCGGGAAAGAGTTCATGACCTGTGCCTGCCTCATAGAGTCAGGAGTGAACAGGATGTTAATGACAACGCTCAGACAATCAGAAGGAGCAGATGGTGGAACTATAGGAACGATAATGATTTTTGCAATCATATTGGTTTTGGTGGCCGCAGTGATATTCTTTGCTCAGAGATACAAGAGATGTCCTCCAGACCAAGTAATGGTAATATATGGAAGAACTGCTAAAGCAGCGGATGGAAGGGCTAAACCTTCCCGTGTAGTCCACGGAGGAGCGGCACTAGTTTGGCCATTAATTCAGGATTATGCATATATATCCCTAAAGCCGATGCCAATTAACATCGATCTAAAGGGGGCACTCTCCCTTCAAAATATCAGAATTAACGTTCCAAGTACATTTACAGTTGGTGTTAGCAAGGAACCCACCATTATGGCCAATGCAGCAGAGAGGCTTCTAGGATTTAAGATTCCAGAGATAGAGAAACTAGCCGAGGAGATAATTCTCGGTCAGTTGCGTCTCACTGTAGCCTCCCTAACAATTGAGCAGATCAATCAAGATCGAGATGCTTTCCTGTCGCTCATCACTCAGAACGTCGATCAGGAGCTTAGGAAGTTCGGACTAACCCAGCTAAACGTTAACATTGTCGATATTACAGATGAGTCTGACTATATCGAGAGTATAGGTAAGAAGGCCGCGGCAACGGCTGTTGAGAATGCTAGAGTGGACGTGGCCAACGCGGAGAGGGACGGTGCGATAGGCGCCGCCATCGCAAGCAAGGAGAGAGAAATCACCGTAGCAGAGAATATGGCGGCGGCAGAGAAGGGAAGAAAAGCCGCAGAGGCCGATCAGCGTGTTTTCGTAGAACAGCAGGAGGCTATGGCTATTTCCGGAGAGAACTCAGCTCAAGCCGAAATAGCTAGGGCAAATGCAGATTTGGCGGAAGCAGAAGCGTCTGCCAAACAAAGGGCCGACGTAGCCAAGGCTAAAGCCGAAGCAGAGATTCAGAAGGCTTTCTACTCCGAGGAGGAGGAGAGATTGAAGGCAAGTGAGATCGTACAGGTCACTATCCAGAAACAGCAAATAGAGATACAGGCAGATGCAGAAGCTGAGAGGCAGAGGAGAGTCGCTCAGGGAGAGGCAGATGCAATTCTGGCTAAGTACGAAGCAGAAGCTGAAGGAATACAGAAGGTTCTCGATGCAAAGGCACAAGGTTACAGCAATCTGGTTAACAGCGCTTCAGGAGATCCAAAGGCGGCTGCTACTCTATTGATGGTCGAGAAAATCGAGAACATGGTAGCCGCTCAGACCGAGGCTATCAGGAACCTGAAGATTGACAAGATTACTGTCTGGGATAGTGGAAATAACTCAGAGGGTTCGTCAGCTACCAGTAACTTTGTGAGTAGCCTAGTACAGAGTTTACCTCCGATACACGACGTTGCAAAGATGTCAGGAGTAGAGTTGCCAGACTATCTTGGCTCCATGACTGAGGATGATCAGCCATAGACCTGCCAATCGTCAAACTCTTGAGCTATATCCCCATGCGTAATGCATGGATGATAATGACGTAGTCATTGTGGGAGGGGCTAGGACGCCTTTCTGTGAGTGGCTAGGTGGAAAAAGAGGAGACGGAGGACAAGGGGGGAGACTGGCTTCCATAAGTGCGGAGGAACTGGGATCAATAGCAATTAAAGGAGCTCTTGAGAAGACTGGTACTGAACCATCCGAAGTAGATCATGTGATTATGGGACACGCTCTTCAAACCTCTTCACAAGCTATTTTCGGGGCCAGAAGAGCTGGAATACTGTCCGGAATTCCTCATCAGGTTCCCATGTTGACCATAAACAGACTCTGTGGAAGCGGCGCCCAATCCGTAGTTTCAGCGGCACAGATGATAATGCTTGGAGAAGCGGAGACAGTAGTGGCCGGAGGAATGGAGAACCTAAGCCAATCTCCACACGTGCTGAGGGATGAGAGAACCACATACAAGCTCGGAAGATCTCCGAGAAAAGGCGAGGAGATTCCCCGCGACATGGAGGATTACTTTTTCACAAATTTGAGGGATGATGTGTGCGGATATTTCATGGCGCAGACCAGTGATGAGCTATGTAAGATGCTTGATGTTTCTAGAGAAGACGCAGATAGTTTTGCTGCATTGAGTCATCAGAGGACTGAGAATAGCATCAGAAACGGCATTTGGGAAGATGAAATCGTGGAGGTAATTACCCCCGAAGGAGTCCTGGGCTCGTCCCATGATGATCACGTTGTCATAGGAACTACCGTGGAGTCACTTTCAGGACTTAGGACGCACTTTGGCCCTGACTCCCTTGTGACTGCTGGAAATGCATCCGGTGTAGTCGATGGGGCAGCTGCAATTGTTGTTAAGTCGGGTGCGAGAGCTAAGTCAGACGGAGATTCGCCACTTTCACGAATAATATCTTGGGGAATTGTGGGTTTGGACCCAAAAATAATGGCTCATGGGCCTGTTCCGAGTAGTAATCTGGCTCTTCAGAAAGCCGGTCTGAAAGTCGAAGATATCGATCTTTGGGAGATTAACGAGGCCTTTGCTGGACAGTGTGTAGCCTGTATCAAGGATCTAGGTATCGACCCATCGAAAGTAAATGTTAACGGAGGAGCGGTAGGACTCGGACATCCCCTTGCAGCGACTGGAACCAGGCTACTATTGACTCTCTCATTAGAGCTCAGGAGGAGAGGTGGAAGGTACGGCGTAGCAACTGCGTGCATAGGAGGAGGCCAAGGTATTGCAGTTGTCATTGAGGCAATCTGAGATGCTAACATATAATGGAGGATAAAAATGGTCGCAAGTAAAAGGCGTAGTTTGGTCAAGACCATTACGTGGAGAGTTATAGCAACTACCGATACCTTCATTCTAGCTTGGTTATTCACCTCTGATGAAGTAATTGCAGCATCAATAGCAGGTTTAGAGGTAGTGACCAAGTTGGTACTTTACTACCTGCATGAAAGAGGATGGAGCTCGCTTGAATGGGGTCAAGATGATTAGCCGAAAAGTTGCATGAAAATAGCCCCGCCAGCCAACCAAGCTCCTATGGACGAGCCCATGTTACCCATGACGGTGACCATCAGAACCTTCCCAACCCGATTTCTCCACAATAGTGAGAAATCATCTAGGATGAGAAACTCCTGTGCATCGCCCCCTGTTGGACCGTCTACCTTAATTTGAGCATAACCAGCGAACCATCCAGCAGCTAGCGCTGGATTGAGGGAGGTAATTGGTGAAGCCAAAGCTCCTGCTAAAATAGACAAAGGATGACCTCTGACAATCAATACCCCCAGTCCCGCGAGTACCGCATTGAGCACCAACCATGTCTCCGCAGTCTGCCAAATTTCTTCCATATCGCCATTGTATGCCATGTAGCCTATCGATCCAAACAGGAAAAGTGGCACTGCCGCCATAATTACCTTCGGCCATATCTTCTTGGGTGGTTCCGTGCTAAGATCAGCCAATCTTGAAGTAATATCCATAGGTGGGTCATTGAGATTATTTACAATTCCTTCTAGATGTCCAGCACCAACCACTGCCAGTACCTTTCCATTGCCACTTATCTGTTGGAGTCTTCCAGCCAGGAAAGCGTCTCTCTCATCGATGAGGACTTCTCCCGCACCCGGTGCAACATCTCTTGCATCCTCCATCATCTTACTCAACATATCTGAATCTCCCAATATCTCATCTATGGAAAGCTCCCCCTCTTCTTCCTCTTCCAAAAGGAGAGTGCTCAGAACTCTCCACTTCTCAATAATTCCCATCCCGCGCCAAGCTCTTCTGAGAGTAACCACTACATCTCTGTCTATCATTTCAACAGGGATATTAGATTCCTCTGCACTTTGTACTGCTTCTAGAAGCTCGGCTCCGGGCTTCTCCCCGGTGGTTAGCCCCATTTTTCTCTGTTGAGCGGCTAAGGCTGATTGGAGAAGAATCATTGGGGATTTTCCTTCTTTGATTATCTTCAATAAATCTTCAGAGTCTAGAGATTCTGGCTCTTTAAGAGATGAAAGCCTAGATTTGCATAGTTCAACTGCAACGATATCTGGTTCATATTCAGAAATTTCCTTCCTAACCATCTCTACCGATTTGCTACTGACATGTGCAGTCCCTACCAATCTAAGGTTAGGGGAGAAGTCAACAATGTTATCCGAATCTATGGTCAATACTTCACCTCAGGGAGTTGATGGTGGAAAACAGGTCCTCATGCTCTGCGACATCATGGACCCTGATAATATCAACACCATAACTACGAGCTTTCGAAGCAACTCCAAGACTTCCTGCTAGCCTGTCCTCAGTAGAATCTCTACCGAGAAGGTCAGCGAACATACTCTTTCTGCTAACTCCCCACATCAAGCCCATATCTTCCTCGGGCAAAACATCTCTACCGGATGATAATAAGGACAGATTGTGTTGCAGGAGCTTCCCAAAACCAATCCCCGGATCAACAATAATCCTGGAATTATCCACTCCTAGCAGATTTAATTTAGAAGTAGAATTTGCCAAACTCTTCCTTACTTCAGATACTACATCATAGTATTGTGGATTTTTTTGCATATTTTCTGGAATTCCTTTCATGTGCATGAGACAAACGGGACATCCGTATTCAACTATCACCTCTGCCATACCGGAATCTCCAAGAGATGAAACATCGTTAATCATGTTCGCACCAGCATCTAGTGATGCCGATGCCACAGTGGACCTCCTGGTATCTATTGAGATGCCTATATCCGGTAACTCGTCTCTAATGGATCGTATCACAGGTACTACTCGAGCCTCTTCCTCCCGTGGGGGAACGGCCCGCGATCCCGGTCTTGTCGACTCCCCGCCTATATCTATCCAATCTGCGCCATTCTCAGCCATAGCAATCGCCTTTCCAGTTGCAGACTCTACTGTTTCGTGTCTGGATTGATCATAAAATGAATCTGGAGTGATATTGAGAATACCCATAATCCTCGGATTTCCATCGGCGCGGCTTCTGAGTTTAGGTCGCCAGTCGGGCATGTTCGGCATGCCATCCGACGCATGCTTTATGATGTGACCGAGTCGCATTATAGCGATGGTGATGGGAGACCAGGGTTCTGAAGAGCCTCTAAACGCCCATATGGGCAATATGAATCAATCCGGTGGGCTCGACGGTCCAACTAGCGAATCTCTTGAATTGATGGAGTCCATAATCCAGAGACTCCAGCCCTCCGATCGTCATGATATCAGGGAAATGATAAGCTTCAGAGGATTGGTATCTGGAGCTCTAGCCTCAATGACTGCTGTTTTCTGGTGGATATCTGTGGATAAAGGAGGCTCTTCACTTGGAGATGCCGATATCCCAATATCTCTAATCGGGGAATTCACCTTCAGAGAAATAAGCATCATTATTCCTGTTTTAGCTCTAATGGCTACTTTCATAATGTCGGTAGGAAGGGAGACTGGAAATGCTATTCTGAATAATATCGGGGGCATCCTAATTGTGATAATTATGTTCTACATCCTAGAGCCTTTGGGTAACGCAATCATGGGTCCAGAAATAGAGATGCAGGTGGCAATATTCGCCTCAGGTCGACTTGTTGCGATGGCCATAATGGTCGGCATGGCAACAACTTTCTTTTGGGATGCGATACTTCTTCAATGGGTCAGAAGCACGATGATGAACATGGGAGTGGATTTATTTTCTCAGACTACAATTCAAGATAACCCGATTGTAAATGAAGAAGGAACTCCTCCTCTGGGGTGACTATGACGAATGAATCTGCTCTGAAAGTCTCGGTCATGAGGCTTGGACATAGGGTAGATCGAGATAAGAGAATGACCTCTCACCTCGGACTGACTGCCAGAGCATTCGGTGCAGATGAAGTAATACTTTCTGGAGATGACGACCCTACTCCGATTGAAACTTGGAGATCGGTAACGTCCAGATTCGGAGGTCATTTTAGCTGCAGATACGAGGGTAAGCCAATGAAGTGGCTCCGGTCGTTTTCAAAATCAGGAGGGACTATAGTCCATCTTACAATGTATGGCAAACCTTGGAATGAAATTACAGATAAAATCCCATTAGAAGGGGATGTAGCAGTTGTTGTGGGGGGAACCAAAGTCCCAGGAGAATTATTCGGTTTAGCTAACTACAATGTCGCAGTAGGGAATCAACCCCATTCGGAGGTAGCCGCACTTGCTGTGTTCCTAAATTCATACTTAGGGCCACGGGAACCCAGTGACTTTCCAGGAGGATCAGTTTCAGTAGTCCCCAGTGATGATGGAAAGATACTCATTAATAACGAGGACCAGTGAGAGAAAGGGCTAAATTCTTCATCAATGATTAAGTGACGTATTTGCGCAGCTTCGCTGATGTCGGGGTCGGGACTGCAACGCGGATTCATTCCCGGCGAAGGTATTCCGGGAGTTTCAGACGCACCAACTTTCCCAGATGCTGCAGATGGGCTCGTAGGTTTACAGAGCAGAAATCCCCCCAGTGAGGCGCCTGGATTATTGATTCTGGCAGACGGTACCAGATACAATGGAGTTCTATTTGGAGCTGAAACTATAGCTCAGGGAGAACTAGTTTTCACAACTGGGATGGCTGGATATCAAGAGAGCTTGACAGATCCATCGTTCGCAGGACAAGTACTAACATTCACCTGGCCTCTATTGGGAAATTATGGCATAATTCCTCAAATCTCAGAGTCATCAAAGGTCCACCCAAGAGGAGTAGTATGTAAACAAATGATGCATATTCCTGATCACAGGAATTCTGTAGGTAGCGTCCATGATTTGCTTTTATCACATGGCATTCCAGGAATTCAAGGAGTCGACACAAGGGACCTGACCAGGAGAGTGAGGGAATATGGTACTCTCCTGTGTGTTTTCGGACCTGTCGATAAGGCTAGAGAGATGGAAAGAATATTGTCAAAAATGACTCCTCCAGATCACGAAGATCTGGTAAAATCAGTAACTGTAGACAAGCCTGTTATTGCTAACCCGGGGGCTATAGGGGAGAATGGCCAGAAACTTCCGAGATTAGCAGTTTTAGACTGTGGAATAAAGTATAATATCATCAGAGAGCTTTGTAGTAGATTTGAGGTGATCTGGTGCCCCGCTTCAATGCCTTTCCAAGAAATAATGGACGATTGGAAGCCTGACGCTCTTTTCGCATCTAATGGCCCTGGAGACCCAGCTCACCCTGGTACGGCCACAACAGCCCGTGACACTCTCGCCGCAGCTGTTAGATCAGATATGCCAGTAATGGGGATTTGCCTGGGACATCAACTAATGGGTCTAGCCGCAGGACTCAGAACATACAAGCTCAAGTACGGCCATAGGGGATCAAATCAGCCCGTTCTTGATTTGGTAACTGGCAAGGTTGACATTACAAGCCAGAATCATGGGTTTGCAGTAGAAGACCCCAGTAAAGGAATGCTCGCCCCCCATCCCTCTGGCGCATGCTCCATCGCAGGAAGTAATATTTTAGAGGCTGAATTTACAGTCAGGCATGTAAATGCCAATGATAGGACTGTCGAGGGTCTAGATTTAGTTGGGAAGCCAGCATTCACTATCCAGTTCCATCCCGAGGCTTGTCCCGGACCACACGACGCTTCCCCACTATTCGATAGATTTGCTGACATAGTTGCTGACCATCTGTCAGGAGACCCACAACCAGCCATCATAGGGGGAGGTGGGAATTAGTGCCCCGAAGGAACGATCTCTCAAGAATAGTAATACTTGGGAGTGGACCTATTAGAATCGGCCAGGCGGCTGAGTTTGATTTTTCAGGTTCTCAAGCATGTAGGGCTTTGAGAGATGATGGATACGAAGTAATATTGATCAATTCCAATCCAGCGACAATACAGAATGACCCAGAAATGGCAGATAGGATATACATTGAGCCTCTTCTCCCCGAGGTCGTCAAGAGAATACTAGAGCTAGAGAAACCAGATGCTATTCTAGCAGGCATGGGCGGTCAAACGGCTCTAAATATCGCCTCCGCTCTGGCCAAGGATGGCTCATTGGATGAGTTAGGAGTAGAATTGATAGGTTGTGATTTAGCATCTATAGACGAGGCCGAAGATAGAGATCTCTTCAAAAGAGTCTGCGAGGGTATTGATCTTCCAGTATGCGAAGCAGTAGCCTGTTCGTCAATCCAAGAGGTCTTAGATGCCGCAGATAAGATTGGAAAATATCCTCTTCTGATACGTCCAGCCTTCACATTAGGAGGATTAGGGGGAGGAACCGCCTTCAATAAAGGGGAGCTAGTTGAGATTGCCAGTCAGGGTCTTCTGCAATCAGCAATAGGACAAGTACTCATTGAGGTCAGCATCCTAGGATGGCAAGAACATGAATATGAGGTGATGAGGGATGCCGCTGATAATGCTATCATCGTCTGTACCATGGAGAATCTCGACCCAATGGGAGTACATACGGGTGAATCAGTTGTCGTTGCACCCCAACAGACTCTCTCAGATAGAGATCATCAGATGTTGAGAGACGCGGCATTGAAACTTATTAGAAGACTCAACATCAAAGGTGGTTGCAATGTTCAGTTTGCAGTGGAACAGTCCACGGGGCAGTATCGAGTTATCGAGGTCAATCCGAGAGTATCACGCTCATCCGCTTTGGCCTCCAAGGCAACAGGCTACCCCATCGCTAGAATGGCCGCTCTGATTGCCGTTGGATATACTCTAGATGAGCTACCTAATCCAATCACTGGCGAGGGGACAACTGCAGCTTTCGAACCTACATTGGACTATTGTGTAGTCAAAATACCAAGATGGCCATTCGATAAATTTAGGACAGCTGATAGAACAATTGGGACGTCCATGAAGTCAACAGGAGAAGTGATGGCAATTGGGAGGGGTTTCGAAGAGGCTTTCCTCAAGGCATGGGCAAGTCTAGAGTATGGCAAACCACATCCAAGACCACTCACGATGGCTGACTCTTCAGGAGGCGAGTCTATGGATGAAAGGTCTTCCGAGGAACTCCCTACTGCAATTTTAGAAGATTGGCTAAGGGTGCCCACAGATAGGAGAATGTCTGCAATCATGGAGGCATTCAGAAGAGGGTATTCGCTAGAGGATGTCAGAGACTTAACTGGAGGAGTGACTAGGTGGTTCTTACACAGATTTGAGAAAATGGCGGCTGTTGAGACCGAGATCAGAGCCGCTGGTGAGATGGGCCTTCGCCCTTCTGAAATACCGGAGTCTGAGATGAGATCTTGGAAAGGGGTAGGATTTACAGATTTACATATTGCAGACGCACTATGTGGGTTCCCCGCCTCTGGATTCAAGAATCTACCATCGGGGAGAGGAGAGGCATCGGTTACAATGAGGAGACATCAACTGGGCATCCATCCACGATTTAGAATGGTTGACTCTTGCGCGGCAGAGTTCGCTGCGGTTACCCCTTACTATTATTCGACGTATGAGGGGGGAACTGGGGAAAATGGCGTTGATTTAGTTCCAGGTCTAGAGGCTAAGTCTAAGCAAAGAATAGTCGTTATTGGATCTGGTCCGATCAGAATTGGTCAAGGCATAGAGTTTGACTATGGTTGTGTCCATGCTGTAGGTGCGATAAGGGAAATGGGTCATGAAGCAATTATAATCAATAATAATCCTGAAACTGTTTCAACTGATTTCGACACTAGTGACAGGCTATATTTCGATCCACTAAATCTGGAATCAGTTTCCGAGATTTTACTTCGGGAGAAAGCTCATGGAATACTCCTTCAGTTCGGTGGCCAGACTGCGATCAATCTGGCTTTACCACTTTCAGATAATCTATCTCATTTGGAAAAATTAGGTCTAAATTTAGTAATCGAAGGAACTACTCCTGAAGCTGTGGATGAGGCCAGTGATAGGCAGAGATTCGAAGATTTCGCTGAAAGGTGTCAATTGGACATGCCACGAGGTATGACTGCCATAGATTCAGAAGGAGTCAGGAAGGCAGTCTCTTCTATAGGATACCCAGTCCTAATTCGTCCATCCTATGTCTTAGGAGGGAGAGGGATGGAGATTCTATCGAACGATAGGCAACTGGAGGCATACATGGATGAGGCATTCCTTTCTCCCGAAAGGCCTTTGTTAATTGACGAGTATCTTGGTAATGCCATAGAGCTTGATGTCGATGCTGTCTGCGATGGAGAAGAGGTTCTAGTAGGGGCAATAATGGAACATTTAGAAGAAGCTGGAATCCATTCAGGTGATTCCACCTGCTTTATACCGCCTCAGAATATCTCTGAGGGTGTACTCTCAAAGGTCGAGGAATGGACCACTACTATTGGCCTAGAACTAGGTATCAGAGGTTGTTACAACATTCAATTTGCCATCAGGGATGAGGAATTATACGTTTTAGAGGTGAATCCGAGAGGATCTAGAACATTCCCCTTTGTTGCCAAAGCTACTGGAGTCCCTCTTGCTAGAATAGCCGCGAGAGTGGCTCTGGGGGAGAAACTTTCCTCTCTTGATATACCCAAGCCACAGACTGAGGCAGTATCCGTGAAGGCTCCAGTTTTCCCATTCATAAAACTAAGGGGTCTAGATCCCGCACCGGGTCCTGAGATGAAGTCCACAGGGGAGGTTATGGGCTCACACGCAAGACCAGCGGCCGCATATCTCAAAGCTAGAATGGCCACAGAATTACCTGTTCCTACATCTGGTGGGGTCTATATCACTGTCAAGGATGAGGACAAGAGCGGTACAATTGAGCTAGCAAAACGCCTCCAAGATATGGGCTTCAAGATTCACGCCACACCAGGTACCGCATCTGCCCTCAGAGAGATTGGATCACTTGAAGTAGAGACATGCTACAGAATTGAAGAAAGAAAGTCCCCCGATGCTCTCGACTTAATGAGGAGGGGTATGATACAGCTAGTAATTAACACCCCTACTGCGACTGGTGGGGCAGTATTAGACGGCAATATGATGAGGAGACTAGCCGTAGAGCTAAACATCCCTTTCGTAACCACAATGGCAGGTGCAAAGATGGAAGTGGAAGCAATAGCTGAAATGCAACTAGGAACCCCAGAGCCACGTTTATTGGATATCTCAACATTAGAATGAAACCTAGGCGGCTATCCTTTGTACAATTTCTTCTCGCGTCTCCTCTTTGTACTGCCCGGGATCCAATGAATAGGACTCCAAATCTAAACTTCCGATTGAGAGCCTGTGCAATTGCAGTACCCTATTCCCGAGTACCTCGATCATTCTTCTGATCTGTCTCTTTTTCCCTTCAAAGATGGTTACTTCGATACTGTAGTCACTAAGCTTTGTTACTCGGGCGGGCATAGTGGTATATTCCTCAGTAACCCCGTTCCTGACCATATCTATGCTAACTCCTCTTCTAATAGAATCGATCAATTCGGAGCTTATTCTTTTAGAGACTTTCAGGTAATAGGTCTTTCCAATATTTTTTGACGGATTTGCGATTTCATTTACTAATGAGCCATCGTTTGTCAATATCAGAAGTCCAGTGGTGCCCTCGTCTAGCCTTCCCACCGTGACCAATGAGTCCGAGACGTTAGGGTCAACAAGATTCTCAAACAATGAGAAAACAGATTTCTTGTTCAGGGCTCTCTCGTGTTTGTTTATTCTTGAGCATATTAGTCCTTTAGGCTTATTCAGAATAAAGTAGTGATAATTACTGGGAAGACTCAATTTAATGCCGTTGTATATGACCTCCCTTTTATCTGGATTGAACTCATATGAAATATCCTTCACTATTCTTCCGCCAACTGATATCGATCCGTCCCACACTGACTGCTTGACTTTACTCTTTGAACTAAAATGGCCAGTCCTCGATAGAAACTGGTGTAATCTTATTTTCATCTATTTCACCTAGTCTATCCTAAAACTACAATATTCAGGGCGCTCGAAGAAAAGATGCCTGTTTCTAGCGACTATTCGATATACTAGGTCTCTAATTGGGAGGGGTATAGTCCAAAATAAAGGAAATAATGACCTCCAGTGTACTCCCATGTAAAGAAGACAGCGTATCGCCGCAGCGGAACGGACGTATACCGTTCCCCCTCTGATTAGATATACCGTATCTAAATCTCTTATCGACTCAGGCATCTTAGAAAATAGTAATTCAGCATCCTCAGAATTACTAGGCCTGAATGCCAAAATTTCCTTATCCATAATTCGCTTATCGATGAATTCTGCCAGGCGATGGCATAGGCCACAGTCCCCGTCTAGAATCAATACATCACGACCCCCATTAAGAACCATTAGACCACCTCAACAGACCAAGTCTTAACGTACACTCCTTCCGAAACATGTACTAAGTCAGGCATTAGCACATTACTAATGCCCAAGTCGAACTCATCGGTGAGTGTGTTAGACTCCAACTTTACTTCGCCAGTACCAAATTTCCAAGGCTCATGGTGTGTGTAAGCTATACACAAATTCCCCTTGTGTGTGGTGTACAAACAATACCTCTCAAAGAGGAATTCTTCCAGCGTACCTTTCTTGGCTACTTCCTCCTGATTGTCCCACGTACATTCACCGATAATCTCGTGACTGCCATCCTTTCTACAGGCATTCCACTGGTATTTGCCTTCCTGTGACCGAACATTTGCTATTGAATATCTATATGGTAGACCGTAAGCTCTTGTTGCGTAAGAGCAAGTAATCAGACTCTGAGCTTCAAGAGTCAAGAAAAGGACACCAGCACAACCCCCTTTTCTAACGTAGGTTCTGATATTAATCTCAGGAAAGGTAGAGACTCCCGGTATCGGAAAAGCCATTCTAGGTCTGACATTGGCCATTAGGAAGGGAATTGTTCCGATGAATGCTCTCCCTTCGAATAAATCTATTTCCAAGCCATCTGGAATATATTTAGCTAGCTTCACCGGATCTACCTCCCAGTGCATGAATGTGAGATCCTTCCACTCCTGAACCAGAGAATGAGGTCGTTCAGGCATTGGGAATGGTAGATGATCAGATCTCATGGTTAAGCCCTTCATACGCCAGACAGAAGATCAATCAATGCTCTCCTTTCCATTTCCGAAATTAAGGCTGATGCCCTTGGCCCATCGCCTCTACCAAGTAGTGCCCAGTATAGTGCTGAGAAACCATCTCTCGGAACTATTTCACAAATACTAGTACACTCCTTTATCATCTCTCTGATGGAATCTTGGCTCCACTCGCATTCCTCCAGATATTTACTTAACCTTCTCAAGAAAATCTTCTGTTCCTCTGAGGTATTCTCCCTGAAGCGATCTCCAATAACTGACTGGATTATTATTCGAGCGTCTTCGGGAAAATGATTTCCGCCTATCCAATTTCTCATCTTTGTTAATCTGACTACTAATGAATTACTGGGATTTCCACACAGATGCCCACTATTTCTGAGAGATTCCCAGACCTCCTCATCAGAGGACTTGATCTGTGCAAGCATTGATAGATGCCTGAAAGAAACACCTGCGAAGGAGTCAGACGGATTGGAGTTTCTAACTACCTGGCTCAACCTGAGAGCTCCTTTCCTAGTATCGATCCTTGTCTGCATCCGCTTTGATACCTCTCCAGTTTCAACCCTGGAAAGGAGACGCTCGTATTCATCTGCCATCTCAAACAAGGCCGACCCTGTATCAAACTCAATATGTCTCCCAATCTTGCTCCTGGCGATAACATATCGAAGGATTTCAGGAGGCACTAAGGAGAGGGCTTCCATCGGCCCTATCGTGACTCCTGACGAGCTAGACATCGGGCCCATTCCCTTAAGTTGAATCCACTCGTAAACTATCTTCTCAGGAGGAGTACCGCCAAGAACCTCACAAATCGGTATTCCAGTATCATAACTACCTCCAGCCGCGCCATGATCTTTGCCAGCCGGCTCACAGGTTACCTGATGGATTATCCAGCGAGCAGCCCAATCAATCCTCCATGGCATCTTCCCATCGGCCCTCCTGATATCTGCGGTCCCGGTGACCCCATCTTCATCCACCCAGGAAACAAAGGGATATTCGTAATCAGTTACTTTTACCCCGTCCATACTTCCATTTGGTCCACGAGGGTTATACGGAAACCAGTCTTCAGGAAGATCTCTTCCGGATACTGTCATTATTATTTCTCTAATTTTTTGCCTATTACATATGGCATCATCAATCTTTTCTGCGAATCTCCCATCTTCGTAAGCCTCATGATTCATCTCTATTTCTGGAAATACTCCTATCTCTCTCAGGGATTCCAAAAATGGATTCAAGAAGTATTCAGCATAACTTACTGAACCGGTACTGGGGGTCCCATCAGGATTAGGAGACGGGATGTAAGCAAGAGGAACGCCAATATATTTCTCATATTCGGGAGATAGAAAGTCATACACTCTTCGTAATGGATCCATAGAATCAACTATGAAGACATATCTGGAATCAAGTCCAGCATCCAGACATGCCCTATGTATCATCTCAGCCGTAAGAATTTCTCTAAGATGGCCAATATGGAATTCTCCTGAGGGAGTTATGCCAGAGACAATTACCTGTGGTACGTCCCTCTCTGATAATCTCTGAGCTCTGAAATCTGCCCAGTGCATTTCTCTTCCTCAGACAGTCACTACTCTGACAAGTCCACGCAGAGGCACGCCCTCAATTTCGTTCCTGTGGGACTTGTTGGCAAGAACCATGCATAACTTTACTTCGGCACCAGCAGCTCTAAGATTGTTCACTGTCTTGGTCATTGTCGTGCCTCCGGAGAGTACGTCATCAACCACAACACATCTCTTACCCTCAACCTCGGCGAAAACTTCGGAAATATGTCCTCCTCCGTCTTCACTAATACTCCTGCTGACAGCTAAGTCAAGATCTAACTGTCCACCTATGGCTTGAGCAAACGCGATTCCATTAATGCTGATGCCGACTATAGTATCTACATCATCTCCAATTTCCTCTTCTAAAATATCACAGAATACGTACGAAATAGCCTCTATCCTTCCAGCTTTAACTGCGATCGATCTCCAACCAACTCTGATATCATCTGGCCTATCTTCTGAGCCCACTCCTCCTGAGGAAAGCCACTTAATAGTGGTCTGGGAAAGAGACATTTCATCTGCAATCTGCTGGGTATTGAGTCCTTTAGAACGTAATTCTTCAACAGTGTCTCGTAAATCATCCACGCTACTTGTCATCATACTGTGACACTATCCGCTTCCTATGAACCTATTGAGAATACAGTATAGAAATTAACTAGTTACAGATATCTAGAAACGACCGGTACTGCCGAAACCACCATCTCCTCTCTTGGTATCTCCAAGTTGCTCAATTGAAACCTCCTTGAACGAAACTTCAGGTATGGGGGAGATCAGCAGCTGGGCGATTCTCTCTCCCGCATTTACTCTGTATGACTCTCCTTCTCCAATCCAGGTCATGAGGACAAACAACTCCCCTCTGTAGTCTGCATCGATAGTTCCAATACTATGAGGCAGAATCAGGCCCTTCGAGCCCAAGGACGATCTAGCTCTAACTTGACCCTCATATCCTACAGGGATCGCCACTCTTAGTCCAGTACGTAGTTTGACGCTCTTCCTAAATGGAACCACATACTCCTCTAAGGCATAGAGATCCCATCCTGCAGCGTATTCACTACCCCTGGTAGGTAATCTCGCACCGTCGTCAGTCCGAGCAACCATGACCTCCAATGACTCATCCATGGCTCTCCCCGGAAGTACCAAGATTTTACCTTGCCCGATACCCGCATCTCCCGGTGGGGTGAAAAGGAGTGGTATCTTCGGAACCTCATGGGTGGTTTCGACTACGAAGATCTTCTCGACAGAGCTCGTGAAAGAATTCCAGAAGGAATCAGTCAGAGGTCTAGATGGACCATGCCGGAGCCAGAAATACTGATTGAGGGCAGTCAGACTATTCTGAGAAACTTCTCAGACGTCGTAGATGCGATGGATAGGGACGCAAATCATGTCTATCAGTATCTTCTCAATGAACTAGGAACCTCAGGCACAAGGGAGCAATCAAGAATAATGCTCAAGGGAAGAGTCCCTCCTAAGAGAATCAAGGAAAAACTGGTGAGTTATGTCAAGACATACATTCTTTGCAATCAATGTAGAGCGCCTGATACGAGATTTATCAAAGAGGATAGAACCACTCTTTTGAAATGTCAAGCATGTGGGGCTACAAGGCCTGTAAGGCTTTGATTACTCTGGAGCGAAATCGAGGAGTATTTTCCCGCGGTTCTTACGATTATGCATGTGCATCTGCGCCTCAGCTACGTTTTCAAATCTCCAAATGCTATCTATGATGGGATTAATTTGGTTATTTTCTAGCATCTTGGAAAGTGCGTTTAGATGGCTCGCGAATATCTTTTCATCATCTAAAAGTCCCATATGTACGCCGAAAACAGCTTTATTAGATGACATCATCTTAATTGGGTCAAATTTAGGAGTGTTAAACCACATCCTTACAGCCGAGATAAGTGATCTCTTATCCCCCTTTACTGCAGATGAAGCACCAAAGAAGTATACCTTCCCGCCTCTCCTGGCAGAATTGTAAGATCTCATTAGATTACTCCCGCCTACTGGATCTATGGCGTGATGAACGCCCTTTCCATCAGTCATTTCTTTGCAAATCTTGACAAAATCCTCGGATTTTCTGTCTACAAACTTGACTCCCATGGACTCTACGAACTCTCTCTTTGATGCAGAGGCCGTTCCTATTACTATCGAGGCCCCTGCGACTTTACACAATTGAGCAACTGCAGTCCCGACTCCCCCAGCGGCATGGTGGATTAGAACCGAATCTCCGGGGGATATTCTTCCTAGGTGGAATAGAATATGATATGCGGTGCCATACGTAACGGGAATTGCAGCTGCCTGATCAAAAGTTATAGAATCTGGTAACTTGAATACTCTTTTACTGGGGATTGAGATCTTCTCAGAATAGCCTCCAAATCCAGTCATTGCTAGAACCCTGTCCCCAACCTCAAAATCATCAACTCCTTCCCCTGTATTGGTTATTACTCCAGATGCCTCATAGCCAGGCGTAAATGGAAAATCAGGATTTGCCCCGTATAGTCCTTGCCTCATCATCAAATCTGCAAAATTTATACCCGCCCTATGAATTCTGACAACCACATCCCCTTTTGCAGCCAGTGGCTCCTCTGTATCGATTATTTCTATGGAATCAACGCCTCCAATCTTTGGGTAAATTACCTTCTTCATATTAGCACCATTTTCTAGGGAAGGTACTTCCTAATATCAGAAGAACTCCTTTTTTCTATCTTGGGTATAGACTCAGGATAGCCAGCCTTCAGAAATCCCACAACCCTCTCCTTTTCTCCGTCAATCCCAAGTGCATTGTAAGTGGATGGGTGCCTTGTTACACTTCCAGTACTCCACTGAGATCCAATGCCCATATCCCATAGCGAGAGCACTAGATTATGTAGAGAACAAACAGTGGCCGCATAGTCCTCTTCCTCTCTGAATGAATCCTGAGGGCTTAGTTTCGTTGTGACCGCAATCAGGGCAGGGACATCCATAATTTTCGTAACTGCTCTGTTGACAGATTTATTGGCCCCATCCCCGCCATCTTTACTCGTCTTCTCTCTGGCCATGGAGATTACCGTTGGTAGAAGCTTCCGCCTCGTCTCTAGGCCCAATACATAGTAATTCCAAGGGTGTGTTTGCTTATGGCAAGGGGCATTACTGGCAGCTTTGAATGCCATCTCAAGGTTTGACTTTTCCACAACTCTCTCTGTGAATCTGTAAACAGTTCTTCTACCATTCAGATTATCTTGGACAGAAGTCATGGAAATTCCTAGTCCAGAAGGTCTAATTTAGCAGCCAGAATGAAATCTGACTCGGTTAGGCCATTAATCTTGTGAGTCCAGATAACTACCTTAACTCTGCCCCAACCAAATTCAAAGTCAGCGTGATGACCTTCATTCTCGCATATTTCGCCTGCAGAATTTACAAATTCTAAAGCTCCAACAAAATCCTCGAAGGCCCATGACCTCTCAATATGGCGATTATCAATTATCTTCCAATTCTGATCTATTTGCACCAACAGTTTTCTTGCCTCCTCCTCATTCAGGGGAGGGACTCCACCCATACAAGGCACACATTCCTTATTTTCTAAGCCGCCCATTTTTTCAACCCCATAAGTGACTATCCATTCCGCCATCAGCCAACTGCTCTGCTTTTTCTTGCATACTCGATCTGCGCCTCATATCCTCTTTCTCGAAAGTCATCATCTCCCTGTCCTCCAGATATGGAACTCTCATGTGTGCAATTAATCTTACCTCTACTATTACATCTCGGGCTATAGATCTGAAAACTCCGTTTTCATCCATGATTTCCACTGCATTCCTAGTAGTTCCAATTAACATCCCTCTTGCGATACTTTCGCTATCAGTGGAAATTGCCCTTGAATCGATTATTATCTCGATGATATCATCTTTCCTCAGACCTGCGCTACGGCTAGAAAGAGGTCCATGAAATACATCCTGAATATCATCTAATTTAGGTGAACCGTGGGCTTGGTGAATCTTAATCGCCCAATCGGGCAGTGTACTTGATATGTCAGGCATGAGCTAACGGCGAGGTCCATGTAGAAAAAGGGCATGATTTGAAAATCCTTACAATTTCTGGCTACTGTCTTGAATAGGAATGGGCTGGTCGTAGAGTCAGGAAGACACATGGCATCTATCGAATGGAGGAAAATCCCGACTGTCCTAAAAACAGACGAGATTCTCGATAAGGCTTTCAGAAAGGCCAGTAAACAGTCGGATACGGTAGAAGACCCCGACAAGTACCATAGAGTTCGGAAACAGATGAACAAGATGGTACAGTCAGCCGCATCGGTAATTGATACTACACTCATAGCATATGTTGAGAGATGGCCAAGTCTGAACGCACTTTCAGAATTCGACCAAGCCCTTGTAGATGCCGCGGTAGGGAATGACAATTACAAAAAGAGTCTGGGAGCTATTCAATGGGGTGCTGAGAGAGTAAGGTCGATAGCCGCCGATACACAAAGAAAAATTCTGAGACTAAGGGACATTGACGGATTTCATCAGGCAAGAAGATCTGCATATGGTAGATTCTCATCTATAATAGAGCAAATTTCTCCTGAAATTGAATGGCTAGGAGAGGCACGAGATATACTAAGGAAGTTGCCCTCCATAGACTCCAATGAACCATGCATTGTCGTGGCTGGATCCCCCAATGTCGGCAAATCAGCCTTGATTACCTCTCTATCCAGCGGAGAGCCAGAGGTAGCGGCTTATCCATTCACAACTAAGCAATTGCATCTTGGTCACTTTATGCACCGTAGAAGAAAATACCAGATGGTCGATACCCCTGGCCTTCTTGATAGGCCAATGGTGGAGAGAAATAATATCGAGATGCAGGCAATAGCAGCCTTAGAGAATGTTGGCGATGTACTGTTATTTTTGATAGACCCAACGTCAGAAGCGACAACTAGTTTGGAAGAACAAATGAGTCTTCTCGAAGAAGTAAGTGGCTTGATGTCAGAGAGAGCGATTCTAGTTGTCCATAGTAAATCAGATTTGCACAAATCTACAGAAATTGAAAATAAAATTGCCATCAGCTCTGTAACGGGAGAAGGAATGGAACATCTGAGGGAAAGACTTGTTGAAATGATAGCCGTCGATGAAATATCTGACCCCCTTAACCTTCCGGATAACTGGCCTAGAAACGATTTGACCTAGTTTATGTGCCAAATATGTCCACACGTTGTGCAATACATATCGAAGCCACCAATGGAGATGGGTAGGCCCCCAATATCCATTTTCGAACCACATCCCGGACACCTGTCAGACATAGCACTCCGAATAGGAATAGGTTATTCAAGCAATCTATACTCAATTCACGCATCCCTGAAACGCTTCCACATTTTTCTGAGGGGAAAGGCCATCTCACTAGCGCCCAGAAGTAGGGCTAATCCGATAGTGAAAAGTAATATTTCTACAAAACCAGCTAGATGTATTTCAGGCTCAATAGTGACCAATTGTTCATCAAGGGTGGAGCCATCCTTTCCGGCGGTTACAAAACGATATTTGCCAGGTTCTAGTACAAATTCCAGACTTCCATCCAGTGAATCAGGACCTCCTGCAATGAAATCAAAATCATCAGAAGTACAAGATGTTAAACCATTAGAATCAGGAGGGCACTCTTCCTTATATTTCGCATCAACGACTCCGATCCAGCTTCTATCCGGCTCGTCCCATTCCAACTTCATGCTTATTTCTAGTAGCATGAATGCGGGAGGGACTTCCAAGTCTTCACCGGTCATTCCAACAGGACAACCAACCGAATCATCAGTACAAGGTACAATAGGGACGTCTGTACGTGAATTTTCCACGTTTATTCCGACTAGGCTACCCAGAACCAACAATATGCAGAGGCCACCCACAAGACCAGGAAGTATCGATAATATCCTAACCATATTCATATGAATCCCCCCTATGCCCCTCCAGACATCAACTGTAAGAAAATCAATAGGATAGCAATCCCCGGGAATAAATATAGCATTATTGTCAACCGTCTTCTAGAAGATTCTCTCTTCTTATTGTTCTCAATACAATCTTCATTGTCACAAACCGCAGGCTCTACCTCCAGAGAAATAGGTTTCCAACATACAACGCAGTGCCTGTGAGGTCTGATATCTATGGACTTATTCGTGATTTTGCGTCTTTCAGATTGCCTTCTTTTGTTGGCCGCTTCTCTTGCTTCCTTTGCCGTCCTCATACCAGCATTGGCAATTCTATCGGCCCTGCTCAACTTTTATCCACCCCTCACTTCTGTTCCTTGAAAATCTCCTCCAACAATTGCCTGTCTTATCAGATCTAAATTTCTCCCATCGAGGATATTCAAGGTTAGACCAGACTCAGAGGCATCAATAGCTCCAATCGGGTCAACTATTTGCGACGTTCCAGCCTTCGTGTGTTCAGAAGAGCCTATTATCTCCAATAATTGACTGTGGGTCAAGGAATCAAATGGAATTGCATTTGGATTCGATTTTGGGTCACTGTCGAAAACTTTCGGTACATTGGTTGCTATTATGCACTTATCAGCACCAGAGGATATTGCAAAACGTATTGCAACTGCATCTGTAGTATGCCCGGGGTTTGTCCCTCCCATAACGACTACCTGCCGAGTTTCAAGGAGAAGAACAGCTTCATCAACACTCTTCGGAATTGTACCGGAAACTGGAATTCCAGAATCTGATAGTGACTCTCTGACAATAGTGGCATTTAGTCTAGTTGCCGCAATGCCTATTTTATCGAGGTGAGACTCATCTGTAATCATCGGTCTAGCGAGCTCGATACCCTCTCTGGCAGGCGCTCCACCTCCGACCACGATACCAATTCTGTCGTTCATAGAGACCCTGTCCCTAATTACCGATATTAGTCCCTCCAGCCAGCTATGTCTTTCCTCAATCTCAGGGCGGAGCAGACTCCCTCCGAGTGCGACAATCACGGTCGTCATCGACTATCGAGCTGGGACGCCCCTTTCAATTCCTTTGCCCTAGCTGAGTCTAAGGGTTGAAATGCTTCCCCTCCGGCCTTTAACTGGGGGTAGTGCCATATCCGACGAGATTGAAGTCCAGCAAAGGAGACTACGCCTCAAGAAGGCAGTAGAGGACCTGTCTACGATGAAGGGGATGGGTACTGAGCTAGTTTCGGTTGTTGTCCCTCCTGATCGTATGATAAGCGATGTTAGACATCAACTTTCCAACGAAGCTGGTCAAGCTGCAAACATCAAGTCTAAGTTGACTAGGAAGCACGTTTCCGATGCTATTGAATCAGCAATAGCCACATTAAATCGTTACAAGACCCCCGGAGAAAGAGGAATGGCCTTGTTCGTAGGACATGTCATTGTTGGAAATAATAAAACTAGACTAATGTCCACAGTCATCGATGATCCTCCCGAGGCCTTTACCTCCTACAGATACAGATGTGGATCTACATTTGAGATTAGTCAGCTTGAGGAGATGCTGATTGATAGGACTGCATACGGCCTTTTCGTTATAGACAGGTCAGAAGCAGCGTATGGACTAGCTAGTGGAAAGAGATTACATTGCCAAGAGCATGTTACCTCATTAGTTCCTTCAAAGCATGGCAGAGGAGGACAGTCCGCACAGAGATTCGAGAGATTAATCGAGGAGGCAGCAGATAAATTCTTCAAGAAATCAGCAGAAAGAGCATCATCATATTGGCTTCCCATGATAGAAAATTTACAGGGCATAATTATTGGAGGTCCGGGAGCAACCAAAGATTACGTTGTGAAGAATGATTATTTTCACCATGAGATTAAGAAATTAATTAGGGAACCATTCTTTGATGTAGGTTACTCTAATGAAAGTGGCCTTAGAGAATTGGTTCAAAGAGCAGGCGGTCTTATGGACCAAATAGAATTAGATACTGAGAGAAAACTTGTTGATAGATTTTTGAGAGAAGTAATGCAAGCCCACCCAAAGGCCACATATGGCGAGATGATGATTAGGAGTGCTCTGGACCAAGGTGCAGTTGAGAGGCTATTGCTGTCAGAAAATGTTAGGAAAAGGAGAGTAATGTGGGTTTGTAGGCAATGTAAGTCTGAATGGGAAGGTACTCAAAGCAGAAGATCGGAAATCCCAGTATGTGCAAATTGCTCCTCTGAGGATGTCGTGGAAGATGCAGACAGATCTATGGATTTGATTGATGAATTGACTCAATTAGCAGGCCATACCTCGGCTTCCGTGACCTTGATTTCTATGGATACTGAAGAAGGTGCCACCTTATTTGATGCATTTGGCGGTATAGCGGCACTTTTGAGGTACCCAATTTCTTGAGGTGTAATATGAGGGATCTAATAGAAGCCTGCGCTCCTTTGATATACGATTCTGTCGCTGAATTAGGTATCTCTGAAGGGGATATCTCTAATCTAATTGGGCCTTCAACTGTTGGACCTATGGCCGATGTTGCAATACCTTGTCATTCATTATCCAGAATACTAAAGAAATCTCCTATTGACGTTTCAGAGGATATTTCTGATGCGATCGCTCCTCAGTTAGAGGGACTGGCCTTCACATCCTCCATGAATGGGTTTGTTAATCTTAAGGCGCATCCTGAATGGTTAGCTAACAAAGCAATGGAACTTTTAGCTGATAAAATGATAGGTGTAAAAAAAGATGAATCTAGGAAAATTGTCGTTGATTATTCAGCACCTAATGTGGCTAAAGAGATGCACGTCGGTCATCTTAGATCAACCGTAATAGGCGATGCAATAGTCCGAATGTTAGTTTTCAAGGGCCATGAAGTGATTAGGGAGAATCATATCGGAGATTGGGGTACTCCATTTGGCATGCTAATTGAGCATTTGATAGATTTGGGAGAGGACAGCTTCACATCAAGAAAGGGAATCTCGGATTTTGATCAGTTTTACAAAGAGGCCAGAGTAAAGTTTGATGAGAATGATATGTTCGCCGAAAGGGCGAGATCCAGAGTTGTTCTACTACAAGGCGAGGATTCTGATACGCTCAGACTTTGGAAAGTCTTGGTAGATGTATCAACTGGCTACTTCAATGAAGTCTACGAGATGCTGGAAGTACTTCTGGATGATGGGGACATTATGGGAGAATCTGCTTACAGGCATCTACTACCAGCCGTTGTTGAGAGATTACGTGAATCAGGAATGTTAGAAGAAAGCGAGGGAGCAAGCGTAGTTTATTTGGGGGGTAAGTGGGTGAATAGGGAGGGGGAACCTTTCCCAGTCATCATTAGGAAAGGGGATGGTGGATTCAACTACTCTACCTCTGATTTAGCTTGTATCATTGATAGGGTTGAAAGAATTTCATGTGACGAACTAATTTATGTCGTCGGAACTCCACAGAAACAACATTTTGAGATGGTTTTCGAAGTTGCATCAAGGGCTGGATTCATGGATGAGAGACATACGGCCAAACACATAAACTTTGGATCAGTTCTCGATTCAAATGGCCAGATGCTGAAAAGTAGGGCCGGACAATCGGTAAAACTTGTTGATCTTTTGAAAGAATCAATAAAGAGGGCGGAAAATGCCATCTCAGAAAAGAATCCCAGACTTACAGGAAAAGATAAGGATAGGATCTCAAAGATGATAGGGATAGGTGCCGTAAAGTATGCCGATCTTTCCACTGATAGGGCCAAAGATTACGTCTTTGACTGGGATAAGATGCTCTCCTTTGAAGGAAATACCGCTCCATATCTCCAGTATTCTCACGCAAGGATATCACGTATTTTTTCTCTTTCACCCGTCAGTCGGAAGTCGCTAGTAAATTCCTCCATAGGGCTATTTTCCGAAGAAGAAGAGACGCTGGCTAGATGTATCGTTAATTTTGCAGAATCATTCGATAAATCGATCTCTAGTATGCACCCACATAAACTCTGTACACATATCCATGCAACCTCTTCCGCATTTGCGACATTTTACGAGGCCTGTCCAATACTTAAGGCTGAAAATGATAAGATTATGACAAGTAGGCTGGCACTGTGTGACCTGACAGCGAGAGTCATTTCTACCGGATTGGAACTCTTGGGCATTCAATCGCCTGAAATCATGTAACTATCATCTATTGGTCTTCCCGGGAAGGAAAATGACACAGCTTACAAAGCAGAAGCAAAGTTGACCACTGAATCATAATTTGGCTCTACTCCAGGATTCTCTGCGTCCCAGCGATATCTTACTATTCCCTCTCCATCAATCACTATGACAACCCTGTTGGCACTAACATACCCCTCAATTCCGCCCAGGCCAACAAATGAGGCATCGTAGCTTTTGACGACCTTTCTATGTATATCAGACAGTAATGGAAATCCAAGATTATATTTCTTTGAAAAAGCACTGTTAGCCCAAGGAGAGTCGACACTAATTCCTAGAACAACAGTACCAGCATCGTTCAGCTTCATGATATTATCCTGAAAGGCACACATTTCCTTGTCACAAACTCCTGTAAAGGCACCAGGATAGAATGCTAAAATTACTTTCTCGCCCATGTAATCAGACAGGCTGACATCACTCTTGTCAGTTGTTTTCAATGTAAAGGCAGGGGCGGTTTCTCCTATTTTGACCATAACTACGCCGACAATCGATAGCGTATATCCGTTTCGTTTTATCTGATTTGAGATGGTAATAATTACATTGGATAAATATGGCAAAATATCCAGAAATCATTTGTTAATTTATCTCGCCTCAACACTGGCTAGACTTTTTCTCCGTATGAAAGATACCTGATGAATGACCCTAATATTATTCCAGAGACTGCCAAGCTTTCCTCATTGAATCGATCCATGGTGTCCAGATAAGTGTGGTACTCGCTGGATCCGGAGCCATAGCACACCAGGGCCTTGCCATATTCCATCCCATCGTCTGGTTGATTGTCAATCTCATAGACGAAGGGTGCGTGATCTGAGTTATATGGCATAGCCGTAGACTGGATATCATTCACATTTACGCTGTACTTAGATGACAAATCTGCATGAATATCAGAAAACGTCGCCACGATTCCCCTGACTATCTTTGTGTCCTTGGGACTGTTTCCGTAGATAGTCAGACCGTTATTCCTTTCCAAGTCTACATGATTCATATCCAGGTTGATATTCAGACGCAAGTTTTCTGAGAGCATACTACGATACTTGTCGACCCATTCCTTGGACCCCCAAAGGCCTTCCTCTTCTCCCCCCCATGTGCAGAAATAAATCGTATATTCAGGCTTTCCCAGACTAGATTCAAGAATCGAAAACTGTCTGGCAATTTCCTGCAATGTCGCCACCCCTGAACTGTCATCAACTGCTCCTTGTCCATTGTATACGGTATCATGATGAGCTCCCAGAACTATAATTGAATCAGTCTTGCCTTCGATAATTCCGCACGGGACATGTATGGTTGAAACAGCCTGATTATCCACATCTATCCTCATCTGGATTCGCCCATCTCCATTGATGACACTATCAGATATTGTGGTACCTACGCTCTTGGAGACCATTATGAATCCAAATGAGTCTGGAATGAAATCAAATCTCGTCAGATCTATGCCCTTGAAATAAGGGACACAGTCGCCCATCACCAGCTCATTACAATTAGTCAGAGAATTGACTGTAATCATCGAATTAACGTCATTAGCCAAGGCCCGCTCCAACAAATCAGTATTCCCATCAGTCCCTACCTCTATCCAGACCATGGCAATTTTACTAGCGGCCGATGGCCAATCAGAGTCTTCGCTACCATTTCCTAGATCAACAATATCAGCGTTTTCAGTATGAAAAATATCCACAGAACCGCTGTATCCCTGAATCACGTAGTCTTCCCTGTGAGTGAATTGTGTTATCTGCCTGTTTACATCAGCGCCTGAGCAGGGGGTCGGTCCACCGAAAATATTCCCGATATCTCCAGGTACGCATATGGATAAATCGGGCTCATCTCCAATTTCAAACATATTCACATCAAACTCATCCATTGTAGATGGTATCCCCATCGATGTAAAATTACTCTTAATTGCATTAGCCGTATTTTCCTCTTCTACGGTTCCGGACATTCTCCCTTCCCACTCAGGATGTCCCATATCAACCAGCGTCTGAGCAAATTCCCTAGTCTTGTCAGTATCAAAATCAATGAGTACATATTCTGGATCCCCTTGGATAAAATCCATTATTTCATCACCATATACAACTGCTCCTCCAGACCCGCCAACAACTAATATCGAAATCACCACTAGTGTGGAAAACGGTAAACTTCTAATCCTATCTAATAATCCACTAAATCCCTTATTATCAGATGGAAAATTAGCGATTTCAGCTTGAAAAACAGAACTTTCTTCAACTCTTCTAACTAGCTCCTCCTTCCTCCCAGAAACTGGCATTCCTCTTTCTCTGAGGTAGTCTTTGAGTTCAGATACTGATAGATTAGACCATTCAGAGGTGTCGCTCACGCTATTCTTAGTTCACGCTGACTATTGAACCCATTCTGGAGATTATCTGAAAATAACTCGATTACTCAAGTGTTGCTTCATCACCGGTCCATCTCCTGCCGAGAGTGTGTGACACCCCCATCTGATCCAAAATTCTAGCCACGACGAAGTCGATTAAGTCATCAATTGACTCTGGTGAATTGTAGAATCCCGGATTCGCTGGTAATATGACAACTCCCCACGAGGACATCTTTGCCATAGCTTCTAGGTGAGGTGTGGGGGATGGGGTTTCCCTTGGCACAATAATCAGCTTCCTTCTCTCCTTGATAGCAACAAGAGCGCTTCTGGTTGATAGATTATCGGATATTCCTGCTCCAATTTTTCCTATGGTTGTTCCGCTAGCTGGACAGATTACATAGGCATCATACAATGCTGATCCGGAGGCCGGTCTGGCTGCAAGATTCGCGTTATTGTGTATTGAGACACCCTCAACTTCATCGAGCTCTGCCGCCCCTATTCCACACTCAAGTTTGAGGTTGATTTTACCGGCTTTACTTATTATGAGATCAATTTCCCATCCAGCTAGACTCAGCTGCTCGACTAACCTAACTCCATAGCGGGCACCCGAGGCCCCAGTTATCGCTACAACTGCACTAGGCATGGTTAGCCGGCAATGCTACATGCCTTCAATGGTTGCCTAACTCCCTAATATTGATTTTAGCGATTCTGAGAGATATTCATACTCCTCCTTAGTGTTGTAAATATGAGCTGAGATCCTGATGTATTTGGTGCTGTGAACAGGCCATGAAATCACCGGTACTTGAATCCTGTATTCATCATAAAGTAAGTTATGGGTGGGTTCACCATCCTGTGAAGGGGGGAGGACTTCACCCTCCCATGGGAACTCAACTGATGACATCGAAGAAATCATGTAATCTGGTGTCGGGGGTGTGGTCCCCAGGGCGTCGCATAGAAGCTCTCTACCTTGAAGTATCATCTTCTTGTTCTTCGTCATTATCCCCTCCCAACCTCCTCTGATCTGACTTCCCAAGTACCCAATAGAGAATGGAATACACAGCCAGGGACTAGGGTCCCGTGTACCCGACCAGTCAAATTCAAAACGGAATTTCTCTGCTACGGGTAAATCACTTGAATAGCCATGACCTATGTTAAGTGGACTAATTTTCATCCGCTTGTCTTCCCTAATATGCAGAAAAGCTGAGCCCTTCGGGGTACATAACCACTTGTGGCAATTTCCAGTTATGTAAGCCGGATTCAACTTACTGATATCGAGAGGAACAATTCCAGGTCCATGAGCAGCATCAACCAGGACATCGACACCCCTGTTTTGTAGTTGATACACTAGGCTCTCAAATGGCATTCTCACGCCCGTAGGGCTAGAAACAGTATCTATCATTGCTAATACGGTTCTGCTGGTTACTGCAGACAAAATTGGCTCAACGATTTCGGATTCATCGACCACCCGGAAAGGAATCCGCACAATTACTGTCCTCGCTCCAGATCTCCCGGTGACGAAATCAATCGCATTCTTACAAGCCTGATATGCATGATCCGGAACAATAATTTCATCTCCCGGTGAAAGTTTTAGAGATCTGAGTACAGTATTTACTCCCATTGTCGCATTGGTAACGAAGACCATACCTTCCGGATCCGCATTTAGGAATCTGGATAGCTCAAAAATAGACTCTTCCCATAGATTTTTCATTTTCCTCTCCACAAAATATACCGGGTCTTCCTCCATTTCATTTCTGATTCTATCCTGTTCTTTAAGAACAGCAATGGGAGATGCACCGAATGATCCATGGTTTAGGAAGACTGTATTGGGTTCTAATCCCCATAGTCTAGCAAGTGGGCCTTTCTCTGGAATCATTCTAAGTCCTCATGTCCTCGCTCGTACAATAACTAGGAACCCTGCCTAGGATTTTCTCACATGTCTCAAAAAATGCATCCTCAATTCTTTTGACATCAATCTTATCCCCTTCCTTATCGAAACAATATCCGAGCTTGTGTAGACAAGTATGGGTTCCTTCCTGCATGCCACATCCAGAGACCCTCTCCAGTCTGGAACCCGGTGTATTCACATTAATTGACATACCATGCCTACTCACCCACTTAAAGAAAGAAAGCCCAATGGAACAAATTTTGTGTCCATCGACCCATACTCCTTGCATCGCTTTATCCTTGTAGGACTCAATGCCACATACTTCGAAAGCCGATATTGCCCAATCCTCCAATAGGGATATCACTGCTCTGACACTTTGGAACTCTCCTTCCCATTTAATTATTGGATAGACAACTAGTTGTCCGGGCCCATGCCATGTTGCCCCCCCTCCTCTATCTGTCTCAAATATCTGGTAATCTTCAATCTCCACTCCATCCCTTACTGCCTTTGGACCCAAGGTGACAACCTCTGGATGAATAACGAAAATCAGAGTATCCGTTATTTCATCCTCGATTCTTCTTTCTTGTAATTTTTTCATCTTCTCAAAAACTGTAGAATACTCCTCCACTCCGAGATGGAGTATTTTTATCTCCGACAAGAATCCACCTCATGCTGAATGGATAGCGTGTCCCAGAGATTTCAGAACGCTTTCGTGGAACGCCTCTGTCATGGTCGGATGAGCGTGCACTGTATCGGCAATATCCTCCAAGAGTGCGCCCATCTCCAGAGCTAGTACAAACTCTCCGTGGAGTTCAGCTACATGACTGCCTACTGCCTGTATTCCTAGTATGACATGGTCAGAATCTCGAGCTACAACTCTGATAAATCCGCCTGTTTTCTCTGCTTCAAGAGTAAGAGCTCTACCATTTGCGGCTAGTGGAAACTTCCCAACAATTATCTCCTCGCCTCTCTCTTTAGCTTCATCAGGCATCAGACCCACAGAAACTATCTCAGGTTCAGTGAAAACGATGGCAGGGATAGCAATCTTGTCAAACTCCCGGTTTAATCCTGAAATAATTTCAGCTACCATCTCCCCCTGCGAACTAGCCTTGTGTGCCAGCATTGGCTCTCCAGAAACGTCACCGATTGCGAAAACACCGGGGACATTTGTCCTGCATTGTCTGTCAATTCTGATGAATCGTCCGGAGTGATCCATTCTTACTCCCATAGTCTCTAATCCCCAATCCTTGGTATTCGGCTTCCTTCCAACAGTTACCAATACCTTGTCAACCTTAATCGATTGAAGCTCACCATCCTTTTCGAAAGAGAGCTCGACTTTCTTTGAGGCGCCTCTCCCCTTAACCTCGGCACTCTTTGCCAGAGAGTTAGTATGGATAGAGACTCCATGCTTCTTCAGCCATATCTCCAGAGGCCTTCGGAGCTCCTTGTCGAATATTCCTAATACACAGTCCATCCCCTCAATTACCGTTACCTCTGAGCCTAATTTAGAAAGTGCGCACCCGAGCTCTAACCCAATATAACCACCTCCAACTATGGCAACCTTTGAGGGTAAGGAATCTAACTCAAGAGCTCCTGTTGAGGAGAGTATGAACTCCTCATCACAAGGCATGAAGGGAAGGTCTATGTGACTAGATCCAGTTGCTATAATTACGTTCTCAGCCTCAATTTCTATATCGCCTTCTGATGTTTTTACAGTACACCTCTTAGGGCCGGTGAAAGTCGCCCATCCCCTTACTAAATCTACACCAGCTCCCTTCAACAGAGATTCCACACCTTTATTCAAACGCTCTACAATTGAATCCTTCCAAGAGATGAGTGATGGCATATCCAGCACTGGTTCAGATGATATCGTGATGCCCATATGTCCATTCTCGGAACTATGCTTCGAAAGTGACTCAAATCTTTCAGCCGCATGTATCATGGCCTTACTAGGAATGCAACCTCTGATTAGACAGGTCCCCCCTGATTTATCTCCTTCTACGACAATGGTATCAAGGCCGAGCTGACCGGCCCTAATCCCAGCTACATAACCACCAGGTCCTGCGCCAATAATCAAGACTTGACATTTTCTAATTTCAGTCATCATGTCACCTCACATGAATATCATAGCAGGATACTCTAGCATTCTTTTCAGATGCTGAATAAGGCTAGCTCCATTTGCTCCATCGATCACTCTATGATCGAATGAGCTGGAGAGATTCATGATTCTCCTGACTTCGATATTTCCGCTTCTGACAACTGGCATGTCTCTGGCTTTGTGCACCCCCAATATGGCCATCTCTGGATGATTAATTATTGGTGTCGCACCAAGCCCCCCTTCTCTTCCAAGACTGGTAATTGTGAAAGTGGAACCTGTTAGGTCATCGAGACTAGCTGTCCCCGTTCTCGCAGCTCCCGAAACACGGATCAGGTCGCTTGCCGCCTGCCAGACGTCCATGGCCTCGACATTCTTGACTACTGGAACGTACAGTCCTCTATCTGTCTGTGTGGCTATTCCCAAGTTTACGGCCTCATGACGATGGACTACTCCCTCTTCATCATAGAAGTATCCATTACATTCAGGATGTTCTGGCATAATCTTAGCTAGGGCTAGCATAATGAAAGGCAAGTACGTAAGTTTCGGCTGATCCTCGCCACGACTAGCATTCAGTGCCTGCCTCAATGCTTCAAGCTCCGTAACGTCAACCTCCTCAAAATATGAGAAATGAGGTATTGAAAACGCACTCTTCACCATCTGCTCGGAAATCTTCCTCCTGAGACCAACAATTTTGACCTCACTAATGCCGTTCCTCTTCGTAGAGTATGCCACAGGTGGAGCTCCCATTATGGCTCCTCCTCCCGCAACGAAGGCATCTATGTCCGCATGTCTAATTCTTCCAGCTGGGCCACTGCCGTTCAATGATGAAAGATCTATTCCCGATTCTCTGGCTCTTCTTCTGACAGCCGGGCTGGCTAGCACTGTTTTGGAACTAGACACAGGTATTTCGGGAGCCGGCCGTTCAATCGGCTTCGAAATTTCAGGAGCTTTTACCTCTGCTTTCTTTTCGACTTTCGTGGGCGGCTTCTTTTCTTCTTCCGGCTCCTCTTCTTCAACTACTTCTGGCTCTTCAGCATCATTGGGGGTTTCGGAAACAGTTCCGTCGGTATCGAACTCTATCAGCACGGAACCAACAGCAATCATGTCTCCTACCTCTCCATTGAGGGACAGAACAGTGCCATCTGTCGGGGACGGAATAGTTACAGTGGCCTTATCAGTCATGACATCAACAATGGGGTCATCCTCAGAAACTGAATCCCCTACGGATACGTGCCAAGTGACTACTTCGCCCTCCACGACTCCTTCTCCTATGTCGGGTAGCTTGAAATCATATTTCGCCATGTTAATCCTCCTGTGTTTTCGCTATCGCCGCGGCCACTCTGCCTGGACCGGGCATGTAATCCCATTCAGTAGTATGGGGAAAAGGAGTGTCCCATCCAGTCACCCTCTCTATGGGGGATTCAAGACTCCAAAAGCACCGCTCCTGGATAGAAGCAGCCATTTCAGCTCCGAATCCACTAGTTTTTGGAGCCTCATGAACGATTACGCACCTACCAGTCTTTTGAATCGATGAGACTACAGCTTCTCTATCCCATGGGACCAGAGTTTGGAGATCAATTAGATCGCAGGATATCCCACTATCCCTGATTGCCTGCTCGCAAACATGAACCATCGCACCCCAAGAGATTACCGTACACCTGTCACCCTCCATAGCCAATCGAGCCTCGCCCAAGGGAATCGAATAATGGGATTCAGGAACCTCTGCCTCTGGATGCCCGGACCAAGTCGGGACATTGTGTGGATCCCCATAGAAAGGTCCTCTGTAGCATCTCTTGGGCTCGAAGAAAATAACTGGATCATTATCCTCTATGGCGCTTATCAACAGCCCCTTGGCATTGTAAGGGGTTGAGCAATAAACAACTTTGAGTCCTGGCGTGTGAGTAAACTGTGCCTCAGGTGATTGTGAGTGATGGTGGCCACCTCTGATTCCACCTCCTGCAGGGGTCCTTATGGTTACAGGACACCAGAACTCTCCCCCAGAACGATGTCTGACCTTGGCCATCTCGTTAACTATCTGATCGTAAGCAGGGAATATATAGTCAGCGAATTGAATCTCAACAACAGGCCTGAGTCCATTAATCCCCATCCCGAAAGCTGTAGCCGCAATTCCTCCCTCTGAAAGTGGAGAATCAAATACCCTATGTTTTCCGTGCTTCTCTTGCAGGCCATCACAGGTTCTGAAAACACCGCCAAAGTATCCAATATCTTCACCGAACATTATGACATCGTTATCCTTTGAGAGCATTGTGTCCAAGGCATTATTTACTGATTCTACCATATTCATGTTAGGCATCATGAATCCCTCCATTTCTTCATTTCATCCCACTGTTCTTTTAGATGCCAGGGAGGGTTCTCATAAACTTCTGTGAAAATCGCGTCAGATGATGGATACGGGCCATTAGCTAAATCTCCAAATTTGACAGCTTCTTTGTATGCCGCCATCACCTCTGAGTCTATTTTTTCGGATAGCTTTCGATGTTCTTCGTCTGACCATACTCCTATCTCTTTGAGATGGTCTCTAAGGCGATATATGGGATCTCCTCCAGGCCAAAGTGAGTGGACATCGGACGGCCTATATCTGGATGGATCATCGCTACTGCTATGGGCTCCTGCGCGATATGTCAAGACTTCTATGTGAGTAGGCCCTAGTCCTACAGATGCTCTTTCTCTAGCCCAAGCAGTAACAGAATAAAGGGCCAAGAAATCATTCCCGTCAACACGTATACTGGGAATTCCATGTGGCAGTCCCCTGACAGCAAAATTACCATTTTTACTTGCGAAATTTTTGTGTGTGGAGATTGCCCATTGATTGTTAACAACGTTCAGTATCACTGGTGCTTGAAAGATACTGGCAAAATTCAACGCGTAATGATAGTCCCCCTCCGCACTAGCGCCATCGCCAATCCATGTAATCGTGACTTCGTCAAGTCCCTTGTAATCAGAAGCCAAAGCTACTCCAACGGCCTGGCTAAACTGTGTCCCAACAGGACTTGAAACAGAAATGAATCGTCCGTCCCTGTAAGTATAGTGAACAGGCATTTGTCTACCTTTGACATTATCCATTTCGTTACCAATGCAATGGCAAATCATACTAATCATGTCCCTTCCTCTAACGAATTGTGCACCTGGCTGTCTGTAAGTTGGGAATAGCCAGTCTTGTTCTTTAAGGGCCATTGTCTGAGCAATAGCAACCGCCTCCTCTCCGTAAGATCGCATGTAAAATGAGAGCTTACCAGTTCTCTGCATTTTCATCATTCTGTCATCGAATATTCGAAGCCTCATCATATGCTCAAGTCCCGATATCATCTCTTCTACGGAGAGCTTTGGATCCCAATTCCCTGAGGCCTTATTATCATCGCCAAGAACCCTCACTAGCCCCTCTGCGAGTGAGGTAGTTTCAGGAGCATCACAATCTATGTTTGGCTTTTCCAAATCCCCTGGGGACCATGGCCATTCAACGAAACCAGCTTCATCCCCTGGCCTATGTGGTGCATCGGGAACGTGAAGTGGGTCCGCCCCGTTTCCCCCGCTCATGGTTCATACACCCTTTCAACACTCATATCTTTTGGCCTCCTTCAGCCCGTGAAAACGTAAGGTGACTAACCGCTGAACCAGTTGACTCTCTGGTAACTATTGGCTCCAAGCCCATGGCCTCCTCCCAAAGAAGTCCAGCGCGATAGCTAGACCTCACTAGGGGGCCACTGGCAACGGCAGAGAACCCCATCTCTCTAGCTTCCTTGTCCCAATCAGCGAATTGAGAAGGCTCAGGGAATCTATCGACGGGCAGATGACGCTCACCAGGTTGGAGATACTGACCTAGAGTAATCATATCAACTTCCGAGGATCTAATCATCTCCATCGCTTCAATCACCTCAGAGTCAGTCTCTCCTATGCCCACCATGATACTGGTCTTAGTCTTCAGATCTGGACGCAAATTCTTGGCCTCAGAGAGAATTTCCAAAGATTGTGAAAATGAGGCTCTTCTGTCTCTAACAATCTTGTCTAGCCTTGGAACACACTCAACATTGTGAGCAAAAACACGAATAGGCAATCCATTCAGCAGTGTTTTTAGAGATTCTAAGTTACCGTCGAGGTCGGAGCAAAGTAACTCAATTCCTACATCTGGACATCTATCGTGAACTGCCATTATGCATTCCCTGTAGTGATTCGCCCCCCCATCGGGCAGGTCGTCTCTGTTGACAACGGTAATAACTGCATGATTTATTCCCATGCTCTCAATCGCAGTCGCAAGATCTTCTGGCTCATCAGGGTTCAATGGAGGAGGGGTTTTCGCAGTATTGACGGCACAGAATCTACAACCCCTTGTACAAACATCCCCGGCAATCATGAAAGTTGCAGTTCCCCTTCCCCAGCAATCATGGATATTGGGGCATCTTGCCTCAACGCAAACAGTGTTCAGGTCGTTATCCTTGACACTAGCCATGGTACTATTGTAAACGGACTGGGACTTTCCAATCGGAAGACTGGTCTTGAACCAATTCGGAAGTCTTTTCCTCTCCCTTGGTACAATATCTTTAGCCCTCTCGACAGGAGTTCCAGAACAGGAATTTGTAGTAATTTGAGATGAGTCAACGGTCGGTAGTCGCGTCGCCATCGTATGTACCGCATAGAGGTACGGAGTTAATCGTTCTCATAGACCCCTTTGGGGTTGTTCAATACAACCCGTAATAGGAGTGAAACTCTTCCCAAGGCCATGGACGCACCTGTCATATTGGTCACAGGAGGCGCAGTGAGGATTGGAAGAGAGATCTGCTTGAGCCTTTCCGAGTCCGGGTACACTATAGCAATACACTACAATTCTTCGGAAAATGAGGCGTCTGATTTAGCAGACATTATCAACTCCAGAGGAGGTAAGGCTGCCTGTTTTTCTGGAGACTTATTGGATCAATCCATGCCGGCTAAATTATTCGAAGAAATCAAACATGAACTGGGTCCAGTATCAGGAGTTGTAAATAATGCCTCATTATTCAGGTTCGATGATATTTCCAACGTTACAATGGAATCTTGGAATCGACACATGCATGTCAACGCCCTTTCGCCCACTTTACTTATCTCAGAGCTTAGTCGAAATCTTCCATCAGGTAAGGTAGGTTCGGTGGTCAACATCCTGGATCAAAAGATCTCCCAGCCAAACCCGGATTATCTGTCTTATACCGCCTCGCGTTTCGCCATGGCCGGATTGACTGAGACACTTGCCAGGGGTTTGGCCCCTTCGATTAGGGTAAATGCTGTGGCTCCCGGCCACACGCTACCAAGTCCAGAGCAAACAATTCAGGGCTTTGAGAAGGCACAATCTCAATCCCCATTGCAATCCGGCCCCTCGGCATCAGATATTGCAGAGGCCGTAGTTTATCTCATGTCGGCCAAGTCAGTAACTGGTCAGATAATTTATGCAGATTCCGGTGAACGATTCTTATCTAGGAGTAGGGACGTCGTCTTTGAGACGGAGGAATAAGATGGACCACTATTCAGATGGACCACGTCATTTTACTGTTGAGAAGGGGCCCGGAAGGACAGTGATCTTTCTGAGGGAACTATTCAGGGAAGTAGATATCGGAATTCACAACCATGAGATAGGCCAACCCCAAAAGTTACGTTTTGATATCGAGGTATCGATACCCGGATCAGATCCCCCAAAATCAGACAAGATTACAGAGGTAGTTAATTATGAATATTTATTGGAATCAGTAGAGGATTCAATTAATGGAAGCAGACTCTCACTGCTTGAGTCCTTAGGCTCAATAATACTGGACAGGCTAATGATCCCACTCCAAGTTTCTGAGGCATCAGTAAAAATCACTAAGATGGATGTTCTCGAAGGAGATGCAAAATTCGGCTGTGAGATGACTAGGAAGAGATAGTGGTGCAGAGGGCAGGATTTGAACCTGCGAAGCACTATGCACCGGAGCTTAAGTCCGGCCCCTTTGACCAGCTCGGGTACCTCTGCAGGTTAATAGGAAGAGGTCATACTCCTTGAATCGAGCGCTTCTAGGCCTCGAAATGAGTCATATTGCCGACCCCCATAATTGACGTATCAGCAGCCCAAGGCGCACGAACGCTTTAACGCCACTTGTGTGGGCGCTTAATCGTGCAAGGGAGAAGTACAGCGAACTACGTTCGTAAGAGCAGAGCTATGGCACTGGTTCTTTGCTTGGTCCTTCTCATTCCATATGGAGCCTCTACAGTTTCCAATAGTGAGCTAAACGAAACCACAAATTTCAATTCTAATAGCGATGTTCAGATGAACCTCTACACGATGTATATCGCATCTCAGAATTCATCTGCAGGGGGAGATGGATACATCACCACACAAGTTCCCGAGTCCGGGGGACAGGAGTCCATGAGCGCATTAAGTAGTAGCATCGAATTCAGGACCAGTCCGATGCTCTCCAGTCTCGAGATAGCAGGTAGGCCCAATCACGGCTCGGGCTCTGGCTCGTATTATCTGCCAATCGGGATATTTCTGAGATCTACAGGTCCCGATACCGCTAGTGTTGACTGGACTCTCACACTAAAAGCATCTGGATCTCAGGTTGGATCGGCATCTTGGTCTTCAGAAGCATGCAATCCCGGACTGACTCAAAGTTGTAGCTTCGATCATGAGACATTTGAAATCGATATTGGTAGTGATGAGACTTTCACAATAGACAAGGATGAACGCTTGGAACTAATAATCGATGCTGACATGTCAGGATGCGATAGTGGAGGTGGAAGTCCATGGGGAGGTTCATCGAGCTGTGAAGCAGAAGTCGCATGGAACGAAATTGATGGTGATGAAAGATTCAGTACTCTGGAAATTGAAGCCAATGCGATCGCTAACAGCTTGGTTCTGCTACAAAGAGAGGGAGCGGAGCTAGCAGAAGGGGCTGAGTTGGATTGGTATCCTAATGATGTCCTCTCGGAGAGGGTAATGCAATTCTCATTCGATGTTAAAAGTAGCTTCGGGAGATATGATGTCGACTCGGTAAGATTGTTGATGAGGGACCCCAATGGCATATACAGAATTGATCATGTTATTGACGAGGATGATGAGGATATTGAGGACACAAGCCAAGGTATTTTCGGAGAGTATCTATGGTCATACCCTAGTGGGATTCCTTCAGGCGAATACTCAGTCGAGCTCGAAGTATCTGATATTCAGGGAAACAGCGTGATAGTAGAGCATGAGCCTGTAAATATGGAGCAGTGGGGGGTTGCACTAAATCACCGGCAAGATAGGTCAACCGAATACATAGCCCCCGAGCAGACAACCCCTATCTCCCTCCAGATGGTACACAGGGGGGACTCGACCAAATCAATGGATGTAGAGCTAGAAGTATTGACAAATTTCCCTAGTTCGTGGCTAATAGAGTTCGACTCTCCTGGAGGATACACGTTAAACTCTGGAGGTGACATCCTCAATCCAATCCTTACCTTGACCGCCCCTGAAGATCTCACTGGTGCTCCAGGCTCGATTGATATCAGGGCTGTAGCTGAGGCAGAGGTAGATGGTGTGTTGCAGGTAGTTCATCAAGACACATTACAATTGGACCTGAAGAAGATGGATGTTTTCCAACCTCCACAAGTTTCGATATGGTCCGAAGATCATGAGGTTGCTGTAGCTAATTCTTCAAGGCCAGACGACTTCGATGCTTCTGCAAACAGCTATGTTGACTATGACCAATTTACTCCCTTCTTGATGGAGATTTTCAATACTGGTTTTGATGCAGATGAGTTCAAGATTGACGTTCTTCAAAGGGCTAAAGCCATAATTCAGGTTTATGACAATGACACGGGCGAGAGAATTCTAGAGGACGATGGTGATGGGACTTTTCACACCGCTCTCCTCGACAGACATGAGACACAAACCCTCAGAATCCTCATCAAACCTTCCTCCGATAGACTGGACCCAGATATAGGTACTGTCGAATTAGAAGTAGTCAGCACCGGCCAGAGTAACCTGTCCTCTACAATCGAATTCACAATTCAGAGGACATTCGGAATCAGGGCGGAGGTTTCCTATGACTGCGATGGCTCCCCACTTGGGCACATTACAGTATCTCTCTGTTCCCCTGGCTCCGGAAATGCTGAAGTCTCCCTGAGGGCTAAAATCACAAATACAATGACATCGGGGGAGTCCGCTACATGGTGGAGGATCCAGAATCCAGCCTCATTAGAAGAGAACAAAGACAGGAATGCGGCATATGGGCAATGGCAGTTCAGAATAGAGGATGACTCTGGGAATGCTGTTCCAAGAGTCTCTCTAGCACCCGGTGATGATACCGAAGTTTTTGTGACCATCACCCTCACTAGCCAGGTCGAGTTCGGGAATCATACCGTATACCTAAGGGTTGTAGAAGACACCCCTGACGAAGACCCAAGATATTTTGATCTCCCGATGGTGTTCGAAATAGACTCTGATGAGCCAACACTAGAAATCGTACAGGTTTCTCCAAATAGGCTATTATCTCCAGGAGACACAGTAGAAATTCAGATGAAAGTGAAGAATCTTGGAAATAGTCCGCTTACGATTCTTCTCGAGGCCGAATCTGACTCCTCTTCATGGAGTGTAGAGATCGACGGTCCTTCCGGATCAGTTCTAGTTGTCCTGGAGGCCTTTGATGAGGTAACCTTCGTCCTAGAGGTCACTGTCCCGGTGTCTTCCAACAATGGCGACTCCTCTAGGATAATGGTTAGTGCAACGCCCTTCGATACCGACCAAAGCTGGCCTGATGATTCTACTGCTAGGGCAACGGTTGTAATGACCGTTGGCATCGACTCCCTGATAGAACGTCTAGTGAATGAGTTCACTCATCCAAGACTTTCAACATATGTAGTTGGTATCATCGGCATTATGCTTCTTATTGCCGGCACCCAATCAGCATTGAATCGTCGAAGATGGAAATCTCACATGGCTTATTTGAACGCTATTTCCGATGACTCAGAAGATGACTCAGAGGAAGTTGATGACATACCCGCGCCGGTTGTTTCTCTGGAAGAGGAAGAAGAAGATGAGGAAGATGTCTACGACGATGACGACATTGAACTCGTCTAATAGTTTGAGGCAACGTCCGAACGACGCTCCATTCCTCTTAAGAGCCCTACTTTCCGCCCTAGGTAAGAGGTGAGTAGCGTGGGCTCTATTGTGAATCTTTCAAAAGACACGAAGTCGAACAGAAAACACCGCTCAGCAATTACATTCTCGCTCTTAATGCTACTTTCTTCGTACTCAGCGTTGGAGTTCAGTGCTTGGGAGGCTTTAGCGTCTTCAGATCAGGATGGAGACGGACTATCATACGGTCTCGAATTCTACATCAATACACAACCTCAAGACTGGGACTCAGATAATGACGGACTTCCAGACGGGTGGGAGTGGCAGTATGGACTAAATCCTCTATCTCAGAACGGGGACAACGGATCTACCGGAGATCCAGATGGGGATGCATTTACCAATCTCAATGAATATCAATATTCTATGCCCTCGGGTTGGGATTTGACATCTACTCCAAACGTGCTAGATAACGGGGTATGGTGGAACGGAACCGTTCCAGTCAGGGATTGGGATGAAGAAAGTGCCATGCAACTCATTCAAGGTCTAAATTCTGATGGTGCAGATGAAGATCCAAGAGGAAATATTTGCTTCAACACATTTGACGATGATAAGGATGGAATGGTGGATAACTTCGACGGAGATGGCGATGGTGATGCCAACTGCTCTAGTGATGATGATGACGGTGATGGTATCGCCGATGAGGACCCAGATGGATGGGACACCGACGGGGATGGAATGCCCGACGGATGGGAAGCCGCTAATGGATTAGATCCGACATCTAACAGTAATATGGATGGTACATTTGGAGATCCGGATGGAGATGGACTGATCAACCTTAAGGAATATGTCAATCCGGCATGGGGGACCAGAAATGGCTCTACGACTCCTCCTACGCAGTATTTCAGACCCGGCCCACTAGCCATGACTGCAACCGAATCGCCTTGTAATCCAGTATTGTCACTGGGCCCAGGGGGATGTCAATTTCTAACTGCAGAGGTAGATGGTATTACATCCACTGACCCGCAATCAAACGATACAGACGGAGACGGTCTAAATGACTCGTATGAGGCATTAATTCTCCTGACAGACCCTACCTCTGTTGATACTGATTCCGATGGCATCGAAGATGGAGTCGAGGTCAATGGCCAGTACGGAGATCCACCACAAGCTAGTGACCCTAGGAACAACAATACAGACGGGGATCAATTCGATGATGGGGAGGAGGATCTCAATGGCAATGGCATAGTGGATATGAATGAAACCGATCCAACTAGGATAGAGGATGCAGGAGACTTTGATGGCGATGGTATTCAGAAT